>Ga0187783_10003396_pt1 | contig 11714 bp, 7 predicted proteins | sample 1015_SJ02_MP02_2_FD_132471 | JGI IMG/M metagenome (GOLD analysis project Ga0187783, IMG submission 132471) | Tropical peat soil microbial communities from peatlands in Department of Meta, Colombia - 1015_SJ02_MP02_20_MG | ecosystem: Environmental > Terrestrial > Soil > Wetlands > Peat | place... | reverse complement strand
TCTCCTCGAGCGGAATCGGGCCCAGGGTACACTCCGCCGTGGCGTAACGGCAGCGCGGGCTGAAGCGGCAGCCCTGGGGCCAGGCACCGGGCTCGGGAACGGCGCCGGGGATCGTCGGGAGTTCGAAGTCGCTCACATGATGGGGATTCGATTCGAGCAGCGCCTGGCTGTAGGGGTGCTGCGGCTTCCGGAACAGCGTGGTCAGGCGACCGCGCTCCACCACCTGTCCCGCATACATCACCACCGCGCGCTCGCACATGTCGGCGATCACGCCCAGGTCGTGGGTCACGAGCAAGATGGCCATGCCCCGCGCGTGCTGCAGCTCCCGCAGCAGGTCAAGGACCTCGGCCTGCACGGTGACGTCGAGCGCCGTCGTGGGCTCGTCGGCGATCAGAAGCTCTGGCTCGCCGGCGAGCGCGCGGGCGATCGCGACGCGCTGTGCCATACCGCCGGACAGCTCGTGCGGGTACCTGGTCGCGACCGCCTCGGGTGCCGAGAACTCCACGCTCCGCAGCAGCTCGAGCACGCGCCGTTCGGCCTCGCGCCGCGGCAGGCCCTGATGCCGCTGCACGCACTCGCGCAGCTGCCAGCCCACGCGGAACGCTGGGTTGAGGGCGGCCATCGGCTCCTGCGAGATCAGCGCGATCTGCCTGCCGCGAAGGCGGCGCCGTTCCTTCTCCGGGAGGCTCACCAGGTCCGTGCCGTCGAACCTGATCCGGCCCGACTCGATCGTGCCCGTTCCCGGCAGCAGCCCCAGGATGGACAGCGCGGTGACCGTCTTGCCGCAGCCCGACTCCCCGACCAGACCGACCGCCTCACCGCGGCGGATGTCGAAGGACACGCCGTCGACCGCTCGCACGGAGGAGTTCGCTCCGGTGAACGCGACGCACAGGTCCTCGATCGACAGCAGCGGCAGGGGACCGGACACGGGCGCCTCGGGCTGGCCGGCGGGCCCAGGGACGTGCGCGCTCGAGACCAGGCCCCGCCGCGACGCCTTCGATGAGGGCTGGACCGAGGCCGCCCATCGCTCCGCGGTGGCGTCGCGGGCTGCGTCGCCCAGCAGGCCGAGGGCGACGATGGTCAGTATGATGGCCAGGCCCGGCGGCCATATCAGCCACGGCTGAAGCACGATGGCGCTGATCCCGTCGGCGATCATGCCGCCCCAGCTCGGCGCGGGCGGCTGCACCAAAAATCCGAGGAAGGCCAGCCCGGTCTGGGCGATCAGCGCACTCCCCGCGATCAGGGATGCGTTGACGATCACGACGCCGACGATGCGCGGCACGACGTGCCGGAAGATGATGCGTGGGCGCGACAGTCCCGACACGCGCGCGGCGGCAATGTACAGTTCTTGGCGCACCGGCAGGACGGCCGATCGCACGACGCGGACCACCCCGGGAGCGAACAGAACGCCAAGCGTGACCATGGCCGCGGTCGTGTTCTGCGGGAAGACGCCAAGGACGGCCAGGACGATGATGATCCCCGGCAGCGAGAACCCCAGGTCAACGAGAGCCCCGACGACCCGGTCCAGCCATCCGCCGAAGTAGCCCGCGGCCAACCCGGTCGGCACGCCAAGCAGGAGCGCGGTGGCGAGCGCTTCGGCCACGCCGACCATCGTGATCCCGGTGCCGACGGCCAAGCGCTCGAGGACGTCGCGGCCCAGGCTGTCGGTGCCGAGCAGATGCTTCCAGCTCGGTCCCTGATGAACGGCGAGCAGGTCGCCCGCGCTTTCGTGGGCGACGCCCGGCAGTGCCAGCGGCGCCACGATCGCCACCGCGACCACGAACGCGAGGAAAACGATGCTGACCACCGCGAGCTTGCGGCGCAGCAGCTGGCGGAGGAATTTCCCCGACCCGGCCAGCGCGACCGACCGATCGCCCGGCAGGCCGTCCACGGTCGGGGTCATGACGACGTGACGCGCGGGTCGAGCAAGGAGTAGGCGAGGTCAACGGCGAGGTTCACCACGATCACCACGATCGTGAACAGCACGACGACGCCCTGGATGGTGGGCAGGTCGTGCTGGTTCGTCGCGAGCACCGCGAGCCCGCCAAGACCCGGCAGCGCGAAGACCGACTCCACCAGGATCGTGCCCGTCAGCAGGCCGACCACGATGATCCCGAGCACGGTGATGATGCGCGCGGCGGCGTTCTTCAGCGCATGACGGAAGTAGATCGAGCGCGCCGGGATGCCGTTGGCCCACAGCATCCTCACGTACTCGCTCGACAGGACGTCGAGCATCGCCTCCCGCGTGTACCTGGCGACCATGGCCACGGAGGCGAGGGACAGCGCGACGACCGGGAGGACGAGCGAGCGCAGCCACTGGCCGGGGGACTGCGAGAACGCCACGTAGCCGACCGCAGGGAACCACCTCAGCTTCACGGCGAACAGCGCGATCAGCACCGCGCCGGCCCAGAACGAAGGCACCGCGTATCCGACCAGCGAGAGCGCATCCATGGTTCGGCCGAGCACGCCGCCGCGGATCGCGCTGAGCATGCCGAGCCCGATTCCCACCACGGCCGTGACCAGCAGCGCGCCGCCGATCAGCGACAGCGTCACCCACATCCGGGTGCCGGTGACCGAGGCGGCCACGCTCTGCTCGGACACGAGCGACAGGCCGAGGTTGCCGTGCACGGCGCCGGTAAGCCAGTGCCAGTACTGCTCGTAGAGCGGGAGGTTCAGTCCGAGCTGGCGCTTGACCTGGGCGATCGCCTGTGGCGTCGCGCTGTTACCGAGCAGGACCTGGGCCGCGTTCCCCGGTGTCAGGGAGACGAGGACGAACGACAGGGCCGATACGACGAACAGCAGCGGCACCGCGAGCAACAGCCGGCGGACGATGACGCGCAGGGTGCGCGAGCGCCAGACGGCGGCCAGCGCGCGGCGAGCGGCGGGCGCGCTCCGGGCCTGTCCCGCGCCCGGAGCGCCCCGCTCGCCCTCAGGGGTCACGTCGGGTACCACTCGGCAATATCCGGCTGCGGATTCCCCGTCGTCATCTGGAAGCCGCCGACGTTCTTGCCCACGTACCAGAGGAACTCGTACTTGTAGATGGGCAGGGTGTCGGCCTGGGTCACCTCACGCTGGATCATGGCCTGCTCGAGAGGCACGGGATTGCTCGCCGACAAGGCCTGGGCGTACAGTCCGGCGAGGGTCGGGTCATTCGACTTGTACACGTTCAGGATCGAGGTCGGGCCCAGCCAGTCCTGGTAGTCCTCCACCGCGCTCGAGCCCGTCCCGCCGATGTTCGTGAGGATCTGGACACCGGTGTAGGTGCCCTTGGTGGCGGTGGCCGTGACGAAATCCGATCCCGTCGGCGGCTGATAGATCTTGAGCGTGACACCGACCGCGGCCAGGTACTTGGCGACCGCATCGAGAATCGTGACGCCGACGCTCGGGTCGACCCACGAGACCACGCTGATCGTGAAGCCGTTCGGGTAGCCGGCGGCGGCCAGCATCGACTTGGCTTCCTGCGGATTGTACGAATAGTAATCGTTCAGGCTGGGAATGTATCCAGCGCCGAGTTCCGGCTCTGAGGTCGGCGAGCCGTACTTGCCCACGATCCCCTGCACGATCGCCGCCCGGTCGACGGCCATGTTGAGCGCCTGACGGACGCTCACGTTGCCCAGCGCCTTCTGGACGGTGCCGTTCAGGTCGGTGAAGACCAGCTGGTTCACCCCGGACTGCGCCGAGTACACCTTCAGCCCGGCCGCGGCGGCCGCGGCGGCGGTCTCGGTGGAACCGTAGGCCGCGTCGATCTCGCCGGTCTCCGCGGCCTCGAGCAGCGATGAAGCCGATGTGATGATCTTCACGACGATCTTGGCGTATTTGATCATCGACTTGTCGTAGTAGTACTTGTTCGGGACGTAGGTGTACTGGGTTCCGATGACCGTCTGGGACGGGACGACCTGATAAGGGCCGGCGCCGCCGGCCGCGCCTCCGGCCAGCAGCGAGGGCTTGGCCACCCCGGCCGGCGAGGCGACCATTCCCCAGTTGCTTGCGAGAATGAGCGGAATCTCCGGGTTCGGCGTGGCGAGCTGGAAATCGACCGTCCAGTTGCCTATGGTCTGGACGCTCTTGAGCACGCCGAGCGAGGCTGTCTCCGCCGGAGACTTCGCGTTGTATTCGAACCACCCCTCCACCGCGGCCGCGTTCACGGGGGTTCCGTCCGCGAAGCGGGCATCTTGGCGGAGCGTCAACTCGAAATTGGTGTTGCCTGAGCCAACGTAGTGCCACGATGTCGCCAGCCCGGGCTCGAGCTGCCCGCTCGGGGCCACGGTGATCAGGGGCGCGTATTCCAGGAAGAGCATCGGCGTGTACGGGCCGGCCGCGCCGCTGGACGGGTCAAGGCTCAGCGGGGCCTCGACGATCCCGACGGTCAGCGTCTGTGTCGCGCCCTCCGCCGCCGCGGTGCTCGGCGTTGACGCCGAGCTGCACGCCGACACGGCCAGCGTGGCGGCGGCCAGGAGGGCGAACATGATCCGCGGAGGCGCCGATCGCCTCGTCTCGGCACTGACCGTATGCATCGTCTGCCTCCTGTTCGCTCTGCTCCGGCTGCGCCAGATAACCGCCGCCCCGGCCCAAGTCCGCGTCTCGGCGGCGTCAGGGACGGGCGCGTGCGACCCCGGCCTACTGACGTGTCAGTCAACTTGTCGGGCGGCGTAGTTCCCTTCGGGATGACGCGGCCGACGTCCGTCCCACGGGGCCCGGGCGTCGGGCCAGCGAGGCCGCGCTCATCACTGCAGCCCATGCGGACTGCCTGATGGAGATGCACGACCTGCCGCCGGGTGGCTGACACGCTCCGGGCGATAACACGCCTCCCACCCGGAGATGGCTAACAATGCTTTACATATACGTAAAACGTAGCAGTCGCCGGATAGGCCGTCAAGCAGGTGAACGGCGAGGCCCTAGCGGTGGGCGGAGCCGCCGTCAGTGGTAGGCGAAGCCGCCATCGACGTTGAGGGTCTGGCCGGTGATGAAGTCGCTGTCGCGAGACAGCAGGAAGGCCACGGCGCCGACCAGGTCGGCGGGGACCTGGACACGGCGCAGGGCAGTGGCCGCGGCCATGGCCTGGCGCTGCTCCGGGGTTATCGTCTCGCGTTCGACTTCGGTGGCGGTCGATCCCGGCGTGATGGCGTTGACCCTTATGCCGGCCGGGCCGACCTCGGCGGCCAGGGCCCGGGTGAACCCGATCAGGGCGGCCTTGCTGGTCACGTAGTGCAGATAGCCGGGGCGGCCGGTGTGGATGGTGGCCGAGGAGATGTTGACCACCTTCCCGTAGCCCGCGGACCTCATGGCCGGGATGAGCGCCCGGCACATGAGGAACGCCCCGGTGACGTTGACGCGGAGCACGCGGTCCCAGGTCTCCGGGTCGATGTCCTCGAACGGCCCCATGCGGAGGGTGGAGAAGATGGCGGCGTTGTTGACAAGGCCGGTCACCGGGCCGAGCCGGCCGGGCACGGTGGCGGCAAGGGCGGCGGCCTGGGTGCCGTCGCTGACGTCGCAGGTGAACGCGCGGGCCGTGCCGCCGGCGTCGGCGATCTCGGCCGCGACCCTCCCGGCGCGGTCGCCGTCCAGGTCGGCCACGGCCACCTGCCAGCCGCGCCGAGCCAAGTCCAGGGAGAAGGCCCGGCCGAGACCTTGCCCGGCACCGGTCACGACCACGACGGGCTGGTGGGCGGAGGTCATATCTTGGCGGCCTCAAGGGTCTCGGCGGCGAACAGCTCGGCCGGTTCGATGAGCCGTTCGCACAGGCCCTGCTCGTGGGAGTAGCGCAGGAAGGTGGCGAGCGTCTGCTCGTTGCCGCGCAGGCCGTAGGAGAACGGGTCGTCCCCCATGAGCCGCCTGCTCGACTCGGCCCATTCGGTCAGGAACGGGAGCATGTACTTCAGGGCGGTCGTCTCGTACAGCGCGGCGTAGGCGCGCCGCTTGGCTTCCTCGAACCCCTTCACCAGTGAGGTGGCCAGCCACCGGTTGGCCACGTAGGTCTCCCACCTGATCACGATTACGTGCATGATCGGGAAGATGCCGGTGTCGGCGTAGTACTGGCGCTCGACCGCACCCGAGTCGGGCCAAAGGCGGCGGACCGGGCCGGTGCCGTCGCGGAAGCTCGAGGGCTGGTGGGCGGTGTACAAGGCGTCGATCTCGCCGGCTTCCAGCATGGCCGACAGCGTCTTGTCCGGGCCGATGGAGCTGACCGAGATCGAGGGCGGAAGGTTCATCGGGGTCTCGTGGCGGCCCGGCTGCTCCAGGCCGCCGGTGAAGTACTCCACGCTGTCGACCGGGACGCCGTGCCGGTCGGCCAGGATGCCCTTCACCCACACGGCGGCGGTCATCTGGTACTCCGGGCACCCGACGCGGCGGCCGGCCAGGTCGGCGGCCTCGCGGATCCCGCTGCCCGCGTTCACGTACACCGAGGAATGCCGGAACATCCGGGACGGGTAGACCGGGATGGCGATGAACGGCCTGGGATCGGCCAGGACCGTGCGGGTGTACCACGACAGGGACATCTCGGCGGCGTCGAACTCCCGGTAGTGGAGCATCCTGAAGGCCGGCTCGGGCATCATCACGGGCAGGAAGGTGAGCTGCACGCCCTCGGGCTTGACCGAGCCGTCCTTCAGGGCCAGCATCCGGTCGTAGTCCCAGCAGGCCAGTGAGACCGGGATGTCAGCCATGGGAGGCCAGCTTGCGCAGGCTCGCGCGCGCGTCCGTAGGTTCCCACCACAGCGGCACCTCCAGGTCCCTGGCGATGATCCCGGCGGCGATGTAGCCGGCCCCGCCCGAGATCGCCCCGCCCGGGTGGCAGGGCGAGCCCGCCATGTACAGCCCGTGGATCGGGGTGCGGTAGCCGAAGTGGTTCCACATCGTCTGGTCGCCGGCGAAGGAGCCGATGAAGATGTCGCCGCGGACCATGTCGATCAGCTCCCGCGAGTAGTCGTTGGCCGTCCAGATGTGCCGGGCAAGGACATTGTCCGGGGTGATGTTGGGCGCCCACTGGCGCCAGGTCTCGAGCATGCGGTCGGCGAACTCTTCCTTGACCGCCTCGATGTTCTCCGGGTCACCGCCGGGCGCGTAGGGCATGGCGTGCCAGCCGTAGGCGGTGGCCATGCCGGGCGGGGCCTGCGACGGATCAAACTGGGTGACCGAGCCGGTGCCGAAGCTGACCCGGCTCGGGATCTCGTTGCGGGCCACCTGCTCGTGCAGGGCGAACAGCTGCTCGACGGACTCACAGCCGATGTTCACCTTCAGCGACTGGTTCACGTGCGGGTCGAAGTCGGTGCCGATATGCCGCGGCGCCTCCTTCAGCGCCAGGTGCAGGCCGAACAGCGACCAGGAGGTCTGCTTGAAGTCGCGGACCTTCTCCCGGTACGCCTGGGGCAGTTGCTCCTCCCCCACCATGGTCAGGAAGGTCTGCGGGACGTCCACGGTGCTGGCCACGAACCGGGAGCGGATCTGGGTGCCGTCAGCCAGCTCGACGCCGCGGGCCTGGTTGTCGTCGATGATGATCCTTGATACATGGGCGCCGGTCTTCAGCTCGCCGCCGGCCGCCACGAAGGTGTGCATCAGCCCATAGGCGACGGCGATACTGCCGCCCTCGGCGACCTGGTAATTGGCGACCAGGTCGAAGCCGCGGATCAGGGCGCCCATGGGGCTGCGGGTGGTCAGCTGGTCGTAAAGGACCGTGCCGAACAGCGAGATCTTGAACAGCAGAAGCAGCCGGACCAGCTCGTTCTCGAACAGTTCCTGCACGGCGGTGAGCGGCTGGCGGTTGATGATCTCAAGGAAATCGCGGCCGACGGCGCTCGAGCTCAACAGCTCGTCGCGCTCGGCCTCCGGGATCGGCTCGGAGTACCGCTCCGGCCAGAAGATCGCGTCGCTGATGCGATCGGCGCGCTCGTTCCACTCCCGGTAGGTCTGCGCGTCCTTCCTGCTGAAGTGACCGATCGACTCGCAGGTCTCGTCGATGTAGCGGGAGAAGACAAGGGCCGTGCCGTCGCGGTGCGGCTGGGCGAAGTCGTAGCGCGGCGTGATGTACCGGAACTTGGCGGCCAGCTCGAGGTCCTTGTACCAGGGCGACTCGCTGATGTTGAAGTGGTTGAGCGAGTGCATCTGGTGGTAGAAGCCGGGCTTGGTGACCTCGGTGGTGGACAGGCCGCCGCCGTAGATGAGCCGGCGTTCGACGATCAGGATCTTCAGGCCGGCCTTGGCCAGGTAAGCGCCCAGGATGAGGCCGTGCTGACCCGAGCCGATGATGATGCCGTCGTATGCCTGCGTCATGGGCCCGTCCCTAGAACTTGATGTAGACATTCTTGTGCTGGGTATAGCTTTCGATTTCCTCGAGGCTTTCTTCCCGCCCGAGACCGGAGTTCTTCACGCCGCCGAACGACGCGCCGGCGATGTGCTCCGAGCTCCAGTTGACCCATACGTACCCGGCCTGCAGGTCACGGGACGCGGCCAGGGCGGTGTGCAGGCTGGTCGTCCAGACGCTCGCGGTCAGGCCGACGCTAAGGCTGTTGGCCAGGGCGATGGCGTGGTCGTAGTCGTCGAACGGGGCGGCGACCAGGACCGGCCCGAAGATCTCCTCGGTGAACAGCGGTCCGCGCGGGCCGCCGTCCGCGCTGAACAGCGTGGGCGGGACGAAGTACCCGGGCCGGGCGACGGCGGTCCCGCCGGTCACGAGCTCGAGCGCGGGATCGGCGAGGCCCTGCTCGACGAACCGGCAAACCCGTTCGCAGTGGGCCTTCGACACCAGCGGTCCCACATCGGTCGTCTCAAGCAGTGGATCGCCGACGGTCAAGGCCTGCATCCGCGCGGCCAGTTCGGTGATGAAGCGCTGATAGACGCTGCGGTGGACGAACAGGCGGGAGGTGGACCCGCACGACTGACCCTGCCAGCGGAAGTTCATGCCGCGCACCGCGCCGTCCACGGCGGCGGGCAGGTCGGCGTCGGGGAACACGATCAGCGGGTTCTTCCCGCCCAGCTCGAGCGTGACGGTCTTGATCGCGGTAGCGGCGGCTCGGGCCAGGATCCGGCGGCCGACCGCCTCCGAGCCGGTGAAGGCGATCCTGGGCACGTCCGGGTGCGCGACCAGGCGCTCGCCGACCACGTCGCCGGTCCCGGTCACCACGTTGAGCACGCCGGGCGGCAGGACGGGCCTGGCCAGCTCGCCCAGGCGCAGCGCCGAGAGCGACGTCTGCTCCGAGGGTTTGAGCACCACGGCGTTGCCTGCCAGCAGCGGTGCGGCGATGCGGGAGGCGGCGAACATGAGCGGATGGTTGAACGGAATGAGGCGGCCCACGACGCCGAACGGATCCCGCAGCGTGAAATCGAGGGCATCGGGGGCGGAGGCGGGCAGCGTCTGGCCGCGGAGCTGGAGAGCCAGGCCGGCGAAGTAGCGCAGCTGCTCGGCGGCCATCAGGTAGTCGTTGCGCATCACGGCGATGGGGCTGCCGTTGTCAAGCGTGTCGATCCAGGCCAGCTCTTCGCCGTGGGCAAGCACGGCGTCGGCCAGGGCCAGCAGCGCGGCGGCCCGTTCGGCGATGGGCGTGCGGGCCCACTGCCCGCTGGCCGTCCTGGCCGCCGCCACCGCGTCATCGACGTCGCCGGCGCCGCCCAGCGGGATCTGGGCGATGACCGATTCGTCGCCGGGATGGACGACGGGCATGGTGGCGCCCGTCCTTCCCGTGGCGAGTTCACCGCCGATCAGCATCCGCCACGGCCGGCCGGCGTAGCCCGCAACCTTGGTGTCCACCGGCCGATCCTCTCTCGGGTCCTTATCGGCCCGAAGAACAAAAGTCACTGCGGGCAGGCGCGGAAGCGATCACTATGTGAAGCCCACCTCCTCGGTGCGATCGATTGGGGCAGCGAATGGCGCAACACGGCTCGGCGCTTGCCGTTACTGAGCACGGTTCGGTCCGGCGGTGGACCATGCAGCTGGCCCCGGTCAACGCGATCAACGCGGAGATGCTCGACGCGCTCGAGGCGGCATTGGACGACGCCGAACGCGATCCCGGGGTCGCGGCGGTCGTGCTTGACAGCGGCCTGAAGGTGTTCTCGGCCGGGGCCGACGCCACGTGGATGGCCCAGACGGTCGAGAGCATCGGCGTGGCGGGCCTGCTGGCGGACTTCAACGCGACCATGGACCGCTTCCGGGCCGTGTGCCTGCGCCTGCGCCAGGCTCCGTTCCTTGTCACCGCGGGGCTGGATGGGCACGCCCTGGCCGGGGGCCTTGAGCTCGCGGCGGCCTGCGACCTCAGGTTCTGCGCGGACAGCGACGGGCTGCGTCTCGGGGTCCCTGAGATGGACCTGTTCGGCTGCCTGCCGTCGGGCGGCGGCGGCGCGCAGTTCCTGGCCCGCCTGCTCGGCCCGAGCCGGGCGCTCGAGTTCATCTTGACCGCCAAGCCGATCAGCCCGGCCCGCGCCTTCGACATCGGACTGGTCGACCGGCTGTGCCCGGCCGGGCAGGCCGGGTCCGAGGCGCTCGAGTTCGCTCGTGAGGTGGCGGGCAAGGCGGGCCGGATCGGCGTGACGTGTGCCAAGCAGGCCATCTTCGGCGCGGGCGAGCTGCCGCTCAGCGCGGCTCTGCCGCTTGACGGCATCCTGCACTGGGACACGATGAGACGCGGCAACTTCCTGACCGGGGTCGAGGCCTTCGCCAAGCGGTACGCGAGCGGAACGGCCCGGTGAGCGCGGTGGCCGTCGTCGGCGCCGGCCTGACGCCGTTCGGGCGGTTCAAGGATCAGTCGCTGAGCCAGCTGGCCGGCCAGGCCATCGCCGCGGCCCTGGCCGACGCCGCGATGGAGCCGGCCGAGGTCGAGGCGGCCTTCGTGGCCAACTCGATGGCCTCGGTGACCACCGGGCAGGTGGCCGTGGTCGGCCAGGCCGTGCTGCGCCCGCTCGGCTACCACGCGATCCCCGTCTACAACATCGACAACGCGTGCGCCGCCTCCTCCAGCGCGCTTGACCTGGCCGTGCAGGCGGTCGAATCGGGCCGGGCCGACGTGGTGCTCGTGGTCGGGGTGGAGAAGCTGTTCGGGCCGGCCCGCAGTGACAGCTACCGCGCGCTGAACGGCGCGGTCGACACCGAGTTCCTGGCGGCGGCGGGCGTCGATGCCGCGGCCGAGAGCGTATTCGTGGCCGCCATCTACCCCGAGCGGCTCGGGCGGTACCGGGCGAAGTACGGCCTCGAGGCCCGCACCCTGGCCGAGATCGCGGTCAAGAACCGCGGCAACGCGGCGCTCAACCCGTGCGCCCAGTACACCGCGCCGATCTCGGTGGACGACGTGCTTGGCTCGCGGGTGGTGGCTGAGCCGCTGACCGCCCTGATGTGCGCGCCGATCAGCGACGGCGCCTCGGCGGTGGTGGTCACCTCGGCGGACCGGGCCCGGTCGGCCGGCCGGCGGCCGGTCTGGATCCGCGGCATCGCCACCGCGATGGGCGCTCCGCCCGGGGACCAGAGCGTCATCGCCCGGATCGCGCGGCGGGCGTTCGCCGAGGCCGGGATTACTCCGGCCGAGGTCGACGTGGCGGAGGTACACGACTCGACCGCGTTCAGCGAGCTGCTGGCCTATGAGGAACTGGGCCTGTGCCCGGCCGGCGAGGGGACGCGGTTCGCCGAGTCCGGGGCGGCCAGCCGGTCCGGGCGGGTGCCGGTCAACACCAGTGGCGGCCTGGAGTCGCGCGGGCACCCGGTCGCCGCGACCGGGCTGGCCCAGATCATCGAGCTC
>Ga0187783_10003395_pt1 | contig 11714 bp, 10 predicted proteins | sample 1015_SJ02_MP02_2_FD_132471 | JGI IMG/M metagenome (GOLD analysis project Ga0187783, IMG submission 132471) | Tropical peat soil microbial communities from peatlands in Department of Meta, Colombia - 1015_SJ02_MP02_20_MG | ecosystem: Environmental > Terrestrial > Soil > Wetlands > Peat | place... | reverse complement strand
GCGCCTTCAGCTTCACGACCAGTGGGGTCTGGTCGATCCGAGTTCAGTACGCGACCGACACCAAGTCGCTCGTGTCGTCAGAGTCGGTCACGAGCCTGCGGGTGTCAGACTGACCGAGCCGGTCGCCGGCAGCCACCGGTTCAGGGTCATTTGGGGCGATCCGCATCGGGGTTTAATCCAGGAAGTCGTAATGGCTTACGACGTCGACGAGGCGCTCGTGCGCGCCCATGAGCGCCGACCGGACCTTCCGGTGCCGCGCACCGCCTTCCTCGTCGATGGCAACGACTGACCTACACTTCGCCTGGTGAGCGCGCTCTTTGACGTTTCGGGAACGACGGTGCTCGTGACCGGGGGCACCAGAGGAATCGGCGAAATGATTGCCCGCGGCTTTGTCGACGCCGGCGCGAAGGTCTACATATCGTCGCGAAAGACCGACATTGGCGAGGCGCTCGCTCGCGAACTGTCGAAAATCGGCCCCTGCGAGTACTTCGCCGCCAACCTCTCCAGCGAGGCCGAGTGCCAGCGCCTGGCCAGCGAGCTCGCCACTCGCGAGGACCACCTTGACGTTCTCGTCAACAACGCCGGCGCCACCTGGGGGGCGCCAATGAACGAGTACGACGAGGCGGCGTTCGAACGAGTCTTCGCCCTCAACGTGAAGGCACTCTTTCACCTGACGAAGTTCCTTCGGCCCTTGCTCGAGGCGAGGGCCACGGCGGAGAGCCCTTCGAGGGTCATCAACATCGGTTCGATCGACGGCCTCCGCGTCCCGGCTATGGAGACCTACGCCTACTCCGCCTCGAAGGCGGCGGTGCACCAGCTGACCCGTCACTTGGCCAAATACCTCGCTCCCCTCGTGACGGTGAACGCCATCGCGCCCGGGCCCTTCGAGTCGAAGATGATGCACGCCACCCTCGAGGCTTACGGGGACGCGATCGCCGCCTCAGCGCCCATGAAGCGCATTGGGCAACCCTCGGACATGGCCGGGGCAGCGATCTTTCTCGCGTCGCCGGCCGCGAGCTACATCACCGGCGCGGTACTCCCCGTGGACGGCGGCCTGGCCACTTTGGCATAGCCGAACCGTCGGATTCTCCGACGACCAACACCTGGGCGCCAGCTCGAACACCGAGCCGCCCGGCAGACTGGACACCGTGTCAGATGACCGGGACGCGCTAGGCGCGTGGCTCCAACTCCGAGCACGCCAGGGCGAGCGCGTAGGAGTGGTCGACCTGTACCGACTGGTCGCCGAGCCACGAGGGATTGCGCCCTACGAGATCCCGCGCGACGAGCGCCTTGCCCTTGCCCGGTCGGTCATGCCGTTCATCTGGCCGGCATTCGAGACGACTGTCGGCACGCAACGAACGGACCTGCTCGAGGTGGTCGACTACGACGACGCCTGGCCCGATCGCTTCGAGGAGTGGCGCGGGCGCATCGCCGTGGCCCTCGGACCGGTCGCGCGTCGAATCGATCACGTTGGATCGACATCGGTGCCGGGCCTTCCGGCCAAGCCCATCATCGACATCCAAGTGGCCGTCACTGACCCCCGCGACGAGGACGCCTACGTCCCGTCGCTGGCTGACGAGGGACTCGCCCTCCGCAGCCGCGACGAACTCCACCGCTACTTCAGACCTCTCGCCGGACATCCGCGCGCCGTGCACGTCCACGTGTGTCCGACGGGCTCGCCGTGGGAGCGCGATCATCTGGTGTTCCGCGACTACCTGCGCACGCATCCCGACGACGCGAGGCGCTACACCGAGACGAAGCGTCGAGCTGTGGAGTTATGGAGCGACGATGGCTGGGGCTACAACGACTCCAAGACCGACGTCATCCTTGACATCCTCGAGGCGGCGAATGACTGGGCCGCGGCTAGCGGGTGGCGCGTCTAGCTCGACGGCACGTGCCCGAGTGTCACGAGCAGCGAGATGTGCTTCGTGCCGCGGACTATGTGCAGAGTTATCTGATCGCCGGGGCGCAACGAGGAGAGCACCGATGTGACGTCCTGGGCGCTGTCGATCGGGGTCTTGTTGATGCCGACGATAATGTCGCCCTGGCGCACTCCCGCGGCGGCGGCGCCGGTACCTGCGATCACGCTCATCACCACGGCACCTTCCGAGACGGAGAAGCCGTACTCCTCCTGGAGCGTCGGGTTCATCGACTCGATCTCCACGCCGATGAAGGCGCCGTGAGTCACGACGCTCTCCCCCGCCATGAGGGACTGGAGCAACGACTCAATTGTGGCCGTCGGGATGGCGAAGCCGATGTTCTGGGTATTCTCGCCGTCGGCCAGCGTGCCCGCAACGGCCGTGTTCATGCCGATCACGTCGCCCGCTGAATCCAACAGGGGGCCACCGGAATTGCCGGGGTTGATCGCCGCGTCGGTTTGGATCATGTTGTTGAGTGTCTCGGTCGACGTCGAAGAGCCCGCCGTCACCGTCCGTCCGAGCGCCGAGACGATGCCCTGAGTTACCGTCGGCGTTCCCGCCGCGAGACCCAGCGCGTTGCCGATCGCCACGACGGCGTCCCCGGCCTGGAGCGCGTTCGAGTTGCCAAAGGTGACAGTTGGCAGGTCCTTGGCGCCGTCAATTCGAATCAGCGCCACGTCGTCAATTGGATTTGTCCCCACGAGCGTCGCCGACTGGCTTGTCGTTGAACCGCTACGAGTGATCGAGATCGATCCCCCGTTGACCGCGGCCGCAATGACGTGGTTGTTGGTCACCACCAGTCCGCCTTTCGAGATGATCATCCCTGTGCCCTGGTCCTCCTCGCCGTTCCCGATAACGTCAATGCTCACGATCGAGGGGAGAGCCCGTTGCACGAGCTTCGGAATACTCATTCCGTTGGGGAGAATGGCCGCACCCGGCACGGTGTTGACCTCGTTAATGGTCACTCCCCCACCGCTTGAGCCGCTCGGTGCCGCGAAATGACCGGCGAGACCTCCCACGAGCGCCGCGACGAGCAGCAGGCTGACTCGCGTTGACCACAGCGAGCGGTTCACCCGGCGCGGGGTCGGCGACTCGGCCGTGACCCGCGAAGCGTACTCGGTGGGGTCGCGCAACGACATCGCTTGCGCCAATGGTGCCGATTCGGACACGTGCGGCGGGTTCGCAGTCGAGTCGCTCACCGGGCCAAGGGCGATCGGCGCGGCCTTTGGCTCATCGGGTGAACCCACCACTTCACGTCTCGGATCGGTGACGCGCTCGTCGGGAGTATCCGCTGAAGTGTCACTCACGAACCCATGCTAGGCACGGAAAATAAAAGCGAACTAAAAGGCGCCGCACTGCTCCAGTTTTCCCGACGGACTAGATTAGGGCCCTATGCCTCGTCGCATCGAGATCGAAATCACCAGTCTGAACGGCGATCTCGCTACGTGGCGCGCCGCTGGCGCCAAGCTCCCTAAGGGTGTGGTTCCCGCTTCGCTCGTTCCAGGCGGGCCGGTCGTCGGCCACGTCTATCGCGCCGACATCGAACAGTACATGGAGGGCATCGAGATACTCTCGGTCACGTTGCCAAAGACGGCGTCGCCGCTCGACCCCAAGAACGAGCGTGTCGAGTTAATTCCCGACGCGAAGAGGGTGCCCGACGTCGTCGTGACCTACGCACCAAAGGGACGGGGCCCGCGCCGAGACGACCTCGCCGACCACGGTGATCGTCCAGCGCGGACTCCGCGGCGCGAAGCACGACGGGCCACGGCGCGTCATGAGCGCAAGAGCGACGAAGATCGCGCCGAGACCAACGCTGAGCGCTCCAAGCGCCCTGCGCGCGCCGAGCGCTCTTCGCGCGGACCGCGCAGCGGACGCCCATCTCGCCCCACGAGCGCAGACTCTTCGGAACGACCAGCCAAGCCGGTGCGAGAGCCGCGGGCGCCGCGGGGCGCGCGACCCATCAAACCCGAACGCCCGCGCGGTCCCCAGCCCCCGCCGTTGACGACGACGTACCGCAACGGACTCCTCGCGACACTCTCTCCCGAGCAGCTGCCGGTCGCGGAGCAGCTGCTGCGCGGCGGGATGCCGGCCGTTCGGTCGGCCGTGGAGACCCAGAACACCAACGCCGTCGCGCAGGGTCGAACGACGGTGGACCCGGCCACGATCGAGCGGATCGCCGAGGACCTCCTCGGACGCACCACCTTGGCCCTGTGGAAGGATCGCGCCGCGGGGGCGATCGCCGCGGGCCGCGAGATACGCCTGCGCGACCTTCGAGCCGTCGTGACGTCTGCCAAAACCGTCTCGCTGGACGATGAGGCTCGTGTACAGCTAAAGGAGCTCCAGACCGCTCTCACGGCGCGTATTGAGCACGCCCGTACGCAGTGGACCGAGAAGCTCGAGGCGGCGATCTCATCGAAGAACGTGAAGGAGGCGCTGAGCCTCGTGGCCCGCCCTCCGGACATTTCGACTCGCGTGAGCGCCGACGCGGCGGGGCGCGTCGTGACACTCGTCTCGGAGGTGTTGACGGCGGAGCAGGATCCTCAGCTGTGGAACGACATCGTGGAGCTCACGGCCGACACGTCCATTCGCCGCAATGTGAAGACGGCAGGCATTCCTAGCGATGAGTCAAGCCGCGCGGTCGCGATGCATAACGCCGGCGCTATCCCCGAACTGGCCAAGCTACTGGGGATGAAGGTCCCGCCCCCTCCCCCACCGACGCGAATCGTTCGCCGATCGGTTACTCGCCGCGCATCGTAAGCAGCCGAGCCTTCCAACCCAGCGACTCGTAAAGCGACTTCATGGCGCGGTCCCCCGGCAAGGCGTAGGCGTCCACGGGCCGCTCGTCGCCGGCCTGGAGTGCTCTGACCAGCGACGTGGCCACCTTCTGCCGGCGAAAGCCGTGCGCGACGTAGACCGCTTCAACCAGCCTCTCGCGGCACACGATGAAGCCCCGCAGCTCGTCCGCGTCGAGAGCCAGCCACATCGACCCGCCCCTGACGAGATGCTCCAGCAACTCCGCCGGCGTCGACGAGCCGCCTATCGTGGCCAACAGCGCCGTCCCCCCTCTTTTGGCGGCGGCTTCCTTCAATGCGTGATCGAAGAGCGAGGCGAGTTCTGGCGTGACCGTAGTGGCGGCGGAGACCTTCACGTCACCGCGCAAGGGTCAGACACAGTCGCGACAGAGCATGTTCGCCTTGTCCGCCAGCTGGCTCGTCTTCTTAAGCAAACGGCAGGACTTGCAGCGAAACTCGTCGTCTTGCTTCGGCAGAATGGCCTCCGTGGCGTCCAGCGTCGGGTCGATCTCAAGCGGGAGCTCGTCGTCATCCTCGGCCACCGAAGTGCGCAGAATCGTCTCGGCGAGGACCTCGTCCAAGGCCAGTTCCACGTCGGCGTCGTCAACCACGTCGTCGTCATCTTCGGTGACGGTGACGGAGGCAACGACGTCGTCGTCCTCGTCGTCGAGCTCCTCGATGCCCGCTTCATCGGCGTCATCAGCGTCGTCTTCCTCGAGCTCTTCGACGACGTCCTCGAGCTCTTCCTCGGTGACGATCTCCTCGTCGAATCCCTCGGCGAGCTCTTCTTCATCGAAGACTTCGTCGTTTTCCACTTCGCTAGGCATCGGTTCCTCTTCTGTAGCGCGTGCATTGTAGGGCTTATTTCCCAAAGCGTGCGCCATTTGGGCCTAAGGAGTGTATAAATCTCCAGATTTCTAACGATTCCGTCGGTTGCGCTCGGCCGCCCGCTCGGACTCGAGACGTTCGAGGTCAGCGTCGTCGAAGGAGACGAACCGCATCGCCCCGGCGATCGCTCGGTGGCCGGCCTCCTCCCCGATCAGCCGGTGCATCTCGTGCGCGACGCGCCGATAGTTCGGGTGCCCCTGGGGGCCGGAGCGCAACTCGATGAGATGCATGGCTTCACGCGCGTTCATCTGGATGACGTAGCGAATCCGAAACGCGAGCGCGACGCAGTATTGCGCCTGGTCAGGCAGCTCGTCGCGCACGTCCGCGAAGAGCGCGGCCGAACGAGCCAGCGACTCTTCGTACCGCGACGACAGGCCCGCCTCGCCGACGACGTCCGGCACGTCGTAGCCAAGGTCAACGGTGAGGGGCTGCCACTCAACCGTGAGCAGTCGGTGGCGCTGGAGATCCCGAAATGCTCCGTAGTCGCTCACGATCTCGAAGCGGTAGTCCGTGCGCTCGAAGGCCCGCCCCGGTCGATGGCGGCGGTTCGTCCGCTCGCCGACGTAGCTCGAAAAGAGGGCTTCGCGCTCGGCCGCGTTCATGGTCCGCACACGGCGTTCGGCCTCGTCGTGGGAGCAGCGCGAGTTCGCGAAGACGATCGCCTCGAGCACCCGGTCCTCGCCAGCGGGATCGAAGCCGACCAGGCGGACGTACTCGCTGGCGTCTTCGCCCACGTCGCCGGTCAGCCCGCTCAGGAGCGTTCGCGTTGCGTCGCGCGTCGTTGCGAGGTAGCGCGTCCACGCGCCGCCGCGCTCGGGCACCTCCAGGCGCCGCAGGAACGACGGGATGACTTTCACCAGTTCGTCGAGCATGAGCTGCGCGTACTCACGCACCTCGGGCAGCGGGTTCGCCCGCATGCGCAGCAGCAGGGCCTCGTAGGCCTGGCCGGAGGCGTAGATGCCCAGATTGGACAAGGCGCTCGCCGGCAGCAGCCCACGCAGTGCGTCCAGCGCCTTCGCCCGGATCGCCTGCCGGTAGACGAAGTCCGTGTCCTCGGCGGACTTGGGGTAGCGCACGGCGAGCCACTCGGTGAGCAGCGGCAGCAGCTCACGATACGTATCGAACATTCGATCCATCTCGCCGACGTAGCGAGCGCCGAAGCGCGACTCGAGCAGATCGTTGTCGCGGTAGAAGCGGTAGTGGCCGTTCGCCAAACGCCGGTCGTAGCCGAGGTAGCGAGTCGACTGTTCGAGGTAACTCATGAGCCGTCCCCGCTCGAGCACCTTGGTCAGCAGGTTGCTCGCCTGCTCGCAGGCCAGGTGGACGCCGCCGAGCTGGGCGACCGAATCGTCGCCGTATTCGAAAAAGATTCGCTGGTAGAGCTCGTCGGCGCGGGCCAGTCCGACCGTCGCGTCCACGCCCGCATCGCCGGACAGTTCGAGATCGCCGACGAACTCGTCGAGGAAAAGCCGACGAAGGCTCTTGGACGATCGCGAGTACCGCGCGAAGAGGGCACCCTTGACGACCTCGGGCAGGTTGACCAGGGCAAAGACCGGACCGTCGAGATTGGTGAAGTATCGCCGCAGCACCGCCACCTCGGCGTCGGTGAACTCTTCGACTACGTAGGGGTGCATGGCGTTACGAGACTAGGGGCGAAATCAGGGCCGCGGGTGGACGCTGGAGGCCCCCGCGACGACGCTGCGCAGGACCGCGTCGCGGGCGGCGAGTGCTGTGTCGGCGATGAACGCGTGCTGGCTCATCCGTCCCAGTTGCTCGCATAGATCGGCCACCTGCTTGGCACTTCGCACGAAGTCACCTGGCGAGGTCTGGCCAACTTCGGCGTCGGCGATGTCCAGTACCGCGCTGAGCGAGACGCCCCGGGCCCAGGCGGCGATGACGGTCGCGAAGTGCCCATCGGGCTCCTTGAATGGAGCCACCTGATAGCGCACTTCGACCTCGCGGATTGTGGCGGCGATGACGTTGATCTCGGCGAGACGATCGCCAATGCTCGCGCGCCGGTCCTGACCCAGGCGGTCGTGGTGGGCACGCTTCTTCTTCGCCGACACGTGCTTCGCGGCGTGGGCTGCTCGTCCCGTGCGCTTGGATTCGTAAACAAAGCACGAGAGAAGGCCCGCCAGCTCAGCCGGACCGAGGCCCTCGAAGACCCCGGCACCAATTGACTCCGCGATAAGCAGATCGCACTCGTGGTAGATCGAGCGCAGCAGCTCGCCTTGGGGGTGGAGACGCCAGCCTTCGACGTAACCGAGCTCTTCGAGGACGTGCTGGCGCGCCACCATCTGGTCGGTGAGCGGCCGGCGCCGCCCAGCCGGGCGTCGGTCGTTCTCGAACTGGGCGAAGGAGCGCCGCACGACATCGAGGGCCGTCTCGTAATCGAACCGGTTGATCAGGTTCGCCGTGAAGTTGTACGTGGGCCGAAAGGACGAGTGCAGATCGGCTGGCGGGGCGAGCGCCACCCGGCCCACGTCAGTTAGCTCCAGGTCGCTGGCGAAGCACACGACGGCGTGCCCCTCGTCGTCGAGTCCCCGGCGGCCCGCACGCCCGGTCATCTGGGCGTACTCGGCACTGGTCAGGAACTGCCGGCCGGCGTCGGAGTACTTACTGAATCGCTCGAGGGCTACCGAACGCGCGGGCATGTTCACGCCGAGGGCCAACGTCTCCGTCGCGAAGACGGCGGCGAGCAGATTTCGCTCGAAGCACGTCTCCACGATCTCGCGAAACGCCGGCACCATGCCGGCGTGGTGCATCGTGACGCCGCGGCGCAGCGCGTCAAGGAAGTCGGCGTACTCCAGCGCGCGCAGGTCATCGTCGGAGAACCCCGACAGGCCGTCTTCAGCGATCCGTTCGATCTCTACCCGATCCTCCGGGGAAGTAAAGATCAGGCCGTCACGGCGCAGCTGGTGCACCGCGTCGTCGCACGCGGCGCGCGAAAAGATGAACACGATCACCGGCAACAGGTCGTCGCGCTCGAGCGCCCGCATCAGCTCCGCTCGTCGCGGTGATCGAAACGGTGGCGGCGGCTCGCTCGAGCGAGGCCCGTGCCAGCGCGCGCCGGCCCGTCGGCGCCGAGCCGCGTTCATCAGGTGATCGATGCGTCGGGCCTCGTTGGAGAGGCGGGCGCCGTCGAGGAGGTCATGGATTTCGGCGTCGGCTTGACCCCGGCGCATCACCGCCAGGTGATTGTGGAGCTGGATCGGCCGAGTTCGCTCGACGATGACCGCGGTGGGTCCGCGCACCTGGGACAGCCATTCGCCGAGAAACTCGGCGTTGCCAATGGTCGCCGACAGCGCGACGAAGCGGACCACCGACGGGGTGAGGATGAGCACTTCCTCCCAGACTCCGCCCCTGAAGGGATCCTGGAGGAAGTGGACCTCATCGAGAATTACGAGCCCGAGCCCGGTCAACTGCTCGGATTCGGTGAGGAGCATGTTGCGCAGCACCTCGGTGGTCATCACGACAACCTCGGCGCCGCGGTTCAGCGAGACGTCGCCCGTCAAGAGCCCAACCCGTTGCACCCCGTACAGCGCGCATAGTTCGTGATACTTCTGATTCGACAGCGCCTTCAGCGGCGTGGTGTAGAACGTGCGCCGCTCGCCCTCGAGCTCGCGGCCGATGGCGTAGTTGGCTACCAGTGTCTTGCCCGATCCGGTCGGAGCGCTGACCAGTACGTTCACTCGCTTGTCCACCGCCTCGATGGCGTCGAGTTGGAACCGGTCGAGCCCGAAGCCGAGCCCCTCGATGAATCGGCGCCGGTACTCGAGGACGCTCACTTGTGCAACAGCTTGCCAACGCCAATCGCGACGAAGTAGAAGAAGATGAGCGGAACGGCCAGGGCGCACATCGACAGCGGGTCCCCGCTCGGTGTGAAGACGGCGGCGAAGATCGTCACCCCGATCACGGTGTAGCGCCAGACGTGCAGCAGCTGCCGGGGCGTGACGATATTGGCGAGCTCCAGGGCCACGAGCAGCACCGGAAAGAGGAACGCCAGCCCGAAGATGAACATCATCAACAGAAAGAGCGTGAGGTACTGGTTCGGGTTGTACTCCGTGATCAGCGTGTGCCCACCGATGTCCTTCAGGAACTGGATCGCGTGGGTGAAGCTGAAGTAGGCCAGTACGACGCCCGCGCCAAAAAAGATCAGCGACGCCGCCACGAACGGGATGATGTAGCGCTTCTCCTTGGCCTTGAGTCCGGGCGTGATAAAGCGCCACGTCTGCCAAAGAATCACGGGTGAGGCGACGAGGAATCCGCCGAAGAGCCCAATCTTCACCCGCAGGTTCAACCCGTCCAGGGGGTTCGTCACAAGGAATTTGCAGTGCCCCGGCACCGCGCGGCAGTACGGGTCCTGGACGATCTTCAGCAGCTCCGGGTAAAAGATGAACCCGAGAATCGCGAAGGCGGTGACGCTGGCCAGCATGACGAGGAAGCGGTGGCGCAGCTCCGCCAAGTGCTCGGCCAGCGTCATGCCGCTCTGCGCGTGGCGAAACTTGGACACCGGTCAGTTAAGGGAGGGGTCGGGCGGCCCGTCGACGGGCACCGCGCGACGGGGCGGCGAATTCGAACTTCTTGGGGGCGGTGGCTTCCATACAGGCTCGCTGGGGGCAGTCGGCTTCTCGGGCTCTTCTTTCGCGTCGACGCGGTCGGCCAATTGGTTCAGCAGGTTCACCGGGCTGCGCGCCATCCGCGCAATCTCGGCGGTGCTCGGCAGGTCGGGCACGGATGCTCGAATCTCGGCCTCCACCCGTTCCTGCAAGTTCTTCAGGGCCCGCCAGCTCGCACCGAGCTTGTGCGCGACTTCGGGCAGCTTGTCCGGGCCCAGCACGAGCATGATCACGCCCGCTATGACCAGCAACTTCAGCGGGCTCAGACTCAGCACCTCATCATTGTAGGACGGGCCCGTTCGCACCCCTGACGGCGATCGCCTCGACGAACGGAGTGGCGCGACCTAGCCGTGGCGCACGAGCGACGCCAGCAGCTTTTGAAACCGATCGTCGGTGCTCTTGAAGGGGTCCTTGAGCAGCACGGTCCGTTGCATCTCGTCGTTCAGTTTCAGGTGCACCCAGTCCACCGTGTAGTCGCGCCGCCACTGCTTGGCGGCCTGGATGAACGTCCCACGCATATGGGCGCGCGTCGTCGAAGGCGGCGTCGTCGTGGCCCGCTCGATCTTCTCGTCGTCCACCATGCGCACGAAGTGGCCCCGATTCGACCGCCGATAGAACAGACCCCGATCGAGGTTCGTGTCGTGGTACAGCAGGTCGATCAGAGCGATCTTGGGGTCGCCCAACTCCACGCCGCTGCGTTCGCGTTCGCGCTCGATGATCTGCAGCTTGGCGATCCAGTCGACCCGGTCCGCCAGGCCCATTGGGTCGCTGCGGTACTGCTCGATCACTTCGCGCCACAGGCGCACGGCACGCACCTGGTCAGCGGGCAGGTCTCGGGCGGTGACGAATTTTTCAGCCCGCTCGCAGAGGTCCTCTTGGATCTCGAGTGCAGTCAGATCGCGTCCGTTCATCAGCTTGACGGGCTCTTTGCTCCACAGGTCATAGGAGATGTCCCGCAGCGCATTGATGGGCGAGGCCATCGAGTAGTCGCGCAACTGGACGATGTCGTCTTCGATCATGGCCAGCACGACGGACGCCGTACCCACCTTCAGGTACGTTGCGAACTCGCTCATGTTCGAATCCCCCACGATGACGTGGAGCCGGCGGAACTTCTCGGGGTCCGCGTGGGGCTCGTCGCGCGTGTTGATGATCGGGCGGCTGCGTGTCGTGGCCGACGAGATGGCCTCCCAGATGTGCTCAGCGCGCTGGCTCATCGAGTACGCCGTGCCCTTGGCGTTGGTGACGACCTTGCCGGCGCCGGAGAAGATCTGTCGGCTGATCAGAAACGGGATGAACACGCTCTCGAGGCGACCGAGGTCCTCGATGCGCTCGATGCAGTAGTTCTCGTGACAGCCGTACGAGTTGCCCGTGGAGTCGGTGTTGTTCTTGAACAGGTAGATGTCCCCGCGAATGCCTTCTTCACCGAGCTGTGACTGCGCGTAGCCGACCAGCTCGCGCAGGATCGACTCGCCGGCCTTGTCCTGGGCGACCAGGTC
>Ga0187783_10003394_pt1 | contig 11725 bp, 12 predicted proteins | sample 1015_SJ02_MP02_2_FD_132471 | JGI IMG/M metagenome (GOLD analysis project Ga0187783, IMG submission 132471) | Tropical peat soil microbial communities from peatlands in Department of Meta, Colombia - 1015_SJ02_MP02_20_MG | ecosystem: Environmental > Terrestrial > Soil > Wetlands > Peat | place... | reverse complement strand
GGCCTGAACGCGCGGTGGACTACACCCAAGATCACGGAGGCGTTCCGAGATTTGAGGCTGCACGTCGAGGGGCTAAGCGAGGTCGAGACATGAGGAACGCGTCACGCTTGATCTGCCAGCGGCGGATCTTCCGTGCTTGGCCTGTAGCGCTATCGATCTGGATCGGCCATCGTATCGATCACCGCGGTCGTGGCCAGGACCAAGATGTCATTCTCTCCCGGCGCTACCTCCACCCCGTAGGTGTCACGGACCCGGAACCACCGCTTGGACACCTCGGCGACCCGTTGCCCGTCCCGCTCGATGGTGTACTCATGGTCGACAATATTGCCCTGCACCTGAAGGTCCGGGCCGTCGACCTTGACCGTCCATCGTTCACGCACCGGGGTGATCATGGCCTTCTGCACCAGGGCCATCCGGCGCCCGCCCGGGTCCTCGATCTCCATGCTGTCCTTGACCCGCAGCATGCGCTCCTGGATCTTGCACAACTCGTGGCCGTCGGTGTCTTCGAACACGATCGTCTTGCGTGCGCGCAGCGCCTTGCCATCCAGCTTGAATACGCGCTCGCCGCGATCGTTCTCGATCATGTAGTCATCGCCGATGGAGATCATCCGCTGGCGCATCTGGTAGTGCGTGATCAGCGGGCCGCCCGCACGGGCTTCGCGGCGCTCCTCGCGCCTACCCCTTCCGAACATCGCCTGCTCCCCCTACTCCGGTCAGGCCCGCACGCGCGCGGGCGACCTTGCTCTGCTCAGCCTCGGTCGCCCAGGACCGAGACGCATCACCCACCCCGGGCGAGTAAGTGACTGCCATGACCGCAATTCTCCGTACCTTATGGCACGAATGTGGCATGGATGCGGACTCGTAGACCTTGCAGGTCGAGCACCGTAGCCACATTTCCAGAACCGTTGTTAGCGCTCGGTTAGCAAGATCGTCGGGCACGGTTGGTCTGCCGTAACTTGGCTCTCGCCTTTATGTCTGCGAAAGCTGCATCTGGCAGGCTCCGCAATCGAGCCGATCGAGGAAATTCCCCAGCGATCACTGTGAACGTCAAGCCGAGCGCGGACGCTGTCGCGGTCGAGACCGCGCTCGGCCTAGGCGAGCTACTGGGCAGTGCGTCCAAGCTGCGGGACTTCGTGCGCGGCAACGTCAAGGCCAGCGGCTGAGGGAGTGCCGGGATCTGATATCCCCCCGATCCCGGCACTCCCTGGGCTGCGGTCCCCAACCGGCTCCCGGCCGTATGAGCGCGGCGCCCCGCGGGTACCAACGCTTTTTTGGAAGAATTTCTCCCAGGCGATCAGCTCCTGCGCACGCGAAAGGGGGTGCGGGGTGGCGGACTCCCGCGACCGGGGGAACGAGATGCCCGATGACGGCGGCACCGAGCCCGATCCCCGCTTCACCTTCGCGAACGAGCGCACGTTCCTGGCCTGGAGCCGGACCGCGCTGGCCCTGGTCGTGGCCGGGCTTGGCATCGTGCAGCTGCTGCCGCCGTTCCCTGGCGTGCCGTGGGGCCGGCACGTGCTCGGCGTGCCGCTCATCGTGTTCGGCGCCGTCGTCGCGGTGACCGCCTACGGCGAGTGGACCAGGAGCCAGCGCGCGATGCGCCACGGGCAGCCGCTGCCCAAGTCGGTCATGCCGACGATCATGGCGGTGATCATCGCCACGATGGCGGTCGTGTCCGCCGTCGTCGTCCTGGTTTCGGCCCTCCGATGAAGGCCCTCCGATGAGGACACTGCGATGACCGCGCCCGGCCAAACCCCGGCTCCCGCCCCTGATCGCGGTCTGGCCAGGGAGCGGACCACGCTGGCCTGGACCCGCACCGCCATCTCCTTTGCCGCGGTCGGCGGCGTCGTGCTGAAGCGCGAGGTGATCACCGGCCTGATCCTGCTCGCCGTCGCCGTGGGGATCTGGCAGCTCGGCCGCCTGGCCCACCACCGCAAGGAAACGCTCAAGCTGATGACGGCCGCGATCGTCGCGGTGGCGCTTGTCGCCCTGGTCGTGTCGTTCACGGCCTGACGACGGGATGTCCGGCCGTGGGTCGGCGAGTATCGGCGCTGCTTCCCGGCAGTTAAGCACGGATGGCGGGCTGACGAATTCTGGCGTGTCGGTCCTGGCAAAGTCGGCCGTGTCCGGGACAATAGGACAAGGCCCCCTCCACGTATGAGATGGAGGGGGCCTTGCCAGGCCCTTCCGCACCAGGCCCGGCTGTGCCAAGTCGGCCAGTTGCCCGGCTTCCCCGGCACCGCTTCCCCAGCACTGCGGGCCGCCCGCCAGTGCCAGACACCCGCGCCAGGTACCGGTTTCCCGGCCCCTGCCACGTTCCGGAGTTTCCTCCGGGCGGTGCCCGTTTCCGACGGTGAAAGTATTTCTACGCCCCCGGCCCCGCGGTCCGCAAGAGGATTAGCCAATTTATTTCTGCTATTTTTTAAATCCACACGATGTCCACAGAAGGCGCGCGGTTATCCGCACGTGGCAGCGGTTATCCACCACGTAATTCACACCTGGTCCACAGGTTACCGCACGTAGCCGAGGACCTCCGAAAATGAAAGTGCCCTATGTAATCAGCCGTTCTTATTGTGGCTTTTGCCAATCACGCGCCGGGTTTGAATCCCACGGCCCCGTATGCGGAGACGGCATCGAAAGGGACGGTGTCCCCGCGGTCGGGCCGCCATTGGTGCACCTGCACCAGGCCAGGCTCGACCAGGTCAAGCCCGGTGAAGAACCGGGCCACCTGCTCGCGGGTGCGCAGTGTCTGCGGCGTGGCGACCCGCTCGTTGTATACCCGCTGCGCCTCGGCCTGTTGCCGGTGGGTGTCCAGCGCCGGATGGGAAATGGTCAGGGAGCTTCCGGGCGGCACCGCGGCCATCAGCCGCGCCACGATTCCCCACGGGTCCTCGTCGTCGGCGATCAGGTGCAGTACGCCGAGCAACATGACCGCCACCGGCTGCCCGAAGTCAAGCACCGCCCCCGCCCGGTCCAGGATCAGCCCGGGGTCGCGCAGGTCGGCCTGCAGGTAGTCGGTCGCTCCCTCCCGAGTGCTCCGCAGCAGCGCCTGGGCATGCAGCAGCACGATCGGGTCGTTGTCGACGTAGACCACCCTGGCCGCCGGAGCCGCCCGCTGGGCCACCTCGTGCGTGTTGTCGCCGGTGGGGATGCCGGTGCCGATGTCAAGGAACTGCCGGATGCCCGCGTCGCCGGCCAGGAACCTGGTCGCCCGGCCGAGGAAGGCGCGGTTGGCGCGCACCCGCCAGCGCAGCCCGGGCGTCACGGCCAGCACCCGCTCGGCGGCTTCCCTGTCGGCGGCGAAATTGTCCTTGCCGCCCAGCCAGTAGTCGTAGACCCGGGCCGGGTGGGCCACGCTGGTGTCCAGGCCCGAGATGCGCTCGGCCGGCGTACCCTGTCCGCTGCTACGCCCGCCGCCGGTCCCGGCCATCACCGGCCGGCCGGGTTCTCGGCCCGCTCGAGCCGCCCGTCCTTCAGGTCGATCACCGGAATCGGCGTCATGACCTGCACCTCCCAGCCGCACCTTCGCTATCTGCCGAACGCCCCGGGGGATAACCCCCGATGAAATCCGGGGGGCGGCCCCGTCGTATCTGTGACCCGGTAATTCCTACCGTAGAAACACGGGGATCAACGGCCATCGGGAACGGGGTAGCCACGATGACGGCCATAGTAGACCGGCAGCGAGTCCGCGCAGCCTGGCTCACAGGGGCGGCCGGGGTGCTGATGCTCGCGGCCGCGGCGGCGATGATGGTGTGCACCGCGCCCCGGCCGCACGCGATGCGGCCCGGGCTGGTCCCGCACGACCGGCTGGCGTCCTGGGTCTGGGTCACCCGGGCGCACCGGCCCGCGGGCCCCGTAGCACCGATACCGACCGGGGCCCGACCGTGACCTTGTCCCCGGCCTGCCGCTCGTCCGCGGTCCTGACCGGAGCGGCCGGGTCGTAGGTGTCGATCTCGGCCAGCCAGGCCTGCCCGGGCCGGGTCGGCGGGACGGTGAAGTCCAGCGGCTCCCACCACGCGTTCACCAGCACGAGGAAGTCGTCGTCGAGCAGCAGGGACCCGTCCGGGGCTTGGTCAGGGTCGTCGGAGCCGTCAAGGTAGATGCCGATCGCAAGCGCCCTGGGGTCGGCCCAGTCAGCCTGGGTCATCGGCGTCCCGGCCGGGGTGAACCAGCCAAGCTCGTCGGCCTCGGCGCCGGTGAGGAACCGGCGCCGGCGGAACACCGGGTGCGACTGCCGGAACGCCACCAGGCCCCGGGTGAAGGACAGCAGGTCCGAGTCCACGGCGGACCAGTCGAACCAGGAGATCTCGTTGTCCTGGCAGTACGCGTTGTTGTTCCCGCGCTGGGTTCGGCCCAGCTCGTCGCCGCCGAGCAGCAGCGGCACGCCGAACGACAGCAGCAGCGTGGTCAGCATGGCGCGGGACTGCCGGGCCCGCAGGGCCAGCACCTCCGGGTCCGGTGTCGGGCCCTCGGCGCCGCAGTTCCATGAGCGGTTGTCGTCGGTGCCGTCCCTGTTGTTCTCCCCGTTGGCCTCGTTGTGCTTGGTGTCGTAGGACACCAGGTCCCGCAGCGTGAACCCGTCATGCACCGTGACCAGGTTGACCGAGGCGGTCGGCGTGCGCCGGTCGGGCTCGTACAGGTCGGAGGAGCCGGCGAACCTGGTGGCGAACTCGCCGATGCCGCCGATCTCCTGGCTGCGCCAGAAGTCCCGCATGCTGTCCCGGTACTTGCCGTTCCACTCGTGCCACAGGGGCGGGAACCGGCCAAGGTCGTAGCTGTCCATCTGCCCGACGTCCCACGGCTCGGCGATGAGCTTGGCTTCCGACACCACCGGATCCTGCCAGACCAGGTCGAAGAACGCCGACAGGCGGCTGAACCCGCCTTCCTGCCGGGCCAGCGTGGCAGCCAGGTCGAACCGGAACCCGTCGACGTGCATTTCGGTCAGCCAGTACCGCAGCGAGTCCATGATCAGGCGCAGCGTGACCGGGCTCCCCGCGTTGAGCGAGTTGCCGGTGCCGGTGGTGTCGTAGTACTCACCCGGGTTCCCCGGGTCCAGGCGGTAGTAGGCCGGGTTGTCCAGCCCGCGGAAGCACAGCGCCGGGCCGCCCTCGCCGCCCTCGCAGGTGTGGTTGAACACCACGTCAAGGATGACCTCGAGGCCCGCCCGGTGCAGCGCCTTGACCATGGCCTTGAACTCGGCCACCTGCCCTCCGGGCTGGCCGTTCCGCACCGCGGCGGAATAGGCGTGGTGCGGGGCGAAGTAGCCGATGGTGTTGTAACCCCAGTAGTTGGTCAGCCCCCGCTGGATCAGGAACTCCTCGGGCACGTACTGGTGTACCGGCAACAGTTCCACCGACGTGACGCCGAGCTCGGTCAGGTGACCGATGGCTGCCTCGTGCGCGAGGCCGGCATACGTGCCGCGCAGCGGCTCTGGCACGCCAGGATGGCGCATGGTGAAGCCCTTGACGTGCAGCTCGTACTGGATCGAGTCGGAGGAGTGCCGCCGCGGCGGCGCGTCGTCGCCCCAGTCGAACCCGGACGCGATGACCAGGCTGCGCGGCACGTGCCCGGCCGAGTCAAGCGAACTCGGCGCGGCCGGGTGGCCGGAGTCGTAGTCGAGCACCTCGGGCCCGAACGCCACCTCGCCGTGCATCGCCCGCGCGTACGGGTCGAGCAACAGCTTGGCCGGGTTGCAGCGCAGCCCGCCGCCCGGGTCCCACGGGCCGTGCACCCGGTACCCGTAGGCCTGCCCCGGTCCGACGCCAGGGACGAACCCGTGCCAGACGCCGTCTTCGTACTCGGGCAGCCGGACTCGCGTCTCGGCCCCGGCCTCGTCGAACAGGCACAGCTCCACGGCCTCGGCGATGCCGGAGGCCACCGCGAAATTCGTTCCCCCGTCGCCGGGCGTCGCCCCCAGGGGCGACACCCGTCCGGGCCGCACATCCGCCACGCGCCACACGCTACAGCAGGCAGGAAAACCGTTTGCGATGCCATCCTAGGCTTCATATGTGCCGACCGAGCAGCCGCCGGATCATCCGGAACTCGCCGACGTCGCGCGCCTGGCGCGGCGCCTGCTGAACCGGGCGGTGAAGACCGCACGGACCGAGGATCAGCCGCTGCGGCGGCTGCTGCTTGACCACCTGGGCCCAGAGGCGGCCGGCCTGCCCACCGTGTCGGCCACCTGGCCGGCCTACGAGCACGTCAACGTGCAGGTAGGCCTCGAGGCCTGGCTTGAGCATGGCAGCGAGCGCACCCACCAGGTCTTCGGCATCACGGGGATCGGGTTCATGCGCCATTTGGAGATCGTCGGAATCGGCGACCTCCTGCAGCCCTCGAGCAACGGCCCGTTCGCTTCCGCGGGCGTCGGCGGCGTGCTGACCGTCGCCGTGCCCACCGGCCCCGACGGGCAGACGCACGCCTGCGTCAGCCACGGCATCTACCTGGTCGACGACCACGGGGTCCCGCTGGTCATCGTGCTGCAGCCCGTGGACCGCGGCCCGCGCCCCGAGGTGGTGCTCCAGGTCACCGGCCCGGACCAGGACCGGGTCCAGGCCGTCCTTGGCGAGATCCGGGCGCTCGCCAGCGAGCGCAGCGTGTTCCGCGGCCAGGTGATCAGCTTCGGGCCTGAGATGTTCGGCCCGGGGCGGCAGGTCCCGATGAACTTCATGGACCGTCCCGCGGTCGGCCGCGACCAGATCGTGCTGCCCCCCGAGGTACTCGAGAACATCGAGCGCCAGGTGCTCGGGGTCGGCCGGTACTCGGCCCGCCTGCTGGCCAGCGGCCAGCACCTCAAGCGCGGCGTGCTGCTGCACGGCGCCCCCGGGACCGGCAAGACGCACACAGTGGGCTATCTGCTCGGCCGGCTGCCCGAGGCCACGGTGATCGTGATCTCCGGCCGGGCCCTCGGCCGGATCAGGGAAGCGTGCTCGGTGGCCCGCACGCTGCAGCCTGCCATCGTCGTCGTGGAAGACGTGGACCTGATCGCCGAGCAGCGCGAGAAGGGGAACGGCGAGCATCCGATGCTGTTCCAGCTCCTCAACGAGATGGACGGGCTCAATTCCGCCGCCGACGTGACGTTCCTGCTCACCACCAACCGCGCCGACCTGCTTGAGCCCGCGCTGGCCGCCCGCCCGGGCCGGGTCGACCTGGCGGCCGAACTTCCCCTGCCCGACGCCGAAGCCCGCCGCCAGCTGATCCGCCTCTACCAGGGCAACCTGGTGCTCGACCTGGCCCAGCCGGACTCCGTCATCGAGCGCACCGACGGCGTCACCGCCGCCTTCCTCAAGGAGCTCCTGCGCAAGGCCGCCCTGCTGGGCTGCGAAGACGACGAGGCCGATGGCCCCATCCGGGTGACGGACGCCCACCTGACCGCCGCCCTGGACCAACTCCTCGACACCCGCAACCAGCTCACCCGCGTCCTCCTGGGCGCCGGGCCCGCGCCGCACCCGTGAAACTCGCCGCGCCAGGGCAAGCGGCACGCCGTGCGCGGCGCCATGCGCGGGCTCCCCGGCAGGCCCGCGCGGTGTGATAATGAGCGCATGTCGCGGCGAGTCGCTACCCCGGTCGTGATCGTCGTGGGCGTCATCGCGGGCGGCACCGTGCTCGCCCGCCTCCTCGGCTACAAGCTGGGCGGCAACGTCGTCGTCCGGTGCCGTCAGGGCCACGTGTTCACCACGTTGTGGATTCCCGGCGTGAAACTCAAGGCGCTGGACCTGGTCGTGGCCAGGTTCCAGTACTGCCCGGTCGGAAAGCACTGGAGCCTCGTCGTTCCTTTGCGTGACAAGGATCTGACCGAAGGGGAAAGACAATTCGCCCGGGAACACCACGACCTGCCGATTCCCTGAAGACGCCGGCCGCCGCCCGCACCCGCCGGAGCGCAGGAGCCCGCCGGGCGGCAGCGGTCGCCGTCCTGCTCGCGGTGGCCGCCGCCGGGCTGCGCGCCCGCGGCACCTTCTCCCACACGCCTGACCAAGCCGCCGCCGGCCCGAGCGGCGCGGCCCTGGCCATCGCGCTGTCCGCCGCCGAAGGCGTCGCGTTCATCGCCTTCCTCGTCGTGCTCGCCTCGATCCGCTACCGGCCCAAGCCGAAGCGCGACGACGACGAGGAGCCCTGGCGCCCGAACATCCCGTGGTGGGTCAAGACCCTGGGCGTCCTGCTGGCCGTGGCCGCGCTGGTCACGCCGTTCGCCGTGCTGTTCACCCGGAAGTCCCGGCCGCTGGCCACAGCGCCGCTGACCGGCTCCCCGGCCGTCGCACCAGGCCACGTCAGTCCCGCGCCGCCGCCAGGCCCGGTCTGGCCGCTGATCGCGGGCATGGTGCTCGCGATCGCCGTGGTGCTCGCCCTCACCCTGCTGGCCCGCCGCAAACGCCCCGCCTGGACCAGACACACCGCGGCCAGCCGCCTGGCCCGGCTGCTTGACAGCCTGGCCGCGGGCAGTGCCGCGCTGACCGCGGGCGGCGAGCCCCGGGCCGCGATCATCGCGTGCTACACGGCCATGGAGCGCGGGTTCGCCGCCGCCGGGCCCGCCGCCGCGCCCGCGCCGGCCGACACCCCGGCCGAGGTGCTGGCCCGCGCGAGCAGGGCCGGGATCGTCAGCGTGGGGCCGGCCGAGACGCTGACCGGCCTGTTCCGCCTGGCCAGGTACAGCACGCACCCGATGACCAGCGCCGACTCGGAGGCGGCCGCGCACGCGCTGGCCGAGATGCGCGCCGACCTGGCAGCGAGCGCACCATGACCCGCCGCAAGGCCGTCGCCACGACCGCCGCGGTGGTCGGGATCGCCGGCGCGCTGGCCGCGGGGTACGTGGCGGCGGGCGCGGCGGGCCTGATCGACGTGGCCGCGCTGGCCACCCTCGGCGTCCTGATCGTGGCGCGCGGAGCGGTCCGGGGGCTCGAACCACGGCCCGTTCGGTATAAAAGACGAGGGCGGGACCCGGCGCTCCGGGCGACGGACTTCCCGGCCTACGCGACGATCATGTCGGACCTGGAGTGGGCCCGGATGTCGCGGCGGCACTACGACCACGGGCTGCGCCCGCGGCTGGCCCGGCTGGCCGAGGCGCTGGGCCGGCCGCACACCATCGACCTGGCCGGGCCGCCGAGCCCGGACGGTGCCGACGGGCCCGGGCCCGACCTGGCCACGCTGGAACGCGTCATCGCGGCGCTGGAAACGGGGCTGGAGACACGGCCGGAGACGGGGGCGCCACAGTGACCAAGGCGCTGGCCGGGACGGTCGCGGACACCGCACTCCTCAGCGAGCGGATCCTGGCCGAGGTAGGCCAGGTCATCGTGGGCAAGCACGAGGCCATCCGAACGGTGCTGCTTGGCGTCCTGGCCTCAGGCCACATCCTGATCGAGGACCTGCCCGGCCTGGGCAAGACGCTGCTGGCCCGCACGTTCGCCACCGTGCTCGGGCTCGAGTTCACCCGGGTCCAGTTCACCCCGGACATGCTGCCCGCCGACCTGACCGGCGCCATGGTGCTCGACCTGGCCACGGGCGAGCCGGCCTTCCGCCCCGGCCCCGTGTTCACCGGGCTGCTGCTCGCCGACGAGATCAACCGGACCCCGCCAAAGACCCAGGCCGCCCTCCTGGAGGCGATGGCCGAGGGCCAGGTCAGCGTGGACGGCGTCACCCGGCCGCTGCCCCGCCCGTTCGTCGTGCTTGCCACCGACAACCCGATCGAGTACGAGGGCACCTACCCGCTGCCCGAGGCCCAGCTCGACCGGTTCATCGCCCGGGTCAGCCTCGGCTACCTGGATGCCGAAGGCGAGGCCGAGATGGTCCGCCGCCGCCTGGCCCGCGGCTCCGCGCCGCCCGCCCCGCCGCAGGTCGCCGACGCGGCCAGGCTGCTGGCCATGCGCGAGTCCCTTGAGTCGGTCAAGCTGCACCCCGACCTGCTGGCCTACGTGGTGGCCCTGGTCGCGGCGACCCGCGCCCACCCGCAGGTCACCGTCGGCGCCTCGCCGCGCGGCACGCTGGCCGTGGTCCAGCTCGCCCGCGGCCACGCGGTGCTTGACGGCCGCGAGTACGTGACCCCGGAGGACATCAAGGCGGTCGCGGTCCCTGCGCTCGCGCACCGCCTGGTCCTGCGCCCGGAGATGTGGGTCCGCCAGGTCAGCGGCCAGCAGGTGGCGGCCGAGGTCCTGGCCACCGTGCCCGTCCCGCGCGGTACTCCATGAGATTTTTCCGAACGAAGCGTGGTTCCCCGCCACCGACCCCCTCCCCGCCCCCCGTGGCCGAGCCCCCCGTGGCCGAGCCCCTCGCGCCCCACTCGTCCTCCGCCACGCTGGAGCCTCCCCGGTCCCCTGCGTCCCTGGCACCTCTCCCGGCCCCCGCGGCCCGCTGGCATCCGGCCGCGCGGTCGCGGAGCCTGGCTACCGTGGCGCTGCTCGCGCTGGCCGCCGCCGTGCTGACCGGCCACGCCGCGCTGGTCCTGCTGGCCGCGCCCGCGCTTGGCGCGCTCGCGCTGCTGCCGCGCCGTCGCCGGCCCCCGGAGCTCGGCGTCGAGATCACGCTGTCGGGCACGCGCTGCTTCGAGGGCGAGGACGTGACGGTCACCGCGGCCGTCGTCGCCGCGCAGTCCCTGGACGAAGTCGTCGTGGAGCTCCAGCTCGCCGCCGGGGTCGCGCTGGCCGGCGAGGGCCCGCGCACGCATGCCTTCCTGCGGGGCGACCGCGCGAGCGCCCGTTGGGTGGTCCGCGCCGATCGGTGGGGCCGTTACCGGCCGGGCGCGGTCCTGGTGACCGCCCGGGCCGGCGCCCTGGCCGCGTCCCGCCTGACCGAACTCGACCCGCTCGACGTGTTCCCCCGGCCGGCCAGGACGCGCCCCCGCCTGGTCCCGGCCGAACTGCTGCGCCGGATCGGCGAGCACACCGGGCGGGCCGTCGGCGACGGCGTGGAGTTCGCAGGCATCCGCCCCTACGTTCCCGGCGACCAGCTGCGTGACGTCAACCGGGCGGTCAGCATCCGGCGCGGCCAGCTGCATGTCAACCAGCGGGCCGCCGCCCGGGCCGCGGACCTGGTGGTGATGATCGACGCGTTCGGCGGTTCAGGCCAGGTCCCGGAGCGGACCCTGGACGTGGCCGTGCACGGCGCGGCCGCGCTGGTCAGCGCCTACCTGCGGGTCAGCGACCGGGTCGGGCTCGTCGTGCTCGGCGGGTTGCTTCGCTGGCTCGGCCCGGCCGCGGGCGACCGGCAGTTCTACCGGATCGCCGAGATGATGCTGGCCGCCCGCTACGACAGCTTCGTCACCCCCGACCTCGGTCGCATCCCGCGCACCGCGCTTCCGCCCGGCACGCTGGTCGTGGTGTTCTCGCCGCTGCTCGACCCGCGGGGGTTCGGCGCGGTCACCGACCTGCGCCAGCGGGGGTTCCCGCTGATCGTGGTCGATACGCTGCGGGACGAGCCGTCCCCGGGCACCCGGCCCGAGGCCCGCCTCGCGCTGCGGCTGTGGCGGCTGGACCGGGCCGCCACCCGCGCGGCCCTGGCCGCCCTCGGCGTCCCGGTGTTCGCCTGGCCCGACGACGCCGAGCTGGACAGCGTCCTCGCCCCCCTGCGCCGGCCTCCCCCCGCCATCCGCAGCCCGGCCGGGAGCCTCCCGTGAGCGCGCCCCGTGGTGTCCCCGTTGTCCGCGGCTCCCTCTTTTCCCGGGGCGCCCCCGTTGTCCGCGGCTCCCTCTTTTCCCGGGGCGCCCCCGTTGTCCGCGGCTCCCTCTTTTCCCCCGGCGTCC
>Ga0187783_10003393_pt1 | contig 11726 bp, 9 predicted proteins | sample 1015_SJ02_MP02_2_FD_132471 | JGI IMG/M metagenome (GOLD analysis project Ga0187783, IMG submission 132471) | Tropical peat soil microbial communities from peatlands in Department of Meta, Colombia - 1015_SJ02_MP02_20_MG | ecosystem: Environmental > Terrestrial > Soil > Wetlands > Peat | place... | reverse complement strand
GCATGAAGGGTACGGGCTTTAGCCCGTACATTGAATCACAGAAACATTCCGGGGCTTTAGCCCCTGGCGGTTCTGCTTTGAAAGGGCACGGCTTTAGCCGTGCCGATGAAGGCAAAGAAACTGCGGAGGCTTTAGCCCCTGAGGGAACAGCTTCGGGCACCACCGCGAAACTCCGCCGCAAGCTCCACCAGACCATCGCCAAAATCACTCTTGAATTCGAGGGCCGCTGGCACTTCAATACCTGCGTGGCCGCCATCATGGAACTGGTGAACGAGCTGCAGGCGGCCGACGCGCAGCTGGCCGCAGGCGAAATTCCCGCGCCGGTGATTCGCGAAATCCTCACCTCGCTCGTCCTGCTCCTGGCGCCATTCGCGCCATTTCTCGCCGCAGAGCTCTGGGAGGAGCTGGGTGGCGAAGGCGTTTTGCTCCGCGCCCCGTGGCCGAAAAGCGACCCCAACCTCGCGAAAGAGGATGAGATCGAGATTCCAATTCAGATCAACGGAAAGCTTGTCTCGGTCATCCGCGTTGCCGCCGGATCTGATCCCAAGGCGATCGAGGCCGCGGCGCTCGCCGACGACAAGGTTCGCGCGCGTTCAGCAGGCAAGACCGTCGCCAAGGTGATTGTCGTGCCCGGCCGCGCAGTCAACCTGGTTCTGAAGTGAGCTCTGGCGTGACGGCCGGCGACCAGAAAAGAATCCGCGGCACCCAGCTTCTCGTCGAGCACATGGGCAGCGTCTTCCGCAAGCCTTCGCTTGTCGCCATCGAAGTCGCCTGGCGTTGGCTCTTCGGCGTTCCGTTTCTATACGTCTTATGGCGTCAGCTCAGAATGATTTTGACGGCAGTTCCACTCGAGTCATCCGGCGTCGGCGCCATCGATACGCAGAACCCGTGGATCGCTGCTCGCCAAATTGCGGCCCTCGTCGCTTATTACGGACCTCATTTCCAGGCTGTGCTTCGCTGGCTAATTCCCGCCGCCGCCATCGCATGGGTCATTGCTTCAGGCCTCGGCCGCGCGCTGCTGATAGCCCAAATGGCCCCAAAGGCGGCTCAGGGCCGCTCATTCCGCCCCGTCGCCGTCATGGCGCTGCAGGCGGCATGGCTTTGCATGTTCGGCTTGACGATCTGGGGATGGTGCAGCTCGATGGGCTGGGTCTCCGAGACCTACATTGTGACAGCCGGTGAGCCCGACCTGATCGGCTTCTTCATCTGGGCGATCTTTCTATCGCTCGGCTTCTTCACGCTTTGGGCGCTCCTCAGCTGGACCGTTTCAATGGCTCCATTGCTGGCGATTCTTGAAAACCGTTCCGCCTTCTCGGCTCTTGCCGAAACCCTCCACCTCGGCAAGCCTCTCAGCGGCAAACTGGCCGAAGTCAATCTCGTCCTGGGCATCGTCAAGCTCGCCCTCCTCGTGGTTGCCATGGTCTTCTCCGCCGCTCCATTGCCCTTCAGCGACGAATTGGGCCCAGGCGCTATGCACTTTGTCTGGGCCGTCTCGGCGCTGTTCTTTCTCGTTGCCGCCGACTTTTTCCAGGTGGTGCGCCTCAAGGCCTTCTTGGAGTTCTGGAAAATCTACCGTGACCCGACGGCGAAATGAACTACCTGGCCACGCCCTGCGCTGCCTCATCTTTCAAATACGATTCGCTCAGCGTCTTCTTGATCTCGGCAATCGGCAGCAACGTCGGATAAAACTGCACAAACGTGGTGTCGACTGCGGCGTGCGCGGCATGGCAACTGTAGCAGGGAGCGCCTTGCGGAATCAGCGTGCCATTCTTTTCCGGCGAGTCAAAATCAAAGAACGCCCACTTGCCCGGAAATCGCGCCTCATCCTTTACGTGAACTTCGAGCCCCATCAATTGCGTACCTTGAAATTTGCCTTGCTGGTTGATCGAGCCTTTGCTCCTGCCCTCGCGAACTTCCAGAACCAGCATCGTCTTGTCTGGCCACGTTCCCGTCGCCTGAAACCTTCGATATGCCTCGGGATTGACGAACACGTTGTCGAACATCGTCATATCCGCCGGCTTGGCCGTGTAGCTCATGTCGACGCCGGAGCTCAGGTAAATCCAGTCGCGATAGTTTCCAACAGAAAGCAGATCTCCGTTGGCCGCATAAGCAGGCACGCTGCCGGCCCCGGCCTTCACAGAACGTGCGAAATGCGCCAGAACGAGCAGCAAGGCCGCGGAGAAAGAAACTGCAAAGACGGTGATCTTCCTCAGGCGCATCAGTCCTCCAGGTGGAAGTGGAGCGCGGAACGGCCGCGCTCCGTCAATTTTTCATCACGCGACGGGATCGCTCAGAACAGCTTCAGCTGGATGACCAGGTATTTCTTCGGATTCTCGCGCATCCCCTTCAGCAGTTGCTGCGCCTGATCGGCCGCCTGGTCGACATGGTCGTAAAGGGCCCGGCTCTTCACGAATTGGCCTACTGAACCCTCGCCGGCATTGATGCCTTTCAGCAGTGCGTCGACGTTGGTCAGAGCATCGTCGAGTTTCTTCGCAAAGTCCGGATCGTTGATGAACTTGCCAAGCGACCCTTTGCTCGAATTGAGCGACTTCGTCACCTGGTTCAGGTTCGCCGCCGCAGAATTGAAATTGTTGTACCAGGTCTCGTCTTTAAGCAGCTTGCCCGCGCCACCCTTGCCGGCATTCAGATCGGCCACCAGCGCATTCACCTGGTCGACCGTCGAATCGAGCTTGCTCGAAAATGCGTCGCTATTGATCAGCTGGCCCACTGAACCCTTGCCTTCTGCGATTGCCGACGTCACTGTCTGCAGGTTCGCGGCGATCGATACCACGTTTTTCTTCATTCCAGGATCATTCAGCAGTTCTCCGATCGTGCCCCGTGTCGAGTTCAGCGTGTCGACAAGCGTCTCGATTTTGTGCATCAGCTCGTTGATTTCCTCGATGGAAACCTGGCTGCTGCTGATGACCGATTGAATGGTTGGCGCTCCCGAAGTTTCCAGCTCGGCGTCGTTCCGCGGAGCCGGGCCCTTGGCATGCGTGGAATTGATGTCGACATAGCTGTCGCCCAGCACGCCGGCCGTGCCGATCGACGCCGTCGAATCGGTGTGCAGGTCGCGCAGGAATCGTTCGCCAACCTGCATCGTCACTTCCACGGGAGTCGGGTTGCGTTCGGGAACTACCCGGGTCCTGATCACATTGCCGATGGTCACGCCCTCCAGCGACACTGGCGAGCCGTCCTTGATTCCAGCGGCATTGGGGAAATACGAGCGCAGGATGATTTTGTGGGAGAAAAATCCGCCGGTGCTGCCGGTCATCAGGAAGATGAGACCGATCAGGATGATCGCTGCGGCCAGAACCAGCGACCCTACTTTAAGTTGCGACCACTCAATCTCTCTTCGGCTTGGCACGTAACTCCTCTGGCGGAACTGCGTGAGTCGACGCCTTGAGGATAGCAGAATGGGCCGAGCTATGGTCCGGTTTCAAGCACCGCGCTGGCCACGGCAAGATGTACCGTGTGAGTCAACGACAGATGGCTCCTTGCGACTCTAAGCCGCTTGGCAATCTCTGCCGCTCGCCCATGAAAACAAAGCGCCGGCCGGCCGCCCGGTTCGCGGACCACCTCGATCTCCCGCCAGCTCACGCCATGGCTCATCCCGGTACCCAGCGCCTTCGCCGCGGCCTCCTTTGCGGCAAAACGCGCAGCAAAGCTCTCCGCCGACGATCGCTTGCGCCGGCAATACGCCTGCTCGGCACCGCAAAACACGCGGTCGAGAAACCGCTGGCCATAGCGATCGATGGCCTGCTGAATGCGCTCGATTTCCACGGCGTCGATCCCGGTTCCTACAATCATTCGAGGTCCTGATCTCAAGCTACAACAACCGCCATTCATCCGGCGATCGTTGCCCGGCCCAGCCAGAGCCTCAATCGGCGCCGGGCGCCAGGCAGTTCGGAACGGTCAATTTCCCCTTCCGCCCCAATCACCCATCGTCCAGCGCGGCCGCGCGCTGTGCCAAAGATAGCCAGACGCCGTTCGACTCCGCAACAACTCTCATTCCGCCCTGAGCAACTCCGATAAACGCGTCTGAGGCCGATCATGACCGAACGATGCCCGGAGATCAGGGTTCCATGGGCCATGCAGATGAAGGGAATCTCGACCGTGGAGCCGTCGCGCCTTATGCGGTCATTGACCGGCGCAGTTCTTGGCTGTGGCGGCTGGGTGCTGCGCCGCGGCGCCAGCGACTCCGGCACCGTCACCATGCTCTTCGAATTCGAGCGCCAGGCTTGCGTCGACGTCTATACCTTGCTGGTCGCGGCCGGCGTCGAGCTCAGCCGAAGCGGACACATCTCCTTCACCGAGTTCTGCCAGTGCACGCGCAATCAGCATCCGGATTGCGGTGCCGAGATTGCCAGCCTCGACCTCGAGGTTCAGACCTGTCCCGCAGACATTGCCGCTATCCTTAAGCCTCTTGGCCCCGCGTAAGATTGCGCCCATTTGCCCCGGCCATTTTCCCGGTTTCGCTCCTGGGTTAGCGGGCAATCACCCCGCCTCAACGAGTCCGTACTTCCGTTGCCAGGTTTGCTTCAGCTGCTTTCGCACCATCGCCCGTTCTTCATCAGTCACCGCTGGTTCCGGGCCCTCGACGAATCGCGCCGCCTCGTGCTTGGCCAACTCCAGCAGTTTGCGATCGCGCACGATGTTGGCAACGCGAAACTCGGGTAATCCCGCCTGCCGGGTTCCAAAAAACTCGCCCGGCCCCCGCATCGCAAGATCGAGCTCCGCCAGTTCAAAGCCGTCCTGCGTGCTTACCAGCGCATTCAATCGCGCCTCACCCTGCTCTGAAACCTTCCCGCCCGTCATCAGAATGCAGTAGCTCCTCGCGGTGCCGCGCCCCACTCGCCCTCGCAGTTGGTGCAGCTGCGCCAGCCCGAAGCGCTCGGCGTGATCGACCACCATCACGCTGGCGTTAGGCACGTCTACGCCAACTTCAATCACCGTAGTCGAAACCAGCACATCGATTTCGCCACGCTGGAAACGCCGCATGATCACGTCCTTTTCATCGGCGCCCAGCCGTCCGTGCAGCAGGCCAACGCGCAGGCCCTGGAGCGGCCCGGCGCGCAGTTGCGCGTGCATTTCCACCGCCGACCTCAGTCCCGATTTGGCATTAGTGCCTGCTCCTTGTGCTGCCTTCGGGAACAACTCCCCGCTTTTACCTTTTCGTCCGAGCTTCCGGCCGGGCGCCTCGCTCGCCGTATTGCGCTCGTCCTCAGGGAAATCCAGTTCCGGATGATCCTCCTTTGCGCCTTCGATCACTGGATAAACGATGTATCCCTGCCGGCCCCTCGCCACCTGCTTGCGCACGAATTCCCACACTTCATTCGCCCGCTCTTCAGTGACCCGTCGCGTAACAATCGGCGTGCGCCCCGGCGGCAGCTCGTCGAGAAAGCTCAGATCGAGGTCGCCATACAGCGAAAGCGCCAGCGTCCGCGGAATGGGCGTGGCCGTCATCACCAGCACGTCCGGCTCCGGCTGGTTGGGCTTTTTCATCAGCCTGAATCGCTGCAATACGCCGAACCTGTGCTGCTCGTCGACGATCACCAGTCCCAGCCGGTCAAATTCCACTTTTTCTTCAATGAGCGCGTGCGTCCCGATCACCAGGTTGGCCTCGCCGCGATTGATAAGCCCACGGTTGCTTCGTTTGCGATCGTCTTCCAGCGAGCCGGTCAGCAGAACCATGCGCGGCTTGCGCGACGATCGTTCCAGGATCTTGCGCGCCGCCAGAAAATGCTGCGTCGCCAGGATTTCCGTTGGCGCCATTAACGCCGCCTGGTAACCGTTCTCCATGGCCACAATCATGGCCTGCAGGGCAACAATCGTCTTGCCCGACCCCACGTCGCCTTGCAGCAGCCTCCGCATCGGCGTGGGTTCGCGCATATCGGCAACGATCTCGCCCAGGGCCCGCTTTTGCGCCGCCGTGGGATGAAAGGGCAGGACTTCGCGAATCGCCTCCCGCACCTTCTCGTTGGTCACGAAGCCGATCCCTTGCCGCTCCTTCATCCGCCGCCGTTTGAGTTCCAGTCCCAGTTCCAGAAAAAACAACTCCTCGAAGATCAGGCGCCGGTGCGCCCCAGTCGAAGCACTCTGCAGCTCGTCGAGAGATGCGCCCTCGGCGGGGAAGTGCACTCCGCGCAAAGCCGTTTCGCGATCGGGAAGGCCGAGCCGTTCCAGCATCGATCGCGGTAGACACTCCGGCACGCCGCCGCGCATCGATTCGAGCAGATTGAAGATCACTTTGCGCTGCCATCGCGATGCCAGTCGGCTGCCGCCCAAGGACTCGTATACGGGCGTAATTCGCCCCACTTCGAGCAAACGCGTCTCCGCATCATCGGTCGCATCGGGCAGCACTTCAAACTGCGGCTGGATCATTTTGAAGTTGCTGGTCGATCGTGACGGCTCGACCTTCCCGTAAACGGCCACCGCTTGCCCGGCTTGAAATTTACCTTCGAGGTACGCAGCGTGGAACCAGAGGCACTTCATGGCGCGGCGGCCCTGACCCAGCGTCAGTTCGAAGATTGGTCCGCGCCGCGTGCGCATCAGCGCCGACCCGCGCACCTCCGCGATGACGCTGGCCAATTCTCCCGGCTTCAGCTCATCGAGGCTCCGCGGGTTTTGCCGGTCCTCATAACGAAAAGGGAGGTGATAGAGCAGGTCTTCGGCAGTCAGAATGCCCTTCGCCGCAAGCAGCTCTGACACGTGCGGCCCCACTCCGCGCACATACTGCACTTGATCTTCGAGGCTGGGCACATCCGAATGCTAAATGGAACCCTTCGACGAACGCGAATGATTCCCGAGAACTCACCTGCGGCCTTTGCGGCGGAATCTCCCGTGAAGGATCCGCGCTACCTGATTTGGCTCGAAAGCATGCCGCGAATCTCGTTCCGGTTCGAGTCATCGGCCGGGATAATGACCGAGCCGTCGTTGCCCGCGAGAAGAAATACGCTCTTTCCTTCCGACCACTTGCTGTAGCTCGACCACGGGACAAATGTCGCTGTTCCCGATTTCAGCTTAACGCGAACGCCGTCAGTTTCAAGAGAAAGACTCTCGACCCGCGCGGTCGCTTTCTCAAGCAGGCTGCTCACCTTTGACCTCCATCGATACCAGGAGAAGAGGAAAAGAAATGCGCAAACCGCGAGAAGTCCCAATGATGGGCCCCACTTGGGAGTCTTCCCGTGCAAGAGCAGATTCACATCGGCCCCGATGATGAGGACCGCGATCGCGCTTGCATACCAGTTACCTAGAAAAAACTTCAGCCAGAAATTCTTCGGCTTGATGAGAGCGGCTGCTTCTCTGCTCTCTCCGGGAGTAGCTGGAGTACGGATCTGCATGACTGCCCCCAAACCGTTGGGTAGCGGCGGTGGCAGAATTATACAGGTCAGTTCGGACTTCGATTGACCTCCGCGCCCGGTGTCATGGATAGTCGGTTGCCGGTGCCCCCAGCTGCGTTGAAACATGCCTATTAAGAAACTTTTGTTTCATTTTCACGGGCTCGAGGCCGCTTTTGCCGCCCCGACCGTCTAAACTAGCATCGCGGGCCGGTAGCAGGTTAATTGCGCTCAATCGGCTTGGGTTTTTGGGCGCAGAAAGAACCTCGTTCGCCTGGCTTTTGGGGCGCTTGGCAAGGCAGGAAAGGCGCTGAAAGAATTGGGTCAAAATGGGTCAGTGACGGCGGAGCAGCGGCGCCGCGGCTCGAAGTCTGGGAGCGGCCGGATGATTGCTTTATCGCGACGGCCAATCCCTTTTTTGGCGCTCGCCACCTTTCCTACCATCTTTGCGCTCGCCGGCTGCAGCTCGGGAGGCTCATCCAATGGGTCATCTAACGGCGAGTTGGCGATCTCCCCAAGCTCCGTGACAGTCGACACCAACTGCACAGGCTGCAATTCGGCGAGTTCCTCAGGCGGCGCCGCGGAGCAATTCTCGGCCACGACGACCGACGGAGCCGCAGCCAGCGTCACTTGGTCCATTTCGGGAGGAGATGCAAACTCCGGTCCCGGCTCCATTTCAGCCTCAGGCCTATACCGGCCGCCCGCTTATCTCACTGCAGACAGTGTCCAGGTGAGCGTAACCGCTACGTCGACCACAAACTCCGCCGACGAGGCGATCGCGACGGTCACCGTTACACCCGGCTTTCTTGAGCCATTGGCTCCTGAAAACGTGGCCCTTGGTTCCGGCGGGAGCTTCACCCTTACCGGTTACATCGCCGAGGCCGGAGGCACCACCGGAATCAATTACGCTGTGTCCTCCACATCGACGGGCTCGAGCGGAGGGCAGGGCTCGCTGAGTACCCCAAATTGCACGCGCAGCAATCAGGCCTTCACCTATTGCACCGTTGTTTACTCGGCCCCTGCCTCGGTTTCCTCGACGGCTTCAACCTATATCGTGGCGACGGTCGGCACTTCGTCATCAAAAGCATCAACCATCGTGCTGCTCAACTCCGCGGGAATCGACAGCAACCCGGCCACGCATCAAACGCAATTGGCCACGCCGATTTCTCTAGGATCCTCGGGAGGCAATAACAACGATTACGACACCACGGTTGAAGACGGAAAAACCTATATCGTGGATTGCTGCGGAGGGACCTTGGGCTCTCTCGTGCAAAGCAGCAACGGGACGCAGTATCTGCTGAGCTGCAATCACGTACTGGCGCGAAGCGACCAGGCCAGCACAGGAGAGATCATCGTCCAGCCCGGCCTCATCGACAACAATTGCACGCCCAATGGCGACGGATCGGGGACAACTCAGGTGGGAGCCTTGACCGCGTGGCTGCCGTTGAGTTCGAACTCGACGAACGTCGACGCGGCCATCGCCCAGGTAAACTCGGGCGCAGTGAACTCGAGCGGCGCAATTCTCGAGTTGGGCGCTCCGCAGGCAAACGGCACACTGGCGGCCGCTCCTCCAGGTGTTTCGTGCTCGAACGTATCTGCGGGAACTACGTGCGCCGCTGGTCAAGGGGAAACATTAACGACAGCCGGGCTGACCGTGGCCAAGAGCGGCCGGACCAGCGGGCTCACCTGCGCCGCCGTCTCATCGATCAGTCTTGATGTCGAGGTCTCATATTTCAAGAACTGCGAAGAAACTGAGCCTTACATGACAAAGACCTATACCGGCCAGATTGCAGTCGAAGCCAATGACTTCGGCGACGCAGGTGACTCCGGCTCACTGATAGTCGATGCCAGCAACGCTGAGCCCGTGGGACTGTTCTTTGCTGGCGGAATGAACGCATCCGGGCTCTCCGAGGGAGTCGCCAATCCCGCGCCGGAAGTTCTATCCGAACTGAACACGTTGCAGCAGGGAATCAACTACTCGTTCGTCGGCACGACCGACCATCCTGTAAGCTGCCTCAACTATGGCAATGTCACCGTAACTGCGGCGCAAGCGGTCAAGCTCACAGCAGCTCAATCGGCTCTTGCCGGTCAGGCCCTTGCCGCGGCTCGGGCCCTGGTCAACCCATCAGCCGGAATTCTTGGCGCGGCGGCGGGAAAGAGCAACGACCATGCGGGCGAGGCAGCCGTGGTTCTATACGTCGATCAAAACATGAACGTCTCGGTGCCCCAGACCATCGCGGGCGTGCGCACGCAAGTCGTTCTCACGACACCTCAGGCGGTAGCCGACGGCTCAGCCCAGCAATCATCGGCTGCAGGCCAATTCCCGAGTCTTTCCGCGACGCTGATCAACCAGGCCATCGCCATCAAGCAGCAAATCGCTGCCCATCTGATCAAACAGAATCCAGCCTTTTTTGGAGTGGGCGTTGGCCAAAGTCTCGACAACCCCAAAGAAGCTTCGCTGGTCATTTATGTTGACCGCCGGCAGGTTCCCGCCACACTGCCCGTCACCATCGCCGGTTTACGCACGCGTTACGTCATCATGGACCGCCTGCACGTGACGCGCTCTTATTTGACCGGCCCAGTGCGCTCCCAAAGCCATTGCCTGCCACATGCGGCCGCACGGAAGCAAAGCGACTCCGACCCCTTCGGGATTCATGCGCTGCGGGGCCTGAAAATTTTCTGACGTCTTTCTCAGGCGGATGCTGGCGTTGCAGCGTCGACACCGGAACCAGGCGAACCTCCATTCGCCAGCCCGGTATTGTCGGGAATGAAGATCTGAAATACGGTTCCTGAGCCGCGGCGCGTGGCGGCGTGATCGGCAGTTGCGGACCGACTGCGGATGCGCACAGTCCCATGATGTTTCAGGACAATTTCGCGGCTCACCCAAAGCCCCAAGCCTGTTCCCGTCGACTCCTTGGTGGTGAAGAAGGCTTCAAAAACATGCCGCTGGACATCCGCGTCCATACCGGCTCCCGTATCCGCAACGGAAATCCGAACGCCCGCCTGCTGCGAATCCTTCCAGTCATGCGAGCGGCGGGCGCGAACCAGCAGCCGTCCACCGGGACTGCTGGCGTCGATTGAATTGCCCACAAGATTGGCTACGACCTGGCGAATCTCTCCAGCGAAGCAGAACAAAGTCAGTTTCGGATCGTAGTCCCGTTCCACATGAAGGTCGAGAGCATTCAGCCGGCCCTGGTACAGGTTGAGCACCGAATCCACAATATCCGCCAGCGATGATCGCGCAGGTTGAGTCGGCTGACGGTAAAAGCGCAGCGTTTGCTGCGTGATTTCGCTGATGCGGCGTACTTCTTTCTCGGTCATCTCCACGTACTGTTGCGCCGATTCGGGCAGATCGCTGAAGTTACGCAGCAGGAAGAGCAGATTGGTGATGGCCTCTAATGGATTGTTGATTTCGTGAGCAATCGAAGCCGCTAATCGCCCGGTCACCGCAAGCTTCTCAGTGCGACGTAGGGCCTCTTCATTGCGTTTCCGCTCGCTCGCATCGAGAATAATGATTCCAACCCAACGCACCTGGTTCGGTGTCGTCCTCACAGGGTAAACGCTCGCCAGCCATGTCCACTGGCGGTGAGGTGCGCCTCCATCGCCGCTCACTTCGAGGTTCCGCACCGGCCGTTCGCTTGAAAAAACCCGCTCCACGCTCGCCGTAATCGCTTCGGCTGCCGGATTGGGCAAAAGCTCGCCGAGCGTGCGGCCCAGGTGCCGGCTCACAGCCAGGCCCGTCAGATCGGCAAAAATCTGGTTTACCCTCACAAAACGCCCGCCGCGGTCGACGAACGCCAGTCCGATGGGGGCATTGGCAAGCATGGAGTCCAGCAGCGAAAGCGTGTCGTTCAGCCCCGTCCGTTGTTCGGCGAGCGATGCCACCATGCGGTTGAATGTCTCGATCACATCGCCAATCTCGTTGCGAACGGCGGCCGGCAATGGGAACTCATTCCGGCCTTCCGGCGAAACCATGAGGGCGGTTGTGCCACGGTGCAGAACAGCCAGGGGGCGCGCGATCGATCGCCATATCAAAAGGACCAGAACCACCGAAGCGGCCGCCCAAATAAGCCCAAAGATCAGCGTATCCCGCTGGATCGCAGCCAGCTGTTCACGTGCTGCGCTCTTGTCGAACTCAACCCACGCAAAGCCGCGCAACTGATCGCCTGTGTAGATTGCGCACACGCCCTCCCAGCGGTTCCCCGGCAACACGAAAGTTCTCGAACGATCGGTCGTCGCCAGCGGAATTTGCGCTAGCTCGCCGGCTTCGAGCGCAACCTGATTTGCCTCACCCTTGCTGACGAAAAGAACCCTGCCCGACGCATCGGTCACCCTGGCAAGCGTAATATTCGGCGCTCGGCCGATCGTGCGCACTGAAGAATTTGC
>Ga0187783_10003392_pt1 | contig 11728 bp, 9 predicted proteins | sample 1015_SJ02_MP02_2_FD_132471 | JGI IMG/M metagenome (GOLD analysis project Ga0187783, IMG submission 132471) | Tropical peat soil microbial communities from peatlands in Department of Meta, Colombia - 1015_SJ02_MP02_20_MG | ecosystem: Environmental > Terrestrial > Soil > Wetlands > Peat | place... | reverse complement strand
GGCGCCCAGGAGGCTTTGGCCGCACGCGGCCCCGGCTGGCCGCTGCGCGTTCTAAGCTGGCTCGGTCTAGCAAAACGCCGACGATAGGGCGGCCGCAGTTCAGGGACGAGGAATGAGGGTACTGCTTGCCGGCGGCGGGTCCGCCGGGCACATCGAACCGGCTCTCGCGGTGGCCGACGCCCTGCGGCGGCTCAAGCCGGACGTCGAGGTGACCTGCCTCGGCACCGAACGCGGCCTGGAGACCAGGCTGATCCCGCTGCGCGGGTACCCGCTTGAGCTCATCCCGGCGGTGCCCATGCCCAGGGTGGTCACCCCCAAGCTGCTCACGGTGCCCGGCCGCCTGGCCTCCGCGGTCAACGCGGCGGCCGCCGTGATCGACCGGACCGGATCCCAGGTGCTTGTGGGGTTCGGCGGATACGTGGCGACCCCGGCCTACCTGGCCGCCCGGCGGCGCAGGGTCCCGATCGTCGTGCACGAGGCGAACCCGCGGGCGGGGCTGGCCAACCGGCTGGGGGCCATGTTCACCTCGCACGTGTTCACCGGTCATCCGGACACCCAGCTGAGGAACGGGAAGTACGTCGGCATCCCGATCAGGCGCGAGATCGCCCAGCTTGACCGGCTGGCGGTCGGCGACAAGGCGCGGGCGCACTTCGGCCTGCGGCCCGACATGCCCGTGCTGCTGGTCACCGGCGGCTCGCAGGGTGCGCGCGCGCTGAACCATGCGGTGTTCGGGGCGGCCGGGTGGCTCAAGGACGCAGGCGTCCAGGTGCTGCACGTGATCGGGCCGCGCAACGGCGTCGACGCGCCCGTCACGGCCACCGGGGTGCCCTACGTGGCCACGCCGTACATCGACCGGATGGACCTGGCCTACGCGGCGGCGGACTTCGCGCTGTGCCGGGCGGGCGCGATGACGTGCGCCGAGCTCACCGCGGTCGGCCTGCCGGCCGCGTACGTGCCGCTGCCCATCGGGAACGGCGAGCAGCGGCTGAATGCGTTGCCGATCGTCCAGCGGGGCGGCGGCATGCTCGTCAACGACGCCGACCTGACCCCCGAGTGGATCCGGGACACCTTGCTGCCCGTGCTGGTCAACATCGACCAGGTCGCGGACATGTCAGAGGCGGCCGCGTCGCTTGGCCGCGGCGACGCCGACCGCACGCTGGCCGAAGCGGTCATCGAGATCGTGGAGGGCCCGGGTGCCAAACCGCATGCTGAACCAGCTGATCACGCCGGCTGACCCGGTGCCCGCCGCCGACCTCGGACGGGTGCACTTCGCCGGGATCGGCGGCGCGGGCATGTCGGGCATCGCGCGGATCATGCTGGCCCGGGGCATCTGCGTATCCGGCAGCGACGCGATGCCCTCGGCGCTGCTTGATGAGCTGGCGGCGCAGGGCGCGCGGGTGCACCTCGGGCACGCGCCCGCCAACCTGGCCGACCTCGGCGCGGGCGACACGCTGGTGCTGACCAGCGCGATCCGCGGTGACAACCCGGAACTGGCCGAGGCCAGGCGGCGCGGGATGCGCGTCATCCACCGGGCCGCGGCGCTGGCCTCGGTCATGGCCGGGCGGCGGGTGATCGCCGTCGCGGGCACGCACGGGAAGACCACCACGACGTCCATGCTGACCACCGTGCTGCGCGACTGCGGCGCCGATCCCGGCTACGTCATCGGTGGCGTGCTCAACGAGACCGGGCTCGGCGCGGAAGACGGCTCGGGCCAGGATTTCGTGGCCGAGGCCGACGAGAGCGACGGGTCGTTCCTCCTGCTCTCGCCCGACGTGGCCATCATTACCAACGTGGAAGCCGACCACCTGGACAACTACGCGAGCCTGGCGGAGATCAAAGACGCGTTCGCCACGTTCGGCGGCCGGGTCGCCAGCCTGGTCCTGACCTGCGCGGACGACCCCTGCGCCGAGGCCGTCGCGGGTCGCGTGGAAGCCCTCGGCCCGGGGCGCGTCCGGCGTTACGGCGAGTCGGGAAGCGCGGATTACCGGCTCGGCGATGTCAGGGCCGAGGGCATGACGGTCAGCTTCACGGTCAGCGCAGACCGCAGCCCGTTCGGCCAGGTCTTCGCCCAGCTGACCGTGCGCGTGCCGGGCCGCCACAACGCGCTGAACGCGACCGCCGCCTTCGCCGCGGCCGTCGAGCTCGGCCTCGCGCCGCCGCGCGTCACCGCCGCCCTCGCGGGCTACCGCGGCGCGCGGCGCCGGATGGAGCTCAAGGGCGAGGCGGACGGGGTCCGGGTCTTCGACAGCTACGCCCATCATCCGACCGAGCTGGCCGCTGACCTGCGCGCCGCGCGGCACATCGCCGCCGAAGGCTTGGGCGGGCGGGTAATCGCCATCTTCCAGCCGCACCTGTACAGCCGGACGAGGATCTTCGCCAGCGAGTTCGGCGCGGCGCTCGGCCTGGCCGACGAGGCCGTGGTCCTGGATGTGTACGCCGCCCGCGAGGACCCGGAACCCGGCGTGACCGGCAGGCTGGTGGCGGACGCCGTCCCCGGCGGGCGGGCCCTGTACCTGCCCGACCGCGCGCAGGTAGCGCCGACCATCGCGAAGATCGCCGAGCCGGGCGACGTGGTGCTGACCATGGGGGCTGGGGATGTCACCGCGCTCGGACCTGAGCTGGTCGAGGCCCTGCGGAGGCGGCACGGTTGAGCAGGCCGGACAGCCGGGTGCGCGGTGGCGGCGCCACCGCCGGCCGGTCGCGGGCCCGGCCGCGGGCCCGGTCCCGAGCCTGGTCGCGGACCCGGCCGAGGGGCCGGGGGTCCAGGTCGCGGCGGTGGCTGGCCGTGTCGCTCCCGCTGGCCGCGCTGGCAGTCGCCGGCGGCGTCGCCTGGGCGCTGTTCGGCTCGGGGCTGTTGGCGGTCAGGTACGTGGTGGTTACCGGAACGCACCTGGTGCCGGACTCCGAAGTCCTCGCCGTGGCCGGCGTCCGCCCCGGCACCCCGCTGATCCGGGTGAACACTGCCGAGGTCGCGGCGCGGGTGCTGCGCATCAGGCAGGTGCAGGGGGTGGAGGTCACCAAGTCCTGGCCCGACCGGGTGGACATCGCGGTGCGGGAGAGAACGCCGGCGCTGGCCGTCGCCGTGGCCGGCGGCGGATTCGACCTGATCGACGCCGATGGCGTGATCGTCCGGTGGGCCGCTACCCGTCCCTCGCGCCTTCCGCTGTACGCAGCCGCCGATGTCGCCTCGCTCCAAGGTGACCCTGACGTCGCCGCGGCCGCAGCCGTGCTGGGGGAACTGCCTCGCTCGATACGCCCGTCGGTGGTGTCGGTGACTGCGCCGAGCCCGGATCAGGTGACGCTCCAGTTGGCCAGCGGGGTGACGATCGTGTGGGGCGCCCCCGACGATGCCGCGGCGAAGGCGCGGGAACTGACCATCCTCATGCCGACGGGAGCGCGATACTACGACGTGAGCGCGCCCGCGACCGCGGTGACTAATTGAGGCGACACGCTGGCGGGTTCCCGCGTAGTTAGTTGACCCGGGTCCCGTCCGACCCTACTGTCCGTATCAATCGCACGGACGGCAAAAACCTTAAATCTTAACCTGAAGGTGAAACCTGATGGTCACGGACGATGCCAGGGCCGCGAATTCCGCGCCACCCCCACGGCAGGGGTTTTCCGAGCCCAGGGCCATAATCGGCAAGCCGCGGCCGGGCATTTGAAAAATAATCCGCGGCCGGCGCGGCGGACGTAATACGAGCGGAAAGGTACCCTCCTCGTGGCAGCACCGCAGAACTATCTGGCGGTTATCAAGGTCGTCGGAATCGGCGGCGGCGGCGTCAACGCCGTCAATCGCATGATCGAAGAGGGACTCAAGGGCGTCGAGTTCATCGCGATCAACACTGACGCGCAGGCGCTGCTCATGAGCGACGCCGACGTCAAGCTCGACGTCGGCCGCGAGCTCACCAGGGGGTTGGGCGCGGGGGCCAACCCCGACGTCGGCTGCAAGGCCGCCGAGGATCACCGCGAGGAGATAGAAGAGGTCCTCAAGGGCGCCGACATGGTGTTCGTCACCGCCGGCGAGGGCGGCGGGACCGGTACCGGGGGAGCCCCCGTGGTCGCGAACCTGGCGCGGTCCCTCGGGGCCCTTACCATCGGCGTGGTGACCAGGCCCTTCGGGTTCGAGGGCAAGCGCCGCGTGGTGCAGGCCGAGGTGGGCATCGAGAAGCTGCGCAGCGAGGTCGACACGCTCATCGTGATCCCCAACGACCGGCTGCTTTCCATCTCCGATCGGCACGTGAGCGTCTTGGACGCGTTCAAGGCCGCGGACCAGGTGCTGCTTTCCGGTGTGCAGGGGATCACCGACCTCATTACCACCCCCGGGCTGATCAACCTGGATTTCGCGGACGTGAAGTCGGTGATGTCGGGCGCGGGGTCGGCACTGATGGGCACCGGATCCTCGCGCGGGGATGACCGGGCCGTCGCGGCGGCCGAGATGGCCATCTCAAGCCCGTTGCTCGAGGCGAGCATCGACGGCGCACGTGGCGTGCTGCTCTCCATCCAGGGCGGCAGCGACCTTGGGCTGTTCGAGATCAACGAGGCCGCTCAGCTCGTCTCCAATTCCGCCGCGGTCGACGCGAACATCATCTTCGGCGCGGTCATCGACGACGCCCTCGGGGACGAGGTACGGGTGACGGTCATCGCGGCCGGCCTGGACGAGAGCCGCTCCGGCCGGACGGGTGCCGCCGACTCCGGCGGCACGTCTTTCAGCATCAGTACCTCGTCATACGGCAGCTCCGGCTTCAACCCGAGTTCCGGCTTCAAGCCGAGCTCAGGCTTCAACCCGAGCCCAGGCTTCAACCCGAGCTCAGGCTCCAACGCCAGCTCCGCCTCCCGTTTCACCTCGGACACGGGGCACGGCGGCAGGACGGCGCCCCCCGCGGCCCCGGCCACCGGTCCGACCCTCACCCCCGAGGCCAGCCACTGGACCCGCGACGAAACGCCCGCCGGCACCGGGCGCGGCAGTGCGGACGCCGCGGGGTTCTCGGCCGCCGCGGCGGCCGGGTATGTCGGCGTGCTCGGCGCACCAGTGCCGGAGGACGCGACCGGGCGCGAACCGGCCGGATCGGACCCCAGCCCGGCCCACGACGCCACCCCGGCCGCCGGCTCGTACTCCGCCATCTCCCGCCCGGCTCACGCCGAACTCGGCAAGCCCTTCGACATCGCCGCCACCCGGCGTCGTCCTGTCGTCTTCGAGGAAGACGACGACCTGGATATCCCCGACTTTCTCAAGTGACCGACCCGGATCGGCGGGAAGAACTCACCGGGCGGCTCGCGGCGGTGCGGGGGCGAATCTCCGCTGCCTGCCTGGCCGCGGGCCGGGATCCCGGGGCGGTCACGCTGGTCGCGGTGACCAAGACCTTTCCCGCCTCGGACGTCCGGCTGCTGAACGGGCTCGGCGTCAGGGATTTCGGCGAGAACCGCGACGCGGAGGCGGCGCCGAAGGTCGCGCAGTGCGCCGACCTCGATCTCGTCTGGCACTTCGTCGGCCAGCTGCAGACCAATAAGGCCGCCAGCGTGGCACGTTACGCCACCTACGTGCACTCGGTGGACCGGGTGCGGCTGATCCGCGCGCTTGGCCCGGCCGCGCGCCGGGCCGGGCGCGTGATCCAGTGCCTGATCGAGGTCAGCCTGGACGGGGACCCGGCCCGCGGCGGGGCGCCGGCCGGCGAAGTTCCCGGCCTGGCCGGCGCGCTCATGGCCACCGACGGACTGGTCCTGGCCGGCGTGATGGCCATTGCCCCGCTCGGCATGCCGCCGGCCGACGCGTTCGCGGAACTGCTCGACAGCGCGGCGGTGGTGCGGGCCGTGCGGCCGTCCGCCACGGTCATCTCGGCCGGCATGAGCGGTGACCTAGAAGCCGCAATTGCGGCCGGCGCGACACATGTGAGAATCGGTACGGCGTTGCTCGGCGATCGTGGGGCTCGTGTCAGGTAATGTCCCGAGCGTAGAGCCGGAACCGCTGGCTACGAGGGGTACAGGCTGGGAGGACTGAAGGATGGCCAGTGCCATGCGCAAGATGGCGGTCTACCTCGGCCTCGTGGAGGACGATCACCGCTACCAGGACAAGTACGACTCGTACGGTGAGTACGAGGACTATGACGAGCCCGGACCAGCCGTGGGACCCGACGAGGCCGAGCCGCGGGGCGGACGCGACGACTACGGTGGCTACCAGGTCACCGAGTGGCGTCCCGAGCAGCCGGCCGATCTCGCCCGCATCACGACACTGCATCCACGCACCTACAATGAAGCGCGTACTATAGGGGAGCACTTCCGTGAGGGCACTCCGGTGATCATGAACCTGACCGAGATGGTCGACAGCGACGCAAAGCGTCTCGTTGACTTTGCGGCCGGCCTGATCTTCGGCTTGCGCGGGAGCATTGAACGCGTAACTAACAAGGTCTTCCTGCTATCCCCGGCGAACGTCGAGGTGACCGCGGAGGACAAGGCCCGCATCGCAGAGCGCGGCTTCTTTAACCAGAGCTAGCAAGCAAGCAGTAGTGACGTGACACTGAGCAGTATCGAAGACAAGGTGGACCCGTGCAGTACCTGAGGGAAGTCCTCACCTACGTGCTGACGATCTACCTGGTGATTCTCATCGGCAGGATGATCTTCAGCTGGGTGCAGGTCTTCGCCCGTGACTGGCGCCCGTCTGGCCTCCTGCTAATACTTGCCGAAGCGGTCTTTACCGTGACAGATCCGCCGCTGAAGTTCCTGCGCCGCTTCATTCCGCCGCTCCGGCTCGGTATGGTGGCGATGGACCTCAGCTTCATGGTTCTCTTCATCGTGGTATTGATCCTGCTCGAAGTGGCTGTGCCTCACCTTTGATTCGGGTACCGTCGTGAGGAACACGGTCCAAGCGCGCCGAGGAGACGACGAGATGCCGCTGACGCCCGCGGATGTGCGGAATAAGCAGTTCAGTACGACCCGGCTCCGCCCCGGCTACGACGAGGAAGAGGTCGACGCCTTCCTCGATGAGGTCGAGGCCGAGCTCGACCGGCTGATCCAGGAGAACGAGGAACTCCGGGCAAAGCTGGCGGAGTGCCTGCGCGGCGGTAAGTCGGCAGTTCCCGCGCTGAGCTCCCCGCTGTCTGACCCGAAGCAAGACACCATGGGTCCCGAGCCGCGGATGGAGCCTGAGCGCCGGCAGCCCGAGCCGGTCATGATGGGCGGGATGCCGCGCATCGAGGACAACATGGACACGGCCGCGCGCGTGCTCTCGCTCGCGCAGCAGACGGCCGACCAGGCCATTGCCGACGCCCGCAGGGAAGCCGACGAGACCCTGGGCCGCGCTCGCCGCGAGGCGGACGAGGTGCTCACCAAGGCACGCCGCCAGGCGGAGCAGATCACCGGTGACGCGCGTGCCCGCGCCGAGAGCCTCGAGCGCGACGCGCAGGAACGGCACCGCCAGGCCATGGGCTCGCTGGTGCAGACTCGCGAGGAACTCGAGCGCCGGGTCGACGACCTGCGCGCGTTCGAGCGCGAGTACCGCAGCAGGCTCAAGGCCTACCTGGAAGGCCAGCTCCGCGACCTGGAAGCCGGTGTCACGGAAACCGGTGGCTTCCCCACCGTGGGAGCCGGATCGCCGCAGATGCCGGCCGCGCTGAGCGCACCGGTGGGCGGCCGTAATGGCGGGCAGGGTCCCGGTCAGTACGGCGTGCCCGAGGTCGTTCCGCATTCCGGTGGCTTCCGGAGCGCTGAGGGAGCGCCGTCGCGCGAGCGCCGGTAGGCACTGAGGACTGGCAGGGATCGCTGGGAGAACGCCTGTGATCCGGTTCAGCGCGTTTCTCGTTGCCGTAGCGGTCGGCCTGCTGGTCGCCGGGGTCGTCACCAGCAAGCTGGTGCTGGTCTACGCCGCCATCGGCGTGAGCGGCGCTGCCCTGCTCGTGCTCGCCATCGGCGCGCTCGTCAAGCGGCGTGAGCTGTTCGGCCAACCCAGGTCGGCCCAGCTCAGATCGGCCAAGCCCAGGCAGGCCGACCCTGGTCAGGCGGCGCCCCGTCCGGCCGAGTCGGCCCAGGCCCGGCCGGAGGCGCCCGGCGTCCGGGTCCAGCCCGCGCAGCCCGAATCCCAGATTCCGCCGTGGGAGGCCGCAGTCGCGGCCTCCTCCGGCTGGTCCGCCGGTGCGCAGCCCGCCGACACGATGGCCCGGCCCGCGAGCGCAGCCCCCTGGGGGAATGGCGGCCGCTCGCCCGGCGAGCGCCCGCCGGACCCGAGGCGTCCGGCGGACCTCCAGCGCCCCCCGGCCGGTGCTCCGGCATCCGCCCCCGGCGCGTGGTGGCGCGACGACGCCCCCGTCACCCAGCCGCTTCCCCGTGCGGTCTCGGTCCCGGCTGCGGCTTCGCCGCCCGCCGAGGAGCCGCCCACGGTGGCCTTGCCCGCGGTGAAGTTCCCCCCCTCCGGAACGGGCGCCCCGCCCGGTCCCGGGTCGGCCGACGGCCTCCAGTCCGGCCAATCCCAGCCGCCCGCCGACGGCGAGCCGCCCGCCGCGGACGACGCGGCCCCCAAAGCCGCTGAGGCACCTGAAGTCCCTGAAGCACCTGAGGCACCTGAAGCCCCGGAGGCACCTGAAGCCCACGAGGCATCCGGAGCCCCAGAACCGGCCGAAGCCCCCGAGGCGGCCAAGGCATCCGAGCCGCCCGAGGCCGCCCAGGATGAACCGCCAGACACACAGGAGCCCGCCGCCGACAGCCCGCCGTCAGCGGACGACCAGCGTCAAGCCGAGGACCAGCGTCAAGCCGAGGACGAGCCTTCACCGGAAGCCCGGGACGAAGCCCACGACCAGGCGTTTGATGAGCCCACCCAGCAAGCCGTCGCGGTCGACCTCGAGCGGGAAGTCACCGTGATCCCTGGCGTACCGCGCTACCACAAGGCACAGTGCCTGCTCATCCGCTTCATGGACGAGGGCGACCTGGAAACGATGACGCTCGGCGCGGCCCAGCAGGCCGGCTGCACGCCATGCCGCGCCTGCCTGCCCGACGGGCCGGAAACGATCGGCGAAGCCGACCCCGAGTTAGACGGCCCGCCCGAGCCAGAACGTCAGCCCGATCTCGTCCTCAACGTGCTCCGGGCCCGCAGACACGGGGCCCTCGGACACGGGGCCCGCAGCGCCGGCATCCGGCCCATAGTCGACGGCGAGCACCTCCCCGGCGATCAGCCCCGCGTGCTCGGTCAGCGCCTCGGCCAGCTCCGGGTCGCGAGCCGACCAGCGCAGCCAGATCCGGTCGGTGACCTCGAGGCCGTCGTTCTTGCGCGCCTCCTGGACCAGCCTGATGACCTCGCGGGCCAGGCCCTCCCGGCGCAGTTCCTGGCCGACTGTGGTGTCGATCGCCACCGTCTCCCCGCCCTCGGTGGCCACCGCCCAGCCCGCCCGCGGCGTCCGGGTCACGATCACGTCCTCTGCCCCGATCGCCACCGGCTCGTCAAACGAGTCCACCGCAATAGGAAAAGAACCGCCCGCCAGCACCGCGGCCGCGATATCCGCCGGGGGAGCCGCCGTCACCGCCGCCGCCACGGCCGGGGTCCGCGGCCCGAACCGCCGCCCGAGAGCGCGGAAGTTCGGCTTCACCGCATAGTCGAGCAGCTCTCCAGCCGAGCCAAGTATCCCGAGCGAAACGACGTTGAGCTCCGCGGCGATCTCGGCCCGCAGCTCCACCGGCAGCTCGGCGAACCCCGCCGCCGCGATCAGTGCCCGGGCCAGCGGCTGCCGGGTCCGCACCGACGCCCCGGCCCGAGCCGAACGCCCCAGCTCCACCAGCCGCCGCACCAGCGCCATCTGCCCCGCGAGCGAAGGATCGATCAGAGCGGGATCAAAAGCAGGCCACGACGCCAGGTGCACCGAGTCCGCCGCGTCGCCCCGCCGCAGCACCCCCCAGACGTAATCCGTCACGAAAGGCACAATGGGCGCCATCAGCAGCGTCAACGTCGTCACGCATTCGTACAGCGTGGCGAACGCCGACGCCCCCGCAGCCGTGGCGGGCCCGTCCCAGAACCGCCGCCGCGACCGCCGCACGTACCAGTTCGACAGGTCGTCGATGAATCCCGTGAGCCGCCGCCCCGCGGCCGCCGTGTCGAAGACCTCCAAGAGCCCGGTGACATCCCGGACCACCGCGTGCAGCTCACCGAGCACCCACCGGTCGAGCACCGGCCGCTCCGCGACATCGGGCGCGCCGACAGCCGGCGTCCAGCCGCCCGCGTTCGCGTAAAGGACGAGGAACGAGGCCGTGTTCCAGTAGGTGAGCAGCACCTTCCTGACGATCTCGGTGAGCACGTCGTGCCCGACCCGCCGGTCGCTCCACGGCGAGCCCGAGGTCGCGAAGAACCAGCGAAGCGCGTCCGCGCCGTGTGCCTCCATCAGCGGGATCGGCTCGAGCACGTTGCCCAGGTGCTTGCTCATCTTGACGCCGTGCTCGTCCAGGATCAGCCCCAGGCACACCACGTTCTCGTAGGCCGAACGCCCGAACACCAGCGTCCCCACCGCCATCAGCGAGTAGAACCAGCCCCTGGTCTGGTCGAGCGCCTCGCAGATGAACTGCGCCGGATAGGCGGCCTCAAAATCGGACATTCCCCGCAGCGGCGCGCCGTGCTGGGCGAACGGCATCGCCCCCGAGTCGTACCAGACGTCGATCACCTCGGGCACCCGCCGCGCCCGCTCCCCGCACACCGGGCAGTCGAACAGCACGCCGTCGACGAACGGCCGGTGCGGATCCAGCCCGGTCAGGTCGCGGCCGGCCAGCGCGGACAACTCGGCCAGCGAGCCCACGCAGGTCACGTGCGAATCCGAGCACACCCACAGCGGCAGCGGCGTGCCCCAGTACCTGGTCCGGGACAGCGCCCAGTCCACGTTGTTGCGCAGCCATTCGCCGTAACGGCCGTACTTCACCGTGGCCGGGTACCAGTTCGTCCGCTCGTTCTGCTCGAGCAGCTTGTCCTTGATCGCCGTGGTCCTTATGTACCAGGACGGCAGCGCGTAGTACAGCAGCAGCGTCCCGCACCGCCAGCAGTGCGGGTAGCTGTGCTCGTGCCGGTGCGAGGCGAACAGCAGCCCGCGATCGTCGAGGTCCTCGGTCAGCCGCTGGTCGGCGTCCTTGAAGAACAGCCCGCCGACCAGCGGCAGGTCGTCCTCGAAGTGCCCGTCCGGCTTGACCGGGTTGACCACGGGCAGCCCGTGCGTCCGCGACGCGTCCATGTCGTCGGCCCCGAACGCGGGCGCGATGTGGACGAGCCCGGTGCCATCCTCCGTAGTCACGAATGACCCTGGAATCACCACATGTGCTTCGGGGATATCGATGATGCTGAACGGAGCGTGGTACCTCGCTCCCACAATCGCCTGACCGGGAAACCGGGCGACGACATGCCAGTCGTGATCGAGCACCCATTTGGCCAGGTCCGCCGCGACCACTATTCGGCTGCCGTCGCGCGACCTGACCGCGACCGCGTAGATCGCGTCCGGGTGGACCGCCACCGCGGTGTTGGAGACAAGCGTCCACGGCGTCGTGGTCCACACCAGCAGGTCCGCGCCTTCCAGCTCGTCCGGCGCCCCGTCGGGCAGCGCCGTCAGCGGGAACCTGACCGTGATGGCCGGGTCGGTCACGGTCTGGTAGACGTCCTCCTGGCCCATTTCGTGGTCGGACAGCGGCGAGCCGCAGCGCGGGCAGTACGGGCTGATCCGGAAGTCGCGGACCAGCAGTCCCTGCTCGTAGATGACCTTGAGCGACCACCAGACCGACT
>Ga0187783_10003391_pt1 | contig 11728 bp, 9 predicted proteins | sample 1015_SJ02_MP02_2_FD_132471 | JGI IMG/M metagenome (GOLD analysis project Ga0187783, IMG submission 132471) | Tropical peat soil microbial communities from peatlands in Department of Meta, Colombia - 1015_SJ02_MP02_20_MG | ecosystem: Environmental > Terrestrial > Soil > Wetlands > Peat | place... | reverse complement strand
GGGCGCGGGGCGTGGCCGCGCGGCTCCGGGGGGCCGGCGCGTTCTGGTACGACTTCGTGATCGGCGAGGACTGGGTCGTGGCGGCGGGCGTGGTCGCGGGGCTGCTGGGCACGTGGGGCCTCCACACGGCCGGCGTGACGGCCTGGTGGCTGCTGCCGCTCGTGCTCGTGGTGCTGCTCCCGGTCAGCCTGACGAGAGCGGTCGGCGGGCCGCTGTTCCGGCTGCCTAGCGGCTCTCTGCTTCTTCGGCGTAGACGCGGGCCGCGTACGCCTCCAGCTTCTCCTCGCACTCCGCCAGAGAGCTGACGGCCTGCTGCAGGCCGTCAGCGCCGAACGCGTCGCGCTCGCGCACCCGGGCGAGCCAGGTCCGCAGCTTCACCAGGTCGACCTCGTTCTCCTCGAGCTCGGCGTAGCTGAAGTGCTTCGCCGCGTACTCCTTGTCGATCTCGGCGACGAAGTCGGCGCACTTGTCCACGATCTCCTCGTACTCGTCGTTGCGAGCCGCCTGAAACTGCGCCACGATGTCCGCCTGGCCCGCCAGCACCTCGCAGGACAGCAGGAGGGCCGTGCCGGACATGTCGCTGATCTCGTTGCGCAGCTTGCGGAGCGCCCGCTCGGCGGCGCTGCTGGCCGGCAGCGCCGCCACGGACGACTGCAGGTAGATCGCGCCGAGGCTCTTGATCCGCCGCCAGACGGCGGCGCGCAGCCTCGTCGGCTCGGACGGCACCCGGTACACCAGCACCAGCCAGCCGCCCGGTCGCGGGGATGGCTCCTGGCCGGCGTCGATGGAGCTCAGCCCCGCATGTCGACCGCGTTGACCCGGGCGGGCTTGATCCGGACGACGACGCGCTTCTCGCCGGGCTTGTCCATCCGGCGCAGGTCCGCCTCGTACTTGGCGCCGACCTTGTCGGCGAACTCATAGTCGTCGTCCGCGGTGATCTCGGCGTCGCCCCGCACCTCGAGGTACCGGTACGGTCCGGCTGGGTCCAGGATGAACAGCGAGCACTCCGGTCGCTGCAGCAGGTTCCTGACCTTCTGCCTGGCCGTGTTGAGAGACAGGGCCACGCTGTCGCCGTCGTCGAGGAACCAGACCTCGGTGAGCTGCGGCCGGCCGTCCTTGTCGATGGTCGCCAGGGTCGCGACTGGTGCGCTGAGCAGGTCGCGGAAGTTCTCCGGAATAGTCGTCGCCATGTCCCTATCTATACAGTGACCGGCCGCGCCGGCGCGCCGCAATCGCGCGGCTGACCTGCGGAACGGGAGCCGAACGGTCAGGATCGGCGGCCAGTCGAGCCGCGGACGATCAGCCTGGGCGAGACGTAGATCACCTTCGGCGGGCCCTGGCCCCCGTTCATCCGCTCGATCAGCAGATCGGCTGCGTGCGCGCCAACCTGGAAGTGCGAGAACGCGACGGTGGTGAGTGGTGGCCGCAGCATGTCGATGAACGGCATGTCGTTGAACCCCACGACCGAGATGTCGGCCGGGCAGCGCAGCCCGGCCTCGTCCAGCGCGCGATAGCAGCCGACGGCCAGCATGTCGTTGCCGGCCGCTATCGCCGTGCATCCGCCCTGCGCGGCGAGTACCTCGCGAGCGCAGCGGTACCCTTCGGCGATCGAGAAGGCGCGGGCCACCGCCACCCGGCCGTCGGGCACGTCGAGCCCGGCGTCGGCCATCGCGGACCGGAAGCCGCGGTAGCGCACCAGTCCGGTGGACACGTCCTGCGGGCCGGCGATGCAGGCGATGTCGCGATGCCCGAGCGAGACCAGGTGACCCACCACCAGCCGGGCCCCAGCCTCGTTGTCGACCGTGACGGACGGGAAGCTGTTGTCCGCGGCGATCCGGTTCATCAAGACCACGGGCACGCCGGACTGCGCGGCCTCGGCGAGCAGCGGGTCCCGAAGATGGGCCGTGGCCAGCACGTAGCCGTCGACATGGCGGGCGCGCATCTGCTCGAACACCCGTCGCTCGCGCAGGTCATCGCCATCGGTGTTGCCGATCAGGGCCACGTAGCCGTGGCTCTCGAGCCGATCGGCGAGGCCCCGGACGATCGGCGGGAAGAGCGGGTTGTTCAGGTCGGGGATCAGCACGCCGACCGTGCGGGACCTGCGGGTGCGCAGGCTGCGGGCGACCGTGTTGGGCTGGTAGCCCAGCTCGGCGGCGGCGGCCAGGACCCGGCTCGCGGTCTGGTCGCTGACCAGCAGCCGGGTCTCCGGGTTGAGCGCCCGCGAAGCCGTGGCTGGATGGACGCCGGCCCTGGTCGCCACGTCCTTCAGCGTCACGGCTGACTCTGGCATCGGCGCCCCCTTGGGAGGCGGTGTCGAGTAGGCACCGCCTGGCCGCGCCAGTATCGCACCTCGTCCGGTTTGACGGCAGCTACGCCCGCCGCTCGCGTTCGAGCGCGAGAGCAAAGAACGGTGAGCGCAGGACCAGCCGCCCGCACAGCATCAGCAGCAGGCCGGCCAGCACGATGCCGAAGATGGACCACAGCTGCGCGGCGGGAGCGACCAGCAGCGACTTCACGAGGATCCAGCCCAGGAATGCGGCCGAGCCGAGCGGCAGGATGCCGATGGTGACCAGGTTCCGCACCGAGCCGACGACGCGGTGCCGGTAGTACCCGATGGCGGCCAGCGCCGTCAGGATGTAGAACACCGAGAACAGCAGGCCGGTTACGTCGATCACGTCGGAAAACGCGTTCTGTACCGACGTGACGAGGAAGTAGATGGCGCTGAGCAGGATGATCAGGAGACCGGCGACGATGCTCGCGGCGACCGGCGTCGACCATCGGCGGGACACGCCAGCGAGAAACGGTGGCAGGGTCCGGTAGCTGGCCATGCCGTAGGTGATCCGCGCGCTCAGCACGATGCCGGTACCGGTCGTCGCGATCACCGACAGCGCGATCGACAGCGCCATCGCCTTGGCCCAGAAGCCGCCGCCCAGCACGTTGGCGACGGCCACGAGGGCGGTCCCGCTGGCGGACGCCGCCTGCAGTTTGGCCGGCGTGACCACACCCTGGAAGCCGACCTGAGCGAGCGTGTAGATGATCGCCAGCAGGGCGACGGCGATGATGGCCGCTCGGCCGGGATTCACTCGGCGCTGCCGGACCTCCTCGTTGACGTACAGCGTGCCGTCCCAGCCGCCGTAGATGAAGACCGCCACCAGGAATCCGGCGACCGCGCTGCCCTTGCCGCCGAGGCCGGACAGGCTGAGCCAGCCGGAACTGAAGGGCACCGTGCCGGCGTGCCGGGAGGCCACCCAGACGACGCCGGCAATCGCCAGCCCGATCAGGATCAGATACTCGATCAGAGCCATGCTCACCTGGATCCGGGCGGTAATTCTGATGCCGACCACGGCGATGATGAGCATGATCACGCCCAGCACGCAGCCGATGCCCACGTACGCCCACGCGCTCGTCGTCGGGGAGCCGAACACCGCCAGCACCGACGGGCCGAGGATCAGCACCTCCGCGACGGTACCGATGATGTAGGCGGCGATCATCAGCCAGCCGGTGATGAACCCGAGATAGGGGTTGATCGCCCGGCCGACCCACTCGAAAGACGCACCGCAGTTCGCGTTCCACAGATTGCACTGCCGGTAGGCATTCGCGATGATCAGCATCGGGATCGCGGTGAGGATCATGATCGGCCCGCTGCCGTATGCGGTCGCCGCGGCCAGGGCGGCCAGCGACAGGCCGACCGTCGCGGCTGGCGCCGACGATGCCATGCCGATGACCGTGTCCTGGGCGACGCCGATTGCGTCCGGTTCGAGGCCGACCTGCGACGAGGTGGCCTGGGCAGCCCCATTGAATGCCATAACTGCTCCGGACGCCGGTCATCAATGGCGGATGGCAGGGGCCAGTATGACACCTATTGTTAGCCATGTCACGTTAAGGTGACCCAATGACGACCTCCGTCCCGCCAGGTCCGGAAGCCGCATTCTCGGCCCGGTTGCGCGCAGACTGCGCGCGGATCTGGTCTGACCTGCACGCGCACCCGTTTCTTCGCGAGCTGGCCGCAGGGACGCTGCCGCTGGATAGGTTCCGCTTCTTCATCGAGCAGGACCTGCTGTTTCTGCCGGCCTTCGCCCGGTGCATGGCGCTCGGCGCGGCAAAGTCGCAGCGCGAGACCGAGCTGGAGTTCTTCACCCGGCAGCTGGACGGCATCGTGCGGCTCGAGATCCCCAGCAACCGGCGGCTGCTGGCGCAGTTGGTCAGCCTCGGTGCCGCCGACCAGGGCGGGTCGCTGGCGATGGCGCCGGCGAACGTGGCGTATACGAGCTTCCTGCTGGCCACTGCGTACGACGGCGGGCCGCTCGAGATCACCGCGGCGATCCTGCCGTGCTCGTGGAGTTATGTGGAGATCGCCCGGCAGCTGGCGGGCGATATCGCGCCGCACCCCGTGTACTCCGACTGGGTCGGCTTTTACCTGCAGGCCGAGGAGGCCGCCCTGGTCCAGGACATGCGGGACACCTTCGACCACATGACCCGCGCGGAGGTGGTCAGCGGGGATGCCCGCCAGCGGCTGGCCGACATCTTCCGGACCAGTTCACGCCTGGAGGGCATGTTCTGGCAGATGGCCTACACCCTCGAGCAGTGGCCGGACCTGCGCGCTCGCTGACTCAAGGCGCCGTGCGCTCGCCGGTCAGGACGCGGTCACCGTCCGGCTCCGCCTGCCCAGGAAGCGGGCGAACTCGACGCCCTCACGGAGCCGGCGACCGGCCATCTCCGGATGCCGGATCATCTCGGCCGACATCTCGGCTATCTTGCCGGCCCGGAAGTAGTACCGCCGGTAGAACGCGTCGACCGAGTCCAGGATCTCGGTGTGGCCGAGGTCCGGGTAGGACAGGGCCGCCAGCTGAGTGCCGTCGGCGCTCACCAGGTCGGCGCCCTCAAGGCCTTCAGGGAGCCAGCCGTTTTCCTTGGCCTGCCGGTACAGTTCGGTGCCCGGGTACGGCGCGGCCACCGAGACCTGGATGGTGTGCGGGTTGACCTCCTGGGCGAACTTGATCGTCTCGCGGATCGTCTCCGACGTCTCGCCCGGCAGGCCGATGATGAAGGTGCCATGCACGGTGATGCCGAGGTCGTGGCAGTCGGCGGCGAACCGCTTGGCGCGCTCCACGCGCAGACCCTTCTTGATGTTGATGAGGATCTGCTGGTTACCGGTCTCGTAGCCGACCAGCAGCAGCCGCAGCCCGTTCTCCCGCAGCACCTGCAGCGTCTCGCGCGGCACGTTGGCCTTGGCGTTGCACGACCAGGTCCAGCCGAGCTTGCCGAGACCGCGCGCGATCTCCTGGGCCCGCTCCCGGTCGTCGGTGAACGTGTCGTCGTCGAAGAACAGCTCCTTCACCTGGGGGAACAGCTGCTTGGCCAGCGCCGCCTCGGCCAGCACTGAGTCGACGCTGCGGGTCCGGTACAGGTGGCCGCCTACGGTCTGCGGCCACAGGCAGAACGTGCACCGGGACCGGCACCCGCGCCCGGTGTACAGCGACAGATACGGGTGCTTGAGGTACCCGATGAAGTAGTTCTCCGGCTTCAGGTCGCGCTTGTAGACCGGGACGACCGAGGGCAGCCGGTCCATGTCGGTGAGGATCTCCCGGTCGGGGTTGTGGACGACCTGTCCGGTCGCGTCCCGGTAGCTGAGACCGTCGATGTCGGCCAGCGGCCGGCCCTCGGCGACCTCGGCGATGGTGAAGTCGAATTCTTCGCGCGCCACGAAGTCGATGGCCTCGCTGGCCAGCAGTGAGCTGTCCGGCTCTACCGCGACCTTGGCACCGACCATGCCCACGAGCAACGACGGGTTTTCCGCCTTGAGCGCGGCTGCCGCCGCCACGTCCCCGGTGAAGCTGGGCGAGCTTGTGTGCAGCACCGCCAGCTCATAGTCGCGGGCCATCGGCACCACATCGGCGAGCGTCAGGCCGTCCGGCGGCGCGTCCACGAGCGTGCTGCCTTCGACGAGCGCGGCGGGCTGCGCCAGCCAGGTCGGGTACCAGTACGAGCGAATCTCCCGCCTGGCCTGATAGCGCGAGCCGGCTCCGCCGTCGAAGCCGTCATAGGAGGGCGGGTGAAGGAAGAGCGTGCGCATCATCGAGATCCTGCCTCTGCTAGCTCGTAGCGGTCGAGGTCGAGGCCGATCCGGCGGCAGGCGGCCTCGAACGCGGGCTCCCACCGGGGAGCCGCGTGGTGTGGTGGCGCCGGCCGCGGCACCGCATCCAGCAGCGCTAGCGCTGCTGCGGTGACGGCTCCCGGCGAGGCCCCGCATACTCCTGCCCCGCCGAGCTCCAGCTCATGCAGCAGGTTATCCCGACCGTGACCGGGCATAACGTCGAGCAGCAGCAGGGGCCTGCCCACAACTCGTGCTTCCGCGCAGGTACTGGCTCCCGGCAAGGCGATGACGACATCGGCGGCTGCCATCAGCTCTGGTACCAGGTCGCTGAATCCGAAGGGGTGCACCTGGTGCGAGCCGACAGCCAGGCTCCTGAAGCGTTCCTCCAGTGCTCGCTGGCGGCCAGCCACCGCCAGCACGTGCACGCCCGACGCCGCCAGCTGCGCCACGCTGTCCGCCACCCGGCCGAATCCCCAGCCGCTGTCGATGACGAGCGCGCAGGGCACGTCCGGTGGCACGCCAAGAGCGGCCCTGGCCTGCTGTTGCGACGGGGCCGCGTAGAACTCGGCGCGCACCGGTGCCGGGATCACGGCAACAAGTGCCCGGGGCAGAAACCGGCGGACGGACGCTTCGGCGGCGGCCGACGTCACCAGGAACAGGTCGGTGCCCTCCGTGACCCAGAGCCGATGCACTCCGACGTCCGGGCAGAGCACCACCGTCGGCCTGGCCGGGGCCTCGGCCTTGAGCCGGGCCGCCGCCGCGGCACCGGTAGCGAACACGCTCAGCACCAGGTTGGCGGGCTGACGGTCGAGGTCGGCGCGCAGCGCGGGCACCACCCTGGCGCTGGCCCAGCCATCGAGCAGACCCGCTACCCGGCTTCCGGGCCGCAGATGCGCGAAGTGCAGCCCGTCGTAGAGGCCGGGCATGGCGATCATGCTGGCGAACACGCGCTGGCCGGCCGCCGTGTAGTGGCCGAGCAGGGACATGCTGTTCAGGTACCGGATCTGCCAGCCGCGCCGCTCGAGCAACTGGCCCATGCTGCGCGCCAGCATGTCGTGACCCAGGCCCAGCGAGCCCGTCAGGAGAACTGCGCGACCAGTCATGTCCTCCTCCGTATTCCCCGCCTGCGCGGCATCTCCCGGCTTCAGCAAGCATTGATACGAAGACTCTTGAAGTAATGTCTCAAAAAAGAGGTCACTTCAGATAATGGCATGGCCTGGCGGAGGTGAGCATGCGCCTGATGCTGGTGCATCCCAGTGCGCTCCTGTACTCGGAGATCTTCCTGCGCCTGGAGCCGCTTGGGCTCGAACGCGTGGCGGGGGCCGCGCTGGCTGGCGGTCACGAGGTGCGCGCCCTCGACCTCCAGGTGTCTGGCCGACCGGACCTCGATCGTGAGCTGGCGCAGTTCCGGCCCGATGCCCTCGGCATATCGCTGAACTACCTGGCCAACATCCCCGAGGCCATCGAGATCGCGCAGCACACCAAGGCCACGCTGCCCGGGTGCTTCGTCTTCTTCGGTGGCCACAGCGTCTCCTTCATCGCCAGCCATGTCCTTGAGCAGGCCGACGGTGCGGTCGACGCCGTGCTGCGCGGTGAGGGCGAGACCGCGATCCTGCCGCTGCTCGCCGCGATCGCAGACGGCGGCCTCGACAGCGTGCCGGGCATCGTCACGGCGGACGGGCACGGTCCCGGGCCGCGCCTGCTGGACAGCATCGACGAGCCACGCCCGGCACGGCACCTCATGCGCAACCGGCGGCGGTACTTCATCGGCGAACTCGACCCGTGCGCGTCGATCGAGTTCACCCGTGGCTGCCCGTGGGACTGCTCGTTCTGCTCGGCGTGGACCTTCTACGGCCGCAGCTATCGCAAGGCGTCGGCCGAGGCGGCGGCCGCCGAGCTGGCGTCCATCGCCGAGCCGAACGTGTTCATCGTCGACGATGTCGCCTTCATCCGCCCCGAGCACGGCGACGCCATCGCCGCGGAGCTCGAGCGCCGCCGCGTCCGCAAGCGCTACTACCTGGAAACGCGCAGCGACGTCCTGCTGCGCAACACCGAGGTGTTCGCGCGGTGGGCCCGGCTCGGGCTGAACTACATGTTCCTCGGCATGGAGGCGCTGGACGCTGAGGGCCTCGAGCTGTACCGCAAGCGGGTCAGCCAGGACGAGAACATCCACGCCCTCGAAGCAGCGCGCAAGCTCGGCATCATGGTCGCGATCAACCTGATCGTCGACCCAGCGTGGGACACCGCGCAGTTCCGCGTCGTTCGCGACTTCGCGCTGTCGGTTCCGGAAATCGTGCACCTGACCGTGCTCACGCCGTACCCGGGCACCGAGATCTGGCACACCGAGTCGCGCCGGCTGACCACCCGCGACTACCGGCTGTTCGACATCCAGCACGCCGTGGTCTCGACCACGCTGCCGCTCGAGCAGTTCTACACCGAGCTGGTGCGCACCCAGGCGGTTATCAACCGCAAGCACCTTGGCGTCGCCGCGGTCACCGGCGCGGCGAGGACCCTGGCCCGCAACCTCGCGCGTGGGCAGACCAACTTTGCCCGCATGCTCTGGCGGTTCAACCGGGTCTACAACCCCGCACGTCAGCTTGCCGACCACCACCGGCCCGTCCGCTACGAGCTGCCCCTGCCGGTGCCCGCCAGCACTGGCGCCCGACGGCAGGAGCTGTACCTGCACAACCGGCCGCCCGCGCACGCGCACCAGGCAGGCAGCGTGCAGTCCGGCTAGAGTGCTCGTCTCATGGGGCTACGCGAGCTGAAGAAGACGCGCACGCGAGAGGCGGTGCAGCAGGCAGCCATGCGGCTGTTTGACACGCAGGGCTACGCCGCGACGACGGTCGAGCAGATCGCGGCCGCCGCCGAGATTTCCACCGCGACCTTCTATCGCTACTACAGCGACAAGGAGGACATTGTGTTCGGTGACGACGACCGCACCGTGGTCGAGGAGGTCATCGCCGCGCGGCCGCCGGGCGAGACCGTCGCCGCCACCATCGGAGCGCTGTTCCAGCAGCTCGCGGCCGAGTTCGAGGCGGACAGGGACGCCGTCATCGTCCGCTTGCGGCTCATGAACGGAGTACCCGGGCTGCAGGCTCGCCGGTGGGCGACCCGGCAGAGGACGGCCGATCTGCTGGCCCGGCTGCTCGCGCCGCGAGCGCACACCGTGCCCGAGGATCGCGACCTGCGGCTGGCGATCGCCGTCGCGCTGGCGGCCGAGGCCGAGACGCTCTTCTACTGGGCGAGGACGGGCGGCACCGGCCCGCTCGGCCACCTGCTCGCGGACGCGCTCGAGCGAATCGAGCCAGCGCTGCAGGTCGGTTCCCCACCGACCTGACCACGCGCTGCGCGGCGGGGCTGACGCGATCGTCAACGAACCGAGCCGGGACGGCTTCCTGCAGATCACCCCCTCGGGTCGGCGGTGGCGACGACACCAGGTATCCCGCAGCCCAGCGACGATGAGGACGTCGTGCTCGCGCTCGTCGCACTGCTCGTCGGCCATGGCGCCGACGTCGATCTAGCAGTGACTATCGGCTGGCCGGTGCCAGTCCGAGGGCAAGGTCGATGGCCTGGTCGAAGCCGAGCGCCATGCCGCGGGCGCGGGCCGACTGGAGCTGCTCATCGCCGAGGGCCGCGCTTATCTGGTCGAGGCTTTCCTGGCGGTAGCGCATGTCTCCCTGGTCCCACGCGACTCCGGTCTGGTCCTGCAAGGCCTGCGCGGCGCCGTGTAGCACCGCTGCATGGTGCCAGTCACCCTGTTTGGTGACCAGGCACGCCAGCCCGAGGATGGCGCCGGCCGCAGTACGCCTGGCACCGGTTCGCCGTCCGAGCCGGAGAGCTTCCTCAAATTTCGATCGCGCGCCGTCCGGGTCGTGTTCGGCCTGCAGCACCCATCCCAGGTTCAGCGACGGAACCGGGTGCGGGTCCCCGATAGCCTCCGCGGCGTCTATCGCGGCTTCCAGGTGAGCTCGTGCAGTCGCGATGTCACCCATCAAAAGGGCATGCCAGCCGGCATCATTGTGCAGAGCGCTGCTGACCGCCAGATCGCCGGACCGCTCGGTGCAGGCGATCGCCTCGGCGTGCAGCGGCGCGGACTCCGCCCAGCCGACGGCCTGGGCGTCTGCGACGAGTGCCAGGCCTAGCAGCACGTCGTCGCCGAGCTTGCGGGCCCGCTCGGCCGACTCCCGCGCCCGTGGTCTTGCTCTCTCTGGCTCGCCGGCAAGGTTGTAGGCGATGCCGAGCATGAGGCGGGTGAGGACAAGCAGCCGGTCATCGCCGAGCGTGCTGGCGACGTCGTCGGCCCGCTGTGCGAGCTGCATGCTCGCGGGCAGGTCACTGAGTACAGTCAGGAACGCCCCTGCCCACAGCGCCTCGGCGAACAGGGCGGGGTCGGCGGCGGCTTCGGGCCGCCGGAGTATCGGCACGAGCAGCCCGGCCGCTTCCTCGCTGTGGTAACACAAGAACCAGTACCGCCACAGTGCGACGCCGAACCTCAGCACTAGCGGTGTGCCGTCCTGCTGGCCGGCCGCGTGCTGGGTGGCGCGGCGCAGGTTGTACTGATCGGCCTCGAGTCGGACCAGCCAGCTGCCCTGCTCCGGGCCACACAGCTGCGCAGCGGCCGCCTCAGCGACGGTCAGGTAATGCGCGCAGTGTGCAGCAGCGGCCGCGGCGGCTTCCTCGCCCGCATCGGCCAGCCGCTCAGCGGCGAACAGCCGAATGGTCTCCAGCAGTCGGTACCGCACCATGCGGCCGGTCGGCTCGGCCGCGACCAGGCTCTTGTCCGACAGCGACCCCAGCAGCCCGGCGACCTCCACCGTGTCGATGTCAGCGCCGCCGCACACCGCCTCCGCGGCGGCCAGGTCGAAGCCGCCAGCGAACACCGACAGCCGGCACAGCAGCGCCCGCTCGGGCGCGGTCAGCAGTGAAGACGACCAGCCGATCGCCGCGCGCAGGGTCTGCTGCCGCTCCAGCGCGGCGCGGCTGCCCCCGGTCAGCAGCCGGAACCGCTGATCCAGCCGGCCGGCCAGGTCGGCTAGCGACATCGACCGCAGCCGGGCCGCGGCCAGCTCGATCGCCAGCGGCATCCCGTCCAGCCGCTCGCACACCGACACCACCAGCGGAGCAGTGTCCGGATCGAGCGCGAAGCCGACGCCCTGCGCCCGTGCCCGATCAGAGAACAGCATCACCGCATCACACGACGCCACCACGGCCAGGTCGGGGTCGACGGAGTCGGGCAGGGACAGCGACGGCACCCGGTAGATCACCTCCCCGGCGATGCCCAGCGGCTCTCGGCTGGTCGCGAGCAGGTGCAGCTTCGGGCAGCGCCGCAGCAGAACATCTGCGGTCTTGGCGCAGCCGCCGATCAGGTGCTCGCAGTTATCCAGCACGATCAGCACGTCCTGCGGCGCCAGCGCATCGGCCAGCACGTCCAGCGCCGGCCGGCCCGGCTGCAGCGGTACCCGCAGTGCCTCGCAGATCGCCGGGGCAACCGCGTCGACGCCGGTGACCGCGGCTAGTTCCGCCAGCCACACCCCGTCCCCCGACCCCTCCAGCAGCTCGGCGGCCACCTGCAGGCCCAGCCTGGTCTTCCCCGCTCCGCCCGCCCCGGTCAGCGTGACGAGCCGCGAGGCT
>Ga0187783_10003390_pt1 | contig 11730 bp, 7 predicted proteins | sample 1015_SJ02_MP02_2_FD_132471 | JGI IMG/M metagenome (GOLD analysis project Ga0187783, IMG submission 132471) | Tropical peat soil microbial communities from peatlands in Department of Meta, Colombia - 1015_SJ02_MP02_20_MG | ecosystem: Environmental > Terrestrial > Soil > Wetlands > Peat | place... | reverse complement strand
GCCAGAACGAGCTGCTGATCGCCGACGCCGGCGTGGCGAATCGCCTCGTGAATCATCGCGTCGGCGAGTTCGGGTAGGTGCCAGCGAGCTTGCGCCTCGACCGAGAGCTGATCGATCGGATCGAAATAAACGAATGCCTTGCCGGGCTTGACGCTGGGTGCGGCATAGACGGCGATGCCGTTGGTCCGATCGTAGTATTCGTAGGAGTGAACGTCCCGCTTGCCGCCGCCGCCCGGCGCATCGCAGACGAAGGTCGGCGTATTGAAGCCGGCGGTGCTGCCACGCACGAACTTCTCCGTGTCGACGGCGGTCGCGATCGTCGTGCGCAGCTCTTCGACGCCTTTGACCATGTCGTGCATGTAGACGTAATAGGGATGCACGTTGAGGTGGCCTAGGCGCTTCACGAGGAGCTGCATGCGCTCGCGGGTGTCGTTGACGCCGCGAATCAGTACGGACTGGTTGCGCGTGAAGATGCCGCGCTCGAACAGGACGCGCATGGCTTTCTGAGTGATCCACGTGATCTCTTCGGGCGCATTGAAATGCGTATGGAGCACGACTTCTTTGCCGAGAGTACGCCCGCGCTCGACGATCGAGGTCAGCGCGTCGACCCACTCGGGGTGCGTGAGGATCTTCATCGGCATGATCGCCGGCCCTTTGGTTGCAAAGCGCATGCGGCGCACGTGCGGAATGTCAAGGAGCGCGTTGCCGATGAACTCGACGTTCTTGGGCGGGAGTTGGTAGACGTCTCCGCCCGAGATGACGATGTCTTCGAGCTCGGGACGCTCGGCAATATACTGGAGCGCGTCTTGCCACTGTTTGGGCGTCTTTGCGAGTGCGACCTTATCGACGTTTTCGGTATCGGGCCCGATGGCGTAGCTGCGCGTGCAGAACCGGCAATAGACCGGGCAGACGTTGAGCGGCAAAAAGAGCGCTTTGTCGACGTAGCGATGCACCAAGCCCGGCACCGGCGAATCCTGCTGCTCGTGAAGCGAGTCGAGCGTTAGACGCGGATGGTCGGGCAGCAAGGTCGAGGCGAGCGGAATGAACTGGCGGCGAATCGGGTCGTCGACCGGATCGTTCCAGTCGATGAGCGCGATCGCATAGGGTGAGACCCTCACGGCCATCGTTGCGCGGCGGAAACCCTCCTCGGCATCACGGTAGAACTCCGCGGAGCAGACCTCTTGAATCGTCTTGAGCAGCTCCTCAGCCGTTTTAACCGATTGCCGCTGCTGCCAAAGGTGATCGAGAAACGTCGCCTCGTCGATCTCGGCGTACGCCGGAATATGACGCCAGAACTCGCCCTGCTTGAGATTCTTATACTCGAATTGTTCCGGGGGGACGGGATCCTTGAGGTGAGGGATCGCCGCTATCGTCGTCATACTTGTACCCTCTCTTCGCTCTTCGGCTTTTCTTCGACGGCACGCCGCGTTGCGAACGTAGCATTGAAATAGTCGTGGAGCGCGGGGTGATCGCGCAGCGTCTGCAGAGCGATCTCGGCATGGCCTTTCGTGTAGCCATTCCCGATAATCATCGTCACGTCGCGTCCAACGCCTTCGGCGCCGAGCGCTGCCGCCGTGAACGAAGTGCACATCGAAAAGAAGTAGACGATGCCGCCTTCACGCGCGCAAAGAATCGACGTGAGCTCGGTCCCCGGCACGTTAACGCAGTTTACGACGAGATCGGCGAGAGCCGGGGCGCGCGCCGCAACGCGGTCGCTGGTTTGGATCGCTTTGCGGGCGTCCGAAACGATCAAGGCGTCGACGAGGCGCTCCCTGCGCAAGAGCCGTGCGCCGCGCGTCGTCTCGTCGGGCACGATGCCGATGACGTGACCCCCGGGGCCGACGCGAGCCTTGGCTTGCGCGCACGACAGCATTCCGCTCTTGCCGTCGGCTCCCACCACGGCGACGGTGGCGCCGGGCGAACAAAGCCGCCGCACGCGAGCCGGCGCGCCCGCGACGTCCAGCACGGCCAACGCGACGCCTTCATCGATGTCCTCCGGAAGACGTGCCCAAAGTCCGCTTTCGAAGAGAATGGCTTTTCCTCGAACCCAGATGCGACCGGTCGTAAGATCGACGCTGCGGATTTCTTCGATCTGCAGCGGCGTCAACGTAAGCGAAACCAGCGAGGCGATGCGATCACCTGCTTGCAGGTCGATCTTGCCGGCCAAGGCGGTGCCAACGGAGAGCACGCGACCCACGAACATTCCGCCGCTTCCGGTAACCGGATTATGCTGCTTGCCCCGTTCCTTGACGATGCCGGCGACGTGCTCTCCGACGCGGTTCGCGTCGAAGTCGCAGGCCTCCGAGATCTGCCGAAAGGAAGCCGAGTCGATATTGAGCGCCTCGACTTCGCAGAGCAGCTCGTTGGATCCGACGACCGGGGTGTTGTCGATCCGCCACGCCTCTTGCGGCATCGCGCCGGCCGGTTCGAGAACCCGGTGGGTGCCCAGTGGATGGCAGCGGACCGCGATCGAACCGTCCATCTCAGCGCACCGTCACGCCGCCGCGCTCGAATGGCATGCTCAAGACGATCGTCGTGCGCGTGCGCGCCATCCCAGGCGTCGTCTTCAAACGCGCGAGCAGCTCGTCGAGATGTTGGGTCGAACGGGTGAGCACCTTGCAAACGAAACTCTCTTCGCCGGCGACCGAATGCACTTCGCAAATCTCCGGCATTTCGCTCAGCCGTCGCGTGAACTCGTCATAGGCGCAATCCGGCGAGGTGTAGCAGCTGACGAACGCCGTCAAATGCAGTCCAAGCCGCCCAGCGTCGAGCAGCGCCGAATAGCCGCGAATGTAACCACGTTGCTCGAGACGCTTGACGCGGTCGTGAACGGCCGGGGCCTTGAGGCCGACGACCGATCCCAGCTCGGTAAAGGTCGAACGCGCGTTGCGCTGCAACGCGTCGAGGAGTTGGAGGTCGAGCTCATCGAGCTCGTCGTTGATCGTCACCATATTCGACATAGGAGCAGAATTGCCGAAGAATATTCGGTTTGACAACAATAACACCATAAATCCGTTCGGTGCAACCCGGGTCTTGCTCGTAGTTATTTTTCTCACGGCCATCAGCCTGCCGGCGGGCTGCGTCTTCACCGAACCGAAGCCCGCCGCCGGCGCCGTCAGATTCGATCTGGCCGCCGACCCGTTGAACCTGAATCCGCTTTTCCTTACGCCCGACGCGGCCTCAGTTGAGCAGCAAGTCGGCCGCTTGGTTTTCGAGCCTTTCATCGATCTCGACCAGCAGGGGCATCCCCGGCCCCAGCTGCTGGCGCAGATCCCAACGCTCGGCAACGGCGGCGTATCGGCCGACGGGCGAACGATTCTGTACCGGCTGCGGCCCAGCGTGAAGTGGAGCGATGGAGTCCCGGTGACTGCGGACGACGTGCTCTTCACGCTGCATGCCATCCTCGATTCGCGTAATCCCGTTCGCTCGCACGAAGGCTATGATTTGATCGATCGTGCCCGGGAGCTCAACGCTCACGCCGTTCTGTTTCACCTTAAACGGGCGTGGGCGCCGGCGGTGATGACCTACTTTTCCAACGGCATCTCATCGCAGTTCGTCTTGCCCGCACACGTCTTGCGTTTGCAGATGCCGCTTGCGCGCGCTGCCTTCAATGCCGCGCCGTCAGTCGGCGATGGGCCGTATCGGTTCGTGTCGTGGACGCGCGGTGAGGCGCTCCATTATGCCGCCAATCCACTCTACTGGCGCGGAAGGCCGGCGGTCGAACGGCTCGACTTACGCATAATTCCCGATCCGACGACAAACCTGCTGTTGCTGCGAGCGGGCGAGCTCGATTGGAACCTGCTCGCTCCCGCTCAGCTTGCGGTCGTGCGCGGCGACGCGCAGATCGGCTTTCTTGCGGTTCCCACCGCGGTCGTTGCGGGACTCGCGTTCAACACGTCGAGGCCTCCGCTCGACGACGTGCGGGTACGGCGCGCGCTTGCAATGTCGATCGACCGCAATAGCATCGCGCGCAAGATCACGCTCGGATTCTATCCCGTGACCGATATGCTTCAGCCGCGCTTTTCCTGGGCGTTCAATCCCGCGGTGCGTGAACCCCACTACGATCCGAGCGCTGCCGACGAGCTGCTCGACCGTGCCGGCTGGCGCCGCGGCACCGACGGGTTTCGGCGGCGCAACGGCGCCGCGTTGCAGCTCACCTACGTGCAGTTTCCCGAAACGGCGACCGGCGTTCGCGTTGCGACGGCCGTTCAAGCGGCGTTGCGCGAACGGGGAATCGACGTTACGATCAAAGCGGTCAGCAACGCCCAGCTTTTCCTGCCGCGCACCGGCGTGCTCGCTACCGGAACGTTCGACCTTGCTTACGTACCGTGGACGATGGGCGCAGATCCGGATGATTCCGCCGTGCTCGGATGCGGCGCGCCGTCGAATTACATGCGCTGGTGCGACCGGCAGGTCGAACGGCTCGAGCAGGCCGCGCTGACCACGACGGCGATCGGCGTGCGCAAGCGACTCTACACGAGGATCGGGCGCATCGTCGCGCGGCAAGTTCCGGTCTTGTACCTTTTCAACGCGGATTACGTGTACGCGTTTCGCAAGCATCTGCGCGGCTTCGCTCCCAATCCGTTCGTTCCGACGTGGAACGCCTATCAATGGAGAATTGAAGATCGGGCGAGCAGGCGGTGAGCGCTAAGGAGCTTGTCCTAGCCGCCAGGAATTCATATGGTGAGCGTGCGAACGCTCGTTTTCGAATGAGCGCTCTGCGGCCGATAGGGCCCTCATGATCGAATTTTTCCTACGGCGCCCGCACTTTGCGGCGGTGCTGAGTTTCATTGTGCTGCTCGCCGGCCTCATTACGATACCGACGCTTCCCATCGCTCAATATCCCCAAATCTCACCGCCGACGGTGACCGTAACGTCGCAATATCCGGGAGCCACCGCCGCGATGGTGATGCGCTCGGTAACGACTCCGCTCGAAATCAACATCAACGGCGCCGACGGCCTGCAGTACATGCAGTCATATTCCAGCGCCAACGGGACCAGCGTGATCACCTGTACCTTCGCGCTCGGTACCGATCCGACCACCGATCAGACGAACGTGCAGCACGGCGTCGACCTCACGCTGGCGCAGCTGCCCACGGCGGTGCAGAACCAAGGGGTCAGCGTCCAAAAGAGCTCGGGCAACATCACGATCGCGGTGGCGATGCTGTCGACGAGCTCGGCAGTCTCCGACGTCGACGTCAGCAACTACGCCGACCTCAACGTCATCGAGAACCTCAAGCGAGTTCCCGGCGTCGGCCAGGTGGAGGTTCTCGGCGATCGCACCTACGGCATGCGGATTTGGGTCGATCCGCACAAGCTGGAAGCCAATAATATATCGCTAGACACGATCATCAACGTCATCAGGCAGAATAACGCCGACGTTGCGCCGGGTGCAATCGGGCAGCCTCCGACGACCGGCTCGCAGCCGTTTCAGATCCCGATCTCGATCAACGGCCGGCTCCAGACGCCGCAGGAGTTCAAGCAGATCGTCGTTGCGGCGCAGCCCAACGGCGGCTTCCTGCGGCTTGGCGACGTTGCCCAGGTCGAGCTCGGCGCTCAGAACTACATTACGTCGGCGCGTTACAACGGTGAAACGTCCGTCGTGCTCGCGATCGAAGGCGAACCGACGGCCAACTCGCTGCAAATCTCCAAGAGCGTCCGAGCGACGATGGCGCAGATCAAGCAGACGATGCCGACCGGATACGACTACAAGATCGCTTTCGATACCTCCGATTTCGTGCGGGCGTCGATTAAAGAGGTCGTCGTTACGCTGCTGATCGCGATTCTGCTGGTCGTTCTCGTCATCTTCATTTTCCTGCAGAATTGGCACAGCACGCTGATTCCCTCGATGACGATTCCCGTTTCGCTCGTCGGCACGTTTGCGGCGATGAAGCTGCTTGGGTTTTCGATCAACACGCTGACGCTCTTTGGGTTGACGCTTGCGACCGGATTGGTCGTGGACGACGCCATCGTGGTGCTGGAGAACATCGTGCGCCATATCGTCGACGACAAGACGAACTCGTTCCAGGCGACGGTGCGCGCGATGAAGGAGATCGGCGGCGCCGTGATCGCGACCTCGCTGGTGTTGATGTCGGTTTTCATTCCGGTCGCGTTCTTGCCCGGCACGACTGGTTTGCTCTTTCAACAGTTCGCGCTGACGATGGCGGCGTCGATCGGAATATCGCTCTTTACGGCGATGACGCTCGCACCGGTGCTGACGTACGAGCTGGTGCACGGCGCGGAGCCGACGACGAATCGCTTCCTGGTCTGGTTCAACAACCGGCTCCATGCGATGACGATGTGGTATCAAGGCAAAGTCCCCGTCTTGATTCGTCATCAAAAGCTGATGATCGCGGTCTTCGTGGGCGCGATCGTACTCCTCGGCGTGCTGTTCAAGATAACGCCTCAGGGCTTTCTCCCCAACGAAGACCAGAGTCTGCTCTACATTTTGGTAACGCTGCCGATTCAGGCTTCGATGGACCAGAGCACCGCGGCCGTCAAGAAGCTGGAAAGCATCATGCTTGCGATGCCGCAGGTCGAGGCGGCGACTTCGGGCATCGGTTTCGGCTTTGCCAACAATAGCTCGAATCAGGCGACGATTTTCCTGCAGCTGAAACCGCTTTCAGAGCGGCACGGTCCTGAAAACTCGGCGCTCGCTATCCAATACGATCTCTACACCCGGTTCCAAAAGATTCCGGGCGTGACGGCGCTGCCCGCCAATCCGCCGGCAATTCCGGGCCTAGGCTCGACCGGCGGCTTCGCGATCGAGGTCGAGGACATCAACAACCTCGGCTTGCCGACCCTCAACAAGGTCGGCAACGCGATCATCGCGGACGCAAAAAAGGACCCGTTGCTCTCGGCAATTCGCTTGCCGACGATCTTTACCGGAACGTATCTGGTTACAAAGTTCGACCGTTCGAAGGCGAACTCGTTTGGGATCACGCCGGCGGCGTTCTTCGACACGATCAACGCCACTACGGGCTCAACGTTCGTGAACTTCTTCGACTACGGAACGCGTTCGTATCAGGTCGTCGTGCAGGCGCGGGCCGGACAGCGCACGACTCCGGCCGATCTCTCGCGCATCTACGTCGCCAACGGGAACGGCGACATGATGCCGGCAAGCCAGTTCTTGAAGACCGGTTACGAAACGGACAACGTCTCGATCATGCGCTTCAACGAATACAACGCGCTGGAGATCGACGGTTCGCCGGGTTCCGGTGCAAGCTCGGGTCAGGCGCTCTCGGCGATCGAGAAACACGTCGTGGCCAACCTTCCGAAAGGAATGGGCTACGATTGGAGCGGTATCGCGCGCCAGCAAGTGCAGAGCGGTCCGCAGACCATCGCAGTCTTTGCGATGGGCCTGCTCTTCGTCTTCCTGGTCCTGGTAGCGCAATACGAAAGCCTTTCGACGCCGTTCGTGATCATGTTGGCCGTCCCGCTGGCCTTACTCGGCGCGATCGGCGGGATCTACATTCGGCGCTTAGCCGAGCTCGCGAGCCAGATCGTCCATTCGATTCTGGCCGGCCATCCCGTGCCGCTCTACATCACGTCGTCGGACATCTACGCGCAAATCGGTTACGTGATGCTGATCGGGCTGGCGGCGAAGAATGCGATCTTGATCGTCGAGTTCGCCAATCAGCTGCGCGAACAGGGAATGGAAGCGGTCGAGGCGGTCGCGCATGCGGCGGCGACGCGGCTGCGGCCCATCCTCATGACGTCGATCGCTTTTATTTTAGGAATCATTCCGCTTGCATTCGCGCACGGCGACGGCGCACAATCCCGAATCTCGCTGGGCACCGCCGTCTTGGGCGGCATGATCGTCTCGACGATCATGAATTTGGCGATCGTCCCCGTGCTCTACATCGTCGTGGTCGAACTTACCGAGCGCAAGAAGCGCAAGAAGGGCCCGACGCAGCCGGAGGATTTGCCTCCGCCGCCGATCCCGCCGCCACCGCTACCGGAGGGCGGCGCACCGGCTACAACGCTTTGACCGCAGCGGTCAGCTCGTCGACCGAAGCTTTGGCGTCGCCGAAGAGCATCGACGTGTTCGGCATCTCGTAAAGAGGGTTTTCGATGCCGGCGAAGCCGGAACGCATCGAACGCTTCAGCACCACGGCGTTCGCCGCCTTATCGACGTCGAGAATCGGCATTCCGTAGATCGGCGAACTCGCAACGCTGCGAGCTGCCGGATTGGTAACGTCGTTCGCGCCGATGACGAGCGCGACGTCGGCCGTGGGAAACTCAGGGTTGGCGTCCTCCATGTCGAGCAGTTGGTTGTACGGTACGTTGGCTTCGGCGAGCAGCACGTTCATGTGCCCCGGCATCCGCCCTGCAACCGGATGGATCGCGTAGAGGATTTTGACGCCGCGTTTTTCCAGCTGGTCGGCCAGCGCCTTGACGCTATGCTGTGCCTGTGCGACCGCCATGCCGTAACCCGGAACGAAGATGACCTTCGACGCGTACGCAAGCATGACCGCAACGTCGTCGGCGGTCGTGCTGCGGATCTGTTGCGGGCCGCCGGAGGCCGCAACCTCCATTCCGCCGGTTGAGCCAAAGGCGCCGAACAGAACGTTGGTGAGCGGGCGGTTCATTGCGCGGCTCATCGCCATCGTCAGGATCGTGCCGCTGGCGCCGACGAGCGCACCGCAGATGATCAGCAGCGTGGAGTCGAGTTCAAATCCGGCGATGGCGACGGCGACACCGGTAAACGAGTTGAGCAGCGAGATCACGACCGGCATGTCGGCCCCGCCGATGGGCAGCACGAAGAGCATACCGAGCAGGAGCGCAGCGAGTATTAAGACGTCGAACTCCCAGGCGGGCACGACGCCGAGCGTTGCAATGAACCAGGCCGCAAGTCCGGCGATGCCGAGCAGCACCACCGCGTTGACGACCTGTTGCCCCGGATAGGTAACCGGGCGTCCGGTCATGACCTCTTGCAGCTTCAGGAAAGCGATGATCGATCCGGCAAAGCTGATCGCGCCGATGATCGCCGAGAGGGCCAGTGAAACGGCAACCACGGGATCGAGCGCAAAAGCCCCGGCGCCTTTTACGTAAAACTCGACGGTTGCGATCAGTGCGACCGCGCCTCCGCCGGCGCCGTTGTAGAGCGCGACCATCTGCGGCATCGCGGTCATCTTGACTTTGACCGCCGCGTAGATGCCGATCGCCGCTCCGAGTGCAACGCCTACGGCGGCGGCGGCCCAGCCTACTGCTCCGGTGCGAACCACAATCCCGACGAGCGCGATCGCCATGCCCAGCATCGCAAAGCGGTTGCCGCGGCGCGCGGTCGCCGGCGAGTTCAGTTCGTGCAGACCGTAGATGAAGAGCGCGATCGCGACGAGGTCGGCAAAGTCGATCGCGACGCTCACTTCTCGCCCTCCTTGCGGCGGAACATTTGCAGCATCCGCTGCGTTACCGCGAAACCGCCGAAGACGTTGATCGCGCCGAGCGTCACCGCTGCGACCGCCAAAATCGTCAGTACCGCGCTATGAGCTTCGCTGAAGAGCGCTGCGACGACCACGATGGCGCCGGCGAGCACGATCCCGTGAATGGCGTTGGTGGCCGACATCAGCGGAGTGTGCAGCGTCGTCGGCACCTTTGAGATGACCTCGAAGCCGACGAAGATCGCGAGAACGAGCACCGTGAGCAGCTGGACGAAGTGCGAAACGTCCGTCATGAAGCTCCTCCAACCAAAACGTCGCCGTCGCGCGCGACGACCGCGCCCTTCGCCACCTCGTCATTGGGATCGATCTTCAGCTCTCCGTCCTTGATCCAAGGCGAGAGCAGCGCGTAGATATTCCGCGAATAGAGGCGGCTTGCGTCGGCAGGCATCGTGCTCGGCAAATTCGTCGTTCCGACGATCGTTACACCATTGGCGGTAGTAACGACCTGATCGGCAACCGTCAACGCGCAATTGCCGCCGGCTTCGGCGGCAATGTCGACGATGACGCTGCCGGGCTTCATCGCCGCGACCGCCGCTTCGCTGATAAGCACCGGCGCTTTTCGCCCCGGCACGAGCGCGGTCGTGATGACAACGTCATTGGCGCCAATCTGCTCGACCATCCAGGCGCGCTGACGCTCTTGCTGCTCAAGTGTCAGCTCCTTTGCATAACCACCGGCGCCCTCGGCGTCGCTCCCGAGATCGAATTCGAGAAAGCTCGCGCCGAGCGATTGCACCTGTTCTTTGACGACCGCGCGCACATCGTAACCACTGACCACGGCACCCAGCCGGCGGGCCGTCGCAATCGCCTGCAAGCCGGCGACGCCGGCTCCGAGAACGAGCAGTTTTGCCGGTGCGATCGTGCCCGCGGCAGTCGTCAGCATGGGGAAGAACTTGGGCAGCGTCGCGGCGGCTAAGAGCACGGCTTTATAACCCGCGATGTTGCTTTGTGACGAGAGTGCGTCCATCGTCTGGGCGCGAGTGATTCGCGGAATCATCTCCATCGCAAGTGCGGTAAGCCGGGCTTCGGCCAGGCGTTGGATGTAGGGACGATCCCCAAGCGGATTGAGAAAACCCACGAGCACGCTGCCTTCGCGCAGCGCGCCGAGCATCTCGTCGCTCGGACGTCCCACGGTGACGAGCGCGCCGGCGGTGCCGGCAAGCGATCGCACGTCGTCGGCGAACGACGCTCCGGCCTTCTCGTAGAGGTCGTCCGGAAATGCCGCCGCATCGCCGGCGTTGCGCTGCACGCGCACGTCGATGCCGAGCTTCACGAATCTAGAAACCGTTTCGGGCACGAGCGCCACTCGGCGCTCCTTTACCGCGGCCTCGCGGGGAACGGCAACGATCATAGCCACGGGTCATACGGCCTGCGCGCGGCGGCGCCCTTTGCCGCTAGGAGACTACCAGGCTCCTAGCGGCGGACTATTCGATGCAAATGGTGTTGCGAAGAATGCCGATTCGCTCGATCTCGACTTCGAGCAGATCGCCGTCGGCAAGAAACTCGGGCGGCGTGCGGGCGAAGCCGACGCCTTCAGGCGTGCCGGTCGCGATCACGTCGCCGGGGAGGAGCGTCATGCCCTTGCACAGCTCGGATATCAGCCGCGGCACGGAAAAAACCATCTTCGACGTGCGGCTGTGCTGCTTTTCGATTCCGTTGCGTCGCAGGCAAAGCTCGAGCGACTGCGGATCGCCAATCTCTTCGGGTGAAACGATCCACGGTCCGATCGGGCAGGTCGAATCGAGACTCTTTCCCTTGAACCACTGACCGTGTTCGCGCTGCAGGTCGCGCGCGGTGATGTCGTTGAGCGCCGTGTAGCCGAAAACGACGTGCAAAGCTTCGCTCTCCGGTATGTCTTTGCACTGCGCTCCAATCACGACGGCGAGCTCGGCTTCGAAATCGTACTCGCGCGAGACGGACGCCTTTAGATGAAGCGCTGCGTTCGGCGGCGCGATTGCAGTCGGCGCTTTGGTGAAGAAGGTCGGCACGTTAGGTAGTTTGAGCTCGCGGCCGAAGGCGCGAGCGCCTTCCCTGACGTGCTCCAAATAGTTACGACCGACGCAGAAAACATTACGCGCCGGCCGGACTGGTGCGTCGAGCGTGACGCTCGCCAGCGAGACGAGCTCGTCGGGAGCGTGCCAGGCAATGCGTTCGTGCGGCGCCAGCTCGATATATTCTCGCAGCGTCTCCGTTCCGATCGTGCGAATCATTTCGCCTTCGAGGACTCCCGGCCGGGCTCGGCCATCGGCCGACCGGTAGGTCACGAACCTCAAATGGGAGGCAGGGTTGC
>Ga0187783_10003389_pt1 | contig 11733 bp, 6 predicted proteins | sample 1015_SJ02_MP02_2_FD_132471 | JGI IMG/M metagenome (GOLD analysis project Ga0187783, IMG submission 132471) | Tropical peat soil microbial communities from peatlands in Department of Meta, Colombia - 1015_SJ02_MP02_20_MG | ecosystem: Environmental > Terrestrial > Soil > Wetlands > Peat | place... | reverse complement strand
TGCGCATCTGCCCCTGCGACGTCGAACTTCGCGGCGCCGGGCAGATCGATGAGCGCCGCGCCGTGCGCCACCGCGGCGCACTCGCGCGCCACGGCACGGTGCCAGTGCGGCCGCCGGTACGAGTACTCGACGCCCGGCGGGTCGTCAGCGCGCGCGTAGTACACGGCGCGCTCCCAGCCGCCGCGCGCGCCGAACACTGCGCCTTGTGCGCGCAGTCGATCATGTAGCGGCGAGACCTTCGCCGGGCGGCCTGCCGGACGCTCCTCTTGCGGGTAGCCGACGCCGTATTCGTTCTGATAAGTCTCGAGCCCCTTGGCGAGTGCGTAGGTCCGGTCGGCGAAGGCGAGGAAGCGCCGCGTGTCGAGCGGCCACACGTCCCAGTCCGGCTCGCCGTTGATCACCCACTCGGCAATGATCCGACCCGCGCCGCCAGCCTGCACGATGCCGAACGTGAAGGCACAGCAGTGGAAGAAGTTGCGCCCATGCTCGGACGGACCGATCAGCGGATTGCCGTCCGGCGCATATGGGATCGGGCCGTTGATGACGCGCCGAACGCCCACGGATCCAAGGAGCGGCAACCGCGCGCAGGCTGCCGCGATGTACGACTCGATACGCCCGAGGTCGTCGGGAAACAGCTGGTGGGCAAAATCGTGTGGCACGCCCTCGAGCCAGTGTGCCCGCGCCTGCGATTCATACGGTCCGAGCAGCAGTCCGTGGCGCTCCTGGCGAAGGTAATAGCTGACGTCGGGGTCGCGTACCAGGGGCAACCGTGCCGGACCTCGCGCCGCAAGCGCGGGGATGTCCTCGGTAAGGAGGTACTGGTGCGACAGCGTCACGATCGGCAGGTACTCGCCGATCATGGCGGCCACCTCGCCGCCGCGATATCCGCCCGCATTGATCACATACTCGGCCTCGATGGATCCTGCCGGCGTCTCGATATGCCATCCACCCGCGGGCAATTGTCGTAACCCCGTCACCGGGGTGTGCCGATGGATGGCAGCGCCGCGGTCGCGCGCTCCCTTGGCGAGCGCCTGGGTCAACTGTGCGGGGTCGATATCACCATCATTGGGATCCCACAGACCGAGGCGGATACCGTCGAGCTCGAGGAACGGGTGTCGTGCCCTGATCTCCGCCGGCGAGAGCAGCTCGAACTCGAGGCCCTGCGCGCGCGCCTGCGAGGCGACATGGCGGAACTCGTCCACGCGGTCGGCGGTGTGCGCCAGGCGGATGCTGCCGGTGCGGTGATAGTTGATCTCGTAACCGACCTCCTCCGCGAGTCCGGCGTAGAGGTCCGTCGAGTAGCGCTGCAGCTTCAGAATCGGCCAGGAGGTCGAGAAGTTGGGACAGTTGCCGGCCGCGTGCCAGGTGGAGCCCGCCGTCAGCTCGTCACGCTCGAGCAGCACCGCGTCCGTCCAGCCGAGCCGCGTCAGATGGTAGAGCGCGCTGCACCCGACTGCTCCGCCGCCGATGACGACGACCCGTGCGCGAGTCCTCACAGCGCGCGCCGCTCCCCGTTACCCGTGTCCACTCGAGAGATGCGCCAAGCGGCGACAGGCCCGATTCACTGCATCACCCGCTCGCGCGCCGGGTCGTAGACCGCCCTCAGCGAGACACGCGCCGGAACGCGTTCGGCGGCGACCTCTACTTCGTACTCCCCTGCGGCGATCCACTCGCTGCTCACCGGTCCGCCGCCGTTGCTGACGTAGCCGAGGCCGAGCGAGGTCCCGAGGGTGTGACCGAACATCCCGGAGGAGATCCGGCCGACGAGCGCACCGTTCCGCCAGATCGGTTCGTTGTGGTAGAGAAGACGCTCCGTCCGCTCGAGCGCGATCGCCACCAGGCGACGCCGCACTCCCATCTCACGCTGCCGTACGAGCGCCTCGCGCCCGACGAAGCCGCCCGGCTTGTCCCAGGCGATCGCAAAGGCTAGCCCTGCCTCGAGCGGCGTGTCCTCGTCCGAGATGTCGTGGCCCCAGTGACGATAGGCCTTTTCCATGCGCAGGCTGTTCATGGCGTGATATCCGGCGAGGCGCAGCCCGAAGGGACCGCCAGCCGTGACGATCGCGTCGTACACCGACAGCGCGAACTCCGTCGGGATGTAGAGCTCGTAGCCGAGCTCACCGACGTACGTGATGCGACTCGCCCGCACCCGTGCGTAGCCAAGATCGATGATCCGCGACGTTGCAAAGGGGAATGCCGCCGTCGAGAGGTCGGCGTCGGTGAGCGTCGCGAGCAGCGCGCGGCTGCGCGGCCCCATGAGCCCGAGCACCGCGTAGGCGGAAGAGACATCGAACGCCAGGGCGTGCGCCCCGGCGGGGATGCTGCGGTTGAGCCAGCCGAAGTCGCGCGTCTGCGTCGCGCACGACGTTACGATGAGGTAGGCATCCTCGGCCTCGCGCGTTGCGGTGAGGTCCGCTTCGATCCCGCCACGCTCGTTGAGCCACTGCGTGTACACCACCCTGCCGACCGGTACGTCGACGTCATTGGCACAGATCCGCCCGAGCACCGCCATCGCATCCCGGCCCTTGAGCACGAACTTGGCAAAGGACGACTGATCGAACAGGCCGACGCGTTCGCGGACCGCCTGATGCTCGGCGGCCGAGGCCGCGAACCAGTTCTGCCGTCCGTAGCTGTACTCGTAGCGCGGCGCGCTGCCTGCAGGGGCAAACCAGTTGGCGCGCTCGTAGCCCGCGACCTCCCCGAAGCACGCCCCGGCAGCCGCGAGGCGATCGTGCAGGGCGGACTTGCGCACCCCGCGAGCGCTCTCGGCCTGGCGGAACGGCCAGTGCATGGCGTAGAGGAGGCCGAGCGTCTCGACCGTGCGGTCGCGCAGGTAGCGCTTGTTGCGCTGAAAGGACGCGCAGCGGCGGATGTCGACATCCCACAGGTCGAAGGGCGGATGCCCGTCGACGATCCAGTCCGCGAGCACCTTGCCGGCGCCGCCTGCCGACTGGATGCCGATGGAATTGAACCCGGCGGCCACGTACATCCCGCGCAGCTCCGGGCTCTCGCCGAGCAGGTAGCGGTCGTCGGGAGTGAAGCTCTCGGGGCCGTTGAAGAACACCTGCACGCCGGCCGATTCGAGCGCCGGCACCCGTTGCATGGCCCGCGCAAACATCGGCTCGATATGAGCGAGGTCCGCGGGCAACTGATCGAACGCAAAGCTCGCGGGGATTCCCTCTTCCCCCCAGGGCTTCGCCTGAGGCTCGAACCAGCCAACGAGCAGCTTGCCGGCATCCTCCTTGAAGTACGAACAGGCGTCGGCGTCGCGCAGGACCGGGAGCGCCGATGGCAGGCCGGGAATGGGCTGCGTCACGATGTAGAAATGCTCGGCGGCGTGCAGCGGCACGGCGACGTCCGCCCAGCTACCGACCTCGCGCGCCCACATGCCGGCGCAGTTGACGACGGCGTCGGCACGCACCTCACCCTCGGTGGTCACGACGCCCGTCACACGGCCGCGTGCGCTGCGGATCGCGGTGACTGCGACGTCCTCGAAAATCTGCACGCCGGCGCTACGAGCGCCGCGGGCGAGTGCCTGCGTAGTGTCGACGGGGTTGGTCTGGCCATCCTTGGGCAGAAACACCGCGCCGAACAGACCCTCCGTCGAGAGCAGCGGCCAGCGCTCGCGGGCTTCTCCAGGGGAGAGGATCTGCACCTCAAGACCAAAGCACCGTGCCATCCCGGCCCCGCGCTTGAGCTCCTCGAAGCGCGCCTCGCTCGCTGCGACCGCGATCGAGCCCATCTGCTTGAAGCCGGTCGCCTGCCCGGTCTCGCGCTCGAGGCCCTCATAGAGCTGCGTGGTGTACTGGGCGAGCCGCGTCAGGTTCTGCGTGGCGCGCAGCTGCCCGACGAGGCCCGCGGCGTGCCAGGTCGTGCCGCACGTGAGCCGCCGGCGTTCGAGCAGCAGCACGTCGCTGCACCTGCGTTTCGCCAGGTGATAGGCGACGCTGCAGCCGACGATTCCACCGCCGATGATTACGACGCGCGCGTGCGACGCAAGACTCGCCACGAGCTCTCTCCCCGGAGGCAGCGCTTGGGTGCGCCAGCCGGGCTCACCACCGGGCCGCGCCCGCCACACGCGTACGCCTGTCAGTACTCGGCGATCGCCTCACGCAGTATCGAGGCCATCAGGTCGATATCGGCGCGGCTGGCGATAAAAGCGGGAGCCATGATCGCGACGTCACCGGTCGTCTTCACGTGCAGCCCACGATCGAAGAGTTTCGCCTGCAGCTCCGCGCCCCGTGCGCCGGGAGCCTTGCCGGGCTTGACCTCAATGCCGGCGAGGAGACCCATGCCGCGGATATCAGCCACGGCCGGCAGGTCCTGCAGCGCGAACATCGCATCGAGGAAGTAGCCGGCGAGCTCGCTCGAGCGGGCGAAGAGCTTCTCGCGCTCGTAGATGCCGAGCGTTGCGAGACCCGCCGCGCACGCCGCCGGATGCGCCGAATAGGTGTAGCCGTGGAAGAACTCCGGCATCCCTTCGGGTGCGGCATCGACGATGGTCCGGTAGATGCTGTCGCGCACGGCCACCGCGCCCATCGGCTGCGCACCGTTGGTGAGCGCCTTCGCCATCGTCATGATATCGGGGGTCACGCCGAAGGCAGTCGCGGCGAACGCGGCCCCGGTCCGACCAAAGCCGCAGATCACCTCGTCGAACACCAGGAGGATGCCGTAGCGCGTGCAGATCTCACGCAGCCGCTCGAGGTAGCCGCGCGGCGGAACGATGACGCCAGTCGAACCGGCGACCGGCTCGACGAACACCGCGGCAATGCGCTTCTCGCCGACCAGGTTCACGAACCGCTGCAGGTCATCGGCGAGCTCGACGCCCCGGGTGCCCATGCCGCGGCTCAGACGGTTCTCCGGCAGCAGCGTGTGCCGCAGGTGGAGGATTGCGGGCATCAGCGCGCCGAAGGTTTCGCGGTTACGCACCATGCCGCCGAGTGCGGTACCACCGATGTTGACGCCATGGTAGGCGCGCTCGCGCGAGACGAAGTAGGTGCGCTGGCCCTCGTTGCGTGCGAGGTGGTAGGCGAGCGCAACCTTCATCGCCGTGTCGACCGCCTCGGAGCCCGAGTTGCAGAAGAACACGTGATCGATGCCCTTCGGGGTGAGTGCCGCGACGCCATCGGCGAGCGCAAACGCCGCCGGGTGGCCGCGCAGGAAGGACGGCGTGTAGTCGAGCGTCTGCAGCTGCTCGTTCACCGCCGCGGCGATCTCCGGCCGGCAGTGACCGGCCGGCGAGCAGAACAGCCCCGAGCTGCCGTCGAGGACGCGCCGCCCGCTCGGATCGAAGTAGTGCATGCCGCTCGCGCGTACGAACATGCGCGGGTGGCGCTTGAAGTCACGGTTGGGGGTGAACGGCATCCAGTGGCGTTCCAGTTTTTCGAGCGTCATCTCCATGTCGATCTCCGTGCACCGGGCGCCGCCGGCCGAAACTGCGCGGCGGTCGGGTGCGTGTAGTGTCAGCCGAAAGTGGCCCCGATTTGCGCGGCGGCCGAGCGCAGGCGCGGGACGAATTCAATGGCGCGCATCAGTGGCAGGCGGGCCGTGGCGGCCTGCACCGCGATCGCTGCGATCACGTCGTCGTGCCCATTGCGCACCGGCACGGCGACACAAGCGACCCCCAGCACGTATTCCTCGTTGTCGACCGCGTACCCGACGCTGACGATCCGGTCGAGCTCGGACTCGAGCACCGTCCGCTCGGTGATGGTGCGCTCGGTGAAGCGCTGCAGCGGCATCAGCTCGAGCAGCCGCTGGCGCTCGGGCGAGGGCAGGTGCGCGAGTAGCAGTTTGCCGCTTGCGCAGCAGTGTAGCGGCAGCGCGACGCCACCATCGGGCAGATGCAGCCGCAGCGGCCACGGTGCTTCGATACGGTCGAGATAGATGAGTGCCCCCTTCTGCAGCACCGCGAGATTGCAGCTCTCGGTGATCTCGCTCACGACGCGCCGCAGGATGGTACGCCGCTCGGTCGCCGCGGCATCGCTGCGCAGAACGTCGAGCGCAAAGCGCGACAGCCGCTCGCCGACGATGTAGGCGCGGCCGCCCGGCTCGCGGGCGAGAAACCCCGCCTCCTCGAAGAGCGCGAGCGTGCGATGCAGCGTGGGCTTCGGTAGCTCCGTCGCCTGCATGAGCTCCGACAGCGTCACCGCGCGCCCGGCGCGCACCAGGATCTCGAGCACACCGAAAGCTTTGAGGGTCGAGGACGTCTCGCTCGCGATCTCTGGGGTTTCCGCCGGAAGCTTCAGGGCGCGGGTATTCATGGCAACGAGCGGTGCATTCCGATGTGTAGGATGCAAAAGCTATGAGAGCGGAATTCATCTTGCCCTGGGACGGCTCTATTGTAAGATATGACTATCTTCGAGACAAATCGTCTCATTTGACGAAACATTTTGAACGGAGCAGACCCATGAAAGCGCCGCAGAAGATGGGGCCCTCGGAAGCACTGGTCGAGACGCTGGCCGCTCAGGGTGTCACACACGTCTTTGGCATCGTGGGATCGGCGTTCATGGACGCGCTCGATATCTTTCCCGCAGCCGGCATTCGCTTCGTGCCGGTGGCGCACGAGCAGGGCGCGATCCACATGGCCGACGGCTACGCGCGCGCCTCGGGCCGACACGGTGTTTGCATCGCGCAGAACGGCCCGGGCGTCACCAACTTCGTGACCGGTGTCGCGGCCGCCTACTGGGCCCACTCACCGGTCGTATTCATCACACCTGAGACCGGCTCGATGACGATGGGACTCGGGGGCTTCCAGGAGACCGAGCAACTGCCGATCTTCTCGAAGATCACGAAGTACCAGGGCCACGTCAACAACCCGAAGCGCATCGCCGAGATCGCCGCGCGCTGCTTCGACCGTGCGATGCTCGAGAGGGGGCCGACCCAGCTCAACATCCCGCGCGACTTCTTCTACGGCGAGATCGAGGCCGCCATTTCCCAGCCCCTGCGGATCGGCCTCGGCGCGGGAGAGGCGGCCGCGCTGGAGAGCGCCGCCTCCCTCCTGGCCGCTGCGCGCTTCCCGGTGATCGTGGCCGGCGGCGGGGTGATCGCCGCGGGCGCGACCGCGGAAGCCATCGCGCTCGCCGAGCTCCTCGGCGCGGCGGTGTGCAACAGCTATCTGCACAACGATTCCTTCCCCGCCTCGCATGCGCTCGCCTGCGGCCCACTCGGCTACCAGGGCTCGAAGGCCGCCATGAAGCTGATCTCCCAGGCGGACGTCGTGCTCGCCCTCGGCACACGCCTCGGTCCCTTCGGCACGCTGCCGCAGCACGGCCTCGACTACTGGCCGCGGGAGGCGAAGATCATCCAGGTCGATGCCGACCCGCGCATGCTCGGGCTCGTCAAGCCGATCTCCGTCGGCGTTCACGGCGATGCGCGCGCGGCCGCCGCGGCGCTTCGCGAACGACTCGAGGGTCGCACGCTCGCCGGCGCGGCCAGCCGCACCGAGCGCCTCGCACGCATCGTGGCGGAGAAAGCTGCCTGGGAAGGCGAACTCGGCGCCTGGACCCACGAGCGTGATCCGTACTCGCTCGAGGTGGCCGCCAACTCCAGCTACATGCACCCGCGCGAGATGCTGCGGACGCTCGAGCAGGCCATGCCGGCTGACGCCATGGTGTCGACCGACATCGGCAACATCTGCTCCGTCGCCAATTCCTACCTGCGCTTCGAGCGCCCGCGCTCGATGTTCGCCGCCATGAGCTTCGGCAACTGCGGCTATGCCTTTCCGGTTATCTGCGGCGCGAAAGTCGCCTGCCCGGATCGCCCGGCATTCGCCTACGTGGGCGATGGCGCCTGGGGCATCAGCTTCAACGAGCTGCTCACCTGCGCCCGCGAGCGCATCGGCGTAACGGTGCTGGTGTTCAACAACAGCCAGTGGGGCGCGGAGAAAAAGAACCATGTCGACTTCTATGCGCGGCGCTACCAAGGCGTGAACCTCGACAACCCGAGCTGGGCGGCGGTGGCGCGAGCCTTCGGCTGCGAGGGCGTCACGGTCGAGCGGCTGACCGACATCGCTCCGGCGCTGCGTGCGGCGGCACGCACGCAGGGCGACGGCAAGACTACGGTGCTCGAGCTCATGGTGACGCAGGAGCTCGGCGATCCGTTCCGGCGCGACGCCCTGTCGAAACCGGTCCGCCATCTCGCGAAGTACCAGAAGTACGTGTGACGCGCGGTGCCTGCACCCCGGTCGCCGCGCGCAGCGGCGCGCACCGATGAACGCTCAACCCGCACTGACGACCGAGCTGCCGCCGTCGACGGGGCTGCGCCGCTCGTTGCGGCGGCGTCATATGCAGATGATCGCGCTCGGCGGCGTCATCGGCGCGGGTCTGTTCGTCGGCAGCGGCGTGGTCATCGGTGCGGCGGGACCGGCCGCGGTGATCTCCTTCGCGCTCACCGGCACGCTCGTGGTACTCGTCATGCGCATGCTGGGGGAGATGGCGGTCGCCTACCCCGCAGTCGGCGGCTTCTACGAGTACAACCGCCTCGCCCTCGGGGAGCTCGCCGGCTTCCTCACCGGTTGGATGTACTGGTACTTCTGGGTGATCGTCGTCGCCCTCGAGGCCGTTGCCGGCGCGACGATCCTCGGAAAGTGGTGGCCGGCCATTGCGCCGTGGCAGTACACCCTCGCGCTCATGACGGTCTTCACGGTCGTGAATCTGCTGTCGGTCCGCTCCTACGGCGAAGCAGAGTTCTGGTTCGCCTCGATCAAGGTCGCTGCAATCGTCGCCTTCCTCTGCGCGGGCGTAGTGTTCGCGCTCGGCGCCTGGCCGGGAGCTCAAGGCGGCATCCGCCACCTGACGGCCCACGGCGGCTTCATGCCGAACGGCATCGTGCCGGTGCTCACCGGCGCGGTCGCCGCGACCGGCTTTTACTTCGGCGCGGAGATCGTGACCATCGCGGCTGCCGAATCGGCTGAGCCCGAGCGCGCGGTGGCGGAGACGACGCAGTCGGTGATCTGGCGCGTGCTGGTCTTCTATATCGGCTCGATCTTTCTCGTCGTGGCGATCGTGCCGTGGAACGACACCATGCGCATGGCGCGCCCGTACGTGAGCGTCATGGAGGCGCTGCAGATCCCGGCCGCGGCGACGGTGATGAGCCTCGTCATACTCACGGCGGTGCTGTCGGCGCTCAACTCGGGCCTGTTCGCTTCCTCGCGCATGCTCATGGCGCTGGCGCGACGCACCGATGCTCCGGCGGCCTTCGCCCGGCTCGACGCCCGCGGGGTGCCGGTCGCCGCGATCCTCGCGAGTACCGCCTTCGGTTACGTCACCGTGGTGATGAGCTACGTCTCCCCCGACCGCGTGTTCGCCTTCCTCGTCAACTCCTACGGAACGGTCGCGATCTTCGTCTACCTGCTGATCGCGGTTGCCGAGCTGCGACTGCGCCGGCGCATCGAGCAGGAAGCGCCGGCGCGGCTGCGCGTGCGCATGTGGGGCTATCCCTGGCTCACCTGCCTTACGATCATCGCCATGTTGGCCATCGTGGCCGCCATGGGCGTCATCCCCGCGCAACGCGTCGCCCTCGCCTTCGGCCTCGTGAGCGTCGCCGTGCTGCTGATCGCCTACGCGCTGCGCCGGACGACGTACGCCCGCACGACCGCCGCGCCATGAGCGCTTCGGCCATGCGCCACGGTACTCCTGCAGGCGCCGCCGCCGCGCCGGCCGCCGCGCGCGCCACTTGCAGCCGCGGGGCTTTGTTAAGATCGTCCGTCAACCGCGAGTGTGTACTGCGATGACCACCGAACCCTATCTGCTCACCCCCGGTCCGCTCACGACCTCGCTGCGCACGCGCCAGGCGATGCTGCACGACTGGGGGTCGTGGGACGTCGACTTCAACAGCATCACCGCTCGCATCCGCGAGCGGCTGCTCGACATCGTCGCGGGCAGTGCGACGCATGAATGCGTGCCGATGCAGGGCAGTGGCACGTTCTCGATCGAGGCGGCGATCGGCACACTCGTGCCGCGCAACGGCGGACACGTGCTGGTCCCGCAGAACGGCGCCTATTGCCAGCGTATCGCCCGAGCCTGCCGCGTGCTCGGCCGCAAGCTCACTACGATCGATTACGCGGAGAACACCCAGGTGGCCGCCGCCGATGTCGACCGCACGCTCGCGGCGGACCCTACGATTACGCACGTCGCGCTGGTGCACTGCGAGACCAGCACCGGCATCCTCAACCCGCTCGATGAGGTCGCCCAGGTGGTTGCGCGGCACGGCAAGGGCCTGATCGTCGATGCGATGAGCTCCTTCGGCGCGCTCGAGATCGACGCGCGCCGCACGCCCTTCGACGCCGTGGTGGCCGCATCCGGGAAATGCCTCGAGGGACCGCCCGGCATGGGTTTCGTCATCGTGCGCCGCGCGGTGCTCGAGCGCAGCGAAGGCAACAGCCACTCACTCGCGCTCGACCTTCACGACCAGTGGGTATACATGCAGAGGACCACGCAGTGGCGTTACACGCCACCGACGCACGTCGTGGCCGCGTTCGACTCGGCCATCGCGCAGTACCTCGAGGAAGGCGGCCGCGCGGCGCGCGGTGCGCGCTACGCGCGCAACTGCCGCACGCTGCTCGAGGGTATGACGAAGCTCGGACTACGCAGCTTCCTGCCGGCGGCGATTCAGGCGCCGATCATCGTGACGTTCTACGCGCCCGACAGCCCGCGCTACAACTTCCAGAGCTTCTACGACGCGGTCAAGGCGCGCGGCTATATCCTCTATCCGGGCAAGCTCACCACACTCGAGACCTTCCGCGTCGGCTGCATGGGGCAGCTCGGCGAGCGGGGTATCGGCGGCGCAGTCGAGGCCGTCGGCCAGGTGCTGGCTGAGATGCGGGCCGCCGCCTGAAGCTCGAGGGAGGTGCTCCATGAGCCGCATCGAAGTAAACGGCCGCAGCTACCGCCTGCCCGAGCGCCCCTCGGTCGTGGTGTGTGTCGATGGCTGCGAGCCGGACTACATCGCCCAGGCGATCGCCGCAGGCAAGATGCCGTGGATGAAGCGGGTGCTCGCGCAGGGAACGGCCGTGATCGCCGACTGCGTCATCCCAAGTTTCACCAACCCGAACAATCTTTCGATCGTCACCGGAGTGCCACCGGCCGTACACGGGATCTGCGGAAACTACCTGTACGACACCGAGAGCGGCGCCGAGGTGATGATGAACGACCCGAAGTGGCTGCGCGCCCCGACGCTGCTCGCCGCGCTCGCCGAGGCGGGCTGCAAGGTGGCCGTGGTGACGGCGAAGGACAAGCTGCGCAAGCTCCTCGGGCATCGCCTGCGGGGCGTGTGCTTCTCCGCCGAAAAGGCCGACCAGGTGACGCTCGGCGAGCATGGTATCGAGTCGGTGCTCGCGCTCGTCGGTATGCCGCTGCCGAGCGTTTACAGCGCCGAGCTCTCCGAGTTCGTGTTCGCCGCGGGTGTGAAGCTCATGCAGGCGCGCGCCGCCGACGTCATGTATCTCTCCACCACCGACTACGTGCAGCACAAGCACGCTCCGGGCTCACCCGAAGCCAACGCGTTCTATCACATGATGGACCGCCACCTCGCGGCACTCGAGGACGCCGGGTGCGCCATCGCCATCACCGCCGATCACGGCATGAACGCCAAGACGCGACTCGACGCGAGTCCCAACGTCATCTACCTGCAGGACGTGCTGGATGGCTGGCTCGGTGCCGCCCGCACGCGGGTCATCCTGCCGATCACCGACCCCTACGTGGTCCACCACGGCGCGCTCGGCTCGTACGCCACGGT
>Ga0187783_10003388_pt1 | contig 11734 bp, 7 predicted proteins | sample 1015_SJ02_MP02_2_FD_132471 | JGI IMG/M metagenome (GOLD analysis project Ga0187783, IMG submission 132471) | Tropical peat soil microbial communities from peatlands in Department of Meta, Colombia - 1015_SJ02_MP02_20_MG | ecosystem: Environmental > Terrestrial > Soil > Wetlands > Peat | place... | reverse complement strand
CCTTCGACTCCCTCCTCGGCGAGTGCCCGTACCAGCGCGTCACGGTCGACCGCGTCCAGGAGGTCGTCGGAGACGACGTCGTCCGGGAACTCCGCGCAATCGGGGAGCTCGATGGCGTCGCTAGAGGGGGGCGTCGTCGTCGTCCTCGTCTTTGCAAGAGAAGAGCGAGTGCTCCTCGAGGAGCCGGAAGACATTCACCGCAACGTCGGTGCCGGAGAGCGAGGCCGGTGGGGTTTCCCGCTCGCTCACGAAACGCGAGAACGTGCGGAACTGGGGAAAGATCGTCGTGTCGTCCGCCGCTTTCGTACGGAGCTCCGCGTCGTCCTTGAGCCGACGTCCTTCCCCGACCAGCGCCTGGGCATCCCCGGAATTCTCCTTCAGGATCCCGCGGTAGAACCGGCACCAGTACACCCCGGCGCTTCGCTTGAGCGAGGGGTCCAGGTACTGGTCGATGAACTCGGTGACCCGCTTCTCGTTCTGCCGGAACGAGTCGCCGCTGCGGGCACGGATGCGTCCGCGCATGGCGTGGAGAAGTCCCGCCTTCAAGTCGCCGCTCGTCGGTATCGCATGACCCGCGAGTTCGCCGATCGCCGCGGTCCGCGCGGCGACGTCGAGGAGCGTGCGGTTGGACCCTACCTCCCCGATGTCCGGATTGTCCTCGCTCATGCGCAGTCGCCACGCCTCGATCACCCGCACGCCGGCGTCGGTCAGGATCTCGGGCACGAACTGCGTCGGGTCGTCGCTCCTCCCGAGGGCGACGATCCGCCGGTTGTCGGAGTGACGGTCGTTGTACCCGACGTGCAGGCTCGTGAGCCGGTCGGAGAGCGGGTCGTTGATGTTGTCCAGGTCCGAGAGGTTCGACGTGCAGACCGCGACGAAGAGCCCGGGAAAGCTTTCCCGGGACTTGGAGGGCGTTACGGTCCCTTCCTGGAGCGCCTGGAGGAGCACGTTCTGGGTTCCGAGGGGGAGCTTCCCGATCTCATCGACCAGGAGGAAGCCGCGATTCGCCTGGAGGAGCTTGCCCGGCTCGAAGACGAGCGGGCTCATCGGGTCGCCGACCTCCTCGAGCTTGCGGAGGTTGATGTTGCCGGTCAGATGGTCCGGGAAGACTTCGGAGCTCCCCTGCAGGCGCGCGTAGCCGTACCCTTCCCGCAGGAGGACGTAGCTCGCCGGTACCTTCGTCGGGTCGACGGAGGCGGGGTCGAAACGGGTCGCGTCGCCACCGGGCGCGAACCGTCGCTCGCAGATCGGGCACGGCGGGTAGACCCGGGCGACGGTGGGGTCGACGACGGAGAGCGGGTGGTCGAGCACCGGGCACCCATCCACCGTCCACACTCCCTTCGGGAAGAGCGTCCACAGGTCCTTCGCGAGGCTCGTCTTCCCCGCACCGGAGGGTCCGAAGAACAGCACGTGGGCGCCGGAAACGAGGGCCGCGATCAGGTCCTCGTAGGTCGGCTCGGGGAGGACCGTGCGCGGAAAGAGGGCGCGGATCGATTCGGCCCGGTCGAGCCCCTTCTTCCGGAGCGCCTCCAGCGTCTGCAGGATCTCGGCGCGGAACCGTTCGGCGGGACTCCGTACCGCGACTTTCGCCGCGACGAGGTCGGAGGCGGTCGCGTGCGTCCCGGGAGGCGGAGCCGCAGGGAGAAGGTTCGCCACGGCGCGCGCAACTGGGTTCGGGTTATTAGATTGCTTGGAGCGAGGACGCGCGACGACCGCCTCTCCGTCAGGAAACCACGCGACAATTGTTAAGTAGGGTACCCCGCTCGGCGGCCCCGCGAACGATGGCCGAGAAGGAAGCGCCGGCGAAGAAGCCGACGATGGCCCGGACCGTCAAGGACAAGTGGCGGTCGAAGCACTGGTTCAAGGTACGTGCCCCGGGGCTCTTCCAGCACGTCGAGCTCGGTGAAACGGCCGCGACCGAGCCCGAGCAGGTGATCGGCCGAACGCTCGAAGCGACCCTCCCCGAGCTGTCCGGGAGCGGCGACTCGGGAAAGGCCCACATCAAACTCCGTTTCCGTATCGAACGGTTGGGCGGCGACGGCGTCGCGGAGGCCCGGTTCATCGGGCACGACCTCACAAGCGACTACGTCCGCCGGCTCGCCCGGAGGAAGCGCTCCAAGATCGATCTGGCCCTCACCGTGACGACGAAGGATGGGGTTCAGGTCGTGCTGAAGCCGGTGGCGGTCGGGGAGCAGCGCCTGCAGACGAGGCTGCGCGCCGAGCTCCGACACCAGATGGTGACGATCCTGACCGAGGAAGCGCAAAAGCGCACGTCGCCCGAGTTCGTCCGCGAGATGCTCCAGGGCGACCTCTCCAAGGTGCTCGCCCACGGCGTGAAGACGCTCTACCCCCTCAAGAAGATCGAGATTCGCCGGTCGGACGTCCTGGGCGTGATCTCGGACGACCTGCCAATGCCCGAGCCGTCCCCGCCCCCCGAGCTCCCTGCCGCTCCCGAACCCCCCGCGGCACCGGTCCCGGACAGCGGCGACGCGACCGCAGCGTAGATAGTGGGGACGCCCGATGGCGCGTCCGTTCCCTGTCGGAGTGGCTCAGCCTGGCAGAGCACGGGACTCATAGCGGGACGCGGCGACGCGACCCGGGAGAGATCCTGGGGTCGGGGGTTCAAATCCCCCCTCCGACACCTCGTGGGCGCGACGGGTGACCGTCCTAGTCCGGGTGGCCGAGCTCGTCCCGAGGTCCTGGTGGCGCGAGGGATCCAAGAAATCGACGGAGTCGACCCTCACGCGTCATCTGAGATTCATTTTATGGAGGAGCTTCAGGAATCTCGGATCGCCCCGAACTAGGGCGGAACGCGGGTCCAACCGCCACCACCTGATCTCCACGTAGTGCCGCTCGAACGCTCGGTCCAGCCAACTAAACACTTCGTCGAGTTCGTTCAACCGGGTGTACGCGTCCGCCATGAGGGCCTCCTTGTGCGGATGGTTCTCGGCTTTCGCTTCAAACTGACGGAGGTATTCGAGCGCGCGATCCTTCTCTCCCGTCCACGCGTAATATTCCGCATAGCACTTCAGCAGCACCGGATCGTCCGAGTGGGCATCTCGGGCGCGGTCCAGTTCCTGCAGTGCTCGGCCGGCATCGGATCGGGCGACGTAGTACTCGTACGCCTGAAAAAAGACCACCCGGGGGTACGTCTCGATGGTTCGGAGCCGTTCAATCTCCATCCTCGCTTCGTCCAACCGTCCGAGCCACCGCAATAGTTGGGCGATGGCGGCGATGACCGGCAACGACCGTGGGTCGGCCCCCTCGGCGAGCCTCAGCTCTTGGAGTGCCTCCTCCGGTCGCCCCAGCTCTTCCAAGAGAATCCCGTACCAATGGTGGCCCCTGGGATAGCTCGGGTTGAGCGCGAGGGCGCGCAAGAACTCCTTCTCCGCATCGAAGAATCGGTAATCGAGCCAATGGGCGTTTCCCAACGACACGTGCGCCTCCGCCAGACCCGGGTCGAGTTCGACGGCATGAGTCGCGAGCGCTCGACATTCGTCAATCCGCTTGGCCCAGGGGACATCGCCCCGGCCGTACCATGCCAGGGCGAAGGTAGCGTCCGATAGCCCCGAGTAGGCGGACGCGTTCGTAACGTCCAACCGAATGGCGAGCTCGAACTGTTCTTTCGCCGACTTCAACGAAGATTCATTTACGATCTCGTGGAGGAGTGTACGACCTTTCAGGTAGGCAAGGTAGGAGTCAGGCCGAACCGGAGTTCTCGATTCGAGGCGAGCCGTTTCGGCCGGTCGCAACTCGATCCTCAGGGCTTCCGAAACCTTCCTCGCGATCTCCGTTTGAAGCGCGAAGATATCATCGAGTTCGCGGTCGTAGGAGCTGGACCAGAGATGCCGCTGCGACGCGGCGTCCACCAACTGCGCGGTGATTCGAAGGCGGTTTCCTGCTTTTCGAACACTCCCTTCCAGGATCGTAGAAACGCCAAGCTCCCTACCGATCTGCGAGACCGGCTTCGCGGTGGCCTTGTACTGCATCACGGACGTGCGGGCGATGACCGGAAGTTCCCGCACCTCGGAGAGTACCGAGATCAGTTCCTCGGTCAGTCCGTCAGCAAAGTACTCGTCCTTGAGGTCGGGACTGATGTTCGTGAACGGAAGGACGGCGATTCCCGTCGGGTTCGCGGCGGCCGTATCAGCGACCGGTCCGATCCAGGGCAGGACCACCCGGTAAATGTCGATCGATATCTGAAGGCCCTTCAACTCCGTTGGCGGGAGCTTCTCGAGTTTGTTCGGGATCTTGTTCCGAACTTGTTCGTGGACGGCCCCGGAGACGCAAACCCCCCCGGGCTCAGCGAGAGGCTCGATGCGCGCGGCGATGTTCACGGCGTCCCCCAAGATGTCCGTCCCGCTTTGCACCACGTCCCCCAGGTGGATCCCGATGCGGATCAGAATCGGGGCGAGCCCCTCCTCTTCGTTTCGCTCATGGAGGCGGCGCTGGATGCTCACGGCGCATTGCGTGGCCTTGAGCGCGCTATCAAACTCGATCAGGAAACCATCGCCGGTCGATTTGATCTCCCGGCCCTGATGAACGGCCACGAGCGGCCGAACAAGCTCTGCCTGTTGTCGGAGCTGCTCGAGCGTGCGACCTTCCCCCGCATGCGTGGCCGCTGTGTAGCCGACCGTGTCGGTGAACATGATGGCCGCGAGACGTCGAGTGGAGGCTACGACTCGAAAATCGCTTCGCTTAGATTAAGCCCCGGTCCGCGGTGGCTAGCGAGTTGGGTGAACCGGTGCACCCGTCCGTCGGCGCACGAGGGTCGGCAAATCTTCGGGATCCCGCCCGGGCCGTGTTTCTGCGCGAACGAACTCGCACCAATCGACGGGCGCTCAGTTAGAGAGTCCGTACGATGCGCGAAGCTTCTGTACCAGATTCGCGAATCGAGGATCCCCGGACATTTTTTGGCAATCGGGTCCCATGAGCTCGCCCGGTTCGAAGGCCTTGCGGTCGACCACATACGCGGCCAACCGAAAGAAGCGATCCGAATCACCCGTGTTGGCACACGCGCACAGTAAATGTACACGAACCGAAACTGCCCGTGCGGAGTGGTCCTCGGCCAAGAGCGACTCCGTCTCATCGACGAGCCGAGTGGCCGCCTCCTTGTCTCCGAGATGCGCCTCAATCCGTGCTTTGAAGCCCTGATAGTTTAACTCGTCGGTCAATTTTCGGAAGGCCTCGAGGTCCTGGTACGCCTGCTCCCGATCCCCCTTGATCGCGCTGAGGACCGCCCGTCCGTAATAGCCCCAGATGTACTCCGGCTCTGCTTGGATGAGCCGGTTGCACAGGGCCAGCGCCTCATCGTTCCGCCCCACGAAGTAGTAGAGGCTCCCCAGCTGGAACGCTCTACCCGGCGGGAGGGGATCGAGCTCGTAGGCCCTCCGGGCTTCCTCCAGTGCCTCTTCTATCCGACCATGACCCCGAAGGATGCGCGCGTACCACTCATGAGCATCCGCGTGGCTCGGATTCAATGAGAGCGCCTTCTTCAGTTGGACCTCGGCGGCGCTCCAGTTGTGCCCCATGAGTGTGCTACCGAGGGCGATGTAGGCGTCAGGAAGATTCGCGTCCAGTTCGATGGCGCGTCGGGCTAAGGACATCGCCTTGGATGTCGCATCCTTCGCGTCCATCGACCCGTTGTCCGCATCCGCGTAGCACTGAGCTAGACCCGCGAGCGCGCGGGCGGACTCGGGATCAACCCGGAGCGCGTCTTCGAAGAGGAGCATTGCCTGTTCGTTCGCTTGGCGCGTCCTCTTGTTCCAAAGAGTTCGGGCCCGAAGGCAGAGGGTACGCACTTCTGATTTCTCGGTGCGCCCAAGCGCCGGCGGCGTCGGTAATCTCAAGGCCTCCGCGATCTTCTGCGCAACGTCGGCTTGGGTCTCGAAAACGTCGTCCAGGGTCCCATCGTAGCTCCGGGCCCAGAGATGCTCGTCTCGCTCGCTGTCGATCAGTTGGACCGTAATCCGGACCCGATTTCCGGCCTTCCGGACACTGCCCTCTAGGAGCATGCCCGCCTTGAGCTCGCGTCCGATCTCGGTCATGCTCTTCGTCGTTTGCTTGTAGCGCATCACAGAGGTCCGTGAAATCACACTGAGGCCAGTGATCCCCGACACCGTTGAAATGATCTCGTCAGTCAGCCCGTCGGCGAAGTACTCGTCTCCGGGGGAGGGGCTGAGGTTCGCGAACGGAAGAATGGCGATTCGATTTCGGTCCACTTCGGGCGCGCCGGAGCCGCTCCCTTCCCCCCAGGGCATCATCAGCTTGAACACCTCGAGCGGCGCTCTCAGGTTCTTGAGGTTCCGGGCTCCTAGACTGGTCATCCCCAGCTCGAACTTGTTCTGGACCTGGTCGAACACCTGGCGAGTGATGCAGACACCGCCGGCTTCCGAGAGGGATTCGATCCGGGATGCGACGTTCACAGCGTCCCCCGAAATGTCGCCGCCCGCTTCTACCACGTCGCCCAAGTGGACTCCGACCCGGAGGAGCACTCGACGCTCCGGCGACCGGGAATAGTTGGCCTCGCGGCTCGCCCGCTGGATATCGTAGGCGCACCGCACGGCGTCCAGCGCGTTCGTGAAGTCCACTAGGAAGCCGTCTCCGAGGGACTTGACCTCCTTGCCTCCGTGTCGCTGGAAAATCGGTCGGAGCATGGCTCGTTGCTCATCGAGCAGCTCCAGCGAAAGCGTTTCGTTTTGCTGGCCGAGCGCGGTGAATCCGACTATGTCGGTGAACATGATGGCCGCGAGACGTCGAGTGGAGGCCACGACTCGAAAACCGCATCGCTTAGATTAAGGGCCGGTCCGCGGAATCTGGGTCATAGAGTGCAGTGGTGCATCGTTGGTCCGAGAGCGATCCCTACGTCGCTCACGAAGGTCCCGGATTGTTGACCCGACTTCGTCCACCGTCGGGAGGAGCCAGACTGCCGCGCGCGCTGCGCCACAGCCAAATGACGAGCGCTACGAAGATTGCGGAGAATGCGAGGACGCCTACATGGCCCAGCAGTTCGAGGAGCACATCCCAGACGAGGAAGGCGCCCGCGAAGCCCCCCACGAACGCGACTTGATGGGCGCGGTTTTCTCGCCATCCCGAACGGGTCAGTACGAAGTACAGGCTCGCCGCGCCGGACGCCAAGAAGAAGACGATCAGCACGCCGGCCCACGGAACGATGTGAGAGCCGAGGGTATACACCGCGAGAAGCGACAGGAGCCAACCGAAGGCTACCGCGAAGAAGGCTCGCGGGCGAGACGTGGGGACCGGAGAGCGCATGAGCGAGGAGAGGAAGTCCCGAGGCAGCCGCCACCCGGCAACGATCAGAACGATTCCGAGGATACCGATGAACGTCAGGGCCGGCCACAGGGAAAGTATCGGCTCAGGGTCTACGGTAAAGAACTGCAGGGTCACGTCGGCGACGAAGGCCGTGCCGATGAGCGCGAGCGCCCGGTTGGAGACTATGGACCGGCCCTTGTGCTCGGGGTAGATGAGAGCGAGGAGGAGGAGACCCAACCCGATGCTCACGGCGGCGTGGAACGGGTCGATCCCAGTCAGGCTGACCCACTCGACACCGCCCCAGCTCCCGTACGATCCGGGTATCTGGGTAATCACGAACTGCTGGTGCGGATCGGTGAAGGTCTTCGTGGCGAGCCCCTCCTCCGCGATTCCGTAGGCAGCCCCGAGCGGGAGAACGGCCAGCCACCCCTTCCTCCATCGGGCGAGCGCCTCCCAGACCAGGACGGCGCCCCCACCGTACTCCGCCACAAGCAGGAGGAATCCGAGCGGGTGCGTCAGAAGAACGAGAGGTGGCGTGGAACCCGACAGGACCTCCGGAAAAATCGCGGCGAAGAGGATCAGGAAGAGGAGTGGGAGAATCCGTGTGGTCGGAGTGGTGGGTTCGCGCGGACCTGGATGCCTGAGCTCTCGGGAGGCTGACGGGGAGTCGACGGCATGGACGGGGGGAACCGGCAGGATCGTGATGGTACTCGGAGCTGGATTCGTGGATTTCCCCGCGGAAACTCGACGGTCGGGCGGGATACTTAAACGGCGGTCCCGAGACCCACCCTCGCTCGATAGCGGGGAGCCCACGTCGGAGGTCCTCTCCGCGACCTTTTCCGCGTCGACGCACGCGGGAGCGCGGTATCCCCCGGGCGGCAGGCCCAGAGCACGCGCGAGAACGTCCGGCCGCGCCGGGGTCCCCAGTTTAAGGCAGGGCCTCAGATACCGGAGCCGTGGTACGAAAGGCGCGGCCGGGCGAGCGCGCCGCCGCCCGGAACATACTTCGGAACTTCCTGCGCGTCAAGCGCGGGGAGAATGTGTTGATCGAAGTGTGGGAGCACAGTCTCCCATTCGCGTCGGCCTTCGTGGACGAAACGTGCCGAATCGGAGCCATCCCCTACATCCAGTATCAGGACCGGGACACCTTCTGGTCAGAGTTCCGACGAGGGAGTCCCGCCTACTTTGGGACGGTGGGGGCGATCGAGAAGGCTGCGCTCGAGGCGGCCGACGCCTACATTTACTTCATGGGGCCGGATGACCTCTTCCGTTCCTTCCAGCTAAAGCGGTCGTCAAGATTTTGGAAGAAGTTCTTCGCCTATCAGGAACCTTTCTACGAAATTGCCCGCAGGACCGGGCTCCGGGGCTCGCGGATGAGCATCGCGTACGCGGACCAGAGTGACGCCAAGAGATGGGGCGTCGATCGCTCGGCCTGGCACCGGGAACTGATGAACGCGTATCAGACCCCTCCGAAATCGATGCTTCGCGAGGGGGCACGTCTCACCGCGTCGCTGTCAGGTGGGCGTCGCGTCACCATCACCCACCCCAACGGGACCGCGCTCGACATCGGTCTCAAGCGGACTCGGCCGCGAATCTTTACGGGGGTCCACGCAGAAGACGACACCCGGTCTCGAACCGAAGGATGGGGGGATCCCGCGTTACTCAACGACCTCCCGTGGGGTGTCCTTTCGGTGGCCACCGACGAGGGTTCGGCCGACGGGGTGCTCGTCTCCAACCGTCCGTCGTACTACGGATGGGGGATGACCGACGGAGCTCGCTGGAGGTTCAAGGCCGGTCGTCTCGTCGAGGTGCGGTTCGACCGGGGAGCGAGATCCTTTTCGCATCGATTTCGGACCCGACCGCCCCGGTACGATCGCATCGGTTCTCTCCTGTTCGGTCTGAATCCCGCCATCCATCACTCCCCCAATGTCCAGTTCGCGGAGCGAGGCTCCCTGTCGGTCCAGCTCGGAAAGGAGCAGATTTCGTCCGACTACCCGTCGTCGCGGCTCCCCAAAGCGACCGTTGCCGGGGCGATCGTTCGCGTAGACGACCGGCCCATCGTACGATCCGGTCGGATCTTGTAGAATAGCGGCCCGGTACGCCTTGGGTCAGTCTTCCGAATCCGGACCTTCGCCGGAGGAAGGTCGTTCGGAGGGTTCTCGCATCTGGACGGACTCCGTCCGCAGCTCGGCCGACAGGCTCGTCGGATGGGCGCCCGCCCCGAGACGGGTGAGCAGGGCCGTGAACCGGGGCTCGGTCCGAAGTCCGTCGTACGCCAGGCCCGTCCTCAAGGCATGGGGAAGGGAGCGCAAACGACGGGAATCGTTCTCCGCTAGGGCCCGCTCCCAGACGGCATACGCGGCTTCCGGGTGCCCCAGCGCAACCTGGATCTGGGTGATACAGTGGTACGCGACGGCGCGACTCGCCGACTGCTGGACCAAAGTATCGAGAATGTGGGACGCTTCGACCGCTCCTCCGGATCGAGCCAGGGCCCACGCCAGATTCGATTGAGTGAGGTCCGACCGCTCGAGCTCATCCGCCTTCCGGAATTCGGGCACGGCCCGGTCGGCGTGGGATAACCCCATCTCGCATTCCCCCAGACTGGTTCGAAAATCCGCGTGGTCCGGGTCGAACTCGAGTATCCCGCGCAAGACGGCGATTGCCTGGTCGTAGCGCCGCTCGTTCTTCAGGATCCAGACGAGCATCTCGTTCGCGAATCGATCGAGCGGGGCCAGCTCGATGGCGATGCGGGCCTGGGAGAGCGCTTCCTCGATACGGTCCGTGTTGGCCAGCAATCCCGCGAAGTACGAGTGATTGTAGGTGTTGTTCGGACTTAGCTCGAGAGCCTTTCGCACTTCCCGCTCCGCTCGGGCCATGTCGCCTTGGTAAAATCGGAGCGCACACAGGGCGGCGTGCGCGTCCGAGTCATTCGGGTCCAACTCGAGCGCCCGGGTCGCTGCGGCCTCCCCCTCGGTCCACGCCTTCTCCGCGGGAAGTGCTCCCAGGAGATAGAGCGAAAGATAGCTGTCCGCGAGCCACGAGTGCGCGGAGGCGTACGTGGGATCGATCCGGATCGCGCGTTCGAAGCACTTGATCGCGCTGATCAGACTGGCTTCCCGACCGTATTCCGTCGTGTTGTACGCCACCCCCCGGAGGTAGAGTGCGTGGGCCTCGGGGCTGTGCGTCGGTTCCGATTGGACCTGGGATCGTTCCGTCGCGCCCAGGCGTACTTTGACGGCCTCCGCCACCGTTTGGGCGATGTCCGATTCGATGGAGAAGATGTCCTTCATCTCCCGGTCGTACGACTCGGCCCACAGGTGCACCTCGCTTTCCGAGTCGATCACCTGGACGGTGATACGGACCTTGTCGCCCGCCTTTCGGACGCTCCCTTCGAGGATGGTCCCGGCCCGAACCTCCTTGGCGATCTCCTCGACATTCCTCTCGCCGCTCTTGTATCGGGTGACCGAGGTTCTCGCGATGACGTTGAGACCGCTGATCTTCGACATGGTGGCGATCAGCTCTTCGGTCATCCCATCGGCGATGTAGGCGTCGTTCGGATCCGGGCTGATGTTGGTGAACGGGAGCACGGCGATTCGATTCTTGGGATGCGCGTCGGTCGGAATCACCGATGCGGTCCAGGGCAACACCAGCCGAAACACATCGACCGGACCACGGATGCCCTTGAGCGTACGCGGACCGAGCTTTTCCAGCGGATAGGGAACCTTGTTGCGGACCTGGTCGTGAACTTGGGCGGATAGGCACACCCCCCCGGGGTCCGCGATCGGTTCGATCCGAGCGGCCAGGTTCACGGCGTCTCCGAGGATGTCCGTCCCCTGCTCCTCCACGTCCCCAAGATGAATCCCGATCCGGACCCGAAGCGGGACCACTCCGGCTCGAGAGTTGCGTTCGTACAGCCGCTCTTGGATATCGAAGGCGCACTGCGTCGCATGGAGCGCGCTCTCGAACTCCACGAGAAGGCCGTCGCCCGTAGACTTGATTCTTCGGCCGCGATGGAGCGCGAGCAGCGGGGTCACGATCTCCTCTTGTTCGCGGACGAGGCGTAGTGCCGTGCCCTCGTCCGCGTGTGCCAGCTCCGTGTACCCGACGATATCCGTGAACATCACGGCGGCAAGGCGACGGCTCGCTGCCACAGCCGGAGAACTGTCTTCAGTAGTTTAAGCGCTCTCTCGTGGCCTCGACTCTCGCCGCAACGGACCCATCGAGCTTCGATTGCGGAGGCCGAGCGAGGGCCGATTCCTCCCTTTGGGCTCCGGGCGACGGCTACCGGCTTTCCGGGAGCGGCGATAGTCCGCCTCGAGCGACCGCGCGAGATGGCGCCAGGTCGAAAGGAGGCTGCGTTCGACGGTCCGCTTGGGTGGGTTCCGTCCCCCAAGGACACTGGGCCGTCGCCGAACTCGAACATCCAGCTGGGTTCGGTGCCCCGGCAACTCCGTGAGTCGAT
>Ga0187783_10003387_pt1 | contig 11734 bp, 4 predicted proteins | sample 1015_SJ02_MP02_2_FD_132471 | JGI IMG/M metagenome (GOLD analysis project Ga0187783, IMG submission 132471) | Tropical peat soil microbial communities from peatlands in Department of Meta, Colombia - 1015_SJ02_MP02_20_MG | ecosystem: Environmental > Terrestrial > Soil > Wetlands > Peat | place... | reverse complement strand
GTCGCCGCGCAGGAAACGGTTTTCGTTCACGCCTGGCCTGATGGGATCGCGCCGATCAACCAGGGATGGAAGACGCACGCCGGCGACGATCTCGCCTGGGCTTCGCCTGCATTCGACGATTCTGGCTGGGACCCGATCCAGTTCAGCTCCAACTGGACTAACTCTCGTTTTGCCACGCCCGGCTTTCGCTGGTACCGGAATCGGCTACATGTCGACGGTTCCGCGGGACCGCTCGCTCTGGAAGTCGGCGCGCCGCGCGGCGGAACCGAAGTCTGGATCAACGGCCGGCGCATCGAGTCGCTCGACCTCTATCCGGAATGGGCCCAGTTCTCCTGGGTTGATCTGACGGTTCCTCTGCCGGCAGGATCGCAGGACCTGGCGATTGCCGTGCGCACCCGCATGCTGCTGTACGAAAGCGCAGTCACCGAACTGCCGAGCCTGCGTTCCGCTTCCGTCGGCACGCCGGCCGCCATCGCCAACGATGTCAACGCGAACACCCGACCTCGTCAATTGAACTTTCTTTCCAGCTTCCTCGTGGATCTGGCGCTGGTGCTCGCCGGCCTTGCTCTTCTCCTGTTGCACCGTCTCGATCCCATCGAGCCCGGCTACTTCTGGCTTGGCATTTACCTCGTGGCCCAGGGCGTGGATGAGATCGCCTGGAATTTTGACTTCTTTGGTCTGGGCCCTGTCCTTCTCAATGGCGTCATCGGCGATCCCGGCGAATACCTGGTCTTCGTTCTTCTCGTCGAGTTTGTCTTTCGCTTTGTGCGTCGGCCCAAAACGCTGTTCTGGCGTGCATACCAATGGGGATTGCTTGGTATGGTGCCGGTGGGGCTCACCTGCAACCTCTTCGGCCTCCTGCAACACCTGTACGGCCCGGCGGAGGCGTTGTGGCTTGTGCCCATCATTGTTCTGTTGCCGGCTCAATTGGTGAGCTGGGCACGTGAAGGGAATCGCGAAGCCGCGCTGCTGGTTGTGCCGGTCAGCCTGATCGCGCTTTCCAATGCGATCTTCGAGGCTGGCTTCACGCTGCTCGTGTTTTTCCATATAACCGGAGTTGACTGGATGATCAACCCGGTTCAGATCGGTCCGTTTCCCGTCCGCAAGGAGAGCATCGCGTACACGCTGTTTCTCCTAAGCATCGGCATTGTTATGGTTCTGCGCTTTCAGCGCGTCAGCCGCGAGCAGGCGCGCTCGGCCGCTGAACTCGAAGCGGCGCGAGTTGTGCAGCGACGCCTCGTGCCCGATGAGCTTCCCTCAATTCCCGGCTGTAGCATCGAAGTCTGCTACCATCCCGCAGCCGAGGTGGGCGGCGACTTCTACCAGGTGCTCGATCTCCCCGACGGCGCTCACCTCTTTGTGGTCGGCGATGTCAGCGGCAAAGGCCTGCGCGCCGCCATGACCGGAATCCTGGTGATCGGCGCTCTGCGCGCGCTCGCCGCGCGCGGCCTGGCGCCTGCGGTACTGCTGGCCGCGCTCAATGAGGAGCTTTTTCAGTCGCATCCCGACGGCTTTGTCACTTGTCTCTGCCTGCGGCTTGACCGCTCCGGTGGGCTGCGCATCGCCAACGCGGGCCACCCGCCGCCCTATGTGAATGGACCGCGCACTGCGGGAAAAGAAGTGCCCGTTGACTTTGGCCTGCCGCTCGGTGTGGCGCCTCGCACCTCCTACAGCGAAACTACGTTGCAGCTGGCTCCAGGCGAGAAGCTGACCTTATTGACCGACGGCGTGGTGGAAGCGCGCAGCGAAGCCGGAGAACTCTACGGCTTTGAGCGAACCGCACAGATGAGCAGCCGCGCTGCCGAAGAAATTGCGCAAGCGGCCCAGCTTTTCGGCCAGCAGGACGACATCACCGTGCTGACGCTGTCGTTTGTCGCGGCGGCGTGAACCGGAGCTCGGTGAAGCGCAACGCAGCCCTCACAACGACCATCCGGTTTCCATGCCGCCGCCAATCCCACTGAACATGGAAACGCGGAATTCGCAAATAAGCGACATCGACGTAGAATGGTTCCATTCCCGAGTTCGAAAAGAAGATCGCGGTCTACGCGTGTCTTCACGCAAGGCGAAAACGCCGAGTAGCCTTTTTCGCAGGAAAAAGCCACGTTGCAAAGTGCTCAAAATGTCTCATAGTATTTCGAGAGCCGCTCTAAAGCCTTCCGAATTGTTCGATAGCACAATCAATGCGAAAGAACGGACAGCCAGCCCAAGGCCCTCCCCACCCCCACACCTGGAGAATCACATGCAGTACAGAGCCTATCGATTTCCGTGTCTCGCCGCCTTCATTTTGCTTTGCTCGATGTCGGGACTCTCGCAAAGCGGGACTCCGGACCGCCTGACGTCGCCCATCGTTCCAGCCCAGCGCACAGTCACAAATGGCGTGCACCCACTGGCTACCAGACAGCACGACCTGGGCAGGGTGGCCGGGACGCAGGTGTTTCATCGCATGATTCTACTGACTCAGCGGAGCGACGCTCAGGAAGCTGACCTTGAGCAATACCTTGCGGAGCAGCAGAATCCGCGTTCGCCGCTGTATCACAAGTGGCTGACGCCCGCCCAATTCGGGGAGCGATTCGGCCCGAGTGCGAACGACATTGCCAGGATTACGGGCTGGCTGCAGTCGCAAGGCTTCACAGTAGAAAGGCCGTCGAACGGGCGTCAATTTCTTCTCTTCACCGGGACGGGCGCTCATGTGGAGTCGGCATTCCAGACAGAGATGCATCTCTATAGCGTGAACGGCAAAACGTATTTTGCTAATGCGAAGCCGGCAAGCATTCCAAAGGCGCTCGCCGCGGCCGTAAGCGGGGTCGCAAGCCTGAACTCCTTCACTTCATTCACGCCGCAGTATCACATGGCGGCCACGCCTCAAATCGAGATCGACAACGCGGCATTGACGGGGCCAGCTGATTTAAGCGCCATCTACGACGCCGCGCCGCTCGCCAAGGCCAAAGTGCTGGGGCAGGGCCAGTCGGTTGCTTTGATCGAAGAGAGCAACATCGTTCAACAGGATGTGACCGACTTCAGGACAATCAGCGGGCTTCCGGCAGCAGCGGTGAACGTGATCGTGAACGGCTTTGACCCGGGCGCAATTTACGGCGAGGAAACGGAGGCCATCGCTGACGTGGAATACGCAGGCGCGCTCGCGCCCGAAGCTGCGCTGAATGTGGTAGTGAGCGGCACGACGGAGCTGATCCAGGGAATCATCTATTCGATGGCCTACGCCGTCGATAACGACATCTCGTCCATCACATCGATGAGCTACGGCAGCTGCGAAACGCTGCAAAACACGGTTGCGCCTGACACGGTGGCGCTGTTCAAAGCAGCCTACGAGCAGGGCGCGGCCGAGGGCATCAGCCAATTTGTCGCAGCAGGTGACTACGGCGGCGCCGCCTGCGCATATACCGGCCTTGGCCTCGGCTATGGCGTAAACGCGATCGGCGACTCGCCGTGGAACGTGTCCGTAGGCGGCACCGAGTTCGTCATGCCCGATCCAGACGTTTACTTTCCTCCGCCCAGCTACACCGCAACCGGTTACATCCCAGAGAGCACATGGAACGACTTCGAGAATCCCCAGGATGGCAGGCCGCTGGCAGGAGGCGGAGGGGTCTCGATCAACTTCACCAAGCCCGCGTGGCAGGCGGGGCCCGGTGTTCCGGCCGATGGCGCGCGCGACGTCCCCGACGTGTCGCTGGTGGCAGGCGACAACCTTGCCTACATGGTGTGCGAAACCGACGCGGGCGGCGACTGCGCGCAGGGTGAGGCGCTGGCGCTGATCGGCACTTCGCTGGCTTCGCCTACCTGGGCCGGCATCCAGGCGCTTGTCAACCAGCAAAACAACGAGGTGGGCGGGGCGGGCAATCCGAATCCTGCTTACTACCAGCTGGCGGCAGGATCAAACTCGCCATTTCATGACATCACCGTGGGCGACACGTACGTTCCCGACAATTGCTTTTACGAAGTCATCATTACGGTGTCTTGCTCCGGGGAGCCGGACCTGGCGGGATACGAGGCAACGCCGGGGTACGACCTGGCGACAGGTCTGGGATCAGTCGACGTGAATAAACTGGCATCGAACTGGCTCGCGCCCACGGGTAGCGACGCTGCCACCGTCACCCTGAGCACCGGCGGCGTGACCAGCATCATGCATGGCGATCCGCTGACGGCGACGGTGACAGTGACGAGCACCGGATCAACGACCCCCACCGGCGATGTGGTGCTGGTGGCTGGCTCCCAGGGCGTGGATCGGATCACGCTGGACGCGACGGGTACGGCGACGGTGACATTCGGCGCCGCGTCGGGAGTCGAATTGCCCGGCGGCAGCTACAGCCTGACCGCCCGCTACGCCGGAGATGCGAACTTTGCCGCCGCCAGCTCGGGTGTGGTGGCGCTGACCGTGAGTCCCGAGCCAACAACGACTGTAGCCTCGACCAGTGCCAGCGGCGCGGTCCCGTATGGCACACAAATTACGCTTATGGCCGCAGCGTATGGCAACAACAGCGGAACCGGCTATCCGGTTCCCGGCACATACACATTCACTCAAGGCGGGGCCACGCTGGGAATTGCAACACTCGCGGCGACGGGCGAGGGCATGTCGTTCGTGACCAGCGGTTCGACGGCGAGCCTTGCGCTCGGTCAAACGGCGAACACTCTGGGCGCGGGCACTTATCAGATTGTCGCGGCTTCGCCGACGGCGAGCGCGAGCTTTCAGGCCAGTGTCTCCGCGCCTGTCACTCTCGTGGTGACTAAGAGCCGGGTGTTGGTGTCGCTCACTCCCAGCTACAACAATCCGGCAGTCAATACGCCGGTGAACCTGGCAGTCACTGTCACGCCGCTTTACGAGGCCAACAACGTGATATACCTGCCCGGGGTTCAGGTCACGGGAAACGTGGACTTTTACGACACCAGCACGAATCCGGAGACGAAACTGGGAACCGTAGCATTGTCGGCAGGCACTGCAACGCTGCCTGTCACCTTCACCTCGACAGGCCTGCACGCGGTCATCGCGCAATACGACGGCGACGCCAATGACCTGGCCAATGTATCTGGCGCGGTTGACATCACGGTGGGCACGAAAGTTCCGACTTCCACGACGATCAGCGGCGGCTTCGGCTGGACGTACACCTCCAGCCCGATCACGTTGACGGCAACCGTAGTCGGAGACTTCACCGGCGCCGCGCCCACTGGGACTGTCACGTTCACCGATGCCACAGCCAACAACGGCGCTGGCGCTACCATTGGCACGGCGCCAATCGGCGCGCCGGCCGACGGGGAGGCGCAGGCGACATTGAGCGCGAGCTCGCTGAGCCCGGGCACTCACTCGGTGACTGCGAGCTATTCGGGCGACGCGAACTACATCGGCTCCGGGTCGCAGGCCGCTCAAGTTTCCATCATCGACATGACGTTGACGCCCGGCTCCGCGTCGGCCGCGGTGACAGCAGGGCAAAACACCTCCGCGATTCCGATTTCGTTTTCGACCAATCCCATCTTTGCCAACTATTACTACTCGGATGTGACCCTGTCGTGCTCAGGCTTACCGGCGGGTGCGGTGTGCGTCTTCACGCAGAATCCGATTTTCCCTACATACAATTCAACCAAGGGCATCCTCTCGGGATCCGCGTCCTTCACTATCTACACAAACGGGCCAACGCTTCAGCAGGCGTCAGTGGCGCCTCCGCAGAAACCTTGGCGAGGATTGGGAACCCTGGCGCTCGCCGGATTGCTGGGGCTGGGCTTCCGCCGGCGCTGTCGCAGGCTGTTGGCTTCACTGGCAGCTCTGACGATACTCGTCCTTTTCCTCGGCCTTGGCGGCTGCGGTGGAGGCGGGGGATACAACATTACCAGCCCGGGGACGGCGGCGGGCACCTATCCCGTCACTCTCACCGGGACGATGGCCGTCAGTCCTTTCGGTACTTACACGACGACGACGACCTTCAATCTTACGGTGACGGCAGCCGGGCAATGAGAGGGCGGCGATCGCGATTCGAGAACCGTAGTTCTGCGCGGTTGCAACTTCCATGATGAGGCGACCTACAGGACTACCCGGAAATCGCGGGGAACTCCGTCGTAAAACGCCGGCGTTTGTCGCCGGCCGCAGACTTCTGCGCGGTCACGTCATCGACAACTGAAAGCTGGACGCTGAGAGCGCGTTTCTAGTAGGCCTGGAGCTGATCCAGTGGCAACCGCACGCGGAAGCATGTGGACCCGGGCTCAGACTTCACGCTCAAATGCCCACGATGTTTGCGCACGATGCGCATGGCGTTGTCCAGACCAAGTCCCAGGCCCTCGCCGGGGGCCTTGGTCGTGAAGAACGGCTCGAAGATGCGCTCCTGCAGCTCGGGGGGAATGCCCGGTCCGGTGTCCCAGATCTCCACGAGCATCATGTCGGCCTCAAGGCGGCATGCCACGCGCAGTTTGCCCTTATCGCCCAGGGCGTCGAGCGCGTTTTCGATCAGCGCGGTCCATACCTGGTTAAGCTCGCCGCCATAGGCGCTGATGCGCGGCAGGTTTGGTTCATAATTTCGCTCCACTTCCACATGGTTGATGCGCGACCGGAACATCTGCAGCGTGGCGTCAAGACCGGACGGAACATCAACTTCGAGAATCGGCGAGCGATCCATGTTCGAGTAGTCTTTGACGGCTTCGATGAGATCGAAGATGCGAGCAGTGGAGTTGACGATGGTTTCGGCGGCGCGAATGGAACGCAGGTAGCGGGTGAAATACTGCAGTGAGATGCAGGCTCCGTCGCCGCTCAAGATGCCGCGCAGCTCATCGAGGTCGGCAGTTGTGACGCCCTGCTCGGCCAATTGCGAGGCCATCTCCCATGCGTCGCCGCAACCGAGAGCGCCCAGCCAGGCGCGGATCGATTCCTCGCGGGCAATGAAGGCCAACGCGTCGGAATCACGGAGAGAATCGCGCAATTGAGCCTGGCGGCAAAGCATTTTTTCTTCCCAGGTTTCGATGGCACGAATCTGTTCTTCATTCAGGCTCAGCTTCACCAGCTTATGCCGGTTGGCGCGGTTGGCGCGCAATGCTGCAAGAACGCCGGAGGCAGCGCGCTGCGCGGCCGAAGCGGGATTATTGAGCTCATGCGCCAGGTTGCCTGCGAGCTGACCGAGCGCGGCAAGCTTCTCAGCCTGTTGCTCGATGCGTGTCACTTCGCGCACGCGATCGAGCAAACTGGAGACCACGCGCTGCGTCATGGAAGGGATCGCTGCAAGCATCTCCGGGAAAAGCGACCGGGGAATCAACAGCGCCCACAGCGGTGAGACGGCGAATCCCTGACCGCCATAACTTTTCATGCGCGAGAACGGCAGTACGCCGGTCATCTGCCCGGTGCGGCCAATGAACAAAGCCATGGGGCCGCCCTCGCGCCGCCGCACATGGATTTCTCCCTTGAGAAGAAGCACCATCTGCTCGGCTGGCGCGCCTTCTTCAAACAGAATCTCGCCCGGGTTTGCGGTAATTTCCTGCCCATGACTGGCCAGCCAGAGGCGATCTTCGAAGGACAAGCCGTGCAAAGGACCGATGTGATCGAGTGCATCGGCGATCTCTTCGACGGGTGTGGGAGAAGCTGGTGCGACGATGGCAGAGGAAAACATCCGTGGACCTCCGGATGGCGCAGATTCAGGATAGAGGATCGCCGGGGCGGTTTGTCCACCTGGCAAAATAGAAGCGGACAACGGCGGGCAAGAATCAGCGGCCCGGCTCGATGTTCCCGTCGAGAATCGGTTTGGAAAGTCCAGAGACCGTCCGGCCCGGCTCGCCTTCCAGGTCGAAAACAATGACGTCGTTGGCGCCCTGGTGCAGCCATGGCCCCGGCAGGTAAAGAGTTTTCTGTGGTCCGATGTTCCAGAAGCGCCCCAGCGAATGACCATTCACCCAGACAAATCCCTTTACGAATCGGCCGGTTTCAAGAAAGGTGTCGCCGGGGTGGTCAACCGGAAACTCGCCGCGATAGAAACACGGGCCGGAGCAGCCGGCCGTGGCAAAGTGCAGCTTCTCTGGCTCCTGCATCGGGAGCCTGTAGATCTCCCATCCCAATAGCGGCTTACCGCCCAGCGTCACCTGCTTCGTGATGCCCTTGCGTTCGCCACGAATCTCGGGGCCGAAGTTCACGCGGCCCGTGTTCTCCACCAGAATATCGAGGCGGGTCTTCGCCTCCTTCAGATCGACGTGCAGTTGGTTTTGCTCGAGCCGCCGGTCCAGTGTCCCCAACAGCTTGCCGTTGGCATAGATCAGTGCGAAGTCGTGTAATTCGTCGAGAGCCAGGTCGCCGGAGACTGGCGCGGGGATCACCGTGCGGTAAAGGATGTACCCGTAATCCTGATCGAGGTCCTCCATGGTGAGCACATGATCGGAATGAACCGGCTGGGGCAGTGTCGACCAGAGGGAGACAGACTGACTGAGAGGAACGGCAGGCACTGTGACCGGCTGGTCAACTTCAGGCATCGGCGGCGGCGTCGCTCTCGTCGCCCTGGCAATGGCGTCGCGAAACAGGAAGTATTTCGCCGACGGCCGGCCGCTCTCATCGATTGCCGCGTCGTAGTCGTAACTGGTCACGTCGGGCTCATACGGTGTCCGATCCATGTTGGCGCCGTTCATCCATCCAAAACTCGTCCCGCCGTGCTCCATGTAGATACTGATCGAGTAGCCCTGGCGGAGAATCCACTCGAGCTCGTCGGCCTGCGCCTTGGCGTCGGTGCTGTGGTGCTTGGCGCCCCAGTGATCGAACCAGCCGTCCCACCACTCCGTTGCCATGAACGGACCCTCAGGCCGGAGCTTATGCAGTGTCTCGAATGCTTTCGGCGCTTCGCCGGGAGAAAAATTGATCCCCGCGGGCAAATCCGGCAACGATCCATTCGGAATCTCCTCGGGCCCGTCGGCTGTGTACATGAGCGACGCATCGAATCCTGCGTCCGCCAGGTCGCGCCGAATCTGTTCCATGTAAGCGTGGTCGTTGCCGAACGAGCCGTACTCGTTTTCCACCTGCACTCGAACGATCGGCCCTCCCCGTGAAACCTGCAGGGGCGCCAGTTCCTTGCCCAACCGCAGCAGCCAGCGGCGCGCCGGCTCCATGAACCTCGTATCGGTGCTGCGCACCACGATGTCGTGGTCCTTGAGCAGCCACGCCGGAAATCCGCCCCATTCCCACTCCGCGCAGGAGTACGGCCCGGGACGCAGATTCACCAACAGGCCCTCGCTTTGCGCCTCGCGGACAAATTCCGCTACGTCGCGCTGGCCTGTGAAGTCGTAGACGCCCGGCCGCGCCTCATGGAAATTCCAAAACACGTAAGTCGTGACCGTATTCAGGCCCATCGCCTTGGCCATGCGCAGCCGCGCGCGCCAATACTCGCGAGGAATCCGTGCGTAGTGCATTTCGCCGGCGATGATTTGAAACGGCTTGCCGTCGAGCAGAAACTTTCCGTCGGCAACGCGGAACGACTGCGGGTGAACCGGGGAATCCTGCGCCGCGGCGGGCACATCCAAACCTGCAGCCGATGTAAGCAGAAAGACAGCCACGGAGAGAAACAGTTTTTCTTTCATCTCAGATTCTCCGGAAAGGCCTGATTGTGAGCCGCGCAGCTCTATACCGGCGCGTTTGCTGTGTGATGCAACTTCTCCATGATAGGGCAGGCCAGACGTCGCAGGTTACGCCCGTAGTCACGCAACGCCCGGGAATCCGAACAGTCGCCCATAGTAGACTTTCGGTTTGGAGCGAATGAGGAGAACGACAGATGCAGATAGCCTTTGCGGCGTCGGAGTGCACGCCATTCGCGAAGACCGGTGGACTTGCCGATGTTGTGGGCGCATTGCCGCCCGAACTCGCACGGCTTGGTCATCGGGTCACGGTCTATCTGCCGCTCTACGCCCGTGTGCGCAGATTTCTCGAAAACGAGCCAAAGTACGCGGTGCGCTCGATAACGATCCCGTTCCGCTATTACAACCGATTCGCAGGAGTAGTGGATGGCGGCGAGCGCGACGGAGTGAAATTCTACTTTATTGAGAGTCCGGAGCTGTTTGACCGGCAGGAGCTTTATGGGCCGAAAGGTGCGGAGTACAGCGACAACGCCGAGCGTTTTGGCCTGTTTTGCCGCGCCGTTATTGAAGCCTCGAAACTGTTGGGCGTTCCTGAGGTCTTTCACGTTCACGACTGGCAGCCCGCGTTGATTCCCGTTTATCTGCGGACAACCTATGCGGCCGATCCGGCGCTCAGCGGAGCGGCCACCGTGCTGACCATCCACAACGCGGCCTACCAGGGTAAATTCCCGCCGAATACCACCGAACAGCTGCTCTTTCCCTGGGATATCTTCACCATGGACAAAGTGGAGCAGTTCGACCGCTTCAATTTTTTGAAGGGCGGCGTGGTGTTCTCCGATCAGTTGACCACGGTGAGCCGCAAGTATGCCCGGGAGATTCAGACTCCGGAATTCGGTGAGCACCTCGACGGAGTTTTGCGGCGGCGGGCCGCTGATCTGCATGGAATTCTGAACGGCGTGGACTATACGCTCTGGGATCCGGCCACGGACCGCAACCTTGCGGCGCATTACTCGCCGGACCATCTCGAGGGCAAGCGCGCCTGCCGCGCCGATCTCCTGCACGCTTTCCAGCTCGAGGACGTGCCGGAGACGACGCCGGTGATTGGCATCGTCTCTCGAATGGCCACGCAAAAGGGCTTTGACATCCTGGGCCAGATCGCTGAGAGAGTGGCAGAGCGCGAGATCGTAGTGACCGCGCTTGGCTCCGGCGACCCCTATTACGAGAATATGTTTCGCGATTGGGCCTTCCGTCACCCGGCCAACGTGGCCGTTCGCTTTGGATACAACGAAGCGTTGTCGCACAAGATCGAGGCCGGCGCCGATATGTTTCTCATGCCGTCGCGATATGAGCCCTCGGGTCTGAATCAGTTGTACTCGCTCAAATATGGGACCGTCCCCATCGTGCGCGCGACCGGCGGACTCGACGACACGATCGAAGAATGGGATCCGGTGAAGGGTACCGGCACGGGTTTCAAATTTTACGGCTTCGAACCCGCAGATCTGCTGGCGGAGATCGACCGCGCCATCGAAGCTTTCCGCGACAAAGCTGGCTGGGTGCGGCTGATGCGTAACGGCATGGCGAAAAACTATAGCTGGAGCGAGCCGGCAAAAGAGTACGTGAAGGTCTACGAAGAAGCGGCGCGTCTGCGCGCGTGAATGCCTGCGCGTTCTCTTCTGCTAAGCTGTTAGCTCTCGCAAGACGTGATACTTTCAGGGAGGTTCAAGATGCGAATTCAAGTGGTAGCAATCAGTTGTTTTTTGGGCATGAGCGTGCTCACGGCGCAGGCTCAGATGGGCGCAACGGCTGCAGGGCCGGCGCCGGGAGCAATCGCGACGCCGGCCGCGGCGTTCGATTCCCAGTTGAGCTTAATTGAAGATGAGATGATGAGTGCGGTGAAAGCCATGCCTGCCGACAAATTCGGGTTCGCGCCCAGCGCTGCAATCTTTGTGCCTGGGCAGACGACTCAATTCGCCACGGTGCGCACCTTTGCGCAGCAGGCGACGCACGTGGCCGAGGCCAACTACTTTTTCTACGGAATCATCAGCGGACTGAAACCGGACGTGGATCCGCAGGCACTGCTGAAGCTGACAAAAAAGGATGACGTGGTGGCCGCGCTTGCCGGCTCGTTTGCATTTGCCCACAAGGCCATCGGCACGCTTACGCCGGCGAATGCGTTTGAAGTGATCAAATCGCCCGAGCC
>Ga0187783_10003385_pt1 | contig 11741 bp, 7 predicted proteins | sample 1015_SJ02_MP02_2_FD_132471 | JGI IMG/M metagenome (GOLD analysis project Ga0187783, IMG submission 132471) | Tropical peat soil microbial communities from peatlands in Department of Meta, Colombia - 1015_SJ02_MP02_20_MG | ecosystem: Environmental > Terrestrial > Soil > Wetlands > Peat | place... | reverse complement strand
TTCAAGTGGCGACTGCTCGAGCGGGGAGTCGAGAAACCCCTCGTCGAGGAGCTGACGCACGCGCTGGTGCTGCAGCTCACCGGCGGCAAAGCAGGAGCCGCGCGGCCGGAGAAATCCGCCGGTGGACCGAGCGCTCGCGCCGCCGGGGACACTGCGCAAACTCTGTTCGCCAAGGGCAACGCCCACATGGCTCGCGGCGAGCACGCCGAGGCCGTCGTCTGCTATCAGGATTCCGTGCGGCTCGACGCACGCAACGCGCTGGCGCGCAACAATCTCGGCGTGGCCCTGTGTCGAGTGGGCGAGTATCAGGCGGCCGAGGAGCAATTCCGTCGAGCGATCGGCATCAGGGCGAACAACCCGGACGCGCATTTCAATCTCGGCACTCTGATGCGCGTGCGGGGTCAGATCGTGGAATCCGAGATGCCGCTGCGCCGTGCGGTCAAGTTGAAGCCGGGCTATGTCGAAGCGCAGGTCAGTCTTGCCTCGAGCCTCACGGTCCTCGGGCGCCTGCAGGAGGCCCGGGAGCTGCTCGAGAAGGCGCTGAAGCTCGACCGCCGTCACGTGCAGGCGCTGCACTCACTGGGATTCATCGAGGCGCACGAGGGGCGCTTTGCCGAAGCGGAGGCCCTGTTCAAGAGCGCACAGCAGATCGATCCGAAGGCTCCCGACGTCTGGGTCGGGCTGGCGGAATTGCGCAGGATGACCCCCGCCGAGGCCGCCGTGTGGCTCAAGGGCGCACAGGCGAGCGCGGACAATCATCTCGAGCCGCTCGCCGAGGCCCGCATCCGCTTCTCGATTGGAAAGTGCTACGACGATATCGGCGATTACGGCCGGGCCTTTCGCAGCTACCAGCGCGCCAACGAGCTGATGAAAACCGGCGCGCCCGCCTATGACCGTGAGGCACGCAAGCGCCTGGTAGACGGCCTGATCCGCGTTTACACCCGCGAGGCCCTCTGCGGCGCTGCCAAGGGCGCCGCCGACTCTGCACTGCCTGTCCTGGTCGCCGGCATGCCGCGTTCGGGCACTTCGCTGGTGGAGCAGATCATCGCCTCGCATCCGGCGGCGCGCGGAGCAGGGGAGCTCAGGTTCTGGGGACAGGCGTTTCACAAGCACGCTACGCGCCTCTTGCAGGAGCTGCCCGACCGGGCCCTGCGAAGCCAGCTCGCGGAAGGGTACCTGCAAACGCTGGCTCGCGGCGCCAAGGGGGCACTGCGCGTCGTCGACAAGTCACCCTTCAATGCGGACTATCTGGGCGTCATTCACCTCGCCGTGCCGAAGGCGCGCCTGATCTATGTGCAGCGCGACCCCATCGACACCTGTCTCTCCTGTTATTTCCAGGACTTTCCTCCGGCGCTGAATTTCACCCTGGATCTTGCCGACCTGGCTGCCTACTACCGCGAGCACCAGCGCCTGGTGGCTCACTGGCGCAGCGCACTTCCGCCCGGGACCCTCCTCGAAGTGCCTTATGCCGAGCTCATTGCCGACCAGGAGACCTGGACGCGCCGGATCGTGGAGTTCCTCGGGCTCGAGTGGGACGAGCGCTGCCTCGATTTCCACCGCACCGAGCGCAGTGTGCTCACCGCCAGCTATTGGCAGGTGCGGCAGAGAATCTATGCGAGCTCCATCGGTCGCTGGCGTAACTACCAGAAATTCATCGGCCCGCTGCTCGAGCTCGAGGACACGGGCACCTGAGGGGATCCTGAGCGGCTTCGGTCGGCCTTGCCGCGCGAGACAAGCGCGAATGCGCTAGAGTGTCCGGCGGACTTAAGCCGCCCGATCGATAGCCGCACAAGAGTCGCAGCCGCTTGAATGGACTGCGGTTTGTCCCCATAAACCGTCCATCCCGCTCTAAGGTCTCTCTCCCATGCGCATGGAAAAGCTCACCAGCCGGTTCCAGCAGGCGCTGGCCGACGCCCAATCGCTCGCCCTGGGGCGCGACCACCAGTTCATCGAGCCCGCCCACGTCATGCTCGCGATGCTCGACGCCTCGGGCGGCTCGGTGCGCCCGCTGCTGCTGAAAGCGGGGGCCGACGTCAACAAGCTGCGCGCCGGGCTGCTGACGCTGCTCGACGGCCTGCCGAAGGTCGAGGGTGCGCCGGGGGAGATCCACATCTCCAACGACCTCAATCGGGTGCTCAACGTCACCGACAAGCTGGCGCAGCAGCGCGGCGACCAGTTCATCTCGAGCGAGCTGTTCGTGCTCGCCGCCTTCGAAGACCGCCCGCTCGCCAAACTCTTCAAGGAAGCCGGCGTGGTGCGCGGCGCGATCGAGAAGGCGATCGAAGAGGTGCGCGGCGGGGAGAAAGTCTCCGATGCGAATGCCGAGGAGAATCGCCAGGCGCTCGAGAAGTACACGATCGATCTCACCGCCCGCGCGTCCTCCGGGAAGCTGGACCCGGTGATCGGACGGGACGACGAGATCAGGCGCACCATCCAGGTACTCCAGCGCCGCACCAAGAACAACCCGGTGCTGATCGGCGAGCCGGGGGTCGGCAAGACCGCCATCGTCGAGGGGCTGGCGCAGCGCATCGTCAACAGCGAGGTGCCCGAGGGGCTCAAGGACAAGCGGATCCTCGCGCTCGATATGGGCGCACTCATCGCCGGCGCCAAGTTCCGCGGTGAGTTCGAGGAGCGCCTGAAGGGCGTGCTCAACGATCTCGCCAAGCAGGAAGGCCAGGTCATCCTCTTCATCGACGAGCTGCACACCATGGTGGGCGCGGGCAAGGCCGAAGGCGCCATGGACGCCGGCAACATGCTCAAACCCGCACTCGCCCGCGGCGAGCTGCACTGCGTCGGGGCGACGACCCTCGACGAGTACCGCAAGTACATCGAGAAGGACGCCGCACTCGAGCGGCGCTTCCAGAAAGTGCTGGTCGACGAGCCCTCGGTCGAGGACACCATCGCCATACTGCGCGGCCTCAAGGAGCGCTACGAGGTGCACCACAAGGTCGAGATCACCGACCCGGCGATCGTCGCCGCGGCCACGCTGTCACACCGCTACATCACCGACCGCCAGCTGCCCGACAAGGCCATCGACCTGATCGACGAGGCGGCCGCCCGCATCCGCATGGAGATCGACTCCAAGCCCGAGGCGCTCGACAAGCTCGACCGGCGCATCATCCAGCTGAAGATCGAGCAGGAAGCGCTGAACAAGGAGAAGGACGAGGCCTCGCGCAAGCGCCTGGCGACGCTCGAGAGCACGCTCCAGACGCTCGAGAAGGAGTACGCCGATCTCGAGGAAGTGTGGAAGGCCGAGAAGGCGGCCGTGCAGGGCACGGCGCAGATCCGCGAGGAGCTCGATCGCGTGCGCCTCGAGCTCGATGCCGCGCGTCGCGCTGGCAACCTCGGGCGCATGGCAGAGCTGCAATACGGCAAGATTCCCGAGCTCGAGAAGCGCCTGAGCGCCGCCGAGGTTGCCGAGGACCGGGCGCCCACACTGGTGCGCAACAAGGTGACCGAGGAGGAGATCGCCGAAGTGGTCTCCAAGTGGACCGGCATACCGGTGTCCAAGATGCTGCAGGGCGAGAAGGAGAAGCTCCTGCACATGGAGGCGGCGCTCGAGAAGCGCGTGGTCGGCCAGGACGAGGCGGTGCGCATCGTCTCGAACGCCATCCGCCGCTCGCGCGCGGGCCTTGCGGATGCGCGCCGGCCGAACGGCTCGTTCCTGTTCCTGGGTCCGACCGGCGTCGGCAAGACCGAGCTCTCCAAGGCGCTCGCCGAGTTCCTGTTCGACACCGAGGATGCCCTGATCCGCATCGACATGTCGGAGTTCATGGAAAAGCACTCGGTGGCGCGCCTCATCGGCGCACCGCCCGGGTACGTTGGCTACGAGGAGGGCGGCTACCTGACCGAGGCGGTGCGGCGCCGGCCCTACTCGGTGATCCTGCTCGATGAGGTGGAGAAGGCGCATCCGGACGTCTTCAACGTGCTGCTGCAGGTGCTCGATGACGGCCGTCTCACCGATGGCCAGGGGCGCACGGTCGACTTCCGCAACACCGTCATCATCATGACCTCGAACCTCGGTTCCCAGGTGATCCAGGAGTACGCGGGGGAGAAGAACTACGCCAAGATGAAGAGTGCCGTGATGGAGGTCGTGCAGCAGAGCTTCCGCCCGGAGTTCATCAACCGTATCGACGACATCGTGGTGTTCCATCCGCTCGGCACCAGGCAGATCCGCGCGATCGTCGATATCCAGGTGCTCTATCTGCGCAAGCGCCTGCAGGAGCGCAGCATGGATCTGACGCTCGATGATGCGGCGCGCGATCTGCTCGGTGAGGCGGGCTTCGACCCGGTGTACGGCGCGCGGCCGCTCAAGCGCGCCATCCAGCAGCAGATCGAGAATCCGCTGGCGCAGAAGATCCTGCAGGGCGAATTCGTGCCCGGTGACCGTATTCGCGTCGGCGCGCGCGACGGGCAACTGACGTTCTCCAAGGCCCGTTGATGCACGGCGCCACCTGGCAGTTGCGCGGCTGAGGTTCGCCGCGCCGTAGCAGTCATTTCGCTATAATTCCGACACAACATCGAGCAAGACATCGCAATGCCGTTCTACGAATACGAGTGCCAGGCCTGCAAGTTCTACACCGAGGTCATGCAGAAGATCACCGACGCGCCACTCGCCGAGTGTCCGTCCTGTGGCAAGCGTGCGCTGAAAAAGCTCGTGTCCGCGCCGGTATTCCGTCTGAAGGGCGGCGGCTGGTACGAGACTGACTTCAAGTCGGAGCAGGAGAACAAGCGCAACCTGCTCGGTGCCGACAAGGAAGAACCCAAGCCGGAGAGCAAGGCGGAAGCGAAGGACGTGAAGCCTGAGGGGAAAGAGGCCAAGGAGGCCAAGGACGGCAAGGACAGCAAGGACAGCAAGGACAGCAAGGACAGCAAGGACAGCAAGGACGTGAAGTCCGCCGATCCGAAGGCCACCCCGGGCGCCGCCACCGGGCGCGCCCGCAAGAGCGTGAGCGTGCCGGCCAGGGCGCGCCCGGCTGCGCGCAAACCCGCGCGCGGCGCGCGAGCCAGGCGCGCGGGCAAACGCCGGCGCTGATGACCGTGAGCGCCATTCCCGCCAAGCGGCGCTGGAATCTGCGGCGCTACCTGGTCGCCGGGGTGCTGGTGTGGCTGCCGATCGTCGCCACCGTGTGGGTGGTGGTGACACTGCTGCACATCATGGATCGCACGCTGCTCCTGTTGCCGCCTGCCTACCGTCCGGAGGCGGTGGTGGGATTCGAGTTACCGGGGCTCGGGGCGGTGTTCGCTCTGGTCGTGCTGCTGCTCACCGGGCTCCTGGTGACTAACCTGATCGGGCACCGGCTGCTCGTGTGGGGCGAGGACCTGCTGAATCGCGTCCCGGTAGTGCGCAGTGTCTACGGGGGCGTGAAGAGCTTCGCGGAGAGCGTCTTCTCGCAATCGAATTCCTTCCGCAAGGTGGTGATGGTGGAGTACCCGCGCGCCGGAGCCTGGAGCATCGGGTTTCTCACCGCAGAGGACGTGCCTGAGGTGAGCGAGAAGCTCGGTGAGCCCCACGTGGCCGTGTACATCTCCGCGGCGCTCAATGCGACGGCGGGATACCTGGTCATCGTGCCGCGCCAGCAGGTGGTCGAGCTCGACATGTCGGTCGATGCGGCCCTGAAGATGATCATCACCTGCGGCGTGGTCGTGCCACCCGCCCCGCCCAAGGTACACCCGCTCGCCAAGCCCGCGGCGTGAGGATCCCGTGCAGGCCATGCGGCTGCTCGCGCCGGGCGCACCGCTCACTCTCACCGAGGTGACGCTGCCCGCGCCGGCGCCACAGGAGCTGCTGATCCGGGTCGAGGCCTGCGGCGTGTGCCGCACCGACCTGCACCTGGTCGACGCCGAGCTGCCCGACATCCATTGTCCCGTGACACCCGGACACGAGATCGTCGGCGTCGTCGCCGACTGCGGCCGCGAGGTCACGCGTTTTCGCGTCGGCGATCGCGTCGGCGTGCCGTGGCTGGCGTACACCTGCGGCGAGTGCGAGTTCTGCCGGCGCGGCGAAGAGAACCTGTGTCCGTACGCGCGTTTCACCGGCTACACCCGTGATGGCGGCTACGCGCAGCAGGCGCTCGCCGATGCGCGCTACTGTCTGCCGCTGCCGGCAGGCGTGCCGGCCGCGGCGCTCGCCCCGCTCCTGTGCGCCGGGCTCATCGGCTACCGCGCCTACCGCAAAGCGGGCGACGGAACCAACCTCGGGCTCTACGGCTTCGGCGCGGCCGCTCATCTGCTCGCCCAGGTCGCGCGGCACGACGGGCGGCGCGTGTTCGCCTTCACGCGCAGCGGCGATTCTGCGGGACAACGCTTTGCCGTCGAGCTCGGCGCGGTGTGGGCCGGCTCCTCGGCCGAGCGCGCCCCCGAGCCTCTCGATGCCGCCATCATCTTTGCGCCGGTCGGATCGCTCGTGCCGGCGGCGCTCGCCGCGGTGCGCCCCGGCGGGCGCGTCGTGTGCGCGGGCATTCACATGAGCGACCTGCCGGCCTTCCCCTACCGGCTGCTCTGGGGCGAGCGCACGCTCTGCTCGGTAGCCAATCTCACGCGTGCGGATGGAGAGGCGTTCATGGCACTCGCGGCGCGCCTGGAGCTCAAGGCCACGGTGCTGCCGTTTGCGCTGCGCGATGCCAACCGGGCGCTCGAGCGGCTGCGCAGCGGCGCCCTGGAAGGTGCCGCCGTGCTCGACCTCGCGGTGAAATGAGCTTCCGGCCGCCGAGACTTGGAATATGTCGGCCGGGTCACGCCCGCGGGCGCCCGTTTTCGCTTATTGATGATACCTGGCCGCTCTGCGAGCTTCGCTTCACGCCGACATGATGCAGGATCCCGCCTCCGCACCGAGCGACGCAACGCCCGGAGGGCTTGCGGCGACGTCGGCGCGCCCCCTGATCAGCTGCGGCATCCTCGGTGCGCTTGCGGCGCTGCCCTTCGCGGCCATGCTGCTGTGGTCCTGGCACGGGCAGCCGTTGCGAACCACGTCGGCGCTGATGCTGACGACCCTGCTGCTCGCCGCGGCCCTGGGTGCCTGCGCGCGTACCTGGCGCCGTTTCTTTCTCATCGCCTTTCCGCTCTGGGTCATCGCCTCGAGCTACGCTGCGTACACCGTGCTGGTCGGCAAGCCGCCGGGGCTCGAGGTCGCGCTGTTGATTTGCGGCGCCTCCTGGGAGGAGATCGCGGGACTCTTCCAGCTCTGGGAGGGCAAATGGATGGTGTTGCCGATCGTGGGCCTGCTGGCGCTCTACCTGCTGCTGTCGGCCCGACTGCCGCTACGGCCGGTCCTGTCCGGGACCACCGTGGCGGTCGGCCGGGTGCTGCTGGTGCTGAGCCTGCCGCTCGTGGTGTTTGCCGTACAGAATGGCCCGCAGCTCAGCGCCGGCGTTGCGCTCAACCCCGTCATTGGAGGAACGCTGTTCTTCGGCCGGGAGATGCGCGCGGCGCGCGAGCAGTTGCACGGCAAGCTGGTCGACAAGACTCCGTTCCACGCGCGACGCGCTGATGACAGCGAAGAGGTGCACGTGCTGATCGTCGGCGAGTCCGCGCGTCGCGCTTCCTGGTCGGCGTACGGCTACGACCGGCGCACCACCCCTTACCTCGATCGGCTCAAGAGCGACGGGGAGGCTGTCTTCCTGCGCGATGCCATGGCCGACGCCAACCTGACGACTTTTGCCGTGCCCATCATGCTCACGGGACTCACGCCGCAGCAGGCGACGCCCGGTCGGCGGCTCGGGGGCAATCTGCTCGATCTGGCGAAGGAAGCCGGCTACACGACCGCCTGGCTGGTCAATCAGGACGTCGGTGTCACCACCTCGATGGCGATCGCTGCCGACCACCTGGACTACCCACCCGATCTGCACCAGGGGCTTTTCAGCCGGCGAACGCTCGATGACGTACTGCTGCCGGCGCTGCGGCGCGAGATCAGCCGCACCGGCCGGCCGCGGCTGATCGGCATGCACGTCATGGGCTCGCATTGGGAGTACTACCTGCGCTACCCCAAGAGCTTCCAGCGCTTCGGTTCGGCACAGCGGCTGTCGATGCTGACCTCGGCCACCACCGATCAGTCGATGTTCTCCGATCTGGTCGACGCGTACGACAACTCGGTGCTGTACACGGACTGGTTCCTGCAGCAGGTGATCGAGGCGTGCCGCGTCCTGCGCGTGCCGGCGACGGTCACGTTCTTTCCCGATCACGGCGAGGCTTCCCCGTATCTGGACGGCGGTGCGGCCGGACATGGGGCGCCCCGCTACGTGCCGGCCGAATTCGAGATTCCGGCCTTCGTCTGGCTGAACGCTGCCTATCGCAGTGCGCACCCTGAAAAAGTGGCGGCGCTCGAGGCGAATGCCGACCGGGAGATCCGCACTCACGACGTGTTCTACACCGTGGCGGACCTCATGGGCATCACCTGGCCCGCCTTCTCTCCCGAGCGCTCGTTCGTCTCGCCGCAGTTCGTGCCTGATGCCAGCCGGCAGCACCTGGCGCGCGGCGTGCTGACCGTCCGACCCTGAACGGCGCTGCGGTTGCCCGTGAGGAGGGCGGTCAATTGCCTGCTACAATCCTCTGGCAGCAGAGGCACACGAAAGTATCGTGCCGGGTTCGTGCCGCGAGTCCTGACGTCCACCAGTCTCGCATCTGTTGTGCACGTACCTCTTGTCGAGCTCACGCGCCGCGCCGCGGCGTGCCCGGCCTCTTCGCAGGCGCCGTGCGCCGGCGGCGCGGACGGGGTGGAAGATTTCTTGGTTGGTTATCGGCATGCGCTCACATTACTGCGGACAGGTCAACGAGCAGCTTCTCGGCCAGGAGGTCACGGTCGCCGGCTGGGTGCACCGGCGGCGCGACCACGGCGGGGTGATCTTCGTCGATCTGCGCGATCGCGAGGGGTTGCTGCAGATCGTATTCGACCCCGGTGAAGCGGCGGTGTTCGCGGAGGCCGAGCGACTGCGCAACGAGTTCGTGGTGCGCGTAACCGGGCTCGTGCGCGAGCGCCCAGCGGGCACCGTGAACACGAACCTGGCCTCGGGACGGGTCGAGCTCGCGGCGCAGCGGCTCGAGCTCCTCAACCGCTCCGAGCCGCTGCCGTTCCAGCTCGATGAGCAGGTCGGCGAGGAGGTCCGCCTGCGCTACCGCTATCTCGATCTGCGTCGCGAGGTCATGAGCCAGCGCCTGCGGCTGCGCCATCGGCTCACACGCGCGATGCGCACCTGGCTCGACGCGCACGGCTTCGTCGATCTCGAGACGCCCATGCTCACCAAGGCGACCCCGGAGGGCGCACGCGACTACCTGGTGCCGAGCCGCACGCACCCCGGCAAGTTCTTCGCCCTGCCGCAGTCGCCGCAGATCTTCAAACAACTGCTGATGATCGCGGGCTTCGATCGCTACTACCAGATCGTGCGCTGCTTCCGCGACGAGGACCTGCGCGCCGACCGCCAGCCTGAGTTCACCCAGCTCGACGTCGAGACCTCCTTTCTCGCCCAGGCGGACATCATGGCGCTGATGGAAGCCCTGGTGCGCCACTGCTTTCGCGAGGTGCTCGGTGCTGCCCTCCCCGATCCGTTCCCGCGCATGAGCTACGCGGAGGCGCTGCGCCGCTACGGCTCCGACAAGCCGGACCTGCGCGTCGCGCTCGAGCTGGTCGACGTCGCCGACCTGGTGCGCGACTGCGACTTCAAGGTGTTCGCGGGACCTGCGAAAGACCCGCAGGGGCGCGTCGCGGCGCTGCGCGTGCCTGGCGGCGCCGCGCTGCCGCGCTCGCAGCTCGATGACTACACGGCCTACGTCGCGCGCTACGGCGCCAAGGGTCTGGCGTATATCAAGGTCAACCAGCGCGCCAGAGGGCGCGAGGGGCTGCAGTCGCCGATCATCAAGTTCCTCGACGATGCCGCGCTCGAGGGGATCCTCGCGCGCACCCAGGCCGCCGACAACGACCTCATCTTCTTCGGTGCCGACGGCGCGAAAGTGGTGAACGATGCGCTCGGCGCGCTGCGCCTGAAGATTGGGCAGGACCTGGGCCTCGTGGCGGATGGCTGGCGGCCGCTGTGGGTCGTCGATTTTCCGATGTTCGAATGGGACGCCGACGAGCGACGCTGGGTGGCCATGCATCACCCGTTCAGCGCGCCGCAGAACGATGACCCGGCGGCCCTGCGCGCGGCGCCCGCCGCAGCGCTCGCCAAGGCCTACGACATGGTGCTGAACGGCTCGGAAATCGGCGGCGGCTCGGTGCGCATCCATCGCGAGGAGATGCAGTCGACGGTGTTCGAGCTGCTCGGCATCGCCGCCGGGGAGGCGCACGAGAAGTTCGGCTTTCTTCTCGATGCACTGAAGTTCGGCGCCCCACCGCACGGCGGCATCGCCTTCGGCCTCGATCGCCTCACCATGCTGATGGCCGGCGCCGACAGCATCCGCGAGGTCATCGCTTTCCCGAAGACACAGACGGCAGCCGATCCGCTCACCGATGCGCCGACGGAGGTGAGTGAGGCACAGCTGCGCGAGCTGCACGTGCGCGTGCGCGTGCCGCCGCCTTGAGCGGGCGAGCTGCCGCCACGGGCGCGCTTACCGGCTGAGCCGCCGTGACGCAGGTCGTCTACGTGCATGGCCTGTGGATGCCGGGGCAGGAGTCGCTGATCCTGCGACATCGCCTGGCTCAGGAGTTCGGCCTCACGCTGCATTCATTCCGCTACTCGGCCGCTGCGGCGAGCATGCGGGCGATCACGGCGCGCCTCGCCGACTTCGTGCGCGAACTGGACGCCGCGCAGGTGCACTTCGTCGGCCACAGTCTCGGCGGCCTCGTCATCCACCGCCTGCTCGAGCACTTCCCCGAGCAGCCGCCCGGACGGGCGGTGTTCCTCGGCACGCCGTGCGTCGCCAGCCGTGCCGCCGAGCGTGCCAGCCGCTTTGCGCCGATCGCCCATCTGATGGGTCCGTCAGTGGCGGAGGAGCTGCTGCAGCCGCAGACGCGGCGCTGGACGCACGCGCGCGAGCTCGGGGTGGTGGCGGGCACGCAGCCACTCGGCGTCGGGCAGCTGATCGCAGGCTTCGACGAGGAGAACGACGGCACGGTTGCGGTCAGCGAGACACGCATGCCCGGGGCGGCCGATCACCTCGCCCTGCCGGTGAGTCACATCGGGCTGCTGCTGTCGGGACGCGTGGCGCGCGAGACCGGGCTGTTTCTCACCAGCGGTCGGTTCTCGCTGGGTTAGAGCCCACGCCCGCTGCCGGCGGCGCTAGCCGCCGCCATCGAGCAGTCGCCGCAGCCGATAGAGCGCCTCGAGCGCCTCTTTCGGCGAGAGCTCGTCGGGGTCGATAGCCGCGAGCGCCGCGCGCAGCGGATCCTCGGCCATAGCCCCGCGAGGACCGAGGGGGAGCTCGTTCTGCGTGGCGGCGCCATCGCCGGCGGGGGCCGAGGCAGCGCGCTGGCGTTCGCGCTCCGACTCCAGATGCTCGAGATAGCGGCGCGCCTCGCCGATGACGCCGCGCGGTACGCCCGCGAGCTGCGCTACCTGCAGCCCGTAGCTGCGGTTGGCGGGACCGTCCTTGATGGCGTGCAGGAACACGATGCCGTCGCCGTGCTCGGTCGCGTCCAGGTGCACGTTGGCGCAGCCCTCGACCTCGGCGGCGAGCGTGGTGAGCTCGAAATAGTGGGTGGCGAACAGTGTGAACGCCCGTACCCGCGTGGCGATGTCGCGCGCCATGGCCCGGGCGAGCGAGAGCCCGTCGAAGGTGCTGGTACCGCGCCCGATCTCATCGAGCAGAATGAG
>Ga0187783_10003384_pt1 | contig 11741 bp, 9 predicted proteins | sample 1015_SJ02_MP02_2_FD_132471 | JGI IMG/M metagenome (GOLD analysis project Ga0187783, IMG submission 132471) | Tropical peat soil microbial communities from peatlands in Department of Meta, Colombia - 1015_SJ02_MP02_20_MG | ecosystem: Environmental > Terrestrial > Soil > Wetlands > Peat | place... | reverse complement strand
GCCTGGTCCTAGATGCCCTGGAGCAGGCCCTGTGGACCCGGCGGCGCGATGGCCGCGGCAGCCTGGCCGGGCTGGTGCACCACACTGACGCCGGATCCCAGTACACCTCGATCGCCTTCACCGAGCGCCTGGCGGCCGCCGGGGTCAGCGGCTCGGTCGGGACCGTCGGCGACGCCTACGACAACGCGCTGGCCGAGTCGGTCATCGGGCTGTTCAAAACCGAGCTGATCAAGCCCCGCGGGCCGTGGCGGACCGCCGAGCAGGTCGAAATAGCCACCATGGACTATGTCGACTGGTTCAACCACCGGCGGCTCTACGAGGCCTGCGGCGACATCCCGCCCGCCGAACTCGAAGCCGCCTACTACAGTCAGAACACCGCCTTAATCCAGGACGGTCACTCAGAAAACTGAGTCTCCGGAAACGCCGGGCCGGTTCAGATCGCGGCGCAGATGATGGCTGGTGGCAGTTGAGTGAGCGAAAGAAGCATGTGATGGCTGATCAGAGGCTGCTTATGCAGACACTGTCGGAGTTCGCCGCGACGCTGGTGAAAGATTTCACCGTCAGTGACGTTCTGCATGATCTGGCCGAGCGTGCCACCGCGGTCGTCGGCGCCGACAGCGCCGGGGTCTCTTTGCAGCGTGACGGCCATCTCCGCTTCGCCACTGCCCTCGACGAGCGATGCTCCCGCCTGGAGCGGGTGCAGGAAAGCGAGCAAGCCGGGCCCTGTGTGGATGCGCTGCAGGCCGGCAAGGTCGTCGCGGTTGCCGACCTCGCCGCGGCGGCCCCCGGGTGGGGCGCTTACGGACGAGCGGCGCGTGACGCCGGGATCGCCGCCATAGCCGGCATTCCGATGCGGCTCGACGGCCAGAAGATAGGCACGTTGAATCTCTATAGCACCACCCGCCGGGAATGGTCTGAGGACGACCTGGACGCCGCGCGCGTCCTGGCGGACATCGCCACCAGTTACGTCATCAACGCCTCAAAGCTGGCCCAGCAGCGCCGCCTCAGCGAACAACTCCAGGAGGCGCTCGACAGCCGCGTCGTAATCGAGCAGGCCAAGGGCATCCTTGCCAATGAACGCGGCATCTCAGTGGACGACGCGTTCGAGCTTTTGCGCCGGCATGCCCGCAGTTACCGCACTTCCCTCCGCTCGGTTGCCGAGGCCGTGGTGAACCTGGGCCTGCGGCCCTGAGCCGGAGCAACAAGCCGGTCCGGATCCGTATTGCCTGCCCCCGGGCGGCGCCTTAATATTTTGCTGCCGGGTGTTTTCCGGTTTTTGGCCCGCCCCGGCCCCCGGCGGTGGCATTTCTCACCCCAGACTCTGCTGAGATCCACGTGGGCGTTAGCTCCAGGATCGTCACCACAAAGGCTCTGGAGCTAGCCACACAATGGCCCGGCTGCGGGCGAGCCCCTTCAGCTCTGCCCGCGTGGGGTGCTGCCGACTGTGCTCATCCGACAATACTGGCCCGCTGGATTCCGGCCGTCCTCAGGGATGCTCCGCCGAGAACCTGTTGTTTAGGGGTGGCTGATGTGGTTCTTCCGGGCAGTCGCGCTGGACCTGGATGGGACACTCACCGAGGATGATCAGCTCAGCGAAAGCGGGATGGCCGCGGTTAAGGCCTTCCGGGCTGAGCGGCGGGTCATCCTGGTGACCGGCCGGACCTTTGAGGACCTGGAAGCCGCATTTCCCGGGCTTTGGCGCGAGTTCGACGCGGTCGTCACCGAAAACGGCGCCGTGCTGCACACCGCGGCTGGCGCGCGGCCGCTGGCGAGCCCGGTCGATCCCGCCATCCAGGACGCGCTGGCTGGCCGCGGCGTGTCCGCCCGCGCAGGGCAGGTGCTGCTCGCGATGGCCGCGAAGGATGCCGTCACCGCGGCGGAGGTCATCGCCGGCCTTGGCCTGGACTGCCAGGTCATCCGCAACCGCAGTGCCGCGATGATCCTGCCGGCCGGGGTAACCAAGGGCACCGGGCTGCTCGCGGCGCTGGATGAGCTCGGCCTGTCGCCGCACAACGCAATCGCTGTCGGCGACGCGGAAAACGACCTGGCGCTGCTGCAAACTGCCGAGGTCGGCGCGGCGGTGGCCAGCGCCGTGCCATCGCTGGCCGCGCGCGCGGACCTGCGGCTCAGCTCACCAGACGGTTCCGCCGTGACCGAACTGCTGACCGGACCGCTGCTGACCGGCCAGCAGCGGCTGTGTCCGCCGCGGCGATGTGTGACGATCGGGAGCTTCGACGACGGCCAGCCGGTACTGGTGCCCGGATCCCAGGCAAGCGTGCTGATCGCAGGCGACACCGGAGCCGGGAAGAGCTACCTGGCCGGGCTGCTGGCCGAACGGTGGATCGACGCTGGCTACGCGGTACTCATCCTGGACCCCGAGGGCGATCACATAGGGCTCACCCAGCGGCCCGGCGTGTACCTGGTCGACGCCGCCGCGCACCTGCCCGCCCCCACCGACCTGCTGGCTATCGCCTGCCCCGGCCGGGCCAGCCTGGTCCTCGACCTGTCGGGCCTGCCCGACGACAGCAAGACTGCGTACCTGAACCGGCTGCCGGACGCCATCGCCGCTGAGCGCGCCCGGCACGGCATCCCGCACTGGGTGCTTACCGACGAGGCGCACCTGACCCAGCGCGCCAGCGCCGACCAGCCGCGCGGACCCGGCTTGGCCGAGCCGGGCACCTGCATCGCCACCTGGCAGCCGGACACCTTGCCCGCCGTCCGCGACACGGTCGACATCATCCTGGCCGTCACCGGAGCGCCCCCCGGTGTCGCCAACGCGCCGATGGCGGCGCCCCGTGCCACCATATCGGTCAACGGCCAGCCGCCGCAGCCGTTCACCGTCGCCACCAGGATCAGCCCGCACGTGCGCCACCAGCACAAATACACCGCAATCCCGTTGCCGCCGCACCGCCGGTTCTACTTTCACACCACCGGCGAACCGGCCGCTGCCGCCACCCTGGAGGAATTCAGCCGACAAATCCGCCACTGTGACTCGGCGGTCCTGGCCTACCACCTGGCCCGCGGCGACTTCTCCCGGTGGATCACCGGCGTCCTCGCCGACCGCAGCCTCGGCACGCACCTCGCCGCGATCGAACGCGACGTCGGTCACCACCACGCAGCCGAACTCGAACGCGCCAGGCACCGGATCATCCACGCCATCGACGGCCGCTACCCGGGCACCAGCGAACCATGAAGGCCAGCGCCCGCGACAGCTCAGGTCACCTTCCAGCCACCCCTGGCCCGGAGCTAGCATGGCAACCTCCGGTCCGTCCCGGTTCCCGCGGCATCGTCCTCAGCCCAGATCCGGGATGCACGGGGGTGATCTGGCGGGTGTTTTCAGGAGTTCTCCGCCCTATCTGTCCCGCACGCGAGGCACTAAGCGGAACCGGGTCGCCCGCTCCCATGCAGATACGCCCAGCTTCGGCAGCCAGCGGCAGCGGGCTGTCCCCGACGTGGCCTGGCCTGCACAGCGGCCGCCACCACGTCATGCGGCATCAGCCACAAAATATGCATCCTTACGCATTTTGCCCGGATAGCCGGGGGCGTCAGGGACCATCGTCACCTTCCTGCCGGCCGGACCAGATGACATACGACCCTGCCCGGCCGGACGCGTGTCTGACCCGGGCGCCCGCAGGCCTCCGAGTCCTTGTGAGCGGGGGACCAAAGGCCCTGGTGATCGGGACCTCCGGCGCCGGGAAACGCCTGCGCTGGTGGGCATACTTATGCTACCTGCGAGACGAGCGAGGGAGCCATACCGCGGAGACGACCGGGCAGGGTCAAACCCCCGGTGATGGTCCGCCGGGAAGGCTGAGAGGCCGTCCGGCGATAGCCGGATGGCGACCCCAAGCACCTGATCCGGGCAATGCCGGCGGAGGGAAATCACCCCGCAGGCCTTATCGTGCTCTGGGCTAAGTGGCCAGGATCGTGACTAGAGGGCTGGTGACGCTGTTCGCCTGCGGCGACGTGATGCCGGGCCGCGGCGTGGACCAGATACTGCCCCATCCCGGCGACCCGGAACTGCGCGAAGACTACGCGGGCGACGCGAACGCGTATGTCAGGCTGGCCGAGCGGGTCAATGGGCCGATCCCGCGGCCGGCCAGCTTCTCCTGGCCATGGGGGGATGCCTTGCCGGTCGTGGCGGAGGCGGCACCGGACGTCCGGATTCTCAACCTGGAAACCAGCGTCACCCGCAGCACAGACTTCGCCCCCGGCAAAGCCGTGCACTACCGGATGGACCCTGGCAACCTACCGTGCGTGGCCGCGATCAGGCCCGACGTGTGTGCCGTGGCTAACAATCACGTGCTGGACTTCGGCGAGCGCGGGCTGCGGGAGACCCTCGCAGCGCTAGCCGGAGCGGGTTTGGCGGCGGCGGGAGCCGGACTCGACCAGGCGCAGGCCGGGCAGCCCGCCGCTGTGCCACTGCCCGACGGCGGCCGCCTGCTCGTCTACTCGTGCGGGACCGCCTCCAGCGGGATCCCGCCCCACTGGGCCGCCACCGCCACCCGGCCCGGGGTGAACCTGCTGCCCAGCCTGTCCCGTGCGGCCGCCGACGCCCTCATCACCCGGGCCCAGGCCGCCAGGCGAGAAGGCGCCGTCGCCGTGGTCTCCATCCACTGGGGATCCAACTGGGGCTACCGGGTGCACCCCGGCCAGGTCCGGTTCGCCCGCCGGCTGATCGACGGTGGCGTCGACGTAATCTACGGCCACTCCTCCCATCACCCCCGGCCCATCGAGGTGTACCGCGGCAAGCTCATCATCTATGGCTGCGGCGACTGCATCGACGACTACGAAGGCATCACCGGCCACCAGGAGTACCGACATGACCTGCGCCTGCTGTACCTCGCGTCGATAGCACCAGGCACGGGCGAACTCGCCGCCCTGACCATGGTGCCGATGCAGGCCAGGAACATGCGGCTGCGCCACGCCAGCACTGCCGACAGCAGGTGGCTGGCGGCCACGCTCGGCCGGATCAGCCGCGATTTCGGATCGCGGGTCGAACACCGGCCCGACGGCCACCTGATCCTGAAGGCCGAAAGCCCGGGCGGCGGTCCCGTCCGGTCTGGGTCCAACGTCTGTGGCCTGCCCTCTGGTCTCGGCGGCATGCATTGTCGCGATACAGGCGGGTTCGGATCTGGTTGATCGCCGCGCTGACGTTCTCGGTCGCCAACACGGAATTGGCCAGGAGGTCTTTTGTCCCTGGCCGCAGGACCAGCGCCCCTACCGGCCGAACTGCCGGGGCGTGATCCTGATCCAATGAAGGGCTGGTTCGCACGCCGCGGCTCGGCGCACCGCGACGCCGCGGACCTCGGTGAACTCGACGACCTGCTCCTGAGCCTGTCACATGTCGTGGTCGACCGCGCCTGCTGCTGCCCGGCCCGGCCGGTTGTCACCGGCATCATGCCGCCCGCGCCCGGCCGGCCGCACCCGGTGGACCTTCTGCTGTGCGGCCACCACTTCCGGGCCAGCCAGGCCGCCCTGACTGCCGCGGGCGCCGCGGCCTACGACGACACGGGGGCGCTGGTAGCAGGCAGCGCCAGCGAATACGCGCACCACCTGCGGGAGCACGCTGCGGCATAGCGGCGCAGGCATGGCCGGTTCACGACGTAGCCGCCGAACTCCGGCAGGAGCCCGCTGAGCCCGCGAGCCCCGGCATGGTCCGACGCATGTCGCGGGAAACGCCATCCGGGTCATCGCGCCTGCATCCCGGGTGGCCTGGAGCTTGCCTGCGGAGGTGCGGCCCTGGTCTGGCCAGTTCAGCAGGCCGTTGGTCAGCTCGACCTGCGTGCACCGCCGCTCTCAGCATGCGGCATCCTTTTCTTCCCGAGGGTCCCGCATGAGTGCGGATGGCGGCCAGCACGGGGGCCTTGGTCCCTATCGGGCCATCTCACAGCCGGATAGCAGTGACTTAACATGCGATGACAGGGAGCCGGTCATGAAAGCACAAGTCGGCGACGAACTGATCGTCAAGGGACTTCACGTCGGTAACCTCGACCGCCGGGGAGTGATTACCGAGGTGCGAGGCAGGGATGGTAGCCCGCCGTACCTGGTGCGGTGGAGCGACGGGCACGAGAGTTCATTCTTCCCTTCCTCGGACACTGTGGTCGAGCATGTCCCCCTGCCGGCCCGTGGGCAGGACAAGTAGCGGGGCCCTGACGCGTATCGTGAAGGCGCCTCCGTGCCGGGTCGTATCCTGCGATCCGCTTGCAGCCGGGAGCCGGTCGTTATGCTGGCACGGATGGGCCGGGCGTATGATCGCGGCTCAGGTCACCGCGTTTGGGGCCGTGGGTCAGGTGGCTGAGGAACCAGTCCCGGGCTAGCACGGCGGCGGCGTCGAGGGCGCCTGGCTCTTCGAAAAGGTGGGTCGCGCCGGGCACGATGTCGAGGCGGTTCTCGCACCGCAGCTCCGCTTGGGCCCGGCGGTTGAGGTCCAGCACCATCTCGTCGCGCCCGCCAACGATGAGCAGGGTGGGCGCGGTCACTACCGCCAGCCGGGGCCCCGCCAGGTCGGGACGCCCGCCGCGGGATACCACAGCCGCGATCCCGGCGCCGGGTTCGGCTGCGGCCCACAGCGCGGCCGCGGCTCCGGTGCTGGCACCGAAATAGCCGACGGCTGCCTGCGCTGCGCGGGCCTGGGCGCGCAGCCACCCTGTGACCTGGGTGAGGCGGCGGGCGAGCAGGCCGATGTCGAACACGTTCGCCCGGTCGAGTTCCTCCTCCGGGGTGAGCAGGTCCAACAGCAGTGTGCCCAGGCCCGCCTCGGCCAGAACGCGGGCGACGTGACGGTTGCGCGGGCTGCGCCGGCTGCTGCCGCTGCCGTGGGCAAAGACGACGATCCCGGGCGCGTCCTGCGGCACGGTCAGGCAACCGGCCAGCCGGACCTCCCCCGCAGCGGGCTCCACATCCTCTCCCCTGGCACCAGAGAGTTCCCCGTCCCGCTCAGGCGGGTCAGCACCGGCCGGAGCGGCCGCCGGCCGGGAAGCCGCTACCGCCGCGGCCTGCAGGCAGACGATGACCTCCTCGTCGGTGGTCTGAGAAAAATCAGCGTAGAACTCGCCGATGGCGAAAAAATCTCCCGGGGTGTGCACGCAGACCAGTTCGTCGGCGGCGCCGGCGATCCGCGCTTGCCACCCTCGTGGCGCGACCGGCACTGCGAGCACCACCCGGGCGGCGCCCTGCGCCCGCGCGACCTGGCAGGCAGCCAGGGCCGTGGATCCGGTGGCGATGCCGTCGTCGATCACTACGGCGGTCCGGCCGGCCAGCGGCTCGCGCGGCCGGCGGGCCCGGTACCGCGCTGCACGGGCGTCGACCTGTGCCTGCTCGCGCGCCTGGACCGCGGCCAGCTGGCCCGCGGAAACCCGGGCCAGTCGGACGACCTCGCGGTCGATCACCCGTACCCCGTCCTCCCCGACCGCCCCCATGCCGAGCTCGGGCTGGAATGGCACGCCGAGCTTGCGGACCACGATCACATCCAGCGGCGCGCCTAGCGTCCGGGCCACCTGCAGCGCAACAGGGACACCACCCCGCGGCAGGCCGAGCACGACCACCGACTCGCCCCGCAGATGCTCCAGCCTGGCGGCCAGCCGCCGCCCCGCATCGGCACGATCGGCGAACAACATGACACCCTCCGCTGGCGAGCTTTGCGCGGCCTGACCGGCACCGCCAGGGACCTTGGTCACCACTGGCAGCGGCCCCGCGCCGCCAGACGTAGCGCGGATCACCGTAACCGGCCGACAGCTCCTGGACCGCCGGCGCCAGGCGCTCAGCTTACGGTCGGCCTGGCCGGCCAGCGTGCGCAACCTGAGTTCCCGCAGGCAGAACTCGTACAACGGAGCCGCTGGCAGACGCCCCGACCGGGGTCACTACGACAAGGCGGCTCCGGCCAGACCGGTCGTGCTTGTCCGCGCAGGCTGCGGCCCGGCCCGATGGCTAGCGTAGCTTGCGGAGGAACGGGTCCTGCGGAGCGTATGGCGCCACCTTGACCCGCGCATCCACCACGAAGGCCCCATCCGGCCGTGCGATCACCGGGTTGAGGTCCAGGTCGGTGATCTCGGGCAGGTCGTCGGCGAGCTGGGAGGCCCGCAGCAGCAGGTTGCGCAGCGCCCCCAGGTCGACCGGCGGGCTGCCGCGGTGGCCGAGCAGGAGCGGCGCCGCCTTGATGGACCGGATCAGCATGTCGGCGTCGGTGTCGGTCAGCGGCGTGAGCCGGGCCGCGTGGTCGGCGAGTACGTTGGTGGCTACGCCGCCAAGTCCGAACACGATTAGCGGGCCGAACATGTGGTCGTCGGCTACGCCGACGATCACCTCGGTGCCGCCGCCGATCATCGGCTGCAGCAGTACCTGGCGCAGCTTGCCGCCGAAGCGTCCGGTCAGACTACGGTAGGCGGCGCGCACGTCGGCCTTGGTGCGCAGGTCGAGCTCCACCCCGCCGGCATCAGTCTTGTGCACTAGCCCCGGCACATCGGCCTTGAGCACCACCGGGCCGGCTCCGGCCTCGAAAGCCCGGACCGCCTCCCTCTCGCTGCGGACCGGTGTTAGCTCGGCCAGCGGTATGCCGTAGCAGCCCAGCAGTCCGGCGGTCTTGTCGGGGGGAAGCCAGCCGCCGTCGCCGACCTCGAGGAACTCAAGTACTAGGGCGCGTGCGTCGTCGGCCCTGATGTCGCCGAGCTCGGGCACCATCCCGCTCGGTGCGGCCCGCCACGCCCCGTACTTGGCGGCGCGGGCGACGGCGGCGGCGGCGGCCTCCGGGTAGGCGTAGGCGGGTACCGCGGTTCCGTCGGTTCGCCCGGACAACAGCCGTACCGTTTCCGCCTGGTCGAGCAGCACCGCGGCCAGCGGTACCCGGATGTCGGCCTGCCGGATCGCCGCGACCATGTCGCCGGTCGCACCGGTGGGCAGCGCGAGCACGATCATCGCGCTGACTTCTTCGTCCGCCGCCGCGAGTTCCAGGCACTCCCGGAATGCCTCGGTGGAGATGGTGGCGGAGGTGTCGATCGGACCGCTGACCGCGCCGCCGGGCGGGATCAGCGCGCGCAGCCGGGAGCGGGTCTGCTCATGCGGCCGGTGCACCGTCAGGCCAGCTTCGGTGCAGGCGTCGGCGGCGAGCACACCCGCGCCGCCGACGTTGGACACGATCGCGACGGTGTTGCCCTTCGGGACCGGCTGAGTGGCCAGCAGCGCCGTCGCCTCGATCAGGTCGCCGAAGCCGGGCACCGCGATGACGCCAGCCTGGGCGAACAGCGCCTCCCTGGTGACGAGCGGCGTCGCGACCGCCGCGGTATGCGAGGCGGCCGCCAGCTGGCCTGCCGCCGAGCGCCCGGCCTCCACGGTGAGCACCGGCATGCCCGCGGCGACCCGACGTGCTGTGCGGGCGAACTTGCGCGGGTTGCCGAACGATTCGATGTACAGCACCGCGAGCCTGGTGACGCCGTCGTGTTCCCACCACATCAGCATGTCGTTGCTGGACACGTCGAGCTTGTCGCCCACCGACGCGAACGAGGAGATGCCGATGCCCAGCCGGGACAGCGCCTCGGCGGCCGCGAACCCAAGGCCGCCCGACTGCATCACCAGCCCGGCCACTCCCGGCTGCGGGTGGGCGGCAGCGAAGGTCGCATCCAGGGCGATGCCGGGCACCGCCACCCCGAAGCAGTTCGGGCCGACCAACCGCATGCCGTGCCGGCGGCATGTCGCGAGCAGGTCGGCGCGGACGGTGTCATCGAGCCCGGAGGTGATCACCACCGCGGCGCGCGCACCGCGCCGCCCGCACTGCTCGGCCGCCTCCAGCACCGCCGCGGCGGGCACCGCGATTACCGCCAAGTCGACATGCTCCGGCAGGTCGTCGGCCGACGCCAGGCAGGGCAGGCCGCCTATCTGCTGGGCGTGGGGGTTCACCGGGTACAGCTTTCCCGCGTACCCGGCACCGCGGATGTTGTCCAGGATCACCCGTCCAACCGTCCCAGGCCGCCTGCTGGCGCCGATCACCGCGACCGACTCCGGCGCGAATACGTACCGCAGGCTGGCGACGTCCGCGCGGCGCTCGCGCTCGGCCACCGCGTTCAGGTAGCCGTCCAGGGCGGTGCCTCCGCCGTCTCTGGGCAACGGGATGGTCATGTCGACGACCCCATCCTCGGTGTGACGGTGCACCGGCAGGCCCGCGTCGGCGAAGACCTTGAGCATCTCCGTGTTCTCGGTCAGCGTCTGCCCGATGAACGCGATGACCTGATGGCTCCTGGCGTAGGAGACCAGGTGCTCCAGCAGCAGGGTCGCGATGCCCCTGTGGTGCATGTGGTCGGCGACCGCGAACGCGAGCTCAGCCCGGTCCGGCACCCCGCGGATCGTCTCATAGCTAGCGCAGCCAACCACCTCGCGGTCCGCCAGCGCGAGCAGCGCCACCCGGCCCTGCCCGGGCTCGCGGCAGATCCGCCGCGCCTCGGTCTCGGCGGCGATCCGGCTGAGGCCGAAGAAGCGCAGATAGGCGTTGTCCGGCGACATCGCCTCGTGCATGGCCTTGACCGCGTCGAAGTCGCCGGGCCCTGCCGGGCGGATCTCCACCGTGCTGCCGTCCGCCAGCAGCGCGTACACCGGCTCGACTGTCTGCGCAGCGCTCATGTCATTGAACTCCCCTGCCGTACTCACCGGGTCAGTGCCTGTGACACGGGACAATGTTGACACTGACACACCCGCGACCCCGTCGTCATCACCCGTTGCCGATGGTCAAAGTCAGCCGCTCGTACGCCGTCCTGAGCGCTTCCAGATCAATCGCCGGATAGTAGTCATCGTCGATATACGCCCGAGCAGCGTCGGCTGCCGCTTGCGCTTCGGCTTCCGTGAATTCCACCGTGATCATCGCTCTCCCCTCTCTAAACACTGGTGGCACGGCAATGAGTCGAACACCGCTCACGCGCGGACAAGCTGATCCCGCGGTCCGCGCCCGTTACCATCCGATAACCGATCGGCTCGTGCCATGTTCCACGGTCACCAACCAGCGGACACCGGCTCTACTGCGGCGGAGTAGGGTCATATGTCCTCCCTACACAGGCCAACGTCTGCATCGGACTCTGGGGTATCCCCGCTGACCTTCGACTTGGCCGACGGGGCCCCAGCCCTGACTCGGGGGGACGGCGTCCTTTCCGCGGGCCGGACCAAAAGGTCCCGGGCTGTTGGGGCAGCTGGCCATGAAGGCCGAGGCCGCTACCGGCAAGGCTTAGGCAGAGTAAACCGCGAGAGCAGGCCCAATGAACGACTCTAGGATGACAGGGCTGGCCAGGCGACGTCATCAGCGAATATATGGCCAGACCGCCCCTCGCCTGCGGGCGGGTAAGAGCGACCGTGTCCAGCCCGGCAGGTAGTCCGCGTCGCAGCCAGGCTCCCGCCTCAGCGTCCCACGCGCCCGAATCCGAGGTCACCGGAAATCCTTAACGGCCCGACCAGGCACGTCACACTTCCAGCGCCACCGCCCGCGGCGCGCCACTCCCCCGCTGCTGACAACGCACCACACGAAAATAAAAACGATGGCAGGCCAAGATCCCACAAATTCGCACACCACACACGCCACACAGGACCTCGCCTGCACCATGAGGGAGTTCCCGTAGTAACGCATATCCCATGGTAAGGAGCAAGAGTAGAAAGCTCCCGCGATAGGACTCGAACCTATAACCTGCCGGTTAACAGCCGGACGCTCTGCCAGTTGAGCTACGCGGGATCGGTCCGCATAAGGGTAGCGCACCCGCAGCGCTCGCGTGACG
>Ga0187783_10003383_pt1 | contig 11742 bp, 11 predicted proteins | sample 1015_SJ02_MP02_2_FD_132471 | JGI IMG/M metagenome (GOLD analysis project Ga0187783, IMG submission 132471) | Tropical peat soil microbial communities from peatlands in Department of Meta, Colombia - 1015_SJ02_MP02_20_MG | ecosystem: Environmental > Terrestrial > Soil > Wetlands > Peat | place... | reverse complement strand
GGTGTGAAATAGTGCCTAATGGTGTCTTGCGGAGGGCCTTGTGCACGCGGAGCTGCCGCGCTTTGCCGGTTCGGAGCAGCACGCCCTTGACGACAAGGGACGGCTTATCGTGCCGGCGCGCTTCCGCGAACGCCTGGGCCCACAGTTTGTCCTAACGATCGCCCACCCCGACCCCTGCCTGGCGCTTTATCCCACCGCGACCTGGATCGAGTTCTGCGGCCGGGTCGAAGCCATCCAACCCAAGGACGACCGTTACCGCCGTTACGTGCGGTATATCTTCGCGCATAGCGAGGAGGTCTCGTGCGACGTTCAAGGGCGCGTCGTCGTGCCCGCCCTGCTGCGCGCGTACGCCGGTATCAAGCGTCAGGTCGTGTCGGTCGGTCTGCTTACGCGGATCGAGATTTGGGCGAGGGAGCGATACGCGTTCGAAACACCGCCCGAAGGCGAGGTCCCCGGCTTCATGGCAGAGCTGGGTCTCTAAAACTCGCGATGTGCAAACGCGATGATTCACGTTCCCGTGCTGCTCGAACCCTCAATCGACTACTTAGCGATTCGTTCCGACGGAACGTACGTCGACGCAACGTTTGGCGGGGGCGGGCATTCGCAAGCGATTCTCCAACGGCTCGGACGCGGGCGATTGATCGCAATCGACGCCGATCCGGCGGCGCGCGCGCGTGCGTCGCGTCTTTCCGATACGCGCTTGCACTTCGTTCAAGCGAATTTTCGCGACATTCCCGGCGTCCTCGATCGGTTGGGAATCGAGTCGATCGACGGCGCGCTCTTCGACTTGGGAGTTTCTTCGATGCAACTTGACGACCCGGAGCGGGGATTCTCACTCGGAAAGGTCGCGCCGCTCGACATGCGCTTAGATCCGGAATCGGGTCCCAGCGCCTACGAGGTGCTCGCAACCGCGACGGAACGCGAGCTGGCCGACATCTTCTTTAAGTACGGCGAGGAACGCAGCGCGCGCCGGATAGCCCGCGCGGTGGTCGGTCGCCGCGAGCGCGGCATGCTGCCGAGCACGACGGCAGAGTTTGCGAGTCTAATTGCGGGCGTGATGGCGCGTCCGGGACGCCGAGAAAGGATTCATCCGGCGACGCGCGTCTTTCAGGCGCTGCGCATCGCCGTCAACGACGAGCTCGACGCGCTGCGCGAAGGCCTGCACGGTGCGATCGGACGCTTGCGCGGCGCGGGTCGCGTCGTCGCGATCAGCTTTCATTCGCTCGAGGATCGCATCGTCAAGGAAACGTTTCGCGAGGACGACCGGCTCGAAGTTCTGACGAGGCGACCCGTTCTTCCCGACGACCGCGAACTGGCGGAGAACCGCCGCGCGCGCAGCGCCAAGCTGCGCGCTGCGCAACGAAAGGCGGGATGACGTGGTCCAACCGCGTTTCTTTGCGCGGCCGGCGCGCATCGCAAGACCCCGTACCGTTCGGGCCGCGACGCAACGGCGCATCTCCCGCAGATCGCGAGCGCGCTATTCGAGCGTCAGCCGCGTTTTTGCGATCCTGATAGTGGCTCTGGTTCTCTTGATGGGCTACGTCGTGCTCACGTCGAGTTTGACCGGCACAAGCTATGCGCTTGCCAAGGCGCGAGCGCAACGCGAAGCGCTGCAGGAAGAAACTATGCGTCTCGACGACCGGATTGCGGCGCTTCGATCCGACGACCGTCTCTCGGAACTGGCGGCGCGCATCGGCATGCGCGAGCCGCAACGCTTCGCGGTCGTGCGGATTGAGTCTCCGCCGCGCGTGGCGCGCGCGCGTCTCCGATTCCCGGCGCTCTCCTCGCTGGCCGGATTCTTCATGCCGGCGGTAGCGCACCGGCAGTAGGTCGTCGCGGCAAGCATGCATCAGCGAACCTTCGCGCGCGTCGCTCCGATGCGTGCGCGATTATTTTTTTATGGATGCATCGCCGTCGCGCTGTTTCTTTCATGGCGGCTCTTCGACGTGCAAGCCCGCAACGGAGCGCTCTACGCGCGCCGGGCGCTGGAGCAACGCTCGGACACCGTCGAGGTCTTCGCGCGTCGCGGCAGCATTCTCGACCGCTATCAAAACGTGCTGGTGCAATCGTTGCCTTCGGAGAGCGTGTACGCCGTGCCGCGCGAGATCGCCGACCCCGACGCGCTGGCGCACAAGCTGCAGACGGTTCTAGGAAAGCTCGACGCGGGAACGATCGAAGCCTTGCACGACCGTCACCTGTGGTTCGTGTGGCTGGCGCGAAAAGTTCCGCACGAGGTCGCAGCCCGCGTGCGGAGCCTTGGGCTGATCGGAGTGGACTTGAAGGAAGAGGAGACCGGGCTGCGCGTCGATACGGCCGGGCGCCTCGCGTCCACGGTGCTTGGCTTCGTCGGAACCGACGAAAATGGGCTGGATGGCGTCGAGTACGCCGACGACAGCGTGCTGCGCGGGCAATCGGGCCGCGTAACGCTCGAGGCCGACGAATTCGGCCGGCCGATTCCGTTCGGCCGCGAGCGCATCGTAACGCCGGCGCAACCCGGCTTGGACGTTGCGCTGACGATCGATCCGTATCTTCAATTCGTTGCCGAGCGTGCGCTTGAAAAGCAGGTCAGTACGTTTCATGCCCTCGACGGCACCGCGATCGTGATGGATCCGTGGACCGGCGAGATCCTCGCGCTGGCGAATTTGCCGGACTTCGATCCGAACAAGTTTTGGCGCTATGCCGACGGGCAGCGTCGCGACCGCGCCGTGATGGATGCCTACGAGCCGGGCTCGACCTACAAGCTCATTACGGCTGCCGCGGCCTTAGAGTCGGGCAAAGTAACGCTGGCATCGCGATTTCCTGCGCACGACAGGCTCGAAGTAGGCGGTCAGACGATTCATAATGCGGAAGACGGCTTCATGGCAGGAACGGGCGGGAGCGAAACGCTCGAGCAGATCGTCGAATATTCGCACAACGTCGGTGCTGCCGAGGTCGGTCTCTCGATCGGCGGAAAGACTCTCTACGACATGGAGACGAAAGCTGGGTTCGGCGTGCTGACCGGCGCCGGGTTGCCCGGCGAGAATCCCGGGATCGTACCGCCCCCTTCGCAGTGGAGCGGTTCGTCGCTTGCGACGATGTCGTTTGGGCAGGGAGTTTCGGTTACGCCGCTCGCGATGGCCCGGTACTATTGCGCGATCGCCAACGGCGGCTTGCTGATGCAGCCGCAGATCGTCCGCGCCGTCTACGATCAACAAGGAAATCTGGTAAAACGTTATCCACCACACGTCGTGCGCCGCGTCTTTTCGCGCCGCACGTCCCAAGAATTGCGCGCCTTCTTGCGCGGCGTAGTCTTGCGCGGCACGGGAGATCCAACGGCACAGATTCCGGGTTATGCCACCGCCGGTAAGACCGGCACGGCGCAAATGGTCGTCGACGGCCTCTATCGCGGCGGCTATTACGCCGCGTCGTTCATCGGCATGGTTCCATATCCGCGCGCCCGTTATCTCATCTACGTCAAAGTCGAGCGGCCAATCGGTTCGTACTACGGCAGCGTCGTGGCGGCGCCGGCATTCGCCGAAATCGCGCGCGCTGCCATGCTACACGCGGGAGTCTTGCCGAGCGCCGTCGTGGCGCGCAGTGACCGTTAAACGCCGGATCGCCCTGACGGCCCTGCTAAGCCGTCTGCCGGAAGCACGCATCACCGGCGACCGGCAAGTCGAAATCGAAGCGATCGCGATCGATTCGCGCGCCGTCGAACCGGGCGCGCTCTTCGTCGCGCTGCGCGGGAGTCACTCGGACGGCCACGCCTATCTGCAACAGGCCGTTACCAACGGCGCGCGCGCCGTCGTCACCGAGTCGACCCCGAACGCCATACCGGCCGGCGTCACCGCCGTGCGCGTTGCCGATTCGCGGCGCGCGCTCTCGGCGCTCGCGGCGGCGTACTACGGCGACCCGTCGCAGGATCTCGACGTGATCGGCATCACCGGCACGAACGGAAAGACGACAACCGCGCACATGGTTGCGGCGATTCTCGACGCAGCCGGCACACGGTGCGGCGTCATCGGAACGGTCGGCGCACAGTTTGGCGGCCGCCGATGGCGTCTGGAGAACACCACGCCGTTGCCGCCCGAGCTGCACCGCCTGCTTGCGGAGATGCGGGACGAGGGAGCGAAGGCCGTAGCGATGGAGGTCAGCTCGCACGCGCTAGCGCTCGAGCGAATCGCGGACGTGAAATTTCGGATCGCGGTGCTCACGAACGTCGGTCGCGACCACCTCGATTTTCACGGCTCGCACGAGGCCTACGCGCAGACCAAGCGCCGGCTTTTCTCGTTGGCGCCGGCTTGCGTGCTCAACGTCGATGACTATTGCGGCCAAGCGTGGGCGCGCGAGCTGCGCGACGAGGGCCGCGTCGTGGTCACCTATGGCCTAAGCGACGCAGCGATGATTCGCGCCGATGCCCTCGCCGTCGACGCGGCGGGAAGCAAGTTCTGCGTCGACGGTCGGCCTTACGAGCTTGTATTAGCGGGCCGCTTCAACGTGTACAACGCGCTAGCCGCAATTGGCGTGGCGCAGCTGCTCGGAATCGACGGCGCGACGGCCGCTCGCGGCTTAGCAAAACTCCCGTCGGTTCCGGGGCGAATGGAGCGCCTCGCTGCCGGCGGCATCGAAGTCGTCGTGGATTACGCGCACACGCCCGACGCACTTGAAAACGCGTTACGTTCGCTGCGCGAAACGGCCGGCGGTGCGGTCGCCGTCGTGTTCGGTTGCGGAGGCGACCGCGATCGGGGAAAGCGTTCGCAGATGGGAGCGGTTGCCGCGCGGCTCGCGGATCGCCTCTACGTTACCAGCGACAACCCGCGCAGCGAAGCTCCCCAAGCAATCGCCGACGCCATCCTCGAAGGAATCGGTGATCGAGAACGAGTCGTCGAGCTCGATCGCCGGCGCGCGATCGAGCGCGCAATCGCCGAGGCGGCCGCCGGCGACGTTGTTTTGGTAGCCGGTAAAGGGCACGAAACCTATCAAATCGTCGGAAACGCCGTGCTGCCGTTCGACGATGCCGAGATTGCGCGGGAAACGCTCGCGGCCCGGACCGCGCTAAAGTGAATTTACCGCTCGAGATTGCGATTGCGGCAAGCGAGGCGACGATCTACGACGGCGGCGCCGCGCCCGCGGCGCTTGCCTGCAGCACCGATACCCGAACGATCGCGCAGGGAGACACCTTTATCGCATTGCGAGGCGAGCGCTTCGACGGGCACGCTTTTACGGAGGAAGCAGTGCGCCGCGGGGCTGCGATGCTCGTCGTCGATCGAATCGATGCGCGGGTCGACGGCGTTGCAACGCTGCTGGTCGGGGATACCAAAGCCGCATACATGGCATTCGCGGGCGCCGCCCGCGGGCTGTTCCGCGGACGCGTCGTCGCAATTACCGGCAGTGCCGGCAAAACGACGACCAAAAGCTTTCTGGCGCAGCTGCTCGAGCCGCGATACGGCAACCGAATACTGGCGACGCCCGAGAATGAGAACAACGAGATCGGCGTGAGCAAACTGCTCTTGGCCGCATCGAACTCCGACCACGACATCTTGATCGTCGAGATGGGCGCGCGCCGCTACGGCGACGTTGCGGAGTTGGTGGATATAGCGCGTCCTCAGCTCGGCATTCTCACCAATGTCGGCGAGGCGCACCTCGAGATCATGGGGTCGCGCGAACGGCTCGAGGAAACGAAGTGGGCCCTGTTCGCTCGCGGCGCGCGCGCCGTGCTCAATGCATTCGACGACGTTTCCCGGCGTCGCGCCCGGACGCTCGCGCAATCGCCGCACTGGTTTGCGTCGCAACCCTTTGCGCTCGATGACGGGATGGAAACCCTCACTGCTTTGACCGGTACGGGCTTTCTTCTGCATAGCTCGGACGGGATCACGGTCCAGCGCGAAGTCGAGCTGCGCGTGCCGGGCGACCACAATCGCGCCAATGCGGCGGCGGCCGCAGCCGGCGCGCTCGAAATCGGCATACCGCTCGAAGAGCTGCCCGCCGAACTTCCCCGCTTGCGCCTCCCGCAGGGCCGCTACGATCGCCTTGCGGCAAGAAACGGCCTTCGCCTGATCTACGATGCATACAACGCCAACGCAAGCGGCATGATCGCCGCGCTCGATGCATTCGGATCGGAGACTGCGTCCCGGCGCATCGCCGTGCTGGCCTCGATGGCGGAGCTGGGTGAAGAGTCGGAAGCCTTGCACGAGCGCGTCGGCGCGCACGCGGCCGCATTGGTCGACGTGCTGCTCGTGCGGGGCGACTATGCCGATGAATTGGCCCGCGGTGCTAGCCGCGCCGGCCTTTCGCAGCGGCAGATCGTCCGGATCGGAAGCAACGCGCAAGCTGCCCAATGGCTGCGCGAGCACGCGAGCGCCGGCGACGTCGTGCTGCTCAAGGGCTCGCGAAAATACAAGCTCGAAGAGATCGTCGAAGAGTTACGCACGTGAGTTTGGTGACGCGGAGCTTGCTCGTTGCGCCTGCCGGGCTGGTCGCGATTCCCGTGCGAACGCCGCTGGTTTGCCCGGGCGATGATTTGGTCGCAACGCTGGCGCGCGCAATAGACGGGATCGCCAGAGCGGGCGATCTGGTAGCCGTTGCGGAGAGCGCCGTCGCGATCGCACAAGGCGAGCTGCTCTCGGCCGAATGCGTGCGTCCGTCTTGGTTGGCCTACGCGGTCGCTCGCCGAGTTCACCCGAATGCGACGATGAGCCAGCCGGAGTCGCTGCAGCTCGTGATCGATCGCGTCGGCGCGTGGAAGGTGATCTACGCGATGCTGCTCCAAGCGCTCGCGCGCCTGACCGGCCGGCGCGGCGCATTCTACGAAGTGTTGGGGGAGGCGATTGCGGCGTTCGACGGCTACACCGGAACGATGCCGCCGTACGATCGCGCCATTGTTTTCGCGCCTCGCGAGCCCGACGCGTTCGCCGAATCGGTGCGCGAGCAAACCGGCATCGCCTGTGCGGTCGTCGACGCCAACGACCTCGGAAGGGCGAAAGTGCTGGGAGCCTCGCGCGGCGTCAGTGCGCAAGGCGTGGAAGAGGCTCTGCTCGACAACCCGCACGGCAATAGCGACGAACAGACCCCGGTCGTGGTGCTCAAATGGCGTGGCGACGGCGGAAATCCGCTCTTTGCGGGAGCTGCGGCGTGAGCGCGATCGTCCCGGCATGGACGGCCGCTCTCATTTGGGTTCTCTTCGGTTTCGTGATCGGAGGTGGCGGCGCGCTGCTGCTCTTGCAGACGCTGCGCAGGTTGCGAATCACGCAATACGCCTATGAAGACGCGCCCGCAACTCATCGCGAGAAGACCGGAACCCCCACGATGGGAGGGATCGTCTTCGTCGTAGCGCTGCTGGCGGCACTTGCGGCGGCCCGTGTCTCGTTGCTGGCGCAGCTTGCGCTGCTCGTCACGCTCTGTGCGGCGATTGGTGCGATCGACGACGGCATGAAGATTGGTCATGGCGGCAACCGCGGATTACGAGCCCGGACGAAGCTTCTTGCGACCGCGTTGGCAGCGACCATCTTTCTGCGGGAGATTTACGATTCGCCCGGGCTGCTGCCGCGCGACGTGCTGTTTCATGCCGGCAGCCTGTGGCTGATCGCCCCGCACTGGCTCTGGCTGCTGCTGGGGATACTCGCGATCACCGCAACCGTGCAGGCCGTCAATCTGACCGACGGGCTCGATGGTCTCGCGGCGGGAACGACGATACCACCGCTCGTGGCGTTCGCGCTGCTTGGGGCGCAAACGCAGGTCGCGGCTGCGTTCATCGGAGCATCGGTCGGAGTAGGCGCGTGTCTAGGCTTCTTGGTCTTCAATCGCCATCCGGCGCGCCTTTTCATGGGCGATACAGGATCGCTTGCGCTCGGCGCGCTGCTGGCCGGCGTTGCGATCCTTTCGGGCGAGATGCTCCTGCTGATCGTTGCCGGCGGCGTCTTCGTCGCCGAGGCGCTCTCGGTGATCCTGCAAGTCTCGTACTTCAAGGCTTCGCATGGCCGGCGGATCTTCCGCATGAGCCCGCTGCACCATCATTTTGAGCTGGGCGGCTGGCCGGAAACGAAGGTGACGCTTCGCTTCTGGCTTGCATCGCTGCTCTGTTCGTTGCTAGGATGGGCCATCGTACGATGAGCGAGCTTTTCCAGTTCGATGCGGGCGAAACGGTGCTCGTCATCGGTCTTGGCCGTAGCGGCTTGGCGAGCATCGAAGTACTGCGCGATCATCGCGTGGCGCTCTACGCAACCGACGAGAAACCCAGCTGGGAGCTTGCCGAAGCGATCGCGACGGCGGAAAGCTTCGGTGCGCGCTTCGTCGAGGCGTCGGAGATCGAAAGCGTGCTCGGCGCGCTCACGTGCGCCGTGCTCTCGCCGGGCGTCCCGCTCACCTCGCCGGTCGTGCGCCGCCTCGATGCCGCCAACGTTCCCGTTTTCGGTGAGATCGAGCTGGCCTATCGCTTGTGCAGAGCCCCGATCGTGGCCGTGACCGGAACGAAGGGCAAATCGACGACGACCGCCTTGATCGGGCATTTGCTGCGCGGCTGCGGTTTGACGGTTCGAGTCGGTGGAAACATCGGCAACCCGCTCATCAAGGAAGTGCCCGACGCGCAGCCCGGCGATTGGGTCGTCGCCGAAGTTTCCTCGTTTCAGCTCGAGACGATTCGCGCGTTCAAGCCGCGCGTCGCGGTTCTGCTCAACATCGCTCCCGACCATCTCGACCGGTACCACTCGATGGACGAATATGCCGAGGCCAAGTACCGAATTTGCGCCAACCAGTCGATGCTGGATTGGTTCGTCGGCAACCTCGACGATCCGCGGATTGGCGCTCTGCACTGGCGGCACGGCGACGCGCGCGTTCAAGCGCGCCAGCTTTGGTATAGCTTAGAGAACCGCGACCAAGCGACCATGTATCTGCGCAACGGCACGATCATCTACGCGCCCGCGGTCGGAGATCCTCGGCCGATCGCGCTTCTGTCGCGGGACGAAATTCCGTTGCCCGGCGAGCACAACGTGCAAAATGCAATGGCGGCGCTACTCGCGGCGCTGGCCGTCGGATGCGAGCCGCGCTTGCTGCGCGCGTCGATTGCAACCTTTACGCCGATGCCGCATCGGCTGGAAACGATCGCGGAAATCGACGGCGTGCGGTACGTGGACGATTCGAAATCGACGACTCCCGATGCGGTCATCGCAGCCTTGCGCACGTACGATTCGCCGATCGTGCTGATTGCCGGCGGACGAGCAAAAGGATCCGCGTTCGACGCAATGGGCCTTGAGATCGCAAAGCGCGCCAAGGCGCTGGTCGCGATCGGCGAAGCCGCTGCCGAGATTCGCCGCGCCGCGCCCGGCGTTGATGCCGCCGAGGCGACGTCAATGGATGAAGCGGTGCGGCGCGCGCGCGCCTTTGCAACGCCGGGCGACGTGATTCTGCTTTCGCCCGGATGCGCGTCCTTCGATATGTTTGCGTCGGCCGAAGATCGCGGCGAGCGCTTCGGAGCCGCCGTTGCAGCGCTGCGGGAACCGGCCGGTGCATAGCTCGGCGGCATTGCGTCCCCAAGCTCGGGCGCCGCTCGATACCGGGCTCTTCACCGCGGTCGCCGCGCTGATCGGAATCGGGCTGGTGATGGTGTTCTCGGCGTCGAGCGCGACGGCGTACGCGCAGCACGGCGACATCGCTTACTATTTGAAACGTCAACTCGTATGGTTGGCCGTCGGACTGGGCGGCGCGTACGGATGCTACCGGCTCGACTATCACCGGCTGCGGCAGTTAGCGCCGTACCTTCTGATCGCTGCAATCGCCGGACTCGCTCTGGTTTTCGTTCCTCACGTCGGATTGGGGGTCAACGGCGGTCGCCGCTGGATCGGCACCGGAAGCTTTAGCATCGAACCTTCGGAGTTTGCAAAACTCGCGCTGGTGATCTATCTGTCGGCAGCGCTCTCGGCGCGGGGCGAACGAATCACGTCGCTGGTGCGCGGTCTGTTTCCGCTCTGCGTTCCGGTCGTGATCATGGCGATGCTGGTGCTCATGGAGCCCGACATGGGGACTGCGAGCCTGCTGCTGTTCATCGCGTTCGCGCTGTTTTTCGCCGCGGGTGCACGGCTGCTGCATCTGCTGGCGGTAGTTCTGGCGATTGCCCCGCTCGCCGCATTCACGGTGCTGTCGAGCCCGTATCGACGCGCTCGCATTTTCGCGTTCCTCGACCCGTGGAAGGATCCGCTTAACACCGGCTTTCACATCGTTCAATCGCTGTTGGCGCTGGGCAGCGGCGGACTCTTCGGCGTCGGATTGGGTGCGTCGCGTGCCAAGTTCTTCTATTTGCCCGAGCAGTACACCGATTTCATCTTCTCGGTGCTGGGCGAGGAGCTAGGACTGGTCGGCACGCTCGCCGTGATCGCGCTCTTCGTCATGCTGGCATACCGCGCGGTTCGGATCGCGCTGCGAGCCCCCGACCGCTTCGGTTTCTTTCTGGCCGTCGGCTGCGCCGCGATGATCACGATTCAAGCCTTTGTGAACATCGGCGTCGTTTCATCGTCGTGGCCGGTGACGGGCGTGCCGCTGCCATTCATTTCGTTTGGCGGCAGCTCGCTGGTGGTCAGTCTGTTGGCCGTCGGAATCATCGCCAACGTAGGACGGTATCGCCGGACTCGCGAGCAAGCGTGACCGTTGTCTTCGCCGGCGGTGGCACGGGCGGGCACGTCTATCCGGCAATTGCGATCGCCGACGCGTTGCGGGCTCGCGGTGCGACGATCGCGTTCATCGGTACCGCCGACCGTCTCGAAGCGACGATCGTGCCGAAAGCAGGCTACGTGCTGCACCCGATTGCAAGCCGCTCGATGCCGCGCACGCCCTCGTTCGGGTTGCTGGCTACGATTACGTCGAACCTGAAAGGAACGCTGCAGAGTTTGCGGTTGCTCGCGGCGCAGCGGCCGGACCTGGTGATCGCAACCGGCGGTTACGTCGCATTTCCGGTGGCGCTGGCAGCGCGCATTCGGCGGTTCTTGCGGCTTTCGACCGCGCCGCTCGTTTTGCTCGAGCCCAACGCCGCGCCGGGCTTGACGAATCGCTTGCTGTCGCCGGTCGTCGACGAGGTTTGGCGAGCGGCCCCGGTCCGCGCGGAACTGCGCGACTTGCCCCGGCGTGAAGATGCGGCCGCGCGGCTTGGACTCGATCCTTCGCTCCGGACGCTGTTAGCGGTGGGTGGAAGCCAGGGCGCGCGTTCGATCAACGACGCACTGATGCGCCTGGTTGAAAATAACGCGGTCCCTGCCGGCTGGCAGCTTCTCGCGCTGACGGGCCAGACCGAGTACGATCGCGTCCGGCCGGTGCTGCCGCTGGCACGCCCGTATTTGGACGACATGCGCGATGCGTACGCGGTCGCGGATCTCGTGCTGGCCCGCGCGGGTGCATCCACGCTCGGCGAGTTGGCGGCCTTACGAAAACCGGCGATCTTGGTGCCGTATCCCTACGCGTCGGAAGATCATCAGGCCGCGAATGCCGCGCGCTTCGAGGCGGCGGGAGCCGCGGTGATCGTGAACGACGAGACGTTGCGCGACGAAGGTCTTGCGCCGGTGCTGGAGCAAACGGTGCAGCCGCAGCGGCTCGCGCAACTCTGTGCCGGCGCCGCGCGTTTGGAGGGAGCCGATTCGCTGGCGGTGATTCTCGCCCGGATCGAAGCACTGACTGCTAGAAAGGGCGCAGCGTGAAGACGATCCACTTCGTCGGAATCGGCGGCATCGGCATGAGCGCGATCGCGCGCGTGCTGCTGGCTCGCGGCGAAGCGGTTTCCGGCTC
>Ga0187783_10003382_pt1 | contig 11742 bp, 8 predicted proteins | sample 1015_SJ02_MP02_2_FD_132471 | JGI IMG/M metagenome (GOLD analysis project Ga0187783, IMG submission 132471) | Tropical peat soil microbial communities from peatlands in Department of Meta, Colombia - 1015_SJ02_MP02_20_MG | ecosystem: Environmental > Terrestrial > Soil > Wetlands > Peat | place... | reverse complement strand
GTTGCTGGCAACCGGGCGCGTTCGGCTCTACGAGCACGCAAACGCGATTGCGGCGGCGATTGCGGATAGTCCGCCCTCGAATCCGTATGCGATTCTGAACGCGATCGAGAACGTGTTCAGCGGAACTGGGCCGGGCGAGGCCGAGCTGGGCCAAGTTGGTGCGGACTATTTTACGCTGCCTGCGAAAGGCTATCCGGGCTACTATCAATATCAGTACGTCGCAAGCGGGCTCAATCCGAACGCCGCCAACGTCGACGTTCCATATGAGTCGCCGCGAGCCATAAAATTCGATCCACGGAACGTCCGCCTGTGGGAGCGGTGGGTGCAGGCCGGCCGCTCGGTGGGCATCACCTCGATGGCTCCAATCGTGGCTCCCAATGCGGCGTGGAAGCCGCACAGCAAGCTTTTTCCGCCGACGCGCCGCGCGTACTACGATCTGAACAGCTCGTTCTATGACTTGTCGCGATTCGAAGCGTTGTACGGCGGCGGAATTGCCCTCGACACGCCCCCGAACTTCTTCCTCGACGGCGGAAGCGGCCCGGGTTACCAGCGCTTTATCGAGCAGGCAATCCGCTGGGGAGACGCTCACGGCATCCGCACGACGGTATTAGTATCGCCTTATCCCACTCGGCGAGCCTTTTCGGAACGCACCAAAGCGTTCGTGAGCGTTTTGGTTGCGCACGCCGCGGTTCCCACCGAGTGGGCCGTTGACGACTATGAAAATACCAACCCGAACAACGCCAGCGCAATGGGGCCCGACACGCGCTCAGACACAATCACGAACGTAGGCCTTTGGCTGGCCGAGCACGCACCCGTCTACGGGTGCAGGTGACGGCTTAGCTTGCCTTCGTGCAGGTGATCGTAGCTTTCGTCACTTTGCCTTGCGCATCGGTGACGGTGCTTTGATCGGTTGTCTGCGTGTCGCTGTTTTTCGTAATCACGTCGGTAAACGTGCTGCCGTCGAGTCCTTTACCCGTCCACGTGATTGTGTTGCCCTGCCAACCGGGCGAGGACTGGATGCCGTAGCCGCCGCTGTCGTCCACGCCGATTGAGACCCACTGCTTGATCGTGGTGTCGTATCCCAAGTAGCCGGTCGTGTTGACGGTGACGGTCCGGTATTGATCGAACGGCGGCGCGGCGTCTTGGCTAACCATCCACATGCCGTTCATTCCGACGCTCGTCGTGCTGGTATCGGGACGGGTCTTGCCGCGTAACGTCTGACTGCAATTCCACGTACCGTTTAAGAACGTCATCGAGGAAAAATCGGGTTTGGTGATCGGAACCATCGTAGGAGCCGGAGCCGGCTGCGCGATTGAAACCACCGGAGCGGCAACGAGCGCCAACACGAACGCGCCGGCGCCCAATGCCGATAATGCCGTATGTCTCATTGTTCCACCCTTTCGGATTACAGCAAGGGAGCGGCAGTTCGCCGGTGCCGGCCCGCTTCCTTGGTGACGGCGGCAGCGCGCGAGTCGCGCGCTCAGCCTCGTCTGCACGTGTCGAGCCACCGAACGTGCTTTCCCTTGATGAGAAAATCGAACGTCAAGGTGTACGCGTCGTCGGAGACGCGATCGTACCGCACGTACTGGGTTGCGTCGGGATAAACTGAACGCACCGCCACGTGCCCGATCTGCGCCGTCGTTCCGATCAGCACCGAAGACGAGCCGTTCGGCTCCATGTCAATGATCTTCCATTGACGGGTCGCGGGGTCATAGGTTTCCATGTCCTCGCTCGTCGAGGTGGGCGTGCGGTTGATCCCGCGAATCCATTTCGAATTCGGAACGACGGCGAAATCGGTCGTGTAGGTCGTAGTCTTGCCCGCAGTGGTTGAGCTGCAGCTCCAGTGTCCGACCATCGTTGCCGCCAGCTGCGCGAAACTCGGCAGCGATGCCGGTGCGGCTGCCGCCGTAAAGGCCGTGATTGCAATGACTGCGGCAAGCTTGTATTTGTAATTGAAGCTCATTCACGCCCCTGCGACGCGCGGGCGCCCCGAACCCTCCCACAGGGCCGGATGCGGATGCATCCCCAAGGCGAGGCTGTCGCCATCGGCGAATGACCAAGTGTTTCCCCCAGCCTTGTGAGGTAGTGGTGTTTAACATTCGTCTGCTCGCTGCGTCCGCCGTTGCGGCGTGCGCTCTTGCCGGTTGTCGCGCCGGGTCGGGAGTGAACACGCTGCCGGCAGGATCGCAGCCTAACGCTCACGGCGCCCCGCTTGCCGGTTCGGTCCAGTTCGAATCGATCGGGCCGACGGACATGTCGGACGGCTTTCCGACGTCGGGCAAAGTAAACGCCTTTGCGGTCGACCCGGCAAATCCGAAGATTATTTACATGGCAAGCGGACGCGGAACCGGATTGGAAACGTATTCGAGCGCCGGAATTTACGAGACCACCAACGGCGGCGAGTCGTGGACGTCAATCGAAAACGGCCTTACGGATCCTTCGGGCATCTCCGCGTCGGTCGTAAACTCCCTGTGGTTGGATCCTTCCAACCCTTCGACACTGCTGGCGGCTACCGAATACGACGGCATCTACCAATCCACGAATGGCGGTGCTTCGTGGACGAACGTTTATCCCACGGCACAGGCGACGCAGTTCGCCGCCTTCGGCAATGCGCTCTACGCAACCGACGACGCGGGCATCTTAACCTCTACCAACGACGGTGCGACCTGGAGCGTGGAGTTCAAAGGAACGAAACGGCGTTATCCGACCGCGTTTGGCGAGGCGCAAGGCTCGAGCGGCAACGCGTTGTACGCGGGCATGAGCGACGGCGAAATCTTCGCGTTCTCCAGCGGAACGTGGACGAAAGTCGGACGGTTGCCCTTCACCAAGGACACCGGCACCGACGGCAGCACGCGGGTCGTGCACCAGATTGCCGTGGATCCACTCGTTCCGACGACGTTGTACGCGAGTTCGAACGACGGCGTCTGGGACCAAAACCTTTTCGCCTCCGTCAACGGCGGCAAGACGTGGGTCGCCGTTTTGCAAGGCCAATACTACGACTACGGACTGGGGACGCAGGCGCTTGCCTTCAGCATGGTGCATCCGCACCAGCTCTACGTCGGCGAGGACGGCGATTGGTACTACATCCCGGGTGACGGCTCGCCGAACCCGCCGATCACGCAGGCCGCGAATCTGAAAGTGATCGACTTGCGCAACATCTGGACGGTCGCGAACGGCAGCGACGATGCGTGCTGGATTGCGTCCGATCAGGGTCTCGATTACGAGCCGACGTGCTCGAGCGGCAACTACAACGACACCGTCGTCAGCGCGTCGGCGTCTACCGGCCTGGCTCGCCGGTTCACGGTTTCACCCAACGGCCAGACGCTGCTCGTCTCGTTGCAAGATTTCGATAGCCACCTGACGACCAACGGCGGATCGAGCTGGACGCCCGACTTCAACCTATACGAAGACGGCTTCAACGAGTTGCGCCCCGGCGATTCCAGCGTCTGCTATGCCTACGACGAAGCCTCGGGGCTGACGATATCGACCAACGGGTGCGTCTCCTACTCGGAGCTGAACGGCAATATTTTTCCGAGCCGTATCATGACGACGCCGATCGCCTTCGACCCGAAGAATCCCATGCAGATGTATCTCACGTCCGGGCCGATCCCAGGCCCGGGAATCGGTGGACCAAAAGGAATCTACGAGACGACCAACGGCGGCACAACGATTACCAAGCTGTCGTGGCCGTTCACCTGGCCCGGCGCGGTCGTCGTCGACCCGAACAACGGCTCGCACATCCTCGTCTGCGATCTGAACACGGGAACGTCGTCAATATCGGTAACCACCAACGGCGGAAGCACCTGGACGAAGTCTACAGGCGTGCCGGGCACGCAGTTCTGGTACGCAATGACGATCTCGCCGGTAAACGGGAATACGGTTTTGGCCACGAGCGTCGATAGCCACAACAACGTCTACGTTCTGCGCAGCGGCAACGGCGGCACGACCTTCAAGCGCGTCGCGACGGTCGTCAACGCGCCTTTGATTCGCGGACACGTGGAGCGCAACGAACGCTTGCGCATCAAGCCCGGGGCCGGCGCGGGCGATCGCGACGGCGACGCGTCGAAGTTGCCGGCCTTCGTCTACTCGCAGGCCCGCGAAATCCAGTACAACCCAAGCATTACCAAGGGCACGTCCGACGTGGTCATCACTACCTTGCGCGGCGCCTACGTCTCGACCGACGACGGCACCAAATGGCAACGGCTCGACACCGGAACGATCGCGCACAGCTTCTGGGGAATACGCTGGCTCAACGGATACTTGTATATCGGATCGGACGGTCAGGGCGTACTTCGTTCGACGTCGCCGCTTCAAAGCTCGAGTCAAACGAAATAGGGCGTTGAAGCCGGCACAACCCGGCGGTTAAAGCTCGAGCGCGACCGCGATGGCGACGGCTTCAGTCCATTCGGTGCCCAGCGCCATGATGCTGTCTAGGCGATCGCGCATCGCCGCTCGCAGTGCGGCGGCACGGTCAACTACTACACTATGCAGCAAGACATCGCAAACGGCGTCGGCTTCTGGGGTACCTAACGGCCGTAGTCCGCTCGACGCGGTCCTAGCGTAATTACAAGATCGAGCGGACTAGCAACGGGAGGCGGGGCTTCGGCGCCGCCTCCTTTATCAAACGGCTTTGATACGGCGATACTGCGGCTCCCACATCGCCTTGCGAACCGCCGCCTTCGGGTTGGGCGGATCGACGCGAGCGAGTCCTTCGCGCACGGCTTGCTCCACGACGGCAACCGCGACGTGGAAAGAAACGTTGCGCACGTTTGAGACTGCGGGAAGAATCGCCGCACCCAGCTGCGACGCTTCGGTCATGGCGGCGATGGTGCGGGCCGCGGCCAAGAACATGGCGTCGCTGATCGTTCGCGCGCGAGCCACGATCGCTCCCAAACCAAGTCCGGGAAAGAGCATCGCATTATTAGCCTGCGCGATGGTGTAAGCCACACCGTCATAAACGACCGGCTCGAAGGGGCTGCCCGTCGCCACCAGCGCCTTCCCGTTCGTCCATCGAATGAGGTCCGCCGGTACGGCCTCGGCGAGTGCCGTCGGATTTGAAAGCGCCAGGATGATTGGACGCGGCGCGCCGGCGCTCATCGCGCGCACGACCGATTCGGTAAAAGCTCCGGTGACGGCCGACGACCCAATGAGGATTGTCGGCTGGATCCGCCTGACGACCTCGTCCAAGGTTATGCCTGGTTCGGTTTCGCGATCCCACCGTGCCACTTCGGCCGCGGAGCGCGCGTACGGCCTTTGAAAGTCACGCAGCTCCGCCATGTCGTCGACCAGCAAGCCTTGCCGATCGATGCACCAAAAGCGGCGCGCCGCTTCCGCAGGGGAAAGGCCGTCGCCGATCATCGCAGTTCGCATGAGGTCGGCAATCCCGCAGCCGGCGGTGCCGGCGCCAAAAACGACGACCGTCTGGTCCTGCATTCTGCCGCCGGAAACTTTCAGCGCGGCCATCACCGCCGCCAGCACGATCGCCGCGGTCCCTTGAATGTCGTCGTTGAACGTGCAGATCGAGGATCGATACGTATCCAAAATCCACCGCGCATTAACCGCGCCGAAGTCCTCCCAATGCAGGAGCGCATTTGGATACACGCGCAGTGCGGCTTCGATGTACTCGCCGATGAACGTCCTGTACCGTTCGCCACGCACTCGCGGATAGCGGTATCCGAGATAAAGCGGATCGTCGAGCAGCGACTGCCGATCCGTGCCGACGTCGAGCATGACCGGAATCGTGCGGGAGGGATCGACTCCGGCTCCGGCCGTATACACGTCGAGCTTTCCGACACAAATGTCGATTCCGCCGACCCCCCAATCGCCGATCCCGAGAATCGCCTCGGCGTCCGTCGCGACGATGAGATCGACGTCGTCCGCGCCGACGTCGGCATTCGATAATGCTTCCTCGATCTCGTGAGGACGGTCGATCGAGAGAAATATGCCTCGCGGCCTGCGAAACTGATGACTGTATTGCTGAATCGCCAGACCTACGGTCGGCGTGTAGATGACCGGAAGCATTTCGACGATGTGCGCGCCGACCAGATGAAAGAAGAGCGTTTCGTTGCGGTCGCGTAACGCCGTCATGAAAGTATTCCTAGCCAAATCGTCGGGCTGCTTCAAAAAAAGCTGGTAGGCGCGGTCGGCCTGCTGATCGATCGTCAGCACGGCCGGCGGAAGCAATCCGGTTAGATCCAGCGCCTTACGCTCTTGCGGCGTGAACGCGGTGCCTTTGTTGATCCGCGGGGTGTGAAGCACGTCGAAGCCCCGCGCAGAAATGGTGAAGTCGCCGTCCTCGTCGACGTGGTAGAACGTCATGCAATTCGGTTCGCCGGCGCACCGTCGATGTCCGCATCGCCCGTCCAGCCGGGCGAACGCAACCCCGCGCAGTGGGAGGAGGTTGCAGAAAACCCATGGCCGTCAACCTCGCCAACCGAATCTCGCCCGTCCGAACACGCGACGAGCTGCTCTATCTTCTTACGCGGGCGTCGGAGCTCGAGCACGACCTGGCCTGCTCGTATTTGTATGCCGGGTACTCGATCAAAACGCGGCTCGAGGAGGGCGGCCTAACCGAAAATGAATTGGGGACGGTCTGCGGCTGGAAACGAAAGATCGCCAAAGTGGCCGTCGAGGAAATGCTCCATCTCGCACAGGTGTCGAACATTCTCACCGCCGTCGGCGGCGCGCCGCATTTCGTGCGCTCGAACTTCCCGCTGCCCGCATCGACCTTTCCGTTCGGCATTCAAATCACGCTCGAGCCGTTATCGCGCGCGCTGATCGAACGATTCGTCTGCTACGAGCTTCCCGAGCAAGGCAAGCTCCCGCCCGAGCGGATGGCGCAGTACGACGAGTTGCGACGGCGCACCGCCAGCGACATAGAGCCCGAAGAGACGATTCGCCTCCGTAACGCAGTCGAACCATACGACATCGATTTTCGAACCGTCGGCGAGTTTTACCACAAGATCGAGACCGCGTTCGCACACGTTCCGCAAGACCGTCTCTTCATCGGCGATCCTTCGGTGCAGGCGAATCCGAGATATCTCGATCTGCCTAAAGACCTGGTCCAAGTCGTCGACGCCGCTTCGGCGTGCAAGGCAATCGAGATGATCGTGGAACAAGGCGAATCGCCAACCACCGATCACCCGGACGCGCATTTCAACGTCTTCGACGGAATCCGAGTCGAGTTCGAAGCACTCAGCGCCGAGGCGCAGCGCGATGGACGCGACTTCCAACCGTTCCGAACGATGCTGGCCAATCCCAGCACGCGGGGAATCGGCGCCCTCGACGGCACCAATCGAATCACCGGCGGGCTGGCGCAGGAGCTCGCGCATCTTTTCAACGGTGCCTACGACTTGATGCTGATGATGCTGGTGCGTTTCTTCGCGCACGGCGGCGAAACCGAGGAAGAAATGCGCCTCCTCGCGCGCGGCACGCTACGCATCATGGCGTCGGGGTTACGACCGCTGGGCGAGGCGCTGGCGAGAACGCCGGCCGGCCCCGACTATCCCGGAAAGTTTGCCGGTCCAACCTTTGCCTTCTCACGCAACGTGCATTTGCTGCCGCATAAGAATGCGGCCTGGATTTACTTTCTCGAGCGGTTGTACGATCTGGCCACGCGCCTGACGCGGCTGGCAAAAGAGACGCAGCTGCCGCAGGAGGTCCCGGAAGCCGCGGCCGCGTTGGAATCCGTCGCAGAGCACCTCACGCCGTTTATCCCGGCGCAGTTCTCGAGGGTGATTCGCAGCGATGCAAAGAAGCGCAACGCTCGCACGACAATCCGTCCCGAGATAAACGGACCCTATATCGTGCGCAACCTTCACAAGCTGACCAACTCGAAGGGCGCGTCGCTGGCAGTGAGGCCGATCGTAGCGCTATGCCGCTGCGGCGGTTCGAGCCTCAAGCCCTATTGCGACGGCACTCACGCGCGGATCGGCTTTTGCAGCGAAAAATCCCCCGATCGCACACCGGACCGCCAGGACACTTATGCGGGCAAGGATATCACCGTGCTCGATAATCGGGGAACCTGCTGCCATTTCGGCAACTGCACCGACCACCTTCCATCGGTCTTTCACCTCAGTTCCGAACCGTTCGTCACGCCTGACGGCGCGAGCGCCGGCGAGGTCGAAGCGATCGTTCGCGCGTGTCCGTCGGGCGCGCTCGGGTTCGTCGAAGACGGCGTTCCCTATCAAGGCGAAACGCGCGAGCCGGAGATCTACGTTGCGAAGAACGCAAGCTATTACGTTCGCGGCGGAATCGAATTGGAGGGTGAACCGAAGAATGCCGGCGCCTCAAACGAGCATTACGCTCTTTGCCGGTGCGGCCAGTCGAAGAACAAGCCGTTCTGCGACGGTTCGCACTGGTATGCCGGCTTCAAGGACGACGACAACTGAAAGGCTTGCTGTTAGCCGGAGCGCTTGCGGCAGCGCAGGCGATTGCGGTTTCACCCCAACCGCCCTCGTATACCACGAGGTACGTGCAGCTGGTCATTTTTGAAAACAAGCCGTACGGCAAGGTGATCGGCAATCCCGGCGCGCCGTACATCACCCGACTGGCGAAGACCTGGGCCAACATGACCGACAGCCACGCGATCACGCACCCAAGCGAGCCGAACTATCTCGCTCTGTTCAGCGGATCCACGCACGGCGTGATCGGCGATACCTGCCCGGTCACGCTCGACGCGGCGAGTTTGGGCAGCGAGCTCAGAGAGGCCGGGCTATCGTTTACCGGATACGCGGAGAGCATGCCTAAAGACGGCTTCGAAGGATGCTTGGCGCAGCCGAATCACCTCCCGAGCGGCTGGCTTTACGCGCGAAAGCACGTTCCCTGGATCGACTTTACGAAGATCCCTACAAGTCTTAGCCTCGTCTACCGGCATCCGCTCGGCGCACCGCCGTCGCGCTTCGTCTGGATCACGCCGAACATGTGCAACGACATGCACGACTGCTCGATCGCTCTGGGCGATACGTGGGCGTCGAAGAATCTACCCACCCTCATCGCGTGGGACGAGGCAAACGGCGGAGTGCTTATCCTAACGTTTGACGAGAACGACGGAAGCCCGGGAAACAAAATACCAACGATTCTCATTGGAAACGTAACGCCCGGGCAATACGGTCAGAACGTCAACCATTACAGCGTGTTGCGAACGATCGAGGACGTGTTCGGCGTCAAGCCGCTCGGCAATGCGGCATCGGCGGCGCCGATTCGAGGCGTTATCAAGTAGAGTCGCCCTAGGTTCGAGCTCGGCGGGAGAAGGTTCTGCCTCCGAGGGGTGCTATTGTACTCGAACATGTCACGAAAGGGCGCGCTTCTTTGCGCCGTTACGGTTGCACTCGCGGGCTGTTCGAGCTCGAGCGGGCTGCCGCAGCCTGCGGTAACGGCGACGCCTGCGCCGCAGTTGTTGCGGTTCTCGCACGTCTTCAGCTTCAGCGGAACCGATGGGAAGCACCCGTACGCGGCACTGATAGAAATCAACGGCGCACTCTTCGGCACGACCTACGGCGGCGGTAAATACGATTCCGGGACCGCCTTCAAAGTGTCGGCTTCCGGCGGGCAGCGCGTTCTTCATAGCTTCAGAGGCGGCAGCGACGGAGCGCTCCCCGAGGCGAGCTTACTCGACGTCGCAGGCGCGCTCTACGGCACCACCGTCAACGGAGGCGGCTCGGGTGAGGAAGGCACCGTCTTCAAGCTGGGGCGAGCCGGGCGCGAGACCGTGCTCCACCGGTTCGGGGCACACGCCGACGGGGCGAACCCATACGCGGGCCTGATCGCATTGAGCGGCATGCTCTACGGCGTCACCGCCGGAGGCGGCAAGTATTCGCAAGGCACCGTCTTTGCGATCTCGACGTCCGGCACGGAGCGCGTGCTGTACGATTTCGGCCGGAGCAATACCGACGGTTCCACGCCCGTCGCCGGTTTGACCGCCGTCGACGGGTCGCTGTACGGCACCACGGCCTATGGCGGCACCTCGTATGACGGACAGAATTGCCCCGACTATGGCTGCGGCACGGCGTTCACGATCGACCCGTCGGGAAAATTGAAAACGCTCTATAACTTTGCGGGTGGAAACGACGGCGCGTTTCCGGCAGCGTCACTGATTGAGGTGAACGGAACGCTGTACGGAACCACGACGAGCGGCGGTGTCGCAAACGACGGAACCGTCTTCGCGCTCACGCCTTCGGGCGTGGAGCAGGTTGTCTACAGCTTTAAAGGCGGAGCCGACGGCGCCGGACCGCAAGGGCTCGTCAACGTGAGCGGTACCCTGTACGGCACGACTTCGGGGGGCGGAGCGAATAACGACGGCACGATTTTTGCGGTGGTGGCGACGTCCGGTGTGGAGAGCGTGCTCTACACGTTCAAGGGCGGCGTCGACGGCGCGCAGCCGCGTTGCGGTTTGCTGGACGTTAACGGCACGCTCTACGGTACGACCGCGCTCGGCGGCGTAGGCCAAGACGGCACGGTCTTTAAACTAGTGCCTTAGGAACCTCCGAACAGGTTCCTTAACTGCTCGGCTGCACGCGCTTTAAATGCGTCTCGAATCCCGAGCCGTAGGTGTGGGTCGGATCGCCCGCGTCGTCGGTAATCAACGACGGGCCCTTCGCGCAGCTAAACGGATTCCACGACCAGGCCCAATAACCGATCGCAGGAGTGCGCGCGTCGGCCCAATCCATCAGCTCGTCGATTTTCTGATGCCCGCAGTCGAACTCGCCGAACTCGTCGACTACGACGGGATATCCGGCAGCTTCTATTGCGACAAGCTCGCGTGTCCAGCAGGATGGGTTCTCGCAGCCGAGATCGTCGAAATAGACGTGAGCGCCCGCGACGATCGCATGCTGCGGATCGGCCGGCGCATACTGCAGCCAATGGGTGAGGTCGTTTGAGTAGCTCAAGCCCGCTACGATGATCGGATTGGCGGCGCCGGTGGCCCGTATCGTATCGAGGACCGACTGGGTTCCGACCACTTTCCAGCGGCCAAGCTTACCGACCTGAGGCGTTTCGCAGCCGCCGTCGAGATAGCACTGCCACGACGTGATGTAGGGTTCGTTGATCAGATTGAAGATAACCGAGCGGTTCTGCGAAAACGCCGTCGCGACCGATTGCCAGAACGCCGGCGCGTGATCTGCGTCCAGACCCGGGTAACTGTCGTCGTGCGGCAAACCGGATCCACCCGCGCCCCAGTGGAGATCGAGCTCGACGATCAAGCCCGAGGCGTTCGCCAGGCCGACGAAATGGGCGATCGCTCGCGCGTAGTTTGCGCCGCTGTACTGCCCGGGTGCGCCGTTGATTCCCAACCAGCAATCTTCGTCCAGCGGCAGCCGCACAACGTTCGAGTGCCAGCGCAGAATTGCATCGACCGTGGCTCGATTGCCCTTAGGGTTATCCCAGAACGAGTGCTCTTGCAAACAGGCGTACTCCGCACCCGAAAAGTTCACGCCGCGCAGCACTACGGGAACGTTCGCGCGGACGTGCTCGACGCCGAGTTTTCCGGCGCTGGTCGTTACGAGCTGATTTCCTCTAACCGCAATGCCGGGCGCGCCCATCGACGACTCGACGGCATCGGACGACGACCGCCCGGCCGCGCCGCCGGAGGGAGCGCAACGCGCCAGCGCAATGGCCGCGACCACGACGAATATCGTGCGCGCAAGGCTCAATCTTCAGCACTTTCGCGTGAGACTGTAGCCGCCGCCGGTCAAATGCTTGCCGTCGGCCGAGAGCGTCATGGTGTGGTTACCGTAGTAAGTGAGG
>Ga0187783_10003381_pt1 | contig 11748 bp, 12 predicted proteins | sample 1015_SJ02_MP02_2_FD_132471 | JGI IMG/M metagenome (GOLD analysis project Ga0187783, IMG submission 132471) | Tropical peat soil microbial communities from peatlands in Department of Meta, Colombia - 1015_SJ02_MP02_20_MG | ecosystem: Environmental > Terrestrial > Soil > Wetlands > Peat | place... | reverse complement strand
CACGGCGACCTTCCAGCCCGGCCGGATCGTGCTCCAGCAGGTGCGACACCTCTCGCCCACTTTCAACGCTGCCCTCGTCGGCTTCGTCGAGGCCAACCGTGACGATGACGTGGACAAGAACCGGCTTTGCCCACCCAACCCTTACCCGAGCACCATCGAGGACTGGCCTCGCATGATGAGCCGCACGTGGCGGACAGAGGGACGGTGGTTGAGCGAGCCCGACGTCTCGGCGTGGGTAGCCGCCAGTCGGCTCAACCTTCTGCGGGCGCTTGCCGATCATGCGGCCGAGCCGTCCGTGCAGCCAGCGGTCAAACGCTTTCTCACGCACGTCAACGCGGCGATGGAGCGGCTCAAGCACCTCGCCGGGCCGAGCTAGTACAGCCATCAAGCGCAGGCCTGAGCGCCCGCCGGCCGGATGGTCACCAGAAGGCTGCCTGCGGCAGATCGTAGCCGGAAGTCACAAGCCACGCCTGGCCGGCGCGGATCTTCACGATGCGGTTGTCGCCGCGCGTGGCGCGCGCGGCCGCCGAGAGGCACGCGTCGTAGGTTTCCGCGAGCATCGCCGACGGGTCGGCCGGGGCCAGGCTGATCGTGTCGCCGCCCAGACACGATCCCAGGCGGATCAGCGTCTTGGTGACGGTGAACGTGCGCGGGGAGATCGCGACGACGCTGAGCTCGTAACCGGGACCGCATTGCAGCAGAGCATCCAGTTCGGTCTCGGTTCCGGCCAGCGCCTGATACCGGCAGCCGCGCGGCGCCGGGTAGGCCGTCGACGCCATTGACGGAATCCGCAGGACCTCCAGCCCGGTCCAGAGGACCTCGAGCCCGCCCCTGAGGACCTCGAGCCCGCCCCCGGCGAACACGACCTCGCTGTCGTGATCGAGGAAGACCGAGCCGGCGTCCCCCAGGAACCCGGCGTCCCCAAGGAACCCGGACGTGGTCAGCTCGCGGCCGGTGCTGAGGTCGCGGATATGCAGCAGCGGGTGCCCGGGTGGAAGACACCCAACGGTTTCGTAGACCAGGTACCTGCCGTCGGCGCTGTACGACGGGTCAGCCGGGAGGATACCGTTGTTGCCGGTCCCCGTCATCGGGATCAGCACCTGTTCCCGGCCGCCGCGGAATGGGACCGTGTCGATCGTCAGCGCGCAGGTGCCCAGCAGCCGGGAGAAGACCACCGTACGGCCGTCTGGGGACAGCCGCGGATCGCTCGGCCCGCCGCCGGGCATGGGCACGGTCAGCTTCCTGATCAGGTGGCCGTCGGCCGCCGAGTAGACGGCCACCACGTCCGAGGTGCCAACGGCCCACGAGTCGCCGACGAAGTCCGCGGGGAAACCGGCGGTCCCGCCCGCCGTCGTCGCCGGAGGCGCCGCACGCGGAGCCGTCGCCGCCGGGCCGCCGCACCCCGTTGCCATGAGGAACGATCCGGCGGCCAGCATCGCGCCTGCGGCCCGGACACAACCCGCAACCATCGCGCCACCTTCTTACCCGCCTGGTCCGTAGACGCGCCAGATAGCCGGGGGGTTACGCCGATGCTGGCGCCAGTCCCCGTGATCACGGCGTGGCATCTGCGTAGGCATTCCAGCGCCGGTGGGCCTGCATGACCGGGATGTGGTGTTGCTGAGGCTAGGGGGCGTACTGCCCGATGACCAGGGAGGCGGGGCTGTGCTGCGGCCTGAGCACCGCGATGGCCGGCCGGCCGGCGCCGGAGAGCCACGACGCTAGCTGCACCTTGGCCGGGAAGCTCAACTCGGCAACCAGGCTGTCGCTGCTGGCAGGCCAGCCGAAGCTGATCAGGGCATCGCTGCTGAGCCAGGTCTCCGGTACCGCCATCAAGCCGCCGCTGGCCATGGACATCAGCTCCAGCTGCACCGCCTGCCCCCCGTCGTCGGCCTCGTTGCTGAAGCTCACTTCGACCGCCAGGAAGCGGCCGTCGGGGCTGAAGGCCGCACTGGCCGCCGACCTCCCCTCGGGCAGCTCGGCCGTTACCTGCCGTCCGGTGGCCAGGTTCAGCACCAGCACGCGGCAGCGGGCGGCACACGGCGGCGCCCAGGCGATCTGGGTCGTGCTCGCCGCGATCACGGCATCAAAGGTGCGGCTGGCCTGCGGAGCGGCTGGATCCCACAAACGGTAGGCCGCGGTTCCCGGTACCGGGGCCACTGCTGCCAGCAGCAGGCCGCGGTCGGTCGCCTGCTCGATCAGGTACCCGGCCGGAAGCCTGAGCGGCGGCCCGAGCGGCGCGCCGGCGATGCTGACCTCGCGCGCCGTGCCCGCGGCCGTGCCGGGATCAGCATCCGGGGGATAGCTGGTCAGCCACAGCACGCCAGCGGCGCCCGGCGCTACCGCGTCCGCCAGCCCCACCAGGGTGACCGACTGCGCGCCATCGGCCAGGAAGTAGACATCGCGCCGCGGCCCGGCGCACCTGCCGCAGCCGGCCTGGACACCAGGACTAGCCTGGACTGCCCAGCCGCCCGCGGCGCGGATGAACTGGTAGCCAGACCGCTGTGGAGGCAGGCCGCCGATCGGCACCATCTGGCCGGTGCCCGGCCAGAACCACGCCGGCCGCTGGCCGGCCGCCGGCAGCCGAAGACCACCGGGCCAGGCCAAGGCGGGCCCGGTGATCCCGTCGGGTACCGCAGCCAGCGCCGCCGGGCCCGAAGCCACCGGCGCAGTCACGGTGGCAGCAGGCCGGGCCGGCCGCGCCGGCGAAGGCCGCGAGCGCGGCAAGTGCTGGACAATCACCACAAGGGCCAGCACGAGCACCGCAGCCACCGCCACGCGGCGCGGCCACGGGCCAGGCTCCCGGCCCCCGCCCTGACTCAGGATGTCAGGCACGGCTTCACCGCCACCAGCGTTCTGATCTGTGCATACGACCATACTGCGGCCTGAGCGCGCCACGGTCGGCAGCGGAGCCCCTAAGAAATGACCTTGGGTCTGCGGCAAAGTTTCCCGGCGTCTGCGTAGGTCAGTTGGGCTGTCGGTCGGTCAGGGCGGCTGCGGGCGGAGCTGTCCGGGCCAGGGTATCGGCGCGGCGCATTGCGTCTGGCAGCCGGTACCGGCCTGCCATGCCCCGGACCAGCTCCGCCGCATCGGTGGGAAGCATCCCGGCCGCAGTGACGAACAAGGGGCGCGCCGAGGATCCGCGCACCACCGGCACCGCGTGGGTAGCCGTGCGGAACCTCGACTTGGCCACCCCGATCACCGGGATGCCGAACGCGGCGTGCGCATGTGCACCTAGGCCAGGCCGGCCGCCGGGGTCCAGATCGGCGTAGCCATCGACCACAAGCAGGCTGAGCCCGCACAGATCGTCCAGCACCGCGCGCAGCGGCGGGAGCTCGCGAAGATAGAACTCGCCCGGCCGGTAGGGCGGTACGCGGGGTACTACGGCGGTGCGTTCGGCCAACACGTGGGTGAAGGCGGCATCGGCGGCCAGGACTGCTGCCGCCTGGGCGCCGCCGGTCCTCAGGTAATGCACGTCCACGGCGGCGCACACGCCGCAGTCCTGTCGTCCGCCGGTTTCCACGTCTTGAGGATGCCCGAACCCGCGCTGGGCATTTCCCGTGGCCGGAGTCAACCTCTGCAAGCGAAGCCTGCCGTCCAACGCCTCCGCGTCCGGGGCCTCCGGCTCGCGTGAGCAGCGGGAGTCTTCTAGTTTGGTCGTGGCGACCAAGCGCCGGCGCGGGCCGGCCCCGGCCCGGCCATCCGCAGCCACCGGAGGCACCATGACCGCCCCATCGCACGACAGGCCGGATCAGCCGGGCTGGCTGGATCCGGAGCTGGCCACGCTCACTCAGGACCGGTTCTCCGACCCTGGGTGGATCTTCGAGCGCAAGCTCGACGGCGAGCGATGCCTGGCGTTCAGGTCCGACAGCCAGGTTCGGCTGATGACCCGTAACCAGAAGGAGGACACCAGCACCTATCCCGAGATCGCCGAGGCGCTGGCGGCCCAGCAGCCCAGCGGCTTCATTATCGACGGGGAGATCGTCGCCTTCGAGGGCAGCCAGACCAAGTTCGCCCGCCTGCAGCAGCGCCTGGGGGTCCGCCATCCCGGGCCGGACCTGCGCGCCGATGTGCCGGTCTACTACTACATCTTCGACGTGCTTTGGGCCGGTGACCGGGATGTGCGCACGCTGCCGCTGCGAGAGCGCAAGCAGATCCTGCGCGGCCTGCTGACCTTCGCCGGCCCGCTGCGCTTCACCGAGCACAGGGACACCGACGGCGAGGCCTATTTCCGGCAGGCGTGCGCCAGCGGCTGGGAGGGGGTCATCGCCAAGCGCGCCGACGCGCCCTACCGCGCCGGCCGGACCAGGGACTGGCTGAAGTTCAAGTGCGAAGCCGGCCAGGAATTCGTCATCGGCGGCTTCACCGACCCGCGAGGCACCCGCACCGGGTTCGGCGCCCTGCTGCTCGGCTATTACGATCCCGGTCACAAGCTTGTCTACGCCGGCAAGGTCGGCACCGGCTTCAGCCGGAAGACCCTGGACCGCCTGCATGCCATGCTGGCCGGGCTTGAGCAGGACCGGCCGCCGTTCGACCACGGCCGGCTGCCGCGGTCCGGCGTGCACTGGGTGCGGCCCCGCCTGGTCGCCGAGGTGGGCTTCAGCGAGTGGACGACCGACGGGGAACTGCGTCACCCGCGGTTCCAGGGCCTGCGCGACGACAAGGCCCCCGCCGATGTGGTGCGGGAGATCCCGCAGGTGTCCGGCGAGTAAGTGCTGTCCCGACGCCGAAGGCGGTGAACCCGGCGCCGTGTTGTGGGTTACGCTGAGCCGCATCACCGGGAGTTTTCCTGGCATGCCGGCCAGCTAGCCGGTAGTTGGTGGTGAGAACCAAAGTGGCGCATGATCTCATGACCGGCGGGCCCTGCCGGAGCTACCCGTTCAGCCGGAACCGGCTGGATCCCGACCCGCAGTATGCGGAGTTGCGCCGCACCGAGCCGGTCTGCCCGGTGAAGCTGCCCTACGGCCCGCCGGCCTGGCTGGTGACCAGCTATGAGCTGACCAAGTCGGTGCTGGGGGATGCGCGGTTCAGCCGGGCCGCCACCGTGGCCCGGGACAACCCTCGCGAGTGCCCGGTCGAGTTCGGCCAGGTCGCCGAGAGCGTGCTGTCTATGGACCCGCCGGCCCATACCCGCATCCGCCAGCTCGCCGGCCGGGCGTTCACCGCCCGCCGGGTGGAGCAGTTCCGTCCTCGCGCCCAGCAGATCGCCTGCGGCCTGATCGACAGCATGGCTGCCGCCGGACCGCCCGCCGACCTGGTGGAGAGCTTCTCGTTCGCCTTCCCCGCGATCGTCATCTGCGAGCTGCTCGGCATCCCCGGCGCTGACCGGCACGCCTTCCGCGGCTGGACCGACGCGATCGTGTCGACCAGCACGTCCACCTCCGGCCAGGTGCAGGAAACGTACATGCAGCTGGCCGGTTATATGGCCGGCCTCTTCGCGCAGCGCCGCGCGCATCCGGGCGATGACCTGCTCACCTGGCTGGTCCAGGCGCGCGATAACCAGGACCGGCTGACCGAGACCGAACTGCTGTTCCTGGGCATGGCGCTGCTGGTGGGCGGGTACGAGACCACGGCGCACCAGATCACCAACATGGTGTACACGCTGCTCACTCACGGCCCGCAGCTGCGCCAGCTCACGGCCCGGCCCGAGCTGCTGCCAGAGGCGGTGGAGGAGATGCTGCGGTTCATCGTGTTCGGCAGCGCCGTCAACGCCCGGATCGCCATGGCTGACGTCACGGTGGGCGAGGTGGTGATAAGGGAGGGCGAGCCGGTGCTGTGCTCCCGTGGCTCTGCCAACTTCGACGAGCAGGTCTTCTCCCGCGCCGGGGAACTCGACTTCACCCGCGACCCGAACCCGCACCTCGCCTTCGGCCACGGGCCTCACTACTGCCTGGGCGCCCAGCTAGCGCGGATGGAACTGCAGGTCGCACTGGGCGAGATCTTGACCCGATTCCCCGGCCTGCATATCGCCGTGCCCGAGGATCAGCTGACCTGGCACACGGAGACCATGATGCGAGGCCTGGCCGCATTCCCGGTCGCCTGGTGAATTCAATCAGGACGCCGTGGTGCCCAGCTGGGCGACGAGACGGGGCGGGGCGACCGCGCGGTAGGCGTCTTGGCACACCTCGGCGAGTTCGGCCCAGTCGGGGGCGCGGTCGAGGCGGACGCCGATCCAGCCGCGGCCGCCGACGTAGGGCGGGCGGAAGAACCGCTCGGGCGCCGAGGCGGTGAGCTCGTCCTGCGCGCCGGGCGGCGCGGCGCACCACAGGTGCGGGAACCGATCGTCGTGGTGTCCGTCCGCCCACAGCGTCACGAAGCTCTTGTTCCGGACGAACCAGGTCGGCGCGCCGTGGCTGGGCCGCTCGGTGACCTCGGGCAGGGCCAGGCAGATCGCGCGCATCCGTTCGGCCAGGCCAGCTGCTGGATTGCCCACGCAGCGATTGTCGCACCGGCTCGCCCCGATACGCTTTGGCGCATGAGGTTCGCGATCGCCATCCCGCAGTTCTTCTCCGACGGCGAGTTTGATCCCGCGGCGTTCCGTGCCTACCTGGGGCGGGCCGAGGAGCTCGGTTTCGAGAGCGCCTGGACTCAGGAGGGGACGCTCGGCGTCGGTCCGCAGCTTGGCCCGATCGAGACGATGAGCTACGCGGCCGCCTGCACCGAACGGCTGCGGCTGGGGTGCGTGGTGTTCGTGTCCACCCTGCACAGCCCCGTGCACCTGGCCAAGAGCGTCAGCACGCTGGACCAGCTCAGCCGCGGCCGGATCGAGGTCGGGGTGGGCACCGGCGGCAAGGCCCGGCCGTTCGCCGCCTTCCGCGTGGATCCGGCACGTTACGTGGCGCGGTTCACCGAGGGAATCGAGCTGATGAAGGCGCTGTGGACCGAGCCGAGGGTGACCTTCCACGGCGAGTTCTGGCAGCTGGACAACGCGCCGATGGAACCCAAGCCGTTCCAGAAGCCGTTTCCGCCGCTGTGGTTCGGCGCGTCCTCGGAGCCCGCGGTACGCCGGGCCGTTCGGATGGGCGACGGCTTCTTCGGCGCGGGATCGTCTACCACCGCGGCCTTCGCCGACCTGGTCGGTGTGGCCAGGAAGGCCCTGGCGGAGGCGGGCAGGCCCGCCGCGGACTTTCCCATCGCCAAGCGCGTGTACGTGGGGATCGACGAGGACGCCGCGCGGGCGCGGGCACGGGTGGACGCGGCCCTGGAAGGCATCTACGGGCGGCGGGTCCCGTCCATCGAGGCCGCCGCGGTGGCGGGCACGGCGGCCGACAGCGTCCGCGAACTGCGCGGGGTCGCCGCGGCCGGCGCGGGGCTGATCTTGTGCACGGCGCTGTTCGACCAGGCCGAGCAGATGGAGCGGCTGGCCGCCACGGTCATCCCCGAGCTCGGCTAGCCTGCCGAAGGCTCGGGGGGCTCCGCCGCGTCACCAGCGGCCGGATATCCCCGGGTGCTCGGGCATGTCCTGATCGGAGGGCATGCCGGGGTACGTGACAGGTCCCTCTCTCTTGCGCGTTCTGGGGACCAGGCTGCCGCCGGGAGGCGGGTCGGGTGTCTGGGCGATGTCCCGGAGCTCGGCGTCCGCGATGCCACTGGCGCCCAGCACAGCGACCCTCAGGTCGCGGGACACCCTCGCGCCGGAGTCCTCGAGTTCCCTGCGCGCCTCGCGGCCCGCGGCCGATAGGTGGGGATGCCCGGTCAGGGAATGGTGCCCGACCAGGCCGCGCACGCGGAGCCCGTCGACCAGGTCGCCGACGGCGGCCGAGTGCGCGGCGTCCCTGAGCACATGGCCCAGCACCTGACCCGAGGCCGGCAACGCGTCAAGGACCGCCTCTTCGACGGGGTGGTCGGCCCTGCGGCGCGCCGCCTGGACCCGATGCCGGGTGCGCGAGATCGTGATCCGCCCGTCCTGCTGCATGGCGACCACGGCGGCCAGCGCCACCCGTTCCTGACCACCGCACAGGTAGGCAACCTCGTACACGTCCAGGTTGCCTGCCGACGTCACCATCTGCCTCCGGTCAGCCGATACCCGGACCCTGGTGCGGCTGCATCAGGTCCTTGAGCTTGGCCATCAGGGCCGGGTATCCCACGTGGCTCCAGTCCAGGGTCAGCAGGCCATACGGCTCCGGCTGGCCCCAGTAGTACTCCACCTGATCGGTCCCCGGCTTGCTGCTGCGGCCGTGCGTCGGGTTGAGGGCCCACCAGCACCAGTCGATGTCGTACTCCGTCAGCCAGGCCTGGACGTTGGCCCACCAATTGCCGCCGCCGCCGGAGGACAGCGTGCTGGCGTCGTCGCCGAACTCGCCGAGCCACAGTGGGGCTATGTCCTGGGTGAGTATGTACCCGCCGTTCTTGTTCATCTGCGCGAAGTACTCGGCCTGGGACTGACTCTGGTGGCTGGGCCACGGATAGTCGTGCAGGCTGTAGACGACCTTGCCCGGCTGGGCCAGCTTGACCTGATGGTCGGCCACACCGGTCAGGTCGCCGGCGTAGTCCAGGCCCTCGCAGATGATCAGCAGGTGCGGGTTGATCTCGTGGATCAGGTTCCCCATTGTGGTGTACATCGCGGCGAAGTCGGTCTCCTCCGCCGCGGTTCCCCATGCCGGGACGATCGTGCCCGTGGCCAGGGTCGTCTGGCGCGGCTCGTTCTTGATGTCCACCGCCGCGACCAGCGGGTTGGAGACGTATCGCCGGGTGATTTCCTGCCAGGTTGAGGTGAACTTCGCGATCTCCCAGCGGTCGTTGAACCACAGGCCGTTGGTGTCGGTTTCGGCGCAACACCAGCCGAAGTCGAGCAGGTGGCAGTTCGGAATGACGATAAGGCCCTTCTCGGTGAGCGCCTTGACGCAGGCGTCGTAGACCTGTATCGGCGTCAACCCGTGCAGCTCGGGGTTGGCGAGCAGGTACTGATCGTCAACCGCGGCGGTCTGCTCGGTCATCCACAGGCTGAACGGGAACCGTACGCAGTTGAATCCCTGCGCGGCGATGAGTTCGGCCAGCGCATTGAGGTTCACGCAGTCGAGCCCGGCAGGCACCGCGACGTCCTCGCTGGCGCCGTACCAGTTGACCCCGGCCAGGCGGACCCGCTTGCCGTGGGCATCGACGATGAACCGGCCACTGGTCGACAACGGCGTAGCAATAGTCAAAATCCCGCCCCCTCAACACAGGTGAGCTTTTACCGGTTTACAGTCCCAAAGCGGCGCGATTCTGGCAAGTAGGTCCCAGTGTTAAGGGCATGCGGACCCGACTGCGGAGCGCAGTCGCTTCGGCGACAGGTGCATGAGGGGCGGCGCGGCTTGCCCGGGGTGTAGTACACATGCTATCGTTTGTTGCGAGATCGATATACGGGTGGTGGGTGCGCTGAGTGCAGGGGATCTCGTGCTCGACGTGCGTGACCTGCGGATGCGGTACGGACGGACGGATGTCCTGGCCGGTGTGACGTTCGCCGCACGCCGGGGCGAGGTGCTGGCCCTGCTCGGGCCCAACGGGGCGGGCAAGACCACGACGATCGAGATCCTCGAGGGCTTCCGGTTGCGGTCGGCCGGCCAGGTCAGCGTGCTCGGCACCGACCCCGCGCACGCCGGGGAGGCCTGGCGGGCCCGGATCGGGGTGGTGCTCCAGTCCTGGCGCGACCACGCCAAATGGCAGGTACGCGAGCTGCTGGCGCACCTGGGCTCCTACTACGCGCCGTATTCGGCGCCGGGCCTGCCGCGCCCGTGGGATGTGGATGAGCTGATCGCCGCGGTAGGGCTGACCGAGCATGCCAGGAAGAAGGTCCGCCGCCTTTCCGGCGGCCAGCGGCGCCGCCTCGACGTGGCGATTGGCATCGTGGGCCGGCCCGAGCTGCTGTTCCTCGACGAGCCGACGGCCGGGTTCGACCCCGAGGCCCGGCGCGACTTCCACGACCTGGTGCACCGGCTGTCCGACCTGGACGAGGCCACGATCCTGCTCACCACGCACGACCTGGACGAGGCCGAGAAGCTGGCGGACCGGATCTTGGTCCTGGCCGGCGGGCGGATCGTCGCCGACGGTTCGGCGGACGAGCTGTCCCGCCGGATGTCGACGCAGGCCGAGGTGCGGTGGAGCCGGGACGGGCAGCGGTTCGTGCACCCGGCGGATGACCCGACCCGGTTCGTCCGCGAGCTGTTCCGGCAGTACGGCGAGTCGGTCGAGGACCTGGAGGTACGCCGGGCCAGCCTGGAGGACACCTACATGGCCCTGGTGCGGCAGGCCGAGTCCGGGCCCGGAGCCGGCGCCGACACCGCGGCGCGCCGGTTGTCGGTGGTGGCCGGATGAACACGCACTGGGCGGCCGTGCGCGCCGGGCTGCGGCGCGGCTGGATCGAGCTGCGGCATCAGTTCACCACCCCGAGCGATCTGATCACGACCCTGATCACGACCGCGGTCTTCCTCGGCGTCATGGTGTACCTGCGGGCAACCACCGTGCCGGGAACGCACTTCTCGCTTGGTACCGCGACGCTGGCGGGCGTGCTCGGGGTGAGCGTCGGCCTCAACGGGCTGGCCACGATGGCCGTGCTGCTGACGGCCGAGCACGAGGACGGCACGCTGCTGCGGGCCAAGGCCATCCCGAACGGGATGACCGGCTACCTCATCGGCAAGGTCGTCACCGTCTCGGGGACGGTCGTTATCGGCGTCTCGGGGATGCTGATCACCGGGTTGTTCCTGTTCAGCGGGCTGGCCATCGGCAGCGCGGGGGCATGGCTGACGCTGACCTGGGTGCTCGCGCTCGGGCTGGTGGCGACCTTGCCGATCGGCGCGGTGCTGGGCGCGCTGATCCCGGGCGCCCGCAGCGCCGGCCTGCTGAACCTCGCGGTCATCGGCCTCGTCGCCGTCTCCGGCATCTTCTACCCGATCACGCATCTGCCGCACTGGATGCAGTGGGTGGGGCAGGCGTTCCCGCTGTACTGGCTGGGGCTGGGGATGCGCTCGGCGCTGCTGCCCGCCGCGCTGGCCTCGGTCGAAATCGGTCACTCGTGGCGGCACCTGGCGACGTTCGGTGTGCTGAGCGCGTGGGCCGTGGCCGGGCTGCTGGTGGCGCCGGTGCTGCTGCGCCGGATGGCGCGTCGTGAGTCGGGATCGAGCGTCGCCGCGCGGCGGGAGAAGGCCATGCGGCGGGTGGCATGAGGCGCCGATGAGCGAGACCATCTACAACCGGATCGCGGTGCTGCGGGCGGAACGGGGCATCTCCCGGAGGCAGCTGGCCGAGGCCCTCGGCGTGCACTACCAGACGGTGGGCTACCTGGAGCGCGGCGAGTACAGCCCCAGCCTGTACCTGGCGCTGCGGATCGCCGAGTACTTCGAGGTCCCGGTCGAGGTGGTGTTCTCAGCCGAGCCGTTCCCGCGCATCGGCAGTTCGTCGGATACCGCGCGCCCAGCGTCCTGAGGGCTCAGCATCCTGAGGGCCCAGCGCCCTGGGCTCTCAGCGTCCTGAGGGTTGGGCGGCCAGGTCGGCGGGTCCGGTCAGGCCCTCGCGGTGGGCGATGGCGGCGGCTTCGGTCCGGCTGGCGGCGCCGAGCTTGCCCAGGATGTTGGACACGTGCACGCTGGCGGTCTTCGGCGTGATGAACAGCACCGACGCGATCTCCCTGTTGCTGCGGCCCGCCGCCATGAGCCGGAGCACCTCGCGTTCGCGGCTGGTCAGCGACGCGAGCACCGCGCCGTCGGGCCGGTCGTCCGGCGCGGCGCCGATGCGGGCCCGGCGGGCCAGGTCGGCCAGCGCAGCGCGCAGCGGCCT
>Ga0187783_10003380_pt1 | contig 11748 bp, 10 predicted proteins | sample 1015_SJ02_MP02_2_FD_132471 | JGI IMG/M metagenome (GOLD analysis project Ga0187783, IMG submission 132471) | Tropical peat soil microbial communities from peatlands in Department of Meta, Colombia - 1015_SJ02_MP02_20_MG | ecosystem: Environmental > Terrestrial > Soil > Wetlands > Peat | place... | reverse complement strand
TCCGAAGGGTCCTTCCGTCAGGTCGCACTGGCGCCCTGCGCACTATTCAATGTGACTAAGACGATGATGATGGCCACCGCTCAACTGGCCGCCCGATTTGGCTGCGCCTTGCACACTCATCTCGGCGAGACGCGCGATGAAAATGAGTACTGCCTGGCGCACTGGGGCTGTCGACCGTTGGACTACCTCGAGGAGGTTGACTGGCTCGGCGAGCGCACCTGGCTCGCGCATGGCATCCACTTCTCCGACGAGGAGGTTCGACGGTTGGGCCGGCATCAGGTGGGCATCTGTCACTGTCCGACCTCGAACATGATTCTAGCCTCAGGTCAATGCCGCACGAAGGAGCTGGAAGCGGCCGGCGCGATGGTCGGCCTTGGTGTCGATGGGTCCTCCTCCAACGACAACTCGAACCTGATGGAAAGCGTGCGCCACGCCCTCTTGCTCGGGCGTCTGCGATATGGCTCCGCTGGAGTCACACATCTGGACGCCCTGCGATGGGCCACGGAGGGCTCCGCACGCTGCCTGAAAAGGTCCGATATCGGCACCCTCGCTGTGGGAAAGCAAGCCGATCTGGCGCTTTATACTCTCGAAGAGCTGCGCTTTTCTGGCGCCGGCGATCCCATCGCCGCGTTGGTTCTTTGCGGAGCTCATCGGGCTGATCGCGTAATGATCGGTGGGTCGTGGCGTGTTACGGGCGGAGTGCCTTGCGGCGTGGACGTCGAGCGCCTCCGGCAGGAACACGGCGCCGCCGCACGGCGGTTTCTTGATTCCCTTTAGAAACGCGGATCGATGGGCGTGGGCATCGGGCAATGGGCCTCGATGATTTCCGCGGCATCGAGGGCTACGTCTTCGCGAAAGCGCTGCGCCATCACGAGCACGCCGGTCGGAAGCCCATCGATCAATCCGGTGGGGACAGCCACTCCAGGAATGCCGATCAGAGCGAAAGCAGTAAGCGTGCTCTGCGCACGATAGGAATCGTCGTTCGCCTCCTGACTGAGAATGTCTTCTCCATGGACGAACTGCGGTCGCGTGGACACCGGCGCCAGAAGCACGGGATACTGCTCGAGCATGATCGACCATTCCTGGACCATCGTGGCGCGCCGCGTGTAGAGCGTCAGATATTCGGCCAGAGTCATGGCAGGCACGCGGGCCATCATGTAGCGAATCGCCTGCTTCATCGCCGAGTCTGCTAGCTCCGCAACCGTGTTGGTGAGAAATTCGCGCAGCTCACCCTGGCAAATCAGATCCCACACCCGATGCGCCTCCGTCACGCTGGGAAGCTTGGGTTCTTCGATCACGTAGCCGCTGTTCTGCAATATTCTTGCCGCAAGGCGGAGCGACTCGGCGACCGAGGGATGTACGCCGTCGCCCGTCGGGTCGGTGAGCAGTGCCACCTTGATCGGGTGGGCCAAGGGAGGTCCGGTCAGTGGCACCGGTGCCCAAAAGGGATCGCGGATGTCGGGCTGAGCCATGGCGGCAAGGCCGATGCGTAGATCGCGGACACGGCGAGCCAGAGGACCACTGACGGCGATCAACTGTGAACTCAGCGTTCGTTCCGGCTGCGACGGATTGTAAGACGGCACGCGCCCAAGCGATGGGCGCAGTCCGCAGATGCCCGTGCAAAAGGCCGGGTATCGAATCGATCCGCCGTTGTCACTTCCTTGCGCGAGCGGGCCCATACCGACAGCGACGGCAGCCGCCCCCCCGCCCGTTGACCCCCCCGGCACATGCCGTGCCGACCACGGGTTTAGGGTGCGGCCGTGTAGATCGTTTTCGGTCATCCAGCGCAGGCAGAAAGGCGGGGTGTTCGTGCGCCCGATAACGATGGCGCCGGCCTTCCTGAGATTGGCAATCGCTGCGTTGTCGGCATTCGCGATACGATGGCGGTAGGCTACCACGCCGCTGCTGTTAGGAACGCCGGATTGATCGGCGTTCAGCTTCGTGGTGATCGGGACGCCATGAAGAATTCCCAGGTCGTCACCGCGGGCAACCGCTTGATCACACCGCGCGGCGGCGGCAAGGGCCGAGTCGCCAAGCGTCAGGACCACTGCGTTGAGGGTTGGGTTCACTCGTTCGATGCGATCCAGGCAGGCGGCTACTGCTTCGTGGCTCGAAATCACCTTGGCCCGAATACCAGCGGCGAGATCGGCAGCATCCCATTTCCAGGGTTCCGTCGGCAGGGCGCGCATCTTAGCCGACCACCCTTTCAATCCATGAAATAGCCTCATAGACGGCGATCGAGATCACGATGCTGGTGACGGTGCCGGCCCACACCATGTCATAGTCGAGCGAGCCCCGCGAGACGTTGAGTAAATTGCCCAGCCCCTTGCCGGTGAGTAGCCATTCGGCAACCATCACGCCCAGGAGCGCGCGCGGGGCTACCAGCTTGGCGGCGGCGAAGATGTAGGGGGCGGCATACGGCACTGAAACCAGCTTCAGTTGTTTCGCTCGCGTTCCGCCGTATACCTCGATGAGTTCGCAGGCAGGGCGAGGGACCAGAGCGAAGCCCTGCGACAGCAGGACGTAAGCAGGGAAGAAAACCACGAGCACCGCCATCATCACAGAAGCAGCCGTATCGCGTCCGACGAGCAAGAGCACAACAGGCACGAGCGCGATCAGCGGCATGCTTTGCAGCAGCAAGGCAAGCGGCAGGATCGCTTTCGCCATTTGTGGGCACACCACCGTCAGAGCCGCTAGCAGAAACGCTGCGGCGATGCCGGTGAACAAGCCCAGCGCTGCCAGCGGAAGGGTGTGGCTCAGGGCCACGAGCAGCGCCTGCCGGGCGTCAGCGCCCTCCGGTCCAGACACGAGATAGACGAGTGTGTCGACTGGACTGGGAGCGACAATCGGACTGATGTGGGATAGGCGAAGCAGCAGCCACCACAGTAGGAAAGGCAACATGACCGCCCCAACCAGAAGCGCCATGCGCTGGGCCAAGGAATACGGACCCTCCCCGGTAATCTGATCCGGCGATCGGTCGGGAGCCAAGGTCACGGACATCGTGGTTCCAACCGTGCGTCGGCCGATCCATGCGAACACACCATATCCCGCTGCGGCGATGGCCGTGGCAGCGAGGCCGATGCTCAGCAGCCTGGCTGGATCGGCATCCCCGAGCGATCCCAGCAGGAAGCTTCCCAGTCCCCAGCGCACGCCCGACCCAAACTCGCCGAGCATGGCACCCAACACAGCGAGCGGCGCCGCGGCGCGCAGTCCAGCGAGGAGCGCGGGCAGAGCCGACCGTAGTCGCGCGAAACGCAGGACCGCGTTCCAGCCGCCGCCATAGGTGCGGATGACATCGAGCAGCCGCGGGTCGGTGTCCCGCAAGCCGACCAGCATGGCTGCCATGATCGGGAAGTACACGACGAGTGCCGCCAAAATGATTTGGGGTAGGTCATCACTGCAAAGAATGGCGAGAACGGGCCCTACTACGATGGGAGGCATGGCGAACAGCGCGACATTGATCCCGCGAAAGGCGCCCTCGACTACGGGAAAACGGCAGAATAGCATCGCCGCCGCCACGGCAACCAAGCTGCCAAGCGCGAAACCGAGCCCAGCACAGTGAAGGGTCGCCAGCACATGCGGAACAAATAAATCGGCATTGGACCAGTATTGCGCCAGGATCAAGGTCGGAGAGGCAATCGTTGCGCGAACGGCGCCCGAGATTCGCGCCACACCTTCCCACAGCAGCAGCGCAAGCAACCAGAAAGCCGTTTGGGTGTGACCATTGATCTTCACGAAGCACCGCAGACTTCCAGTTTAGCGGCCAGCCGATCGCAGACGAGGTGAAACTCCGGAGCCGCGAACAAGGCGGAGCTGCGCGGCCTGGGAAAGGAAACCGTGATGGTGTCGCGGATGCGTCCCGGAGCCGCGTCCATGACGATCACTTGATCGGCGAGGAAAACCGCCTCATCAATGCTGTGTGTCACCATCAGTGCGGTCGTCGGACTGGCCATCCAGATGCGCTGCAGTTCCTGGTTCATCGACCGACGCAGAATCTGGTCCAGCGCCCCGAAGGGCTCGTCGAGCAACAACACGGAGGGGTTGGTGACCAACGCGCGGGCAATCGCCACTCTCTGGCGCATGCCGCCGGAAAGCTGGCTCGGCACGGCATCGGCATACCCGCTAAGGCCTACCAGTTCGATCAGACTTTCGATGCGCTGTCGATGGTCGCGGACGGGCATACCAAGAACCTCCAAAGGCAAGGCGACATTCCGTCGAACGCTCCGCCAGGGGAGCAAGGCGGGATCCTGAAATGCGATACCGAGCTGGCCGCGCGCACGGAAGGTCTGTGGCCGCTCGTTGCGCACCCGCACCACCCCGTCGTCCGGTTCCTCGAGGCCAGCGATCAGGCGCAGCAGCGTCGATTTCCCACAACCGGAAGGACCGATGATCGCCACGAAGGAACCGGATCGGACCCCCAGCGTGACCGACGAGAGCGCCTCAATGAACTTTCCGCGCGCGTGAAATCGCTTGCTTACACTTTCGACGCTGAGCTCCACCTCCTTGACGGGCAAGGCACTGAGCTGCTCTGTGGCCATCTATTCTGGATCCTCCCCCGCAAGCACCGCCGCATCGAACATGTTTCCAGCCCGGTCGATCTCGCCTTGCAGGTGAACAGGCAGATGTCGGTCCACAGGATGTCGACGCCATGGTGAGGCAGTCACGAGGTAGCGCACCGGAAGCGAGGAGGACGTGACTTCAGGATTCATCGCGAGCAAGACTCGCACATCCGAGTACCCAACATCACGCGAGACACACTCTATTATCCCGAAAAGTCTCGAGGCACGCGGCATGCGGCGACGCGCACACGGCGCATGCCGGGCGGCGTATTGCGACTTCTTCCCACCAGGCGTGGAACGCCTTCTGTGATCACGGCACAGACAGCAGCGATGTCGCCGTTCTTCATCGCATCGAGCGCTGTGGTCGTCGCGCCTCCGCCCGGCGCATCCAGTAATACGATATCGGCCTCGCGGCCGACGGTAAGGAAACCACAGTGCAGCCGGTAGGTGCGAGCATTCGAACCGGTAGCGGCGCAGAGGAACCATTCCGCCGGGAGTCGCGTCAGGCTCGCGCAATGGGCAATGGTGTAGAGCATGCCGAGCGGCATGACGCCGCTACCCGTCGGAGTATCCGTGGCAATGATGAATCGATCGAACGCGCCCATCTCGTGGGCCAGATTGGCGCACAAGATCGTGGTGCGGACATTGCCTGCCGTACACACTTGCAGTGCGGCTTCGGTTTGCTCGATGACGACGCGATAGTCCTGGTCGGGCAAAGCCGTCGGGCCCCCATTCACGTGGAACGACACATGGGGTTGCATCGCCACGAGATGCTCGGCGCGGATGGCGCTGGAGCCGGGAATCGAAGATCCACCTGTGTGAACCGTCGTAATGATGTTCGCCGATTTGGCCCATTGAATCATCGGTGCGTAGTCGAAGGGTGTCTTGACGGCGCCGAACCCAGCCTTGGCTAGCCACACTCCTTGGGCCGCGGCATCACAGAAGTCGGCTTGGGTTAAACCCGGTTCCAGTATGATCGAGCCGCCGTACACGCGCATGCCACCGGGACGGTAATGCTGGAAGCTTTTGCAAGCGGCTACCGCTAGGGCCTTGACCCCGGCGGGATCGGTCGGGCGGCCCGGGACATGGACCTCCGAAGCAGAGATGGCGGTTGTGACTCCGCCCTGTAGGTAGCTTTCCAGGAAACCCACCGCCCTTTGCCGCGGTGTGTAATCGCCGAATGTCGTGTGCACATGGCTGTCGATCAGCCCGGGGACGGCCGTTGTGCCATCCGCGTCGATAACGACGTCGGCGCTTGATACTTCGGCAGCCGAGGCCGTGCCTACGGTTGTGATCTGGCCGGCCGTCGCGATGATCGTATCGCCGGCGACGAAGGGATTGCGCCAGTCTCCCGTCACAATCCTGCCGATGTTGACAATCGCGACGCGCATCGAATGCGTCGCCGCCTGCGCCTCAGACAAGGCCGTCTTCTCCCTTGATCGCATGCGCCGCAAGCCCACCGACGCGATGATTGATGCGTCCACGATTGGCAAACGCGGCAATGATGGCGATTTCGTCCGGCAGAGGCGCATCGTGGAGCGTCAGCGTGATCCCGTCGTAGTGCGAACGGACATAGAGCGCGTCTTTGTGGGCCAGGGGGATGTCGATGGTTTCTCCCGGAGCGACCCGCTTGGTCATCGAAGAGATCCAGGCCTTGCCGCCTCCCACCGCGTCGCGCATGACATTGCCGTAGACAGTGGTCAGCATGGCGACGGCGTGCTCTTGCTCGCCGGCCACGCCCACCAGTCCCGCCTTGCCGTAGCTTTGGATGGCCAGACCACCCATGGCGGAAACAGCCATGGCCGTTATCCGGCGCCCCAGCTCGAGGCTTGCCTGCGTGAGTGGAGATAAGTCTTCGACATAGCGTCCGGCGAAAGGATTTTTCACCACGGCTACGACGCTGACCTTACGCAGGTACGGATTGGCAGGCTGACCCGCTTCGCCGAAAATGTCCTCCGTGAATGTCACGATCTTACGAACTTCCATGGCAGCCTCCTGGACCACGCCGCGCGAACTCGGTGTTCGGTGACCTCAGCCGTCGCGAACGACGAGCTTCATCGAGGTGGGGTCGAAGGCGTTGCAAGGAGTCAGGTCCTGCGGGCAAGCCGACAAAAGTGCAACCACCTCCATTTCGGCGCGGAGCGTGATGGTTGCTTTGGCGGGATGAGTCGCCGGATCGGTGACTACCTTGCCCTCGGGGGTCACGCGATTGTTCATAAAGACGTTCCAGGCCTGCTCGCCATGGATGGCAAACGATTCGCCCAAGAGATCGCGTGCCTGCTCCAGATTGCGCAGGCAACTGCGATGGTCCGCAAGGCCGAAATCTCGTGCATAGCGCTCGGGGTCGCAGCACGGGACGATGATATCGTGCCTACCTACATCGTCCCGCAGGATGGTGAAGACGGGATTGCGACGATTGGTGAACAACTGGGCACCGACGCCCAAGCGGATCGAAGCGTTGCATGACACCGTGTGGGTTGGCGACATATATTCGCGGGGGTCAGCGCGACGCCAGGCGACCAGGTCGCCCACTTGCTGCCCTTCCAGATCGATGATGTCCAGCAGCTCGCCGGCGCGTACGAGGACCCCGCGTCCTTCGCAGGCGGGAACCACGATTTCCTGAACGATGCCCATGATCCAGTAGGACGCCTATCGCGCCGCCGCACGAGCCGCCGGCGGATAGCGGTCGTCAAACAATCCGACCTCGAGCGATTCGAGATGGCCGAGCACGTCACCTAGGTCGGTCACATCCACGTATTTCATGTGTAGGTCGAACAACGCAATCTTGTGGGACAGTTCGCCGCGATCGAACACAGCCTCTTCGGGAATGGTGACGCGCAGATCGTAGCTAAGGGCATCAATCGCGGAGGCGCGGACGCAGCCACTGGTTGTCGTGCCTGTTAGAATTAGCGAATCCACGCCGGCATTGGTCAGGTAGCTCATCAACGGTGTTCCGAAGAAGGCCGAAGGCTTGCGCTTTTCGATAAAGACGTCGTCAGGCAAGGGGGCGACTTCCCGAACGATCTCATTGCCCTGGTGGCCGTGCACATCGACAGGCTCCCCCGACCGGCTTCCCTTGAGCGACCAAATGCCCAGGTCGAACCCGTCGGACCGCCGCGGATTGGTGGTATAGAACACAGGAAGCCGTTTGCGCCGCGCCACGGCGAGAATGCGGCAGATTGCATCAATGCCGTCCCAAGCACGCTCGCCACAGGAAAAGTGCCAGCGCTTGATGGATTCCAGGATCGGTTCGCGCCTGTCACCGCAGAAGTTGTAGTTGACATCGATGACCAAGACGGCGGGCCGCTTGCCGAATCCGGCGCGGCGTCCCCACCCGGCGGCTTGGAAAACCTGCCGATCGCGCTCGCTCAACACATCATCCCAGACGGCCATGTCACTGCCCTCGTTGTTTGGTGTATTTCAGGGTTTCGGGGCTAAAGCCGGGTCTCTGATAGGGGTCGGCCAGCCATCGGTCCGTCCGACTGACGCGCACGGGACTACTCACCTCCATGCTGCCAGGCTGCGGCAATCCCAGCTGGCGGCGCAAATATCGGCCCCGAGCTTTCCCGACGGGCCGCATTCCGGGACTACCGTCTGCCCATTCTGCGGTGACCTTCCCGCGCAAGAGCGTCTTCACCGGCCAGCCTTTGAAGGTGTGCCCTTCCATCAACGACCAACCCGAGCGGGTGTTGAGGTGGCCTTTGTTGACCGTGACCTCGCGCGCGAGATCCACCAGCACGATATCGGCGTCAAAGCCCGGTAGCAGTGAACCTTTTCGGCCCCAAATACCTGCGGTTTTGGCCGGGTTTTCGCAGGCTACCTGCACCACACGTTCGATCGACAATCGGCCCTTCGCTACGCCTTCGGAGAGCAGGACGGGCAGCATCATCTCGACTCGCGAGAAGCCGGTGCGGCAGGACCAGATGTTCGGATTGTACATCTCCTCGTAGGAGGAGGGCTCCCAGGCCACGACGTGATCGGAACCCACCACGTCGACTGTTCCATCCGCCAGGGCGGCCCACAAGGCCTCAATATTCTCTCGCCGGCGTAACGGCACGTTGATCCGCCAGCCCTGCTGGGGCTCCAGCCACAACCAAGCCGGTCCTGTCTGGGCATAGACTTCGAGCCCGTCGGCGCGCGCGCGCGCGATCTCGTCGAAGGTGAGCTTGGTCGTAGCGTGCTGCAAATAGAGTCGCACATGGCCGGGTGTCTGGCGGGCCAGATAACTGTAAGCATGCACATGTTGGGCCTCAAGAAAATCAGGCGAACGGTCAGTCCACGCCCGGAAATCGTTCCTTCCTCCCCGTCGCAGGCGATCCTCGAAGACGCGCGCGATCTCCCAGTTCTCAGGGTGAATGTGACAAATGGCGGGATAGCCGAGATGAGCCACGTTTTCCATCACGAGGTAAACGGTGCCGTCATCAATCCCCGAACCCAGGCCGGCTCGGCGCGAGGGCCAGTTGCTGTCCTGGTCGGCTCGCATGCCCTTCATGCTTCGGGTTTGTAGATAAAGCTTATAGGAAGTGACGCCGTGTTCCTCGGCGTATTGCGGGATCTCGTTGGCCTGCTCGTCGGTCTCAAGCATGTACGTCAGATAGCAGTCGACCATGGAGACCGATTCGATGATGTCTACCGCCGTCGAGAAGCACTGGTTGAAGCTCACCACATCGGCGGAGGTCACAACCTCGTGAAAGGGTTCCGTGCCCAGCCGCGTCGATGGTGCCTGAATGCCCCAAGTAGTGATGCCGGCGCAGGCGGCGGCGCGCGATTCCGTTGTCATGTCGTAGCGGAATGGGACATAGCATCCTGGGTGGGCTTCACTGTCAACGACGCCGGGCAGGACATGAAGACCACCGGCGTCGATTTCCTCGTCCGCAGGCGGGAGGAACTCTTCCCGCCCCACAGCGGCAACCTTGCCGTCCCGGACTCCCAGTGCCATTTGATAGCTTCCGCCACCGAAGACCAGGGTTCCATTCTTGATCAGCAGATCAAGCCGCTCCGCCACTGCACCTCCGTTGACACGAGACGGACCCAACCCTATTCTGTTTTCTGTCTCGGACACTACAACAGGCGCAAAGTCAACGCAAGTCCGTCATCGGGAGCGCGCGTTGTCCATCCCCTCCTACTGGGCCAAACACACGTCAGGGAGTGCCAGAGCCCTGACGATGGGTCCCGGCGCGCACCATTTTATCGAGGCACGTCGCTGTACCGTCCAACTCTCGACCGGCCGGCTCTATCTCGACGCCGTGGCCTCGCCTTCCACTGCCCTGTTTGGCTACGATTCACCGCCGTTGGCTGCGACGGATGAGGCCACCGTGAAGGGCATGCTGTCGGCGCTGGCACCTGGCTACCGATGCTTAGCCGTTACGCAAAGCTTTATCTCCGCGGCCGGTTTCGCCGCGCGGTTGGGTCGATGGGGCACCCGCGGGGGCGCTCGGGTGGCCCAGATCAACGCTCTTGAAGGAGAGCCGACCGAAGACGTCGATGTCGTTGTTGCGTATGAAAACGAGACGCTCGGGCGCACGGGGGATTGGCTTGCCAGTATGGCTTGGGGTCGCACTCCCGATCTCGTTGTTATCGGTGAAACGCTTGCGCTTGGCCTCCCGTTCGGCGCGGTGCTCGCACGCAACGACTTCCTCCGCCCGCGGCAACTCTGGTCAGAACGTGCTCGGTCTGCGACGCCAGCAGCTTTGGAGCGAGTTGCGGCGGCTGTCGCGATGGTCCTACGCGAGGGGCTGTTGGCGCAAGGACGCGACCTTGCGAACTATCTGATGGCGCGCCTGTTGGCGATGCGCGCCAACCTCCCGCAGATCGAAAACGTCGGGGGAACGGGACTTTCGGTGCGCCTCGGCTTCGCGCCGCCACTTCGAGCCACCCAGATTCGCCGCAGAATGTGCGAACGCGGTGTTCTGACCGGTGTGGACGCGGCTGGGCGTCTGGCACTCGACCTGCCGCTCGCGATGCGTATCGCCGAGATCGATGTGATTACCGGTGCGCTGCGCGCTTGCATTCTCGACCTGCCACTGGCGAGCGCCTCGGCCTGGTGCGCCGCCTGCCGAGATGGGGACTAGAGAGTGCTTTCGGCGGCTTTCGCCCTCAGTTTGAGCTTGGCACCGAGCGAAGTGTCCAGGTCGAATCGGACGACGATGAGGCGCTTCACGCCGGGCACGGCTGCTGCCGCATCGGCTGCCGACCACACGGCCAAGACAGCGTCGGCATGCGGGGCAAACTTGGTAAGTTTGTCGGTCTCGTCCTCGGTAACACCGCGTATGCTTGCCCCCACATAGTCACGCACAATCGCTGACAGCCGGATCACCGACCGCCGGTCGTGACCGACGATGAGGACCTTCGATCCGGGCTGGATCGTGAGGAGCTCGTCCAGCGTCTCGGCGCTTGGTGAGGTATGAACCGGCACGATCGAGACGTCTTGGCAAACGATTTCCTTGACCTCGGCATAGTGGTAGTAGGGGACCAAGATCACCGACTTGTTCTGGCGTAGACGCGGCACATCAAGATCGACGATCAACGTGCGCGCAATCGAAAGGGCCGGAAAAGCGCGGGAAAGCTGCTCACCGAGCGAGTTTAGATCGTGTAGATTGCATTCGGTAAACACGAAGGGCCCTTCGGCATCGAAGACCCCGGCAACGATCTGCCGTATATCATCGAGCAGCCGCTGCTCCTCGCCGCCCCACAGTTTCCATCTCTGCGCGATGGACCGGATCGCTCTTTGCATCTCGGCGTGACGGACTGATTGCTGAGGAAGCTGAGTCCCCACGCGTACGAACTGACGCTCCTGTACCTCAAGCCAACCATTGCGGATCATTTCCTGAAAGGCGCGACTGACGGTCGAAGGACTTGTGCCCAGTTCGCTAGCGATCGATCGTAGCGGCGGCAGCCGTTGGCCGAGCGAATAAATACCCTTGCTAATACGCTCCTCGACCGCCTCCTGCACCTCTCGCGCCGTTAGCGATCTCTGCAAAGATTCTCTCCTTGGCATGTTGCCCCGATTTTCAGCTGAACTGGGCAGCCTGAACCTCGCTCGCCCATTCTGGTTCCTCGATGCGATCGGTCTGCCCCTTCCCCCAGCAAATGCTGGCATTCGATCCGCTTCTCACCTGTCTGCGGCAGCACGCCGTCAGATCGCCGCGATCAAGCACTAGATTCCCTCGGCCGGCTCGGGCACGCCAAC
>Ga0187783_10003379_pt1 | contig 11748 bp, 10 predicted proteins | sample 1015_SJ02_MP02_2_FD_132471 | JGI IMG/M metagenome (GOLD analysis project Ga0187783, IMG submission 132471) | Tropical peat soil microbial communities from peatlands in Department of Meta, Colombia - 1015_SJ02_MP02_20_MG | ecosystem: Environmental > Terrestrial > Soil > Wetlands > Peat | place... | reverse complement strand
GTTCACGATCGAGGCCATCAATAACCAGGACCTCCCGGAGATCATGGGCGTGGTGCTGCTGGCCTCGTTCTTCATCATCATCGCGAATATGGTGGTCGACATCCTGTACGCGGCGGTCGACCCGCGGGTGAGGCTGTGATGACGGTAACTGGCGACACCGGGCCGAGCGGCACGGCGCGCAGGCTGCTGCGCGGCCGTACCGCCGTCGCCGCCCAGACCGAGCGTTCGGCACCGGCCGATGTGGCCGTCGCGCCCGGCACCGCCCTGGTCGACGTCCGCGACCTGCGGGTCAGCTTCCCGACCGACGATGGCCTGGTCAAGGCCGTGGACGGGGTGTCGTTCTCGCTGACGCGCGGCAGGACGCTGGGGATCGTCGGAGAGTCCGGCTCGGGCAAGAGCGTCACCAGCCTGGCCATTCTCGGGCTGCACGAGCACACGAGCGCGGAGATCACCGGGCAGATCTGGCTGGACGGCGAGGAACTTCTCACCGCAGGGCCCGCCAGGGTCCGCCAGCTGCGGGGCAGCAAGATGGCCATGATCTTCCAGGATCCGCTGTCCGCGCTGCACCCGTACTTCACCATCGGCTCGCAGATCAGCGAGGCGTTCCTGATCCACAACAAGGTGAGCAAGAAGGCGGCCCGCGAGCACACCATCGACATGCTCGGCCGGGTCGGCATCCCGCAGCCTGCGGCCAGGGTCGACGACTACCCCCACCAGTTCTCCGGCGGCATGCGGCAGCGGGCGATGATCGCGATGGCGCTGTGCTGCAACCCCGAGCTGCTGATCGCCGACGAGCCGACCACGGCGCTCGACGTGACCGTCCAGGCGCAGATCCTGGACCTGATCTCCGACCTGCAGCGCGAGTTCGGCTCCGCGGTCATCATCATCACGCACGACCTGGGCGTGGTAGCCGAGCTGTCCGACGACATCCTGGTCATGTACAGCGGCCGGGTCGCCGAGTACGGCTCGGCGGAGGACATCTTCTGGCGGCCCGCCCACCCGTACGCCTGGGGCCTGCTCAGCTCGATGCCGCGGATCGACGAGGCGAGGGCCGAGCGGCTGATCCCGATCAGGGGCACGCCGCCGAGCCTGATTCACGTGCCGCCGGGCTGCCCGTTCCACCCGCGCTGCGACTACGCGGGCATGACCGGCGGCCGCAGCCAGACGGAGATACCCGAGTTGCGCGAGATCGAGCCGGGCCACCGGGTGGCCTGTCACCTCACCAGCCAGCAGCGCGCGACGCTGCGGACCGAGCGGGTGGGCACTCTCGCCGCCCGGGACGCGGAGGACGCATGAGCGCCCCGGCCAGCACGCCGACGGTGACGGGAGACGTCGGCGCCGGGGGCGATGCGCTGCTGCGCGTGACCGGATTGCAGAAGCACTTCCCGGTGACGCGCGGCATCATCTTCCGGCACCGGGTCGGCGCCGTGCAGGCGGTCGACGGCATCGACTTCGCGGTGGCGGCAGGCCGGACGCTCGGCCTGGTGGGCGAGTCCGGCTGCGGCAAGACCACCACCGGACGGCTGCTGACCAGGCTGCTCGAGCCCACGGGCGGGCAGATTCTGTTCGACGGGCGCGACATCACGCACCTGTCCCTGGGCGCGATGCGGCCGCTCCGGCGCGATATCCAGATGATCTTCCAGGACCCGTATTCCTCGCTGAACCCGCGGCACACCGTGGGCACGATCGTCGGGGCGCCGTTCCGGCTGCAGGGCGTGAAGACCGAGCAGGGCATCAGGCGGACGGTGCAGGACCTGCTCGAGCTCGTCGGCCTCAACCCCGAGCACTACAACAGGTACCCGCACGAGTTCTCCGGCGGCCAGCGGCAGCGCATCGGCATCGCGCGCACGCTGGCACTCAAGCCCAGGCTGATCATCGCCGATGAGCCGGTATCGGCGCTGGACGTGTCGATCCAGGCGCAGGTGGTCAACCTCCTTGAGGACCTCCAGCAGGAGCTCAGCCTGACCTACGTGCTCATCGCCCACGACCTGTCGGTAGTCAGGCACATCAGCGACACCGTGGCCGTGATGTACCTGGGCAAGCTGATGGAGGTGGCGGGCCGGGACGAGCTGTACGCGACGCCGCGGCACCCGTACACGGTCGCGCTGATGTCGGCGGTGCCGGTACCCGAGCCGGTCCGTGGCGAGGGCGGGGCCCGCGAGCGCCGCGAGCGCATCCGGCTCGCCGGCGACGTGCCGAGCCCGCTGAACCCGCCGCCGGCCTGCCGGTTCCACACCCGGTGCTGGAAGGCGCAGGAGATTTGCCGGACGGTCGAGCCCGAGCTGACCGAGCTGGCACCGGGTCACACGGTGGCGTGCCATTTCCCGGAGAACACCGCGGCCGCCTGAGCGCGCTACGGGAGCGTCGGTGCACCCGCGAGCGGTGTTGCCAGCGGCGGTGCCGGCAGCGAGGGTGCCGGCAGCGGGGGTGGCGTGCCGCCGTAGGCAGGGCACAGGGCCTGGTAGGAGCACCACTCGCACAGCCTGCCCGGCCGCGGCCGCCAGTCGCCTGACGTGGTAGCCCGGTCGATGGCCTGCCACAGCGCGTTGACCTTCCGCTCGGTGGCGAGCAGGTCGGCCTCGTCGGGCGCGTACCGGACGAGCTCCCCGTTACCCAGGTAGACAAGCTGCAGCAGACGCGGGATCGCGCCGCGGGTCCGCCACAGCGCGAGCGCGTAGAACTTCATCTGGAACAGCGCCCTCGCCTCGTACTCCTCGCGCGGGGCCAGGCCGGTCTTGTAGTCGACGATGCGGATCTCGCCGGTCGGCGCGATGTCGAGCCGATCGATGTAGCCGCGGAGCGTCAGTCCGGACGCCAGCAGCGCCTGCACGGACATCTCGCGGTAGCTCGGCTCGATCCGGGTGGGGTCCTCCAGCGTGAAGTAACGGTCGAGCATCAGCGCGGCTTCGTCGAGCCAGGCGACCTGCTCTGTCGCGTCATCGAACAACTCGGCCAGCGCCGGTACCTCCGCCACCAGCCGGTCCCACTGACCCGGCAGCAGCGTGCGGGCGGCGGCGGGCGTCCGAGCGTCCGCGGGCTCGTCGAACAGGCGCTCCAGCACCGCGTGCACGAGCGTGCCGCGGGCGGCCGCCGGGCTCGGCGGCTCGGGCAGCCGGTCGATGACCCGGAATCGGTACAGCAGCGGACAGGTCATGAAGTCGGCGGCGCGGGATGGCGACAGGCTCGGGCCGGCCGGCTGCTCGGCGAGCCCGTCCGGCTCCAGCGGCCCGTCAGGCCCGGCGAGCGCGCCGGGTTCGGCTGCCGCCCGGGCCACGGGCTCGGCGAGTGTGTCGCTCATGTCTGGCAGCCTAGGCGACGGCTGTGACAATGGCGGGCCGACAAGCTGGCCGGCGCGCCGGCCAGATCCGTTCCGCAGCGGGGCTGACAGCGCCTCGTGCCGCGTAGCATCGATGCGTGGCAGATGGTACGCAGTCGGGCGGACCGCAGCAGCCGGGGCGGCCACCTTCGCCGCGGTCCAGGCCAGGGCTTGGCATCATGATCGCCAGGCCCTTCGGCATCCCGGTGTTCATCTCGCCCTACTGGTTCCTGGTCGCCGCGGTGCTGGTCGTGCTGTATTCCAATTCCAGCACGCTGCCCGCGCTGGCCACGCTCATGACCCGGCTCGGCGGCGGGCCGGTCGAGCTATCCGGCATCGTGCAGGGCACGGTTTCTAGATACCTGGTCGCCGTCGCCTTCGTGGTGCTGCTCTACCTGTCCGTGCTGCTCCACGAGCTGAGTCACAGCCTGGTCGCGGTCCGGCTCAAGCTGCCGGTGCGGCGCATCCTGCTCTACCCGCTCGGCGGCTTCTCCGAGATCGAGCAGGAGCCGTCGACACCCGGCCGGGAGTTCCTGGTGTCGGCAGCCGGGCCAGCCATGTCGCTGGCCCTGGCCGGCCTGGGCATCGCTGTCAACGTGCTCGCCGCCCCGCGCGGCATCGCGCAGGTACTCCTCGACTGGCTCATCCTGGCCAACGGCGTCGTGGGCGTGTTCAACCTGCTGCCGGGGCTGCCACTCGACGGCGGCCGGCTGCTCCGGGCGGGCCTGTGGAAGCTAACGGGCCGGGCCGGCTACGCGACCGTGCTCGCCGCGTGGGCCGGGCGCATCATCGCGCTGGCCCTCGTCGTCGCCGTGCTGAGCCGGCCAGAGAGCGCCTTTGGCATCGCCGATGGCTACGGCATCTGGCTCATCGCGGTGGCCGCGTTCATGTACCTCAGCGCCGGCCAGGCGCTGCGGTCCTCCCGGGTGCGCGAGCGGCTACCCGCGCTGCAGGCGCGGGCGCTGGCCAGGCGCGCGATCCCGATTCCGGCCAGCCTGCCGCTCGCCGAGGCGATCAGGCGCGCCGATCTCGCGCAGGCGCGGGCGCTCGTGGTCGTCGATCACGAGGCGAAGCCCATCGCCATCGTCAACGAGAGTGCCGTCATCGCGACGCCCGAGCAGCGCCGCCCGTGGGTCGACGCGGGCTCGCTGGCGCGAACCCTGGATCCGGACATGATCCTGTCCGCCGACCTGTCGGGCATGGATCTGATCGAGGCCGTCCGGCGCGCGCCGGCCTCGGAGTACCTGCTGGTCGAGCCCACCGGGCAGGTCTACGGGGTGCTGTCCACTGCCGACCTCGACCACGCGTTCGCGGGCTAGCCTGCTGCCGTGATCACTCCGCCTCGCGGCCCGTTCGCGGTCGGCGATCAGGTGCAGCTGACCGACCCGAAGGGCCGTCAGCACCGGCTCGTGCTGAGCGCCGGCAAGTCCTTCCACACCCACCGCGGCGCGCTGGCGCACGACGACCTCATCGGCAAGCCCGAGGGCAGCCTGGTGACGTCCGCGGGCGGCACGCCGTACCTCGCGTTCCGGCCGCTGCTGGCCGACTACGCCCTGGCGATGGAGCGCGGGGCCGCCGTGGTGTACCCGAAGGACGCGGCGCAGATCGTGGGGCTCGCCGACGTCTTCCCCGGCGCGCACGTGGTGGAGGCCGGCGCGGGCTCGGGCGCGCTGTCCTGCTGGCTGCTGCGGGCGGTCGGCGAGGCCGGGCGGCTCACCTCGTTCGAGCGGCGCCCGGACTTCGCCGAGATCGCCGCCGCCAACGTCGAGCGCTACTTCGGCGGGCCGCACCCGGCGTGGCGGCTGGTCGTCGGTGACCTGGACCCGGCCGGCCTCGCCGACGCCGACCGCGTGGTGCTGGACATGCTCGCGCCCTGGGACTACGTGGCCGCCGCGGCCAGCATGTTGCGGCCGGGCGGGCTGCTGTGCTGCTACGTCGCCACGACGACGCAACTGGCCAGGGCGGTGACCGCGGCGCGCGAGCAGGGCGGCTTCGCCGAGCCGGCGGCCTGGGAGACGCTCCAGCGCAGCTGGCATGTGGACGGGCTGGCGGTCCGGCCGGAGCACCGCATGGTCGGACACACGGGGTTCCTCATCACGGCCAGGCGGCTGGCGCCCGGCGTGGCGGCGCCGCCGCGGCGGCGGCGTCCGTCCAGCGGAGCAGAGGCGGCCGCGGCAGAGGCGACGGCAGCCCGCACGACGGCGGCCGCGGCAGAGGCGACGGCAGCCCGCACGACGGCGGCCGCGGCGCAGGCGGCGGGGAATCCGCGCCGCAGTGCGGAAGTTACCGATGAGACGGGCGGGGTTGCGGGGACGGCTGGCCGGGAATAGCGCGGCAGCCAGCGAGTTTCTCCGATCGTAACCGCCGGATGCGGACTCGATGCCCGTCGCCGGGTTACGTATCGGGCGCGGATAGGTAGGGTCTAGGTAACTCAGCTCTTCAGGAGGGGGTGAGGGGCATGGCCTCTCGTGACGAGAGCGTCCACTCCGGTCGGCACGATGACGAGGTCAAGGTCCTGACCACGCAGGTCTCCTTCCTGGAAGAGGAGGTCACCGCCCTGCGCAGTCGGCTGGCCGACACGCCCCGCCAGGCGCACCTGCTGGAGCAGCGACTACGTGAGGCCGAGTCCAGCCTGTCGGCGCTGACGAGCCAGAACGAGCGGCTGGCCGCCACCCTGCGGGAGGCACGGGACCAGATCGTCGCGCTGAAGGAAGAGGTCGACCGGCTCGCCCAGCCGCCGAGCGGCTTCGGCATCTTCCTGCAGGCCACCCCGGACGGCACCGCCGACGTGTTTACCGGCGGGCGGAAGATGCGGGTCAGCGTCAGCCCGGGGGTGGAACTCGCCAACCTCAAGCCCGGCCAGGAAGTGGTGCTGAACGAGGCACTCAATGTCGTCATCGCCCAGGGCTACGAGTCGGTCGGCGAGGTCGTCATGCTCAAGGAGCTGCTGGAGGATGGCGACCGCGTGCTGATCATCTCGCACGCCGACGAGGAGCGCATCGCGCGGCTGGCGGAGCCGCTGCGCGGCTCCACCCTGCGCGCGGGCGACTCGCTGCTGCTCGAGCCGCGGTCTGGCTATGTCTACGAGCGCATCCCGAAGGCTGAGGTCGAGGAGCTCATCCTCGAGGAGGTCCCGGATATCTCTTACTCGGAGATCGGCGGTCTCGCTCCCCAGATCGAGCAGATCAGGGACGCCATCGAGCTGCCGTACCTGCACGCAGATCTGTTCCGCGAGCACCAGCTGCGGCCGCCGAAGGGGGTGCTGCTGTACGGCCCGCCCGGCTGCGGCAAGACGCTCATCGCCAAGGCGGTGGCAAACTCGCTGGCCAAGCAGGTCGCGGCGCGGGCCGAGCTAGACGGCGACGGTGCGCTGTCGGCGGAGGCGGGCCCGGCCAAGGAGCGGCGCAGTTTCTTCCTCAACATCAAGGGCCCGGAGCTGCTCAACAAGTATGTCGGCGAGACCGAGCGGCACATCCGGCTGGTGTTCCAGCGGGCCAGGGAGAAGGCCAGCGAGGGCATGCCGGTCATCGTGTTCTTCGACGAGATGGACTCGATCTTCCGCACCCGCGGCTCGGGCGTGTCGAGCGACGTGGAGAACACGATCGTGCCGCAGCTGCTCAGCGAGATCGACGGCGTGGAAGGGCTCGAGAACGTCATCGTGATCGGCGCGTCCAACCGCGAGGACATGATCGACCCGGCCATTCTGCGGCCGGGCCGGCTCGACGTGAAGATCAAGATCGAGCGCCCGGACGCGGAGGCTGCCCGCGACATCTTCTCCAAGTACGTGCTGCCCAACCTGCCGCTGCACCCCGACGATATGGCCGAGCACGGCGGGCTCGCGGACGCGACGGTGGCCGAGATGATCCAGCGCGTGGTCGAGCGGATGTACTCCGAGACCGAGGAGAACAAGTTCCTCGAGGTGACGTACGCCAACGGCGACAAGGAAGTGCTGTACTTCCGCGACTTCAACTCCGGTGCGATGATCCAGAACATCGTCGACCGGGCGAAGAAGATGGCCATCAAGGAGTTCCTGGAGACGGGTCAGAAGGGTCTGCGCGTCGCGCACTTGCTCACTGCGTGCATCGACGAGTTCAAGGAGAACGAGGACCTGCCGAACACCACGAACCCCGACGACTGGGCCCGGATCTCCGGCAAGAAGGGCGAGCGGATCGTCTACATCCGCACGCTCATCTCCGGCAAGAGCGGCACCGAGGCGGGCCGTTCGATCGACACCGTGTCCAACACCGGCCAGTACCTGTAGCAGGTTCCGGCGGGGCGCCGCGTGCGGTCGGCTGCGTACGCGGCTTAGGCTCTTAGGCATGAGCGCGCGGCGGGTCATGGGCATCGAGACCGAGTACGGCATTTCCGTGCCCGGACAGCCGGGCGTCAACGCCATGGTCAGCTCGTCGCAGGTCGTGAACGCCTACCAGGCGGCTACGGCCGCGCGAGCCAGGCGGCCCCGGTGGGACTTCGAGGAGGAGAACCCGCTCCGCGACGCCCGCGGTTTCGACCTGGCCGCGGAGACGGCGGACTCCTCCCAGCTCACCGACGAGGACCTGGGCCTGGCCAACGTCATCCTCACGAACGGCTCTCGGCTCTACGTTGATCACGCCCATCCCGAGTACTCCGCGCCCGAGTGCACGAACCCACTCGACGCCGTGATCTGGGACAAGGCCGGCGAGCGGGTCATGGCCGAGGCGGCGGCGCGCGCGTCCAGCATGCCCGGCGGCCAGCCCATTCAGCTCTACAAGCACAACACGGACAACAAGGGCGCGTCCTACGGCTGTCACGAGAATTACCTGATGAACCGCGCGACGCCGTTCGGGGACATCGTGCGGCACCTGACTCCGTTTTTCGTGTCCCGGCAGGTCGTCTGCGGGGCCGGCCGGGTCGGCCTGGGGGCGGACGGCCGGGAAGACGGTTTCCAGATCAGCCAGCGAGCCGACTTCTTCGAGGTGGAGGTCGGCCTGGAGACCACGCTCAAGCGGCCGATCATCAACACCCGCGACGAGCCGCACGCCGACCCGGACAAATACCGCCGCCTGCACGTGATCATCGGCGACGCGAACATGAGCGAGGTCTCCACCTATCTCAAGCTCGGCAGCACCGCGCTGGTGCTGGCCATGATCGAGGACCGGTTCCTGGCCGCCGATCTCGCCATCGAGTCACCGGTGGCGGAGCTGCGGGCGATCTCGCATGACCCCGGCCTGAAGCACCTGGTCACGCTGCGTGACGGCCGCCGGATGACGGCGGTCCAGCTGCAGATGGAGTACCTGGAGCTCGCCCGCAAGTACTCCGAGGACAAGTACGGCACCGACGTGGATGACATCACGGCGGACGTGCTGCGCCGCTGGGAGAGCGTGCTGACCCGGCTGGCCGACGACGCCAGGCAGCTGTCCAGGGAACTCGACTGGGTAGCCAAGCTGGAAATCCTGGAAGGCTACCGGGCCAGGGACGGGCTCGCCTGGGGTCATCCGCGGCTCCAGCTAGTCGACCTGCAGTATGCCGACGTCCGGCTCGACCGAGGGCTGTACAACCGGCTGGCCGACCGCGGCCGGTTCACGAGGCTTACCACCGAGGCCGACGTCATCCGGGCCGTCGACGAGCCGCCGGAGGACACCAGGGCCTACTTCCGTGGCCGCTGCCTGCGGCAGTACCCGGACGCGGTCGCCGCGGCGTCCTGGGACTCGGTGATCTTCGACATTCCCGGCCGGGAGTCGCTGCAGCGGGTGCCCACGCTGGAGCCGCTGCGGGGGACGAGGGCGCACGTCGGGCGGCTGCTGGATACGTGTGCGACCGCCGGGGACCTCGTGGCCGCGCTCACGGGGCAGTGACGGCGGTTCTCCCTCGCGGCAGCTGGCCCGGCCGTTCTGCCCACGGCTGACGCCTCATCGACAAGCGGGTCATACCCGTTCTAAACCCTCTTAGCGGACAGTCACCATCGGGTCCGGTGTGTCTATGCTGGCCACGAGTTGTCTCAGCCTGATACCGATGCAGTGCGGCCGGGGTTGGACGGCCTACCAGCAGGCGAGGATAGCGTTGACACTGCGCGGCACCGCGAAGCACGGAGGTATGGCATGGCGACGAAGGACACCGGCGGCCAGCGGCAGGCTCCTCGGCGCGCCGAGGAAGACGTCGACACCGACGTCCAGGAGGCAGACGAGGTCAGGGAGCGGCAGGACAAGCTGACCGACGACGTGGACGCGATCCTGGACGAGATCGACGAGGTGCTGGAGGAGAACGCCGAGGAGTTCGTCCGGTCGTACGTGCAAAAGGGCGGGCAGTAGAGTCCTGCCAGCAGGAGGGGAACGGGCTAGCCGGGGGCCAGTCCACGGGGCGCGTTCCCGGTAGCGACCGGATGAGCGGAGGGATCTCGCGGTGGGCGGCTTTGAACCTCAGGGGCGGTGGCAGGCCGGGGCGTTCCTGGCCGCCGGATCCTCATCGTTCGCCGACTTCCTGACGATGGCCGCGCCGGACCTGCTGCCGCGTGCGCAGCACGCGGACGGGCAGGCGGCGCCCGGCGGTGGCGGCGCGACGGCAGGCCTCGCGCACGGCACCACCATCGTGAGCGCGGTGTTCGACGGTGGTGTCGTGATGGCGGGCGACCGGCGGGCGACCGCAGGCAACCTGATCGCCCAGCGCGACCTCGAGAAGGTGTTCCGCAGCGACGAGTACTCGTGCGTCGGCATCGCGGGCGCCGCGGGCATCGGCGTAGACCTGGTCCGGCTGTTCGCCGTGGAGCTCGAGCACTACGAAAAGCTGGAGGGCCGGTCGCTGTCGCTCGAGGGCAAGGCGAACCGGCTGGCCGGGCTCGTCAAGGCGAACCTCGGCGCCGCCATGCAGGGCCTGGTCGCGGTGCCGCTGCTGGCCGGCTACGACGAGGAGACCGCTTCGGGCCGGATCTTCAGCTTCGACGTGGTCGGCGGCAAGTACGAAGAGCAGCGGTTCGCGGGCATCGGCTCGGGCTCGGTGTTCGCCCGCGGCTCGCTCAAGAAGCTGTACCGGGACGGCATGACCGCACAAGACGTGGTGCTGGTGCTCATGCAGGCCCTGTACGACGCCGCCGACGACGACTCGGCGACCGGCGGCCCTGACATGTCGCGGCGGATCTATCCCGTCGTCGCCACGGTCACGCAGGACGGCTACCGGCGGCTGACCGAGGACGAGGCCGGCCGCTATGCCGAGACCGTGATCACCGAGCGGATGCGGCTGCCGGACGGCCCGGCCGCGCCACTAGGGATCACCGCATCCTGACCCAGCAACCCCCACTCACGTAAGGAAGCGTCCGCGGTGTCGATGCCGTTCGGGTACGTGTCACCTGAGCAGGTGATGAAGGACAAGGCCGATTATGTCCAGCGGCGTATCACCCAGATCCGCAGCGGCGTCGTGCTCAGCTGCGAGGCCGGGATCCTGTTCGTGGCACCCAACGCATACCGGGCGCTGCGCAAGTTCAGCGAGCTCTACGACCGGATCGCGTTCGCCGCTGTCGGCCGCTACCCCGAGTTCGAGACGCTGCGCAAGGCCGGCGTGCGGTACGCGGATATGACCGGGTACCAGTACGACCGGCGCGACGTGACGGCGCGCGGCCTCGCCGACTGGTACGCGCAGGTGCTCGGCTCCCTGTTCACCGAGAGCCCGAAGCCGTACGAGGTGGAGATCGTCGTGGCCGAGGTGGGCAAGACCGTCGACGAGGACGAGCTCTACCGGATCATCTTCGACGGCTCGGTCGCCGAGGAGCACGGATTCGTGGTGATGGGCGGGCAGGCCGACCGGGTGGCGGCGGTGATCAAGGAGCAGTACTCCGCGTCGATGGGGCTCCCCGCGGCCATGCACCTCGCGATCGCGTCCCTCGCGGGCCAGGGCTCCGCCGGCGCGGAGCCGCTGACCAGCGGGGAGCTCGAGGTGGCGCTGCTCGAGCGCGACCGGCCGCACCGGGCGTTCCGCCGCATTATCGGCACGCGCCTTGATGCCCTGCTGGCCGAGGCCAGGGCCAACGGCGGGGAGACCGCCAGCCCCGCCGACGCCGGCTGACCACGGCCAGCCGCCGCTCGCGTCCCGTGACGGCGCCCGGCGCCGTTGATAGCCTCGGCAGACGTAGGGTCCCTGCACGGAGGACGCAGGCTTCGCGCGAGGACGTGGTGTGGATGGAGGGCACTGTGGCATCGACATCCGACCTGGCGAGCATCATCGGCATCGAAGCGCCGACCGGCCTGCTGATCGGCGGGCAGTGGTCGACGGGACGCGCCGGGCGCATGCCGGTGATGAACCCGGCGACCGAGGCAGCGATCACCGAGGTGGCCGACGCGAGCCCGGAGGACGCGCTGGATGCCGTCGCGGCCGAGGCGCTGCCCCGGTGGGCGGCGCGGCCCCCCAGGGAGCGCGCGGAGTGCTTGCGCCGGGCGTACGAGCTCATGATGCAGCGCTCGGAACAG
>Ga0187783_10003378_pt1 | contig 11748 bp, 9 predicted proteins | sample 1015_SJ02_MP02_2_FD_132471 | JGI IMG/M metagenome (GOLD analysis project Ga0187783, IMG submission 132471) | Tropical peat soil microbial communities from peatlands in Department of Meta, Colombia - 1015_SJ02_MP02_20_MG | ecosystem: Environmental > Terrestrial > Soil > Wetlands > Peat | place... | reverse complement strand
CATGGTCACCCATCATCTGGGCGACATTCTGCCGGAGATCGAGCGCATCATCCTAATGCGCGATGGGCGCATCGCCGGCGACGGCCCGCGCCAAGAGCTGCTCACGGAGCACCGCCTCAGCCAGCTCTTTCAGACGCAAATCCGCATCGGCCGCGACGCCGAATGGCTGCACAGTTGGTGAGATTTCTAAACGCGATGCGACTATCGCGGGCTGTAGCCCGGTGCCAACGCAGGCCCAAGAGCGGGCAACTCGGCGGCTTCGGGGTTCCCGAGGATCTCGGGTGCATTGGGAGCCAGCCCGACCAACTTCAGGAATTCCTGAGCAGCGACGGGTCGCCCATAAAGGTATCCCTGACCATAGATCCTGATATTGTCGGTCGAGAAATAATCCGCCTGCCCTTCCGATTCGATGCCTTCCACCACCACTCCAAGATTCAGTGAACGCGCCATGGCGATGATCTGGGGAAGAATCGCGACCGTCACAGCATCGGTCCCGATTGCGCGAACAAACGCCTTATCGATCTTGATCGTGTCAACCGAGAGGTAGAGCAGGTACGAGAGGCTCGAATACCCGGTTCCGAAATCGTCGATGTAGATACCGTGCCCCCTCCGGCGAAGCTCGCGGATCGATTCCATGGCGGCTTCGCGGCTGGCGGTGGAGCTCTCCGTGACCTCGAGAACCACCTTGTTCGGCCGAACCTCGGCCTCGGCAACAATCTGATCGAGCGTCGGCAGGAATTTGGGGTCGACCAGGTCTGCCGCCGCAACATTGATGTTCAGGCGAAAATTCGGTATCTTCTCGAACACTTCGCGGAACTCCTTCAAAGAGCGCCGCAAGACGAACTTCGTAATCAGGCCGATGAACCCGTGTTGCTCCGCAACCTTGATGAACACGTCGGGAGCGACCGCTGTGCCTTCCTCTGTCGTCCATCGCGTCAATGCCTCGGCCCCGACAATTCTTCGATTGGCCAAATCGACGATGGGCTGATAGACGACGTTCAACTGGTCGCCGGCCAACGCCCGCCTCAACTGCTGATCCATGGAAATACTGCGGCGGCGAAGAAACAAAAGACTGAGCGCAGCAAATGCGCAGATGATTCCGCCAAGCACCGAAGTGCTGCCAATGACAACAATCTCCGCTTTTTGCGCTTCACCAACACCAAGCGACGCGGTCACGCAATTCGAGAGGAGAGCTGAACAGCGCTTCGCAACCAGCGTGTCGCCCTCGCGTATCACGTACTCGCTGACTTTGTCGCCAAAAGCTCCAGACGAAGGCTGTTTGGACATGCCAGGCGAACTTGCGTCGGCTGGATCGACGGCTAAATGCACCGGCAAAGATTCTTCTACGATGGGCAAGAGAGAACCGAAGACAACAAAGACGCTGCCTTCTTCAATTCCCGATCTCTTCAGGCTTGGGTCGTAAATCGGAACTAGTTTTCTGTTCCCCGCCGTCGCGTCCGTTTGCGCAGGTCCCGGCTCAAACTCACTCGCCGGCTGCAATAGCCGGCCTTGAGCCGCGGAACACTCAATCTTTCCGCCGTGAATCCGCCCCGCATCCTTCAGGTAGTCTGATTGAAAAATGAGATCTCTGAAAAAGCCAAGCTCCGCATCGGAGCACGGCGGTTTGGCAGAATGCTGCAGTTGCGCCAAAAGACCGCGGGCTTCGTTCATCGAGGCATCGTTCTGTACCGCCACCCGCCCCAGGTATTTCTTCAAATGGATTTCAGCCAGCGGAATCGCCAGCGAGCAACCGAACATGAATCCCGCAACGACCCCAAGTGTTGTGGCCGCTGCTACAACCGCTCGAGCGGCCAACGGGTTTTGCTTGCTATCCGCCATAGTTACAAAGCCGGGTGTTGCGATGGATTTGAGGGCCCATTGATTGCTGGTGCTCCTCTATTAGCCATCCTCCCGTCCTACGCGGACAATCACCGTTTTATGTAGTCCCTCTCACTGCTGGTAACTTCTTTTCGGTATTACTTTTGCTTTTTTGAGCATCCGCCTTCAGTGAATCTGCCTTGAGAATCGGCCACTTGGCCGGACGATGAGCGTTAAGGTATTTATACTCAGCGAATTAAGGCGGGCGCCCGGATGAGCCGCCATGGCTGGATCCGTTCGAAACAATAACGATCGGTCGGCCAGTTCGTGACTGTGGCGTAAACTATCGATTCCGAAGACGACTTCCCGCATTTGGCCGCTCGGCTTCATTGATTCTGACCGGACTAGATGCTTTCACCTTTGAATGCGAATGAAATCGATGAACACAGAAGCCCATCGCCCGCGCTGGAAGACCCTCGTTGCCTTCGGCATCATCTATTTCGTCTGGGGCTCGACATTTTATGCCATCCGCGTCGGCGTCGCAGAAGTGCCTCCGCTCCTTTTCGCCGCGCTCCGCTTCACCGCGGCGGGCCTCCTCGTCTACGGCTGGGCCGTCGCAACCAAGGAACGTAGTCCGCACGGCCGTGAATGGCCGTCGGTGCTCCTGCTCGCGTTTCTCATCTTCCTCGTCGACTACGGCCTGCTCTTCTGGGCCGAGCAACGCGTGCCATCGGGGATCGCCGCCGTCATCCTGGCCACCATTCCCGCCTTCATGGCCCTCTCGGAAATCATTATCCTGCGCACCCAGAAGCTCACCGTCCGGCTTGCCATTGCGTTGCTCCTCGGCATTGCCGGCGTCGCCGTTCTCATGAGCCGTTCGAGTTCTTTAGGCGGCCTGCTCGGCGCTGCCGCCCCGGTCGACACTTCGGGCGCCGTTGCCCTCATCATTGCCGCTCTTTGCTGGTCCATCGCCGCCGCGCTCGCTCGCAAGCTCCCCCTCCCCGCCTCCAAAGTCATGAGCTCCGGAGCCCAGATGCTCGCCGGCGGAATCATGCTGGCCGTTGTTTCTATTGCGCGGGGTGAGCTGCCTGCATTCCATCCTTCCAAGGTTTGTGCTTCAGCCTGGATCGCTCTCTTCTATCTCATTTTTGCCGGATCCATTGCAGGTTTCACGGCTTATGTCTGGTTGCTCCATCACGAGTCCCCAACAAAAGTTGGAACCTATGCCTACGTCAATCCCGTCGTGGCCGTGATTCTCGGTTATTGGCTCGGAGGCGAGCCGCTCGGCCCGCGCACGGTCATCGGCGCCCTCTGCGTGCTTTTGAGCGTGGTCAGCATTACCTCGATGCGCTCGAAAGCTCCACGAGCAGCCGCGTGAGAGTCAGCATGAACTCCGGCTTTCAGACATCGCGGCCGGCAAGAGCTGCCCGCAGATAAAACCATCCGAGGACTTCGATTCATGATCTGCGGAGCGAAGATCTCCGTTCCCTAAATGATGAAATGAATGTAGCCTCGGAAGGTATTCGAGGTCTGTCGCCATGCCCCCAGAAACCAACAGGCCGGAACTTGCGCCTCTCACCTTTTCCGATCCGCCCTTTAGCCGCATCGTGATTCTGGCTGACGACCTAGCCGGCGCCTGCGACTCCGCCGCAGCTTTCATTCCCACCGGCCGCACCGTGCGCGTCTGGTTTGGAACCAGCGTTCAGTTTTCATCGCCCGAATCCGTCCAGGCGTTCACTTCTAATTCCCGCGCGCTTTCACGATCGCGCGCTGCCCGGGTCGTCGCGGATGCTGCCAAAGCTCTCGGCTCAGATCCAAATTCTCTCTTCTTTGCAAACATCGATCCGGCTGGCCGGGGCACTGCCGGAGCCGAAATACTCGCCGCCCACCGCACTCTCTCCAGTCGCGCTGTCTTGTTCGCCCCGGCTTTTCCATCGGCGGGGCGCACGGTTCGCGACGGGCTTCTTGAGATTCAGGACGCTGCCGGCCAGCATAAGCAGATTCGCCTTAGCAGCTTGTTCCCGCTTACCGCGCGAGGCAGAATCGCTATCATCTCCAGCCCATCGGAATTGAAGCCTACCCTTGAATCCGGCAAGACCATCCTGATCTGCGACAGCGAAACTCAATCCGATCTTGAAAGCCTCGCCCGCGCCGCACAGGACTTGCCGGAACTCCTCTTTGCAGGTTCTGCCGGCTTGGCGTACGCGCTCGCCAGCCTCACGCTCGTCGAGCAGCCCCATGCAATTGTGCCCACCGCCGAACAGATCCTCTTGATTGCCGGATCTTCGCATCCTCTGATCAAACTTCAGCTCGAAGCCCTCGATCGTAACCGTTTTTCCGGCGTTCGCATCGTCAAAACAGGGTTCGCCGCGCGCCACCGCACTCGCTCGGCGTTTCGTTCCGTCGAGCCGCAGGCCCTCATTCTCGCCGACGGCCAGGCAGCCCTGCTTGCCGCCGTAGCGCTTGAGGCCCACTCTTTCATCCTTCACGGAGAACTCGCGCCCGGCATTCCCTGGGGCCTCATCCAGGGCGGCCTGGCCCATGGCTGTGTTGTTGTCACCAAGTCGGAAAGCCTTGGCTCGGAGACAGCCTTCAACGAGATTCTCTCCGCGCTTCAAAGTCCCGCGTCAATATAATCGGTCTTCGCACCCTGTCGCTTTCCTCCCGTCGAGGCGTTCCGCACGCATCACCGGATCAAATCTGTGGAGCGTCACTTTCTCTGTATGCGCGACGTGCGCATTGAATCGTCAATGGCTTCCACCGCTTGTTTTCGCCGGCGCTCAGCCGCCAACCAGGAAATCATTTCCCGTTCTCAAAGTTTTTTTTCTTCCCAACCCTGATCCTGGTTCTACGGGTGCTGCTCAATCGCTATGGGCACAGTCGCCGTGTTGCCCGACGCAGCGATGCCGAGGAGGCTGGTCGCCACGCCCGAGAGCGATGCCGGAACGAAGCTAACCGTGCCGTCAACCGCCGAGGTGGCCGATGCGGATTGCGCGGCCAGCAGTACACCCTGAGCGCAAACCGCGGGCGGCGCGCAGGACGGAGTCCAAGCGTACAGCGCCTGATAGAGCGCGACCGTGCCACCGGCCATGGGATTGCCGTCCATGTCGAGCAGACGCAGTGTAATTTGGTTCGGTGTGCCCGTCGAAGCGAGGCTCTGGCTCGTTCCGGAAACGGGATTCAAAATGGCATACTCCGGGCGGGCCCCGTATGCCGTAAAGGCGACGCATTGGCTCGTTCCGTTCAGGCAGGCATTGATACTCACTTGCTGGCCTTCGGCGAGCGGCCCGACGGCGAGCGTTTCTGTGGCGATTCCACTCGACGCGCTGAGCGCAGCAGCCGAGCCTTGCGGCGCGATGCCGGTGGCCGAGGTTTGCCACGTGACGGACTGGTTTCCCACTGGAACCCCGTTCGCGAGCACGAGCGCCTGAACAGTCCACGTAAAGGTTGCACCCGCGGCCAGCGACAGTTGCGGCGTGAGCGCAGCCAGTACCGGCGGTGTTCCTCCAGCGAACTGCGCCTGGAGGCTCGATCCGTTGGTGAGTGACGCGGTGATGATGGACCACGTGCCGTCGACTGCCGTCACGCCAATGGTCGCGCGGCCGTCGCCTGTGGTCATCACCGGGCAAGTGGTCAGCCCGCACGCAAGCGTGGCCGTGCCAGAGGTGACCGCGTAGACAACCGTGACGCCGGGTGCAGGTGCAAGCGTGGCGTCGAGCGCGATCACGGTGAACGGAATCGGTACCCCGATGGGAACGGTGTTCGCTGGCGCGGTGACGAGCGTGAGCGCGTCGCCCGTTCCCGAATCATAGCTGACGCCGCTGGGGATGACGGCGGCCGCATAGAATGCGGGCTGGTCGTCGACCTCGACATCGACCGATCCGGTGGTTGGCTCTCCTGTTGCTTTCAGAGCGGCGGCCGGCGCGATGGCGCTGATCTGGTTGGGTGAGATGCTCGTAACTTGCGCCGGCTGGCCGCCGACGAGAACGGTGTCGGCCAGCCGAAAGCCTGTGCCATAGATCGTGATCGGACCACCAGCGAAAGGAAGATGCGTCGGCGAGACGGTGTCGGCATAGAGGAGCCAGCCGTCGTACGCATAGTCGGGGCGGCCGTCGCCCCGCAGGTCGGCAATGCCGATCCGGACCATATCGTCTCCATTCGTCGCGACGCGCAGCCAGGTCTCGCCCGGTGCGTCGCCGTTCAGGCCGGGAGAGGCGCCCACGGGTGTTGCGCCCATCGCGTCAAATGCATCCCACACTCCAATCGACGGCAAGGCCTTCGCGTTTGAGGGCTCTCCGGTTTCGTCGATCGCCTGTGTGACTGCGGTGAAGATGCGATTGCCGCGCACAGGGAAGGTGAACCAGTCAGTCTGCCCAACCTGGCTGAGACGCCCGCACCAGAGCCCGCCCGTCGGCATCGACCGCGGTTGCGCCTCCGTGCCTATGGCGTCATTGAATCCGGCGACGGAGGATCCGCCGGAAGTGACGGAAATCGTCTGCGCGCTCCCGGCAGAGAGTTCCGGCAATGTAACCGGAGCCAAGGCGCCGGAAGGCGTGACTTGCCCTTGCAGGTAAGGCCCGACGGAATTCGTGTCGATGTAGAGCGGGTCGATGGCCTCAAATGTGACCTGATAAATGGCTGCCGTCACACCAGGCGGAAGTGGAATGCCGCTGAGGTCGAAAAATCCCTGCAGCGAAGGATCGGTCGATCCCCACATGGAGAGCGCATTGCCATTCGCGTCGTTGTAGCCTGTAACAGGACTGCCGTGATTGCCCCCGAACGCTGCGCCGCTGACAGCGCTGACCGTGTACTGATTGAGCGGATTGCCATTGGCGTCGAGAGGGTTCGCCACGACATTCACGCCCTGCATGCCGTATCCCGATGCGAAACTCACCGTGCCCTGAATCGAAACGGTAGCCGCAGCGGTTAGCTGCTTGCCAGGCAAATTGGCCACGTTAGCCGAAGTGACGGGATAAAGACGGTTGAGCGCGGCAGTGTCGTCATAGCTGAGCGTGGTCGGGCTGGGAATGCACGCTCCGCCGGTCGCGCCGCATGCTCCGCTCAACGGCTGCATGATGGGCCAGCCAAGCGCGCCGCTGGGATCGCCGTCGGTCAGCGCGCCGGAATTCACCTGCGAGAAATCGAGCCCGAGGATGCGGCCAAAGGCGCGCTCCACCTCGAAGGTCATCATCTCGAGCATCGCGGCGTTCGTGGCGCAAAGTCCATTCAGCAGGATCACCCCATGAGCGAACGTCGCGTCGGGATTGAAGTTGTCGAGCCAGACGTAGACTCCATTGTTCTGGCAGGCGTCGGGTTCGCTGGCGTCGGCGCCATAAATCGCGTCAATCACCGATCCGTCGGCATCGTAGATCACAGCTACCGGGTAGTTGGTGGCCGATGGTGTGACGTCTGAAGGTGCAGTAATCTGGCCCGATGAATTGACCTGGATGTTCGAACCGTCGACGTCCTCGTTCAGCGAGCCCATATCGGTGAGGGTAGCCGCAGCCGTGGGCACGCCGCTCCATAGCGCAGCTGCAGCATCCACGATTGCGGTGGCCTGCTGATTCGATACCGTGCTTGATAGTGGGCCCTGATCAACGTAGTAGTTGACCTGTCCCTGAGACCACACAACGGGCTGGCCCAGCACGGCAGGATTGAAGAACGCCGTGCCGGCAACGTACTTCGGACCGCCGGCCGCGGCTGTGGCAGGTGCCAGCCAGAAGGCCGCCAAAACGACTCCGGAGAATGCGCGCCGGAATCCCCAAAAACCTCGAAACATCGCGGCAGACGCAGAAAGGGTTTTGGACACGGCGACTCTCGGATGCAATTCATCCGGCAAGCCAAGGGCCATTCGCATTTGCAGACCGTTAAAAGGATTTCAGGGAAATCAGCCTCGCAATCCGCGATGCCTTAGAGGGTTTTCACAAAACAAGTCCGCAATCAAGAGGATTCTGACGCGAATCAGCTGCTTCGAAGCAACCGGCGAGCGAACCCATACCTTGCCGCCGAATCGAATCGGTTTGCCACTTCATCAGATGAGGGCCGAGGCAGGCGCGCGACGACAGGGACAGCACTTCGGCCCCCACCGTCTACAATCGACTCGGGTGCAGCGGTTCCAGAGCTGCTGCGATGAGAATCCACGGATTCGAAGTGGCGTTTTCCTCGAGAAAACGCCAAATTCCAAATACTTGAGGGAGCAAAGGGACTCTGGAGCCGCTCTTAAACCATGTCAGAAACTCGCGATACTGTCATTCTCGGTTCCGGCTGCGCCGGGCTCACGGCGGCGCTTTACACCGCGCGCGCAGGCCTCAAACCGCTCGTTCTCGAAGGCCACGAGCCCGGGGGCCAGCTCTCGATCACCACGTTGGTCGAAAACTTTCCAGGCTGGCCCGACGGCATTCAGGGGCCGGACCTGATCGAGAACATGAAGAAGCAGGCGGCGCGTTTTGGCGCCGAGTACAGCCCGGCGCCCCTGGTCTCGGTCGAAATCGGCGCGCATCCCATACGACTGAACACGCACAATAGCGAGATCTCGACGCGCACTCTGATCATTGCCTCAGGCGCGAGCGCACGCTGGCTCGGCCTGCCCAGCGAGCAGGCCCTCATCGGGCACGGTGTTTCGAGCTGTGCGACCTGCGACGGATTCTTCTTCCGCGAGAAGGAGATTGCCGTCGTCGGCGGCGGCGATTCGGCGATGGAAGAAGCCATCTTCCTTACGCGTTTCGCCAATAAGGTGACCGTGCTGCACCGCCGCGAAAACTTTCGGGCGTCGAAGATCATGCTGGAGCGCGCCATGGCGCATCCCAAGATCGCGCTGCGCACCAACACGGTGGTCGAGGAGGTGCTCGGCGTCGAAGAAAAAGAAGTCAAAGGCCTGCGCCTGCTCGATGTTGGCACCGGCGAGCGCGACGAGCTGCCGGTGAGCGGCATGTTTCTCGGCATCGGCCACGAGCCCAACGCCAAGATCTTTGCCGGCCAGATTGATCGCGACGACGAGGGCTACATCAAAACCACGAACCAGGTTTTCTGCACGCGCAATGGCGAAATCGTCTCTGGCGTCTTCGCCTGCGGCGATGTGCAGGACCGCCGCTACCGCCAGGCGATCACCGCGGCCGGATCGGGATGCATGGCGGCGCTCGAAGCGGAGAGGTATCTCGAAGACCACGGCCGCTGAAGCCGCGCCGCGCAGGAGCAGCCATGGCAAAGATCTTTCCGGGCCGCTATACCGCTCAAAGCGATCAGCCCTTCGTTGTTTTTCTCATCGGCATGCGCGTGAACAACCTCTGGGCCTTCCGCCGCTGGATGCAAGTGGGACGCGCCATGCCAGCCATGATCGCGGAGTTGAAGCGCCAGCCCGGGCTCGGCCTCCTGCACGCGGAGTTCTTCCTCTATTGGCGCGGCGCCGCTGTGGTGCAATATTGGAAGAGCTTCGAGCAGCTGCACGCCTACGCCCATGCGAAGAATGCGAATCATCTGCCTGCCTGGGCGGAGTTCAACCGGCGCATCGGCGGCGATGGCACAGTGGGAGTCTGGCATGAAACCTACACCGTCGCGCCGGGCCAGTATGAGTCGGTCTACGCCAACATGCCTCGCTTCGGCCTGGCTGCCGCGGCGCAGCACGTTACGGCAACGGGGCGCCTGGAGAACGCTCGCTCGCGCCTCGCCAGGCCGTAGGCGCTTCCTGCTAAAAGCTGCGAAATGCGAAAAAGACGGCGCCTAAGAGAAACAACGCCGAGACCGTGTGGTTCCAGCGCAGGTGCTGGCCGAAGTAATAGGTGACGAAGACGCCGAAGACGACCAGCGTGATGACTTCCTGAATGACCTTGAGCTGGACCACGCTGAACTGGCCTGCGCCAATACGATTGGCAGGCACCTGGAAGCAATATTCGAAGAAGGCGATCGACCAGCTCACGAGAATGACCTTCCACATCGCTTCATGGCGGAAGCGCAGGTGGCCATACCAGGCAATTGTCATAAAAATGTTGGAGCAGGTGAGAAGAATGATTGTCCACATAGGTCAGTTCGATGCACATGGGCCCGCTCGCGTTTCGTAAACTGACCGAAGGTGGTTCCTCGAGCCGATAACAAACCCATGACAGCGACGCTGCGGGAGAATCTTGAAAAACTCGAAGACGCGATTTCCGCGGCTTGCCGCGGAGCCGGACGTTCCCGCGGTGAGATCGAGGTGATGGCGGTCTCGAAAACCTTCCCCGCTGAAATCGTGGCCGAGGCCGCCGCACTCGGGCTCAGGCTCTTCGGCGAAAACCGCGTGCAGGAGTTCTCATCGAAGGCACTGCGTGCGGCAGAGCTTTGGACGAGCGTGACGGCACACCGACCGCGCGTCAATCTCATCGGGCACCTGCAATCGAACAAAACCGCGCGCGCTGCCGAACTCTTCGACGGCGTCGATTCGCTGGATTCGCTTCGGCTGGCCGAGAGACTGAACGAAGCAACGGCAAAATGGGCCAAGCGCCTCCCGGTATTGATCGAAGTCAAGCTAAGCCCCGAAGAGACGAAAACCGGAATCACGCCCGAGTCGGAAGAGGCCGCGCGGCTGCTCGAGGCTCTGCCGGACCTGTCTCATCTCGAGATGCGCGGCTTGATGACCATCGCGCCATGGGGCGCACCAGAAGCCAAGACGCGAGCCTGTTTTCGGAGCCTGCGCCAACTGCGCGACCACTGGGCGCCTGCCCATCCGCGATTGGACTTCGGCGTTCTCTCCATGGGCATGAGCGGCGACTTTCCGCTTGCCATCGCTGAAGGCGCCACGCGTATCCGCATCGGGACCGCCCTGTTTGGCGCGCGCACTCCGCGATCGGAGGGTGAATGATGCTGCGCGCCACAGCCGAAGGAGTCACGCTTGCGGTACGGGCGCAGCCCGGCGCCGAGAGGACAGCGATCAGGGGGATTTATGGCGAAGGGCGCGCAGCGCAATTGAAGATTGCCCTGCACGCGCCGCCACTCGACGGGCGAGCCAACGCCGCTCTCATTGCCTTCGCCGCTGCAACATTCGGCCTTCCCAACGCCTCCGTCGAGTTGCTTTCCGGCGAGTCCTCGCGCAGCAAAGTGATTCTCCTGCGCGGCGCGACTTTAGCGCGAGCAGCGGCCGTGCTCACGCAACATCTCGGTCACTTGCCCGACCCCGACTGCCTCGCCAGCTCAGCTTCGAAGGCGCGCCTGCGGTCCTCGATATAGGCTTTGTATCCGCCGGGATCGATGAACGCGCCGCGATCGCCGGCCTTCCACCGCGCATATTTCTCCGTCAACCCGAAGTAGCCGCCGTGCGCGCCGAGAAAAATGTCGCACGGCAGGCTTTGAAGAGTTGCAAAACCATGCCTGTAGTCTGAAGCGATTTGAGGGTATACCTTGTTGCCGACCAGCTTGTACCCGGGATTCACATTGGGGCTGCCCACAATCACCACATGAAGCAGGCGGCCGCCCTCGATATCATCCATACTCCATGTTGTCGTTCCTCGCGTGTGTCCCGGTGTCAAGTGCGCGGTCAGAACCGTACCGCCCAGGCGAACCGTATCTCCATCGTGCAGGATTCGGTCAACGTGCGCGGGCGGGTAGCGCATCGAAGAATCGGCGCCGTACTGAAAATCGGTCCTTCCGCCGGATTCGACGACCAAAACATCGCCATCCATTACGTCATACTTCGCGCCGGTTTGCTTGATCATTTGTGCGCTCCCGGCACAGTGGTCGACATGGGCATGGCTGATGAGCAGGAGCTTGATATCGGCGAAGCGGAAGCCAAGCGATTCGACACTCTTGCGTATCAACGGCACAGACGATTGAAGGCTGCTATTGATGAGGATGAGACCATGCGGTGTGGCGATGAGATAGGAGGCAAGGTCCTTGCTGCCGACGTAATAAAGATTGCCGGCAATACGGAAAGGTGGAAACGGCCTCAGCCAGTCAGCAGGATAT
>Ga0187783_10003377_pt1 | contig 11749 bp, 9 predicted proteins | sample 1015_SJ02_MP02_2_FD_132471 | JGI IMG/M metagenome (GOLD analysis project Ga0187783, IMG submission 132471) | Tropical peat soil microbial communities from peatlands in Department of Meta, Colombia - 1015_SJ02_MP02_20_MG | ecosystem: Environmental > Terrestrial > Soil > Wetlands > Peat | place... | reverse complement strand
TCGAGCAAATGTGACGAATGCAGATCCATCTATTCTTAATAAGCTGCCACGCGCTAGTTCGTGTGACCCGAACAACCAGAGTCTCTTGGGGCCGGTTTCACGTAATCGAACGCTTGCTTGCTTACAAACGCCTAAATCAAACGTTGCATTTTTTGGGTAGTGCGAGTCACGCCCGATTCGCTAAAATTGGAGCGATGAGCGTTACCATAGATGCCGATATGGTCCGCGTTGAGGGTGCCACGTTTCACATGGGATCGGATCGGTTCTATCCTGAGGAAGCGCCGGTTCGCGAAGTGCACGTCGACGGTTTTTGGATTGACGCGTGCACCGTCAGGAACGCCGAGTTTGCAAGGTTCGTTCGCAAGACCGGATACGTGACCGTGGCGGAACGCGAGTTGAATCCGGCCGACTATCCCGGCGCACCGGCCCAGAATCTCGTTCCCGGCGCGCTGGTCTTTCACATGACGACCGGTCCGGTGGATTTGCGCGATTACTCTCAGTGGTGGTCGTGGACGCCGGGCGCTTCTTGGAAACACCCTGAAGGGCCCGGCAGCTCGATCGATTCTCGACCCGATCACCCGGTCGTGCACGTGGCATACGAAGACGTTGAAACATACGCGCGCTGGGCCGGAAAGCGTTTGCCGACCGAAGCCGAGTGGGAATACGCCGCGCGCGGTGGGATCGACGGCAACGATTTCATCTGGGGTGACGAGATGTATCCCGGCGGAAAACCTGCCGCAAATACTTGGCAGGGAAATTTTCCGTGGAAGCACACCTCGCGCCACGGCCCCCGGACGATGCCGGTCGGCTCGTTCGCGCCCAACGCCTTCGGCCTATACGATATGGCCGGGAACGTTTGGGAATGGACGCAGGACTGGTTTGTTTTTAATCGCAGTGAAACGCAGTCGCCGTGCTGCGCCGGCGACTCGCGCGAACGAAGCTACGATCCGTGCCAGCCCAACGTGCGCATTCCGCGCAAGGTGCTCAAGGGCGGGTCGTTTCTCTGCTCGCCCGAGTATTGCTTGCGCTTTCGCCCCGCGGCGCGGTCGCCGCAAATGATCGACACCGGCATGTCGCATATCGGTTTTCGCTGCGTAAAGGATTAGGTTTGCAAAAACAACGAGAAATTTTACCAATCCCGGACAAAGCCTATGCCGGGTTCATCGCCTACGACGCGAAGGATCCCGATTCTAAGTTCGCTCCCATCGAGCCGTTGCGTCCACCGGATGGGGCGCCCAATGTATTGATCGTGCTCATCGACGACGTTGGCTTCGGGGCATCGAGCACCTTCGGCGGCCCCTGTGCGTCGCCCACGGCAGAGCGTCTCGCGACAAACGGCTTGCGTTACACGCGTTTTCACACTACGGCTCTTTGCTCACCCACTCGGGCCGCGCTCTTGAGCGGACGCAACCATCACATGGTGGGCATGGGTGCTATCACCGAGATCGCTACGTCGGCGCCTGGATACTCGTCGGCGCGACCAAACTCAATGGCACCGTTGGCAGAGATCTTAAAACTCAACGGCTATTGCGCGGCGCAATTCGGTAAGTGCCACGAGGTTCCGGTCTGGGAAGCGAGCCCGGTCGGGCCGTTCGATCATTGGCCGACCGGATCCGGGTTCGAATACTTTTATGGCTTCGTTGCCGGCGAAACAAACCAATGGTACCCTGCGATTCACGAAGGTACGAAGCTCGTGGAGCCACCCAGGACGCCGGAAGAAGGCTATCACTTCATGGAGGACATGACGGATCGCGCCATTTCTTGGGTTCGGCAGCAGCGGTTGCTAGCGGCAGACAAGCCGTTCTTCATGTACTTCGCGCCGGGTGCAACCCACGCGCCGCACCACGTGCCGAAGGAATGGGCCGATAGGTACAAGGGCAAGTTCGACCAGGGCTGGGACAAGCTGCGCGAAGAGATCTTCGCTCGGCAGAAAAAACTCGGTGTAATCCCGCAGGACTGCGAGTTGACGAAACGTCCTGCCGAGATTCCGTCGTGGGACTCGCAGAGCCCCGAGTTCCAACGCGTGCTGGCGCGCGAGATGGAGGTCTACGCGGGCTTCTTCGAGTTCGCCGACCATCACATCGGCCGCCTCATCAACGCGCTCGAGGAGATCAAGGCGCTCGACAACACCCTAATCTATTACATCATCGGCGACAACGGCGCATCGGCCGAAGGGACGCCCCAGGGCACGTACAACGAGATGATTCCCTTTAACGGCATGAATGCTCTCGAAACCGCGCAGTTTCTAACGGAACGAATGGACAAGCTCGGCGGCCCGGAGTCGTACAATCACTACGCCGTTGGTTGGGCGCACGCTCTCGACACTCCGTATCAATGGACCAAACAGGTCGCGTCGCATTGGGGCGGCACGCGTAATGGAACGATCGTCCACTGGCCGAAGGGCATCAGAGCCAAGAACGGGATCCGGAGTCAATTTCATCACGTGATCGATGTGGCACCTACCATCCTAGAAGTCGCGCAGCTGCCCGAGCCGGTCATGGTCAATGGCGTCGGCCAAGTGCCGATGCAGGGCGTGAGCATGGCATACAGCTTCGACGACCCCAAAGCGGCGGAACGGCGTGAAACTCAGTACTTTGAAATGGCCGGTAATCGCGGCATCTACCACAAAGGCTGGACCGCGGTCACGCGTCACCGCACGCCGTGGATCCTGACCGGTACGCCGCCGCCGTTCGACGATGACGTTTGGGAACTCTACGACACCAATAAAGATTGGTCGCAGGCGCACGATCTCTCGAAGACGATGCCCGACAAGCTGCATGAGCTGCAACGCTTGTGGATCATCGAGGCGACGCGCAATCAGGTTCTGCCGATGGACGATCGCGGCGCGGAACGTTTCAACTCGGATCTCGCCGGGCGCCCGGTCTTGATTCGCGGCAATTCCCAGGTTCTGGCATCAGGCATGGGCGGTCTCAACGAAAACGGCATAATCAACGTGAAGAACAAGAGCCATTCCGTGACCGCTCAACTCGAGATTCCCGAGGACGCGCGTGCAAATGGAGCCATCATATCGCAGGGCGGAATCGGCGGCGGTTGGATGCTGTACGCCAAGGACGGAACGTTGACGTATCTGTATAATTTCATTGGGCTGCGCCAGTTTGTAGTCAGAGCAACGGAGAAATTGACGGCCGGAACCCACCAGGTGAGGATGGAGTTTGCGTACGATGGCGGCGGCTTAGCAAAAGGAGGAGACGTCACGCTTTTCATCGACGGCAAAGCGGCAGGCAACGGACGAGTCGAACAGACGGCGCCGATCGTTTTCTCCTGTGACGAAACGACCGACGTCGGAGTAAAGCGCGGCTCGCCGATGACGCCGGAGATGCCGCCCGAGAGAAGTGAGTTCAACGGCACGATCAAGGCGGTCGTGATCGAGGCGACGGGCGAAAGTCAGGATCACCTGCTCTCTAAAGAAGACGTATTGAACATGATCGTTGCGAGACAGTAAGGATGGTACGAAAATGAGCAAAGACGGAAAAACAACTTCGGCGACGCCGATGGTGACGCATCGCGAGTTCAAGCTGCTGCTCAAACCCGAGAAGTTCCCGAGTCGCCGAGCGGTGCTCGAGTTCAACGAGCTGCTCAAGCGAACCGCCGACAACTTGGGGGTGCATTACGAGCCGGTCGAGTCGCTCGACTCGCAGCTTCGCGTCGTCCAGTTCTACGACACCGTGAGCGAAGAGCTGCGCAAGAATAAACTGATCTTTCGGATTCGGCAGATCCGCGCGAGCGGATGGCCCGACGAGAGCTGGGAGCTCACCTTCAAATGCCGCACTCCGGATTACGACAAAGCGGCGGCCTTCGATACCAACACGACGATGACGAAACTGCAGAAGAAGAAGTTCAAAGAGGAGCTTATTCGCGGCGACTCGCCGGGGACGATGACAAGCATTTTCTCGAATAATGTGATCGTCGAGTATCCTGAGATCGAGGTCGAGATGCCAATCTCGCGATTGGCGAACGCCTTGCCCCACCTCAGGACGATCGGGCTCGACCTGAACCAGACGATGTCAATCGTCAAGGGCGTTAAGGTCTTCGAACTTCAATCCACACTGGGCAGTCTGAATTTCGGACACGGCGTAACCGCGCATGCAACGCTCGCCGTTTGGTCGCGGCCGATACCCGATCGCTTTGAGCCCATGATCGCGGAGTTCGGCTTCTCGACTCATGTCTTGGGCAAGGATGATAAAGAGGAAAAGGGACAACAGGCCGCCGACGAGTTCTTCAAGGCCCTCCAAGGTCCGCTACATGACTATCTGTCGGGTGGGACGACGAAGACCGCGCTGATCTACGGAGACGCCGGAAGCTAAGGGAGGAGCGCGCGCAGCGCGCGTCTCGAAGGACGAAACGAGAGCGTAGTTCCTAGCCGGTCCTTCGACACGCCCGCTGCGCGGGCGGCTCAGGATGACAGAAAGATAACCGTAGCGAGAAAGATCGCGCATGAAACGGTGACGATCGCTGCTACGGCTGCGCCGCCGGCGGCGAGCCAGCCACCGATACGGTTTGCTTGCATGATCGCACCGTTGCATGCGACCGCAAGCAGGAGCCATAGCGTCAGCGGGGTCGCGAGACCGCCCGCAATCGAGGCCCAATAGAGCAGTCCGATCGGCGAAAGGCCAGCGAGCGCAAGCGCCGCAGACAACGCGAGCGAGCCCAGCAGCACGCTATAGAAGGGCTTGGCTTCACGGAGTGGCGCATCGAGGCTGCCATTCCAGCCGAACGTTTGCGCGACGACGTACGCGCTCGTGCCGGCGAGAACGGGAACTGCCAGCGCGGCTGACCCGAGCAAACCGACCGCAAAGAGCGCCGTGGCCCATCTTCCGGCCAGCGGTTGCAACGCGACCGCCGCATCGGTCGCTGTTTGAACGGTCGCGTGTGCCGTGCCGAGCGTTGCAGCGGTCGCGACGAGGATAAAGAAAAAACAGATTCCGGGCGCCAGCGCTCCCCATGCGGCGTCGGCTTTCACAAAGCGCGCTTGCGCCGGCTGCGTTCCGCGCTCGGCGACTTCGATCGACTCCCAATAGTAGACGTAGCTGGTCAACGTGGTTCCCAGCAGAGCGAGCGCGCCGGTCACGACGACCGGCGTGAAGTTGAAGTGCGGGACGATCAGCGAACGCGCCAGTGCGCTCCAATCGGGCTTCGCGAGCACCGCGCTAATCCCGTAACAAATAAAGATGAACGGCAGATACGAGAGAAAGCGTTCGACGCGCAGATACGATCGCTGCAGCAAGAGCCACGCTATGGCGGCCGCAAAAGGAAGGACGAAAAGCGCACGAGGTAGGCCCGAAAGAAGCCGGAGAGATTCGGCGCCGGCTTCGATGTCGGCGGCCAGCGTCATCAAGTTCACTGCCACGACGGCGACGAGCGCGAGCCAGGCCCACGTCAACCCGTAATGGCGCCGGATGGCGCCCTGAATGCTAATGTGGCAGGCGCCTACCGCAGCCGCGATGCTTTGGACGACCGCAATCATCGGCACCAACAGAACGACCAGCCAGGAGAGCATGTATCCCGTGGCGGCGCCGACGACCGCAAGGCTTGCGACGGTCGTCGGATCGGCGTCGGAAGCGCCCGAGATAAAACCTGGCCCGAGCGGGCCCTTTTTCACTCGCTTTCGTCTTGGCGTTCATGCGAACGCGCGTTGATTGCATCCGCGAGCGGCTGGAGCAAGAGATTTAGCAGAATGATCATCGCCGCTCCGGCCACGGCTCCTTCCCATAAGCCAAATCCCGCCAAGGCTCCCACCGCGGCGGTTGCCCAGATTGTCGCGGCGGTGTTGAGCCCGGTGACATTGAGCCCGGACCTGAAAATAACGCCACCGGCGATGAAGCCGACGCCCGTTACTACGCCGGCAACGATGCGAGTGGTGTCACCGGCGCCGAGCGCTTGATCGAGCAACGCAAACAACGCGGAGCCGATCGAGACCAGGCTGCTGGTGTGCAGTCCGGTGGCGCGCTGACGCCACTGCCGCTCGAATCCGATCGCGATGCCGAGCAGTGCAGCAATGCCCAGCCGGACGAGAAATTCGATAATCGTCAAAGGTTAAACGTATAACCCAGGAGTGGTCCGTCGAGCGTTAGCTTCTGCACATGCGAGATCGGCGAAAACCCGTTGTAGTTCAAGCTCCGCCATGCTGCGAGCAGCGTTTGACCGTGGTTGAATGCGTATCCTACTCCGGTGTAACCTTCCCACGTTTGGTTGCCTACCTGCCCGGCGCCCTGTCCAACGTCGATGTAATACGGCACGTACCAGTGGCTATCGTCGAAGAACGCTCTGCCGCGCAGACCGAAGATAACGTCTTGCGTGATGGCGCCGGTGGTAATCGAACCCGAAGGCGCGAGGATACCGCGCTTGCCGACCGTTGCCGTGTAGCCGAAAACGAAGTTTATCGGAAACTCACGCAAGCCTAAGAAAGTGCTAAGATCGGCGTTGTGCCCTCGAGCAACGGTAAACCCGGCTGCGGCCTCCCAGATCGAAGTCCTCAGACGCGCATCGGCATTGATGCTTACCGGGATCTGAACCCGTCCGAGAGGACCGCTGATCGTTCCAAAGATGCTGGTGGTGGTGGTCGCGTTCAGGTAGATGTAGTCGCCGAACACGTCGATATCGCCCTTGCGCGCGTCAAACGCAAACATCGCCGCCGAGTTGATCTTCGGCAGATAGTCCGACGGTCCAACTTCGAAGCTGCTCTGCGCGATGCCGCTCGGCCGGGACGGCAGGGTCGGGACGGAGAATTGGAAGTCTCCTTTCACCGTCGGTCCCCAGATGTACGGCGCGAGCATGACGTGCGTCCGTCCGTCGTACTCTCGGTCCATAAACGTTGGCGACGACGTCTCTGCCGGTGCGGGCGATGCGGGAGTCGCTTGTGCGCTTGCCATCGCGGTGCTTGCCGCAAGAGCGACGATCCCGGCCGCCACGGCCCAGAGGCGCTTTACAAAATTCATAACGTTTTAGAGGGCTCCTTTCGGGCCGAATTCTACGTCCTAACGTCGCCGGAGTCTATCCGATATGCGCAACTCCAGCATCATTCTGCGCTCAGGTCATCGCGAAAACTCATCCAGATGGTTGTTCGCGATGACGATCCTCAGCGCGTCACGCGAAACGTGTATTGGGCCGGAGTACGGCGTGCTCAGATCGATGATCAGGCCGAAGAAGAGACCGATGGAACCGGCGAGCAAGGCCGTCATCGTCATCTGTTTCACGTAGCTCCTGACGCCGAAAAGAAACGTGAAAGCGACTACTGCGATCGCACCCAATAGGAGCGCCTCGAGCATTCCCGGCGGCAGCCCGCCTTGTGCCTGAACGAATCGCAGCCTTCGAGCGTCGCCAAGCTTACGCAACGCGTCGACCAGCGCGCCGCGAACGCTGTTTGCCTCCAGGATCGCCGCGGGATTCGCATACGTTCGCGAAGGCGGGGCGAAAGAGAGCCGTACGGCTTCGTAAATGAACGGCGCGGTTGGATCCGCGTGCGACGGCTGCGCGCCCGACCAGCTTTCGTCGCGCAGAGCGATAGCATACCCCGCGATGGCGCGCTGGATCGGCAAGCCTTGCGCCCGCGGCAACTGACCCGCGAAGTTGAAGGCATCGGCAACGTAACCCGCCTCGAGGTCGGCGTTCTGCTGGGCTGAAGCAAACGCCGTCCAGACCGTGCCAACGAGAAACCCTAAAACCACCGAGTAGAGAACGCCGACGACGCCCATGATGAACCCGGCAACTTCGTGATGCTCGCTCAAGCGTTCCGGCGGCGGCAAAAAGCGGCGAACGATCGTGTGCACGCAAACCGCCGCGCCGGCAAAGATGGCCGCGAACATCGGTAGGCCGAGCAAGACCGGAACATTCGAAAGCCAGATCATGCCACGTTGCATCTTTGCTCTCGGCGCGTCGCAACACCTGGGCGATGCGCGCGACAACCGTGGCAAAAAGCAGGGAAAGCCGCGCCGACTTCGGCATTTTGCCTTCGCCTTGGACCAGCATCGAACGCCTTACTTTCAAGCGCTGCTCGACTACGTCGACTCCGGCGTCTTGCCGTTCCACACTCCCGGCCACATCCAAGGCAACGGAATGGACCGGGCTTTTCGGGAGTACATCGGCGACAACATCTGCGCGATCGATCTGACGCCGATGCCGGGCATCGACGATCTCCTCCAGCCCACGGAATCGATCAAAGAGGCGCAGCAGCTCGCCGCTCGCGCTTGGGGCGCCGACCACACGTTCTTTTTGATCAACGGTTCGACCAGCGGCAATCAGTGCATGATGATGACGGCGGTGAACCCCGGAGACAAGATCGCCGTGCCACGCAACTCCCATAAGTCAATGCTCGGCGGTCTCATCATGAGCGGTGCCGAGCCGATCTACATGCAGCCCGAGGTCGACGAAGAGCTGCGCATGGATCACTGCGTCACGCCCGAAACGGTAGCACGGACGCTGCAGGAGCATCCGGACGCCGCCGCCGTGTATCTCGTCTCCCCAACCTACTACGGCGTTGCTGCGGATCTCGCATCGATCGAACGAATCGTTCACGACGCCGGAAAGCTCTTGCTCGTCGATGAGGCGTGGGGACCGCATTTTCACTTTCACCCGGCTTTACCGCTCTCGGCGACCACAGCCGGTGCGGACCTTTGCATCAACTCGACGCACAAGATGCTCTCGGCCTTCTCGCAATGTGCGATGCTCCACCAAAAAGGAGCGCGTATCGGCTTAGACCGGCTCACCGCGGTCCTCAAAATGTTCCTCTCAACCTCGCCGAACTTGCCGATGGTCGCGTCGCTCGACGTGGCACGCAAGCAAATGGCCACCGAAGGCGAGGCCTTGCTTTCGCGCACGATCGAGCTGGCGAGCGCGAGCCGCGAGCAAATCAACGCGATACCCGGTCTGTATGCATTCGGCCCGGAGCTGCGCGGCCGTAAAGGCGTCTTCGACATCGACCCGACCAAAATGGTCGTGACCGTCACGGGCTTGGGGTACACGGGGTACGAAGCCTCGGGAATCTTACGTCGCCGCCATAACATTCAAGTAGAGCTTGCCGACCTTTTCAACGTCGTCGCACTCTTTACGATTGGAACTACTCGCGAGGCCGCCGACCGTCTCGTCGGGGCGTTTCGTGAAATGGCGCGCTCCGACCGCAAACTCGACATGTTTGCGCCGTCGGGAATCCTCGAACGGCGCCTGCGGCGCGGGACGTTCCGCTTGCCGCCGGTCCCTCCAATGCGAATGCGGCCGCGCGAGGCGTTTCTCGCCGCGGCGGAGTTCGTCAAGTTTCGCGAAGCGGCTGGACGTATCTGCGCCGAGACGCTAACGCCGTACCCGCCGGGGATTCCGGTGATCGCGCCGGGAGAAGAGATCACGCCGGAGATCGTGGATTACGTGCGTTTGGAACTCAAGGCCGGAGTGCGCATTCAAGGCCCGTACGACGACAAGCTGCGCGTGATACGCGTCGTGAAGGAGTGAACGGCGGGGCCGGGAAACCCGCCATCGTGCCCGTGGGTATGTAGACCCGAAAGGCAGGAATAATTTTTGGCGGTCAGAGTCCAGTCCGTTTCCCCTGGTTGGGAGCTCTCCCAACTCCTCGACATCTTCCCACTCGCGATTCGGCAAGCGCTCGTTCGTCTCAACAACCTCGAAGAGATCATCGAAGTCGTGCTCGACCTCGGCCGTCCGCCGGAGGCTCGCTTCGAGCACGATTTTACGTATTTGAGCGACACGCCGGTAAGTCACGAAGACATCGCGCATGTGTGCTCGCGGATCTCGCCGTTTGGCGCCGATAATCGTGCCGGCATCGAACAAACGCTGCATCGGATCAGCGCGATTCGCAATCGCACCGGAAAAATCGTCGGCCTCACCTGCCGTGTCGGCCGGGCCGTTTATGGCACGATCGATATACTGCTCGACGTGCTGCGCAGCGGTAAATCCATTTGTCTGCTCGGGCGTCCGGGCGTGGGCAAGACGACGATGCTGCGCGAATGCGCGCGGGTGCTCTCGGAAGAGCGTCAGCGCGTCGTCATCGTCGATACGTCAAACGAAATAGCCGGCGACAGCGACATTCCGCATCCCGGCATCGGATTGGCACGGCGCATGCAGGTCGCCGACCCCGCGCTTCAGCATGCGGTCATGATCGAGGCCGTGGAAAATCATATGCCGGAAGTCATCGTCATCGACGAGATCGGCACGGGGGCGGAGGCCGAAGCGGCGCGTACGATCGCCGAGCGCGGCGTCACGCTGATCGGAACGGCGCACGGCCAGACGCTCGAAAACCTGTTGATGAACCCCACGCTGTCCGATCTCGTCGGAGGCGTCGGCGCCGTGACGCTCTCCGACGAAGAGGCGCGTCGGCGGGGAACGCGCAAGACGGTGCTCGAGCGTAAAGCGCCGCCGACCTTCGACGTGGTGATCGAAATTCACGATCGCGACCGTCTGGCGATTCACAAAAACGTCGCCGAAGTCATCGACGCGTCATTGCGCGGGTATCAACCGCAGCCCGAAATTCGGCAGCGCGAACCGAGCGGTGAAGTGACGGTCGTACAAGAGGCCGACACCGAATCGATGCCGCGTCTCGCCGACGGCTTCGAGCACGATCGCGAGCCGGACGAACGCGAGCGGGCGCTCTCGATCTTCCCCTACGGCGTTTCGCGCAACAAGATCGAGCGAGCAATCGCGAACCTGCGCGTCAACGCTTCGATCGCGCGCAACTGGGATGACGCCGATGTCGTGCTCACGCTCAAGACGCTGGAGCGCAAGGAACAGCCCAAGCTCAAACAGATCGCCTCGGATAACGTACCGATCTATTCCATTAAGACGAACACCACGACGCAAATCCAAAGCGCCTTGCGGGACGTCTTCAACCTCGGCTCGATCGATAACGAAGAGATCGCCTTGCGCGAAACCGAAGAAGCGATATATCAGGTGCTGCTCAACAATCAGGCCATCGAGCTCTCGCCCCAGACCTCGTATATCCGCCGCATGCAACACCAGCTCGCCGAACGCTACCGCTTGCAATCGCGCAGCACCGGCCTCGAGCCCAACCGGCGCGTCCGCATTTACAAGAATGCGGAAGTGTAGCGCAATTGTGTAGAAAGGGCGGCATTACGCCGCGACGTCACGCCGCAGAGCCGTTCGTCGCTCCGCCCTCCGGGCTGCGCTCCTACTGCCTTCCTCCTCGCTCCCGCCATCCATGGCTCCGCTCGTCGTTCAGAGCCTCTGCGGCATAACGTCGCGGCGTAATGCCGCCCTTTCTACACAATTGTGTTTGTAGTAATTGAGGGGATCGAGGGTAGCGGGAAGAGCACGCTGATTGCGGGGCTTGCGGAGCACCTGGAGGCGGCGGGTCATGCCGTTGCCGTGACGCGCGAGCCTGGAGGCACCGCGGTTGGTGATGCGATTCGCGAGGTGTTCTTGAATCGTGCGATCGCAATCTCACCGCTGACGGAAGCGTTGCTCGTCAATGCGGCGCGGGCGGCGCATGTTTCGGATGTGATTCGGCCGATGCTCGCCGACGGGCGGATCGTCCTCTGCGATCGGTTTACGGATTCGACACTTGCGTATCAGGGATATGGCCGCGGGGTGGATCTGAACTCGCTCCGGACGATCTGCGCGATTGCTGCCGATGGCGTTGAGCCCGATCTGGTTTTTCTACTCGACGTGCCGGTCAGCGTTGCGCGCGCGCGATTGCGCGACCGAATGGGCGCGGCCGATCGAATTGAAAGCGAAGGCGACGCTTTTCACGAGCGCGTGCGCCGCGGGT
>Ga0187783_10003376_pt1 | contig 11750 bp, 10 predicted proteins | sample 1015_SJ02_MP02_2_FD_132471 | JGI IMG/M metagenome (GOLD analysis project Ga0187783, IMG submission 132471) | Tropical peat soil microbial communities from peatlands in Department of Meta, Colombia - 1015_SJ02_MP02_20_MG | ecosystem: Environmental > Terrestrial > Soil > Wetlands > Peat | place... | reverse complement strand
CGGCGGCCGGACGCAGCACGTCCGGCGCCGTAACGCCGAAGCAGATGCCGACCAGCCGGTCGGCGTCGTCCGGTCGGCCTGTGAACGTCATCACCGGGTGCAGCGCGAGCGGCAACGCACCCAGCTGTGTCGCGGGCTCAAGCACCCCGAGCCCGTGGCGGCCACTGGCGTGGGCGAACAGGCGGCCCGCCACCGGCGCTCCGGTCGCGGCGAGCCCACGCACCAGGCCGGGCAAGGCGTCGTCGGGCACGGTGAGGAGCACTAGGTCGGCTGCGCCGACCACCTCTTCCGGCTGGCGCACCGGGGTGCCCGGCAGGAAGCGATCGACTCGCTGCCGGGAAGCGTCCGACACCGCAGATGCTGCCGTGATCCGGTGACCGGCACGACTCAGCGCAACCGCCAGCGCGGTGCCGACCCGGCCGGCCCCGACGACGCCGACGTTGAGGCGGGCCGGATGCACGGGACTCGCAGCTGGCCGGGGATCCTCGCCTGGCGCGGCGTCAGCAGTCATGCCGCAGCGCCAGTCGCGTACATGCTCGCCCTCTCTGGCCGACAGCCGCCCACGGTGCAATGCCTGTGCGAGCATCCTCGCCGACTCGACCGGGCCTGCCGCCGCCGGGGGAAGGGTCCAGACACCGCCTCGTCACGAGTGCCACTGCCAGCTGTCTCTCGGGCGCTGTGACTCATCATCGTCGTCATCCGGGGGCTTCGGCGCACGGCAGCAGTGCTCGAGATACAGCGCCGCGGCGACGAGCGCCAGTGCGGCCGCCAGGGTCACCCCCGCGACTCTTGCGTCCCGCGCTGGCACGCTCTTGTCCAGGTCGGGCAGCACGTACGTCAGGTATCCGGCGACTAGTCCGCCGATCCCGGCAGCGGCGGTGGAACTGGCTTTGGCCAGCGCGACAAGCCGCGCCACCGCGAGCGGAGCGAGCGGCTTGGCTCCCTGACGGCGGCCAGTCACCCTGAGGTGCACGCTGCGGCCGACCGCCGCCTCGGCGAGCGCGAGGGCCGCGAGGGCCGGCACGGCGGTGATGGGCAGCAGCGGCAGATTGGTGAATGTCGCCTTGGTGCCCAGCCAGCCGACTATTGCACCGATCACGAAGATGGCGGCGAGCGTGCCAGGCTTGGTCATGTGCATGGCGTCACGCCTCGCCCGTCGCCTGGGCCGGCAGCGCGAGCCTGAGGTCTTCGCGCCGCCACACCCCCGCCATCGAAGTGCCGGCAAGCAGGTCGGCGACCGCGCCCCAGCCCGGCAAGACGGCAGCCGGCTGCACGTCCAGCCACGGCGCCAGGACGAAGGCCCGCTCGTGTGCCCGAGGATGCGGAAGCGTCAGGTCCGGGTCCGCGCTCCGTTCCTCGCCGCAGGCGATGATGTCGACGTCGAGCGTTCGGGGACCCCACCGAGTCGTCCGAACGCGCCCGGCGGCCTGCTCCGCGGTGGCGCAGCGCGCCAGGATCTCTCGCGCTGGCAGCGCACTGCGGGCCAGCAGGACGGCGTTCAGATAATCGGCCTGGGCCGGACCGCCGACCGGCGTCGTTTCGAATACGCCGGACACGGCTGCCACGGCGAGTTCAGCGCCGTCCAGCACGTCAATGCCGCGCTGCAGGTTGTCCATCCGGTCACCGAGGTTGCTGCCCAGCGCGAGCACGACCGCGCGCGCCCCGATACCACTGTCGCTGGTCACGTTCGGCTCCGGCGGATCGTCACACTGATGTCTGCTATCTGGGCGCTGACTGGCGCATCGGGCTTGTGCACCGTGACTTCAGCCGCATGCACCACCGGATCGGCAAGGCACGCGGCGGCCAGGCGCTCCGCGAGCGTCTCGATGAGCGCCACCGGCGGCCCGGCCACGATGTCGGCCAGCCGTCCGGCCAGCGCTGAGTAGTCGGCAGTGAGCTTCAGGTCGTCGGTGGCGGCGGCGGGTGCGGCGTCGAGCCAGAGCTGGGCGTCCACAACGAAGTCCTGGCCGCTCACTCGTTCCTCAGGGAGCACGCCGTGATAGCCGCGTACCCGGAGGCCGGCGATGGAGATCCGGTCCAGCATCAGCCTGCTTCTCCGGGGAGTTCACGGGGGTCGTCCCCGTTGGTCTGCACTCGCAAGGCTGCTCGCCATCGCCCAGCCACTCGCACGGCGTCCAGGTTGCCAGGGACCATGTGGACGCGGACGCACCAGGCCCCGGCCGCGACGGCGAGCGCGGTCACCGCGATGGTGGCGTCGTCGCTTCCGGCGAAGGACCGGGGGCGCCCGTCGGACCCAGCCAGCAGCTTGCCGAGGAACCCCTTCCTGGACGCTGCCACCAGGACCCGGAACGGCTGGTCATATCCCTCTGGCCTGGCGATCTGGTCCAGGTGCGCGAGCAGGGTCCAGTTGTGCTCGGCCAGCTTGGCGAAGCCCAGGCCGGGATCCACGATGATGTTCGCCGGATCGACCCCGGCCGCGATGACCGCATCGAGCCGGCGGCCAAGCTCGGACCGCACTTCGGCCACGACATCCGAGTAGACAGCCGGGCCGTACATGTCAGCGCTGTGGCCGCGCCAGTGCATCACGACATAAGGAACGTGGGCCTCGGCGATCACGCCGACCATGTGTGGATCAGCCTGGCCACCGCTGACGTCATTCACCATCCGGGCGCCGGCCGACAACGCCCGGCGCGCTACCTCGGCGCGCATTGTGTCGATGCTCACGAAGGCACCTGCTTGCGCGAGCGCCGTGACCACGGGCATGACCCGGCTTAGCTCGTCCTCGACCGGTATGCGCTGTGCACCCGGCCGGGTGGACTCACCGCCGACGTCGATGATGTCGGCGCCCTGACTGGCCAGCTCGAGACCGTGGGCGATGGCCTTGTCCTGGTCCAGCCAGGTGCCGCCGTCGGAAAACGAATCGGGTGTGACGTTGACGACGCCCATGACCAGGCATCGCTCTACCTGGGTCGAACCCGGTAGCACCGGTCGTCGCCGACCATCATCAGCGCTCACGACAGCCAATCTACGTGTAATGCCGCGCCCCCGCCGCTGGCGCATACCCACCGCGTTGATAGCGGCGAAGCTGGCATTTCGCCACTAGGTGCGAGCCAGGAACCTGCCCTGGCTACTTCGTCACCCGGCGGCTGGACATCCGAGCCAGCCGCCTGCGTAGCCGGCCCAGCCCGAGCCGCCGGGCGATCCTGCGGATCTCGACCGTCGGCCAGACCAGGAACGCCTCGGCTTCCAGCGCAGCGATCCCAATCCGCAGGGCGTCCCTGGTACCAGGGAAGACAAGGAACCGCGGTACCCACTCGGGGCAGAACTTGGCGTTGAACTTGTACAAGGACTCGATCTGGAACCAGCGCGACAGGAACAGTAGGATCCCGCGCCAGGCCCGCAGCACCGGGCCGGCCCCGATGCGCTCACCGCGCTCAAGCGCCGCGCGGAAGACGGCGAAGTTCAGCGACACCCGCTTCACGCCGAGGGCAGGCGCCGCCTTAATCGCCTCGACGATGAGGAAGTCGTTCAGGCCAGGAGCCGCAGACCGATCCCGGCGCATCAGGTCGAGCGACAGGCCGTCGCTTCCCCACGGCACGAAGTGCAGCAGCGCGCGGAGCGCGCCATCCAGGGTCGCGGTCGCGATCACGCACTGGCCGTCGTCCGGCCCGCCGATCCGGCCGAGTGCCATGGAGAAGCCTCGTTCCTTCGGGCTGCCGCGCCAACTGTCGGCCTGACGCACCATCCGCGCAATCTCCTCGGGCGGAATGTCTGAAACGCGACGGATCTCGGCCGTGTACCCCTTCTTATCCACGCGGCTAACCATCTGCCGGACGTTTCGCATCGCGCGGCCCTCGAGGCTGAAGTCGGCAACCCTGACGACCGCCTCGTCCCCGAGCTCCAAGGCGGTCAGCCCGCCTTCCCGGCACCAGACCTCCGCGCCGAGCTCGCTGCACCCGATCACAGCGGGCACCCAGGCGTGCCGTGCGGCCTCGTCGAGGAACGCATGAATCGCGCCCGGCCAGGCCTCGGGGTCGCCGATCGGATCGCCACTCGCCAGCATCACGCCGGATAGGACGCGGAACCCGATACAGGACTTACCGGACGGGGACCACAGGATGCTCTTGTCCTCCCGCAGCGTGAAGTAGCCGAGCGAGTCATTTTCGCCATACCGGTTGAGCAGCGTCCTGATCCGGCCTGCGTCCGCGCCCTGCAGTCGGCACGTCGGCGCGGCTGGCCGCAGGAACATATAGATGGCGAGGAAGAGCGTGAGCAGGCCTAGGCCGCCGGTCACGAAGCCGAAGTGATCGGCCCTGCCCTCGCTGACGAACTGCACCGGTCCGGAGAAGCCGGCCGTGTTCATGACGACCGAGTACACGCGCTGCGGGAGCGAGTAGCTAGCACGAAGGCCGCCGATGATCGTTATCGCGGCAAGGCCGATGACGAGGTCAACGACGAGCAGGCAGCACAGAACCCAGAGTGCTCGCCACCGCGATCTCGCGTCACCGACCGCATAGAACTGGCGGCGGAAGATGAACAATGCCACCAGGGCTGCGGCGGTGCCGGCGATCTGCAGTGGGTGCGGCGGCCCGACCGGCACGAAATGGTTGATCGCGTGCGCGATGAACCCAAGCGCGGCGTGCAGGACAAGGCCGACCGCGAGCAGTGCCATGACCGCTGCCCACGCCCTGCGCTTACGCCGGCGCAGGCCGTAGGAGAGCATCAGCAGCAGCACGCCGATGATCACATCGGTCGTCCGGGTGAGGTTGACCAGCGTGCCCGGCAGGATGTCCGACAGCCCCCGCAGCCGACGGTGGTACAGGTGCGGCAGCAGGCCCTCGACGATGTAGCCGATGCCGATAACGAGGGCGGCGAGGCCCGCGCACAGTGGCACCCAGCGCAACCGCTGGCGCTGGTCCAAACCGCGCGGCGGCAACGGCGAAGGAGCCGACCGCTGGGCCGAGCGTTCCGCCACGTCAGCCTGGGACCTCGCAGGCCCAGGCCCGGTTGATTCAGTCATCTCCGGCAAACGGTCAGACCCCGTTCCACGAGGGATCAGCGTAGTAATCTGTCCACCACGACCGGGCGCAAACTCTGCTATCGCTGGCCGGCTAGAGCCGGTTCGTGAGCAAGCTCATCGCTTCGAGACGCGTGGTCTCTGAGTTGAGGAACGACCCGCGCACAGCAGACGTCACGGTCTTGGCGCCGGGCTTGCGCACACCGCGCATCGACATGCAGAGATGCTCGGCCTCGATTATCACGATAACGCCACGCGGCTCCAGAGTCTCCATCATCGCGTCCGCGATCTGGCTGGTCATCCGCTCCTGGACCTGCGGACGCCGCGCGTACACGTCGACCAGCCTGGCCAGCTTCGACAGGCCGGTGATCTGGCCCTTCTCGTTGGGGATGTAGCCGACGTGCGCGCGCCCGAAGAACGGCACCAGGTGATGCTCGCATGTCGAGTACATCTCGATATCACGGACCAGAACCATCTCCTCGTGGTCGGCGTCGAAGACGGTCGTGAGCACGTCCGCTGGCTCCAGGCTTAGGCCCGCGAACTGCTCACTCAGCGCGCGCGCCACCCTGGCCGGGGTGTCCCTGAGACCGTCACGGTCGGGATCCTCCCCAACCGCCAGCAGAACCTCCCTGATAGCGCGCTCTATCCGCGGAAGATCGAAACTGCCGTCTCTCAACGGCCCTCGCTGTCCGGCGAACCTTCCGGGCCGCTGCCGTCCTCGCCGGGCTCGCCGCCACCGTGCGGATCGCCGCCCAGCGGGCTGCCGCCGCCCAGTGGGCTCGCACCACCGAGCGGGCTGCCGCCACCGAGCGGGCTCGCACCACCGAGCGGGCTCGCACCACCGAGCGGGCTCGCACCACCGAGCGGCGAGCTGTGGCCGGTGGACCGGCTCGGCTGACCCGAACCGGCGGGGAGTCCGACCGCACTGGCGGACTGCCCGTTACCGAGAGACTGCCCGATTGCGGCATCCGACGCCGCCGTCAGCGCGAGTTCCTTGGGCGTCAGGACCGGTGGCCGATCGGACGGCAGCCGCTTGCCGTACCCGGTGTAGGAGCCGCGGCTCGGGCGCTTGTGCACCGGCGCGAAGATCGCCAGCACCTGCTCGCGAGACAGCGTCTCGTGCTCAAGCAGCTGCAGCACGAGATTGTCGAGCACATCCCGGTACTGGACCAGGATCTCCCACGCCTCGTCGTGGGCCGACTCGATCAGCCTGCGCACCTCGTCGTCGATAGCCGAGGCGATTTCCTCCGAATAGTCGCGTGCGTGCGACATCTCCCGGCCGAGGAACGGTTCACCGTCGCCGGTGCCGAACTTCCGCGCGCCGAGCCGCTCGCTCATGCCGTACTCGACAATCATGCCGCGCGCGATGGAAGACGCCTTCTCGATGTCGTTTGCGGCTCCGGTGGTGGGCTCGTGGAAGACCAGTTCCTCCGATGTCCGGCCGCCGAGCAGCATGGCCAGCTGGTCCATCATCTCGGCGCGGCTGACCAGGAACTTATCCTCGGACGGCGCGGCGGCCGTGTAGCCCAGGGCCCGGCCACGCGGGATAATCGTGATCTTGTGCACTGGGTCGGCGTGCGGCAGCGCGTGCCCCACCAGGGCGTGCCCGCCCTCATGGTAGGCGATGATCTTCCGCTCCTTCTCCGACAGCAGCACGCTCTTGCGCTTCGGGCCAGCGGTTACCCGGTCGATGGCCTCCTCGAGCGAGGCCATCTGGACCTGCGTCTGGTTCGCCCGCGCGGTCAGCAGCGCGGCCTCGTTGATCACGTTGGCCAGGTCGGCACCGGTGAATCCGGGCGTCCGCTTCGCAATGATGTCGAGGTCGACGTCCGAGGCGAACGGCTTGCCGCGCGCGTGCACCCGCAGGATGCCCTTACGCCCGGCGAGGTCTGGCTGGGCGACGACGATCTGCCGGTCGAACCTGCCCGGCCGCAGCAGCGCGGGGTCCAGGATGTCGGGCCGGTTCGTCGCGGCGATGACAATGACGCCGCCCTTGGTGTCGAAGCCGTCCAGCTCGACCAGCAGCTGGTTCAGCGTCTGCTCGCGCTCGTCGTGGCCGCCGCCGAAGCCCGCGCCGCGGTGCCGGCCCACCGCATCGATCTCGTCCACGAACACGATGGCCGGAGCGTTGGCCTTGGCCTGCTCGAACAGGTCGCGAACGCGCGAGGCGCCGACTCCGACGAACATCTCGACGAAGTCCGAACCGGAGATGGAGTAGAACGGCACGCCCGCCTCGCCGGCCACGGCCCTGGCCAGCAGCGTCTTGCCAGTTCCGGGCGGTCCGTACAGCAGCACGCCCTTGGGGATCTTTGCGCCGATGGCCTGGAACTTACCGGGGCTCTGCAGGAACTCCTTGATCTCCTGCAGTTCCTCGATGGCCTCGTCGGCACCTGCCACGTCAGCGAAGGTGGTCTTAGGCGTGTCCTTGGTGATGAGCTTGGCCTTGGACTTGCCGAAGTTCATCACCCGCGAGCCGCCGCCCTGCATCTGGTTCAGCCAGACCATGAACAGCAGGAAGATGATCAGGAACGGCAGGTAGCTGAAGATCAGCGTCCAGAACGAGCTGCTCTTGGGCACCTTCACGGTGTAGGCGGTCTTCGGCAGCGTGCCCTTGTTGACCTGCTGCTGCAGGTCGTTGGCCAGCTGGGTGCCCTGGCCGCCGACCCAGGACGACTCCCAGTTCTGGCCGGCCTTCGTAGTGAGCTGGATGGTCTGGTCCACGTCGGTCAGCGTGACCGACCTCACGTTGCCAGTCTGAATCGCCTCAATCGCCTGCGAGGTGGACACCATCTGGTACGTGGGACCCGTATTGACCAGCTTGTACAGGATCACCAGGATGATGGCGACAAAGACGATGGCAAGCAGCCAGTTGCGCAGCATGCGCTTCATATCCATCGATGAACGGCCCACAGGTCCGGCCAGTCCCTCCTGACGAGCCTCACGCCTCGCCGTCCAGCGCGACGGGGCTGCCTTGCCTTCCAGCGTGAACGTGCGGCTATTTCTTCCCTGACCGCCACGGCACGGGAATACTCGACGTTACACCGCGACGGCAATGGCCGGCACGCTGCGGGGCCGCACAGGGGCAGTGGCGGCCGTCTTACGCCTCTTACCCAGGTTAACGAAATTCATCGGGTGCCAGTTCCCCTGACACCTTGCGGCGCTACCCTGCGGCCGGCCGGTACACGTGCTCAGCCAGCGTCCCGACGAAAGGCAGATTGCGGTACATCTCCGCGTAGTCGAGCCCGTAGCCGATGACGAACTCGTCCCCGATGTCGAAGCCTGTGTAGGCGACGTCCACGTCCATGCGCACGGCCGATGGCTTCCGCAGCATCACGCACACCTGCACCGACGCCGGGCCACGTGACCGCAGGTTGCCTACTAGCCAGGACAATGTCAGCCCCGAGTCCACGATGTCCTCAACCACCAGCACGTGCCGGCCGCTGATGTCGGTATCCAGATCCTTGAGGATCCGCACGACGCCGGACGACTTGGTGCCGGAGCCGTAGGACGAGACCGCCATCCAGTCCATGTGCACAGGCCGGTGCATGGCCCTGGCCAGGTCCGCCATTACCATCACGGCACCCTTGAGCACTCCGACCAGCAAAAGTTCGCGATCGGCGTAATCTGCGTCGATCTGAGCGGCCAGCTCCTCGACCCGCTGCTGCAGCTGGTCGGCGGTGATCAGGATGTCCTTGAGGTCGGCACCCATGTCAGTCGCGTCCACCGGGACTCTCCTCCCATCGCGCTGCGGTTCAGGAACTCCCGTGGTGTTACTCCGGGCGGCCGCTCCCCGGCGCGCCCGCGGTGTCAGCACGGACAACGACCCCCGGAACCCTCGGTACCTGCCGACGGAGCAACTCCGGTAACTCCGGTCGTGGTGAAGAGCAGCCTGCCATATCTCCGTCCGCACCTCACACCGCCGGGCAGATCCGCCCATCGCTGGCCATGCCAGCTCACTACCAGCTCGTCCATACGTGCGACGTGCCGGTGCGACAAAGACCCGGCGGGGCATCCGGCGGCGACCGCGGCCAGTCGCAGCAGCCGGTGCCTGATGGCTTCGGGCAGCGCGCCGAGTTCCGCCGTCGGCCACCCGTAATCCCGCGCTGCCGCGGAGCCGCCGAGTTTCTCCGCCTCGGCGGCTGCGATGCCGTCGAGCGCATCGGCGTCCGCCCGGAGCAGGCCTGCGGTCCTCGCAAGCGCGGCGGCGACGCCTGGGCCGAGTGCTTGCTCGAGCGCCGGCATGAGCGCGTCTCGGACGCGAGCCCTGGCCAGGGCCGGATCATGGTTCTGCGGGTCATCCCAGGGCTCGAGCCCGAGGGCCCCGCACGCTGCCCTGGTCTGGTCGCGACCGATGCCAAGCAGCGGTCGCAGGTAGCGTCCTGACCTGGGCGCCATCCCGGCAAGCGACCGAGCGCCCGAACCGCGAGCGAGGCCCAGCAGGATGGTCTCGGCCTGGTCGTCGAGGGTGTGCCCGAGCAGCACCCAGACGGCGCCGGTCGAGTGGGCCGCCTCGTCGAGCGCGGCGTACCTGGCAATCCGCGCGGCCGCCTCGGGACCTGGGTAGGGGCTGGCCGGGGACCCCGCGGACCCACGCCGCGACCGGACCGTTACGGCGACGGATAGCGCCGGGCTGAGGCCGAGCGCCGTCATGACCTCGGATACCCGCTGCGCCCGTACTGCCGAGCCGGGCTGCAGTCCGTGGTCGACGGTGACGCCGCCGGCCATGATCCCAGCCCGCGGCGCCTCGAACGCCAGCGCCGCGGCGAGCGCCAGTGAGTCTGGTCCGCCCGAGCAGGCGGCAAGTACCTTCTCACCCGGCTCAAGGCCGGCCAGGCTAGCCCGGACCGCGTGCCGGACCGCTGCCACCGCCGGGTGCGGCCCCACCGGGCTTCTCTCCTTACGTCAGTCGGCTACCGCGGACTCGGCCGTGGCCGAGCCGGTCCCGTCCACGCGCTGGAGCCACGCCTGCGGGTCTGCCAGCTCGTCCCTCGTAGGCAGGGTGTCTGGCGACGTCCACACCTTGTTGAAGGTCGCCATGCCGGCCTCCTCGACGACGGCCTTGACGAACCGCGACCCCTGCTCGTACTGCTTCATCTTGAGGTCTATGCCGAGGATCCGGCGGATCGCCTGCTCTAGCCGTCCGGCGGACCCGCGACGGGCGCTGAACTTCGCCCTGATCTCGGCGACGGACGGGACGACTGCCGGGCCGACCGCATCCATCACGTAGTCGCCATGCCCCTCGACAAGGGTCATGACCGCGGTCATCCGGTCCAGGATCTCCCGCTGCCGCGGAGTCTGAATTGCCTCGATCAAGCTCTCGCCGTCTCCCCCGCGGACCGCGCCGGCGACCGCGTCCGCGGCAGCCCGCAGGCGGTCCAAAATGGAGGCCGGGTCGAGGTCGGAGGCCAGCAGGAAGTCTGACATCTGCTGCTGGACATAAGGCCGGAGCCACGGCACGGACGTGAACTGAGTCCGGTGCGTCTCCTCGTGCAGGCAGACCCACCGCCGGAAGTCGTGCGGATCCACCTCGAGTTCCCGCTCGACCATGACGATGTTGGGCGCGACGAGAGTCAGCCGCCCGGCTGGTGCGTCCGTGCCTGGCGCGTCGGGGTCGGGCGGCAGGAAGAGCTCGTACTGCCCGAGCACTCGGCCCGCCAGATACGCCAGGATCAGCCCCGCCTGCATGCCGGTGACTCGCGAGCCCACCGCCGAGATCAGTGGACCGGGCTGCGGGACGTTCGGGGTTTCCGAGAGCCGATTCGCGAGCGGGTCCAGCACCACCCGGAACCCATCCACGTTCGCGCGGATCCAGCCAGGCCGATCCACAATGGCAACCCTGCCATCGTCCGGGGCGCCGGGCAGGCCGGTAAGCTCCCGCACTGGCTCCGCGACCGCATCGGCGAGCTTCCGGAGCTCGGCGACGACTGTCCTGGCCTCGGTCATGCTGACCTGCGGGCCGGGCCTAACCCAACGCACACCGGTGGACGTAGCCACCTTCCAGTCGATCATCTGAGTGGTGCTCACCCCTCCACCGTACGTGGAGTCGCGACGGTTTGCGCGGGCCGGGCTACGGCCGTCGCCGGATCCGAGGTGACCTGCCGGGCGTCGGCCGCGACGCCTGACGCTCCCCGCGCCTGATGGCCGGGTGGATGCTAGCGGCAGCCGCACGCGGCCAGCACATCGGCCAGGTCGACCATTTGCGTCGCGGCGCTCGTCTCGTTCGGAACCTGGTCTGCCATCACCGCGAACGCCAGCAGCTGGCCGTTCTCCGCGTAGGCGCTGCCAGCCAGCGCGACAACGTTGTTGAGGTTGCCGGTCTTCGCCCGCACGACGCCAAGTCCGGCACCGCCGCCGGCGCCAAACAGGCTGCCGCCGGGGGCCAGCGTGCCGGAGAAGCCCTCGACCGGCACGCCAGTCAGCACGGACCGCAGCCGCGGGGTCGTGGCGGCGAGCCTGATCAGCTGGACCAGCACTACCGGAGCGATCTTGTCGTTCGGCGACAGCCCGCTGCCGTCATAGAGCTGCAGCGTGCCGGTGACGCCAAGCCCCTGCAGTACGGAGGTGACGGCGGCCGCCGCCCCGCTGAACGAGGCCTGCTGACCGGTGGCGATGGCGACCTGCCTCGCCAGGTTCTCGGCGATGACGTTGTTGCTCTGCTCGAGCATCCACTGCACGATCTCCGACAGCGGGGGGGACTGCACACTGGCGAGCGTCGCGGCTCCGAGGGGGGCTGTGGCAGGCTGCGCGGCTCCGCGCACGGTGATGCCGTCGG
>Ga0187783_10003375_pt1 | contig 11752 bp, 13 predicted proteins | sample 1015_SJ02_MP02_2_FD_132471 | JGI IMG/M metagenome (GOLD analysis project Ga0187783, IMG submission 132471) | Tropical peat soil microbial communities from peatlands in Department of Meta, Colombia - 1015_SJ02_MP02_20_MG | ecosystem: Environmental > Terrestrial > Soil > Wetlands > Peat | place... | reverse complement strand
CTTCGCGGCGATCGCGGGTTGGCGAGTTGGCGCCGGCGTCGGTTCTCAAGTGAAGATCAAATCGGCAAATCATGTCGCCCGGCACGATTCCCTTTCGTACTTTCACTCCAGGGCATAGATGGTCAAGCCGCTGAGGAGCTTGGGATAGAAGTCGGTGGATTTTTGGGGCATGACTTCGCCGGCAAAGGCCACCTCGCGCAGTTGTTCCATGATCACAGAGTTGGTGAGGAAGGCGACATTGGCTTCACCCTTGCGGACCTGATCGACCGCCTCGCCAGCATCGCGCAGGTAGCGAATGTTGGTTTGCTCGCGGACTTTTTCGGCGTCGAGGCCGAGCAGGCGGTCGAGGATGATGGCGTGCAGTTGGATGAGGTCGAGTTGGCGCTGCCGCTCCGGGATGCGTGCGAGCGCCTTTGCGATCGCATCGGGCCGTGCGCGGAGAAGGAGAGCGCCGTCTTTGGTCACTGCGACGAAGGCAGCGCCCTTTTGCGAGGTCAACAGGCTGAGATAGTCGGGCGCCTCGGCGCAGGCGACCAACTCGGTCGAGAAAAACTCTGCGGCAGCGTTGCGGAAAGCGGCTGATTTGAAACCGTCGAGCGAGTGCACGACGCGATGCGTGGGCAGGATGACGAGCCCGTCCGAATCCATATTCACAAAGGTCATCATCACTGCGGCCTCGGGGCAGGGAGGCTGAGGCAAGCCGGTTGCGCTCATCTCCGGCTTCGCGGCCGCGCAGGCATGTTCCCTTGCGTAATTCAGCGCCGTCTCGTAGCGGTGGTGGCCGTCGGCGATGATCAACTTTTTGTCGGCCATGGCAGCAGTCAGCAGCCGGATGGTTGCCGGATTATCGATGCGCCACAAGCGGTGCAGCACGCCGTACTCGTCAGTGACTTCGGCGTCGGCGGCGCGGTCACCGTCGTAAAGGATCTTCTCAACGCTTGCTGCGGGATCGCTGTACAGCATGAAAATCTGCCCGAAGTGGGCGCGCGTGGCCTTGAGCAGGTTGAGGCGGTCACTCTTGGGCTTCGACAGAGTCTGCTCATGACGGAAAACGACCTGGTCGCTGTATTCGTAGAGCTTCCCGATGGCGATGAAGCCGCGGCGCTCGTTCACCACATCGCTTCCCGGAACCTTGAAGCGTTGAGAATAGGCGAAGATGCAGGGCTCGCTTTCCTGAATCAGGACTCGCTGGTCGCGCCAGGCGCTAAAATCGCGAGCGGCGCGCGTATAGACGTTTTCTCCCCTTTCGGCGTCAAATAGCTGGGGCAGCCCGAGAATGATACGGACGAGATTGAAAGGGCTGCGCTGGTAATAGGCCTGTTGCATGGCCGGAGAGATTTTGTCGTATGGCTGAGTGACAACGTCTTCGAGGCGAATCGAGGAAGGATTGTAGCGCCAGGCGCGAAACGGATAGATACGAGCCATGAGGAAGGTCTTGCTCTCCGTCAGGGGAGTGTTGAGTGGGGGCGCCGGCCTCACAGAGCAGGAAGTTCGGCGCTCTCAGCATCGATTGTATCGCAGGGTCCGGCGCCGTTTTGGTGACGGCGGAGAGATCGAATCACGAGTCATCGCGTGCGCCGGTCCGGCGATGACCGATTGACGGGACGAGGAGGTGGGATCGGGATTACAATCTGGATACACCAGAGACGCACCAAATTGCTACGATCCCGGTCAACTCCATGGTGCTCTATGACGACCGTTCGCCAGCAGCGGGTGAACAGGCAAGGGAGCGGGATTCTCTCGTTTCTTTGCGTAGTTCTGTGGCTGTGGGCCCTGGCGATAGCAGGCCCTCCGGCGAATGCGCAGGACGACCAGCTCAACAAAGTCCATGTGGAGCCTCCCTCAAGCGGGAGCGGTGCGCCTGCGGCTGAACCCAACGGGGCTGAGGCCGCGCCGGAATCGGGCGCGGCGTCGCTCAAGATCCATCCCGGATCGTTCATTCGCATGAACGTGGATATGGTGCTGGTGCCGGTCACCATCACCGATCCGCTCAACCGGCTGGTTACGGGGCTGGAAAAGGAAGATTTTCAGGTTTTCGAAAACAACGGGGAGCAGAACATCGTCAGCTTCGCCAGCGAGGACGCCCCGGTTTCGATTGGCATTATCTTCGACCTTTCCGGATCCATGACTTCGAAGCTGGTGCGCGCGCGCGAGGCCATCCTGCAGTTCATCAAGACGGCCAATCCGCAGGACGAGTTTTTTGTGATTGGATTCAACGATCGTCCAGAGCTGATTGAGGACTTCACCGGCTCCGTCGAGGAGATTCAGGAACGGCTGGCCACGGTACACGCAGGCCATCGCACGGCGCTGCTCGATGCCATTTATTTCGGGATCGCGAAGATGGCGAGCGCGCATCACGAGCGCAAGGCGCTGCTGGTTGTCTCGGATGGCGGCGACAACCGTTCGCGTTACACCGAAGGCGAAGTGCGGGCCAAAGTGCGCGAGGCCGACGTGGAGATTTACTCCATCGGAATTTTCGATCCCTATGCGCCCACGCCGGAAGAGCGGACGGGTCCGCAGCTTTTGGACGATATCAGCTCGTCTACCGGCGGGCGGCTTTTCAGAGTGGACGACGTGGACGAGATGAGCGATATTGCCGAGAAGATCTCGACGGAACTGCGCAATCAGTATGTGATCGGCTACAAACCCAAGGACCTGTCGCGGGACGGCAAGTGGCGTAAAGTGAAGGTGAAGGTGAATCCTCCGCCGGGTTTACCTCCGCTGACGGTATATGCCCGCACCGGTTACTATGCGCCATTGCAATAGCGCGGCACTGGCTGCACTTTTTGCGGCAGCCGGGCTTGTGCTTTGTGCACAACAGACTCCGGCGCCTGCGGCAGCAGGGCAAGTCAATCCGCCTTCACTCACACAAGACACCGATCCTGTGCGGTCGCCGGATGCGACTGTGCCAGCGGCGCCGGCGGGCGAAGTGCGCAAGCAGGGCGAAGGGTTTTTGTTGCACACCGATGTTGAAGAGGTGGTGCTCAACGCCACGGTGCTTGACGGATCGCAACTGGTTGAAAACCTGACAAGAGACGATTTTCAGGTGTTTGAGGACGGCGTGAAGCAAACGCTGATCAGCTTCCAGCACACCGATTTGCCGGTCTCTATCGGCCTGGTCATTGATAACTCAGGATCGATGTATCGCAAGCGGCCGTCGGTGAACAAATCGGCACTGGACCTGATCCAGGCATCGAATCCGCAGGACGAGGCCTTCGTGGTGAATTTTTCGGATGAAGCGTTTATCGATGCCGATCTTACTTCTGACATCAGGAAACTGCGCGATGGGCTGTCGCACATTGATTCGCGGGGGGGCACGGCGCTGTATGACGCGGTGGTGGCTTCGGCAGACAAGCTGGTGGCCGACGCCAAGCGGCCGAAGCAGGTGCTGATCCTGATCACTGACGGCGAGGACAACGCGTCGAGCCTGAACCTGGAGCAGACGATCCACCGCGTGCAGCAGCTTTCGGGGCCGGAGATTTATTCCATCGGACTGCTTTTTGGCGACGAGATGAGCCGGGCCGAAGTGCGCCACGCGCGGCGGGCCCTGGAAATGCTTTCGGGCGAAACCGGCGGCATGGCGTTTTTCCCGAAGTCGATCGAGCAGGTGGACCAGATCGCCGCCGAAGTAGCGCGTGATATCCGAAGCCAGTACACGCTGGGCTACCACTCGACCAAGCCCACGACGGTTCCCGGTTTTCGCAAGGTGGAAGTGACGGCCGAGGAAAAAGGGAAAGGGAAGCTGACGGTGCGGACTCGCACAGGGTACTTCCCGGTGGTGAAGACGGCGAGGGAAAGGGCATCTGCGGGGCAGTAGGGCGATTCGAGGACTCCGAGCCACTTTTGTTGTTGGACGCAGCTCGTACCTTGCATTTGCTTTTGTCGTCCCGGCGCTGCGTCGGTTCGCGCGCCGGCAATTGAGGATTGTCTTGCCGATCGCAACTTAATCCTCTGGATCGCATTTGAAGCTGCGTAAGTCGCCGCTAGCGGAAAACCGCAAAGCTCTTTGAAGCTCTGCCACGATAAGCTAAAGGCAGGAGCTAGCAGCTACAGAGAACATGCCCCAGTACAAATACTCGACCCTTGCCGTCCATGCCGGGCAGCAGCCAGACCCGCTGACGGGCGCGGTCAATGTCCCGGTTTACCTTTCTTCGACCTTCGAGCTGACCGGCATCGGCAGCGACCGCGGCTGGGATTACTCGCGAGCGGGCAACCCGACGCGCGATCGGCTGGAGGCTGCTTTGGCGGCGCTCGAAGGCGGCACGAGCGGCCACGCGTTCACTACGGGAATGGCGGCCATCTCAGCGCTGGTGGCGATGCTGCGCGCCGGCGACCACATCGTGTGCTCGAGCGACGTCTATGCCGGGACGGTGCGGCTCTTCGACCAGATCGTCTCCGGCTATGGCATCGAGATTGAATACGTCGACACGAGCAACCTGTGCGCCGTCGAAGCGGCGATGAAGCCGAATACGAAGCTGGTGCTGATTGAGACCCCGAGCAATCCGCTGATGGTGCTGACCGATATTGCGGCCGTGGCGAAGATCGCTCATGCGCACGGCGCGGAATTGAGCGTGGATAACACGTTTCTGTCGCCAGCGCTGCAGAGCCCGATCGCGCTGGGCGCCGACATCGTCATGCACTCGACGACAAAGTATCTGAACGGACACTCGGACGGATTGGGCGGCGCGTTGATCGGTACCAAGCCCGAGCACAAAGAGCGCTTTCTCCTCATCCAAAAAGCTGCAGGCGGCGTGATGTCGCCCTTCGAGTGTTACCTGGTGCTGCGCGGCATCAAGACGCTGCCGTTGCGCATCCAGCAGCACGAGGAAAACGGCCGCGCCGTGGCGGAGTTTCTTTCGTCGCACCCGAAGGTAAGCAAACTGGCCTATCCGGGACTCAAGTGCCATCCGCAATATGACCTGGCTGTGCGGCAACAGAGAGGCTTCGGCTCGATGATGAGCTTCGAGCTCAAATCGCGCGATGAAGCCGAGCGATTCCTGAAGGCGATCAGGATCTTCCTGAACGCCGAGTCGCTGGGCGGAGTGGAATCGCTGGCGTCGCACTCGGCGACCACCACCCACGGATCAGTCAGCGACGAAGTGCGCCTGAAGATGGGCATCAACGAGGGCCGCATCCGGCTCTCCGTCGGGATCGAAGACAAGGACGATCTGATCGCCGATCTGGAGCAAGCGCTCGAAGCGGTGTAGAAGATTTCGATCAATAGAATTCGGAGTATTCTAGAACCGTGGGTTCGTTACGGTTCGACGGCGTTCGTTTTGTCGCCTATCCACAGGACCATGAGCCTCGGCACGTACATGGTTTCTACGCAGAGACCGAGCTCATCGTGGACCTCCTGCCAGGTCCACCGAGAAGTGTGGCTAAAGCGAAACGTCGCGATGCCATTCGCCCAGGCAACGCCAAGCGCAATGACGTGAAATACGTTTTACAGGTCGCTGCCGCGCACTTCGACGAACTGGTCACTTTGTGGGAGGAAGCACATGCCTGAGCCAGCTCGGGTCATAACAACAGACGCGGAGATCGATGCGGCAATCCGGCAGGCGCGCGTTTATAAAAAATACGACCCGCACGTCCTGCGCGCCAGATACTCCGACCGCACCGATCGGTTCATTTTGGAGTTGGACAACGGCGTAACCTACACGATCCCGCGGCAGCTGATGCAGGGCCTGGAAGATGCGGAGGCGACCGATCTTCGAAGGATCGAATTGCTGGGCCACGGAACAGGGGTGTACTGGCCTGCGCTGGATGTTGCTCACTATGTACCGGGACTGCTGGCCGGCGTTTACGGATCCGCCAAATGGATGAAGGGTCTCGATGGCTTCCGCGCAGCGCGGCCAAGGGGCGTACGAATCCGCCCGCAGGCAGCCAGGCTATCTGCGGGCGGGCGTCAAGGCCGTCGTCGTAGGTGAGTCCTTCCTCCACATTTCGGCTCCTCCTCTCCATTGATACCTGCGGGCCGTCGGGCTCGGTGGCGCTGGGGCGGGTACCCGGGCGCGACGTCGAGATTCTCGGCCAGATCGAGCTGGCCGGGCGGACATATTCCGCGACGCTGGTTTCGGCGATTGCAGAGCTGCTCAAGAATGCCGGCGCGAAACTCGACGACCTCGACGGCATCATCGTTGTAAACGGGCCGGGAAGCTTTACCGGCGTGCGCGTGGGAGTGAGCGCAGTCAAGGGGCTCGCGGAGGGGCGGAACTTTCCCGTCGTCGCGCTTTCACGGCTTGAAGTGCTGTCGCGAAAATCGGGGACGCCGTCGGCGGCGCTCGATGCACATCGTGGCGAAGTGTATCTGCGATCGGAGCGGGTGGGTGAGGCGCCGGCGGAAATGCTGGCCGGCGCGGAAGAGCTTGCGAAGATCATTCCTCCACCGCTTCGCGTGGCGGTTTGCGACGATGGCGCGGCTGAGGCTCTGGCGGCTGCATGGACGCGAACCCAACTGGTGAGAACCGAAGCGCCGATGGCCGCCGATGCGATCCGGCCAGGTGAAGCGCGGCTGATCGCGGGCGCGACGGTCGACCCGGCGATCCTGGACGGGCACTACCTGCGCCGCTCAGACGCGGAGATCTTTGGTAACGATGTGGTGCGCCAGGCGGCAAGTGCGGCGAAGCAGAAGCAATGAGCGATCGAGCGGGTGAGATTCGCATCCGGCCGATGTGTGCGGCTGACGTGGATGAGGTACTGGAGATTGCCGCAAGGCTGACTGTGGCTCCGCACTGGCCTCGTTCGGCCTACTTGCGTGCGCTGGACCGGGAATTGACTCCGAGACGGATTGCCCTGGTCGCGACCGACCCAGCCGGCGAGAGGGTGAGCGGATTTGTTGTGGCGGTTTTGTCGCCCCCCGAAGCCGAGCTTGAGAGCATTGGGGTGGCGGCGGATTTTCAACGAGGCGGAGTGGGACGGAGGCTGATGGATGCTTTGGCGAGTGAGCTTGGCCGGGCGGGAATCGAGAGGCTCTACCTGGAGGTCAGGCGCTCGAATGCGGCTGCGGCGGGGTTCTATCGAGCTTTGGGATTCGTTGAAGCGGGAGTTAGGGCCGGCTATTATACTGATCCTAAAGAAGATGCAATTTTGATGGAGCTTCGGATCGGCTAGGCGGCTGTCGACACGGCTGGCACGAGCTGTCAGTGTTACGAGGAATCAAGGGAGTTTCTTGCGCCCCCTTCGCGGGCTGCTTTTGGCTGGGTCTGCCAGTTCCCCCAGGCTCACGCGTGGGGCTACAGTCTCACGCCCGTTTTGTGGGCTGGCGGGTGCCTTCTCCGCCGCTGGCCCGGCTTAGACCACCGGTAACCGGAAGTCCGTTGCGAAATTCACAGCTTTTCGTTACTTCTGGTGGTTTTGGAGCTTGCCGATTGTCTTAAAAGGGCGATATATGTAAGTGTTCTAAGAAAATCGGCGGAGCCAGGATTTCAGGGCACGCCGCCGCGTCGGAGGTGCTTGATGGATGAAGTAAAGGGCTCTACGCTGGGCGAAGAAATTGATCGCCTGCATGCCGAACATCGCCGCTACGCTCAGCGTTTGGAAGAATTGCTTCAAAAGCCCTACCTCACCGAGGATGAGCAACTCGAGGAAGTGCGCCTGAAAAAGCTAAAGCTGCATGCCAAGGATCTGATCTTCGCGCTGGAGCGCCGGATCGCGCTTGCCGTTGCGTAGATCAAGACCAATCGGTAGTTGATCGCTTTGCCGGCCAACCGGACCCGAGGGACGCCTTCAAGGCGTGACTTGCGGAATGTGTCGGGTCACGGCGCTTGACCGATTGAAATCGGAATCACCGTATAATCGTTGTGGACGATGGTTCGCGACGGTTATATCTACGCCCTGGGCCTTTTGGCGGTCGCCGCCGTCCTGGTTTGGTTCACACAGGAGTGGCTCTGGTCCATCGCTCCCATCCTGCTCGCCGCATTTTTTCTCTGGTTTTTCCGCGATCCCATCCGCAGTGTCCCAGCCGGCAAGGGCGTGATTGTCTCGCCGGGCGATGGCCTGGTTACCGAAACGGCCGCGATCGATACGCCGGAGGGACCGCGCCGGCGCGTCAGTATCTTCCTGAGCGTGTTTGACGTGCACGTGAACCGCGCGCCGATCGGCGGCGTTGTGAGCCGGGTGCAGTATCAAAAAGGCGAGTTTCTGAACGCCATGAATCCTGCCTCGGCCGAGCGCAATGAACAGAACACGGTGACGGTTTGCGGGCAAGGCCAGGACGCCGGTTTCGAAGTCACTTTCAAGCAAATTGCCGGTTTGCTGGCGCGGCGTATCGTGTTCAACTGCAAGGAAGGCGAGAGGGTGGAGCGGGGGCAGCGCGTGGGCCTGATCAAATTCGGGTCGCGCGTGGATGTCGTGTTTCCGGCGACAGCTATACTGCGCGTTAAGGCCGGGGAACGGGTCAGAGGGGGAACGAGTATTCTGGCGGTTATGCCGCGGGAGGCAGGCGAATGAACCCACTCGAGCCCGCCAAGACGAAGGCCAAGGCGCGGTTGCGCCGCGGCATGTACCTGCTTCCGTCGCTGTTTACCGCGGGGAGCATGGGCGCGGGCTATTTTGCCATCACGCAGACAATCGACGCCATCAGTCACGACGCGCCGATGCACCTTGATTGGGCGGCGATCGCCATTCTTCTGGCTATACCCTTCGATTCCCTTGACGGCCGCATTGCCAGAATGACCAACACTGCGACAGACTTCGGCAAAGAGCTCGATTCGCTGTCGGATGTGATCACGTTTGGTGTGGCTCCAAGTCTTTTGGCCTTTGTGTGGGGATTCCACTTCCTTCCCGACTCGGCGAATCCTGAAGTGCACGCACATCTCATTCAGGCAGGCGCGTTCATCAGCTTTCTGTTCCTTCTCTGCGGGGCTTCGCGCCTGGCGCGCTTCAACATCAGTCCCGATGCACAACCGCGCAACCCGGGCCGCCCGGGAAGAAAGTACTTCGTGGGCATGCCAATTCCCGCGGCGGCAGGGATGATTGCCGCCACGGTTCATTTCTTTAACGCTTATCCCGTTGAAGAGTGGTGGGTGGCGGTTCCGTGGCTGATCCTGGTGGGATTGTGCGCGTTTCTGATGGTCAGCACCTGGCGATTCTGGTCGGCCAAAGAGATCAATTTCTCACGCAGCCACCCGTTTCAGGTGCTGGCGCTGCTTGCGGTGGTTCTTTACATTGTGGTGCGGTACTCCAACGGCGTGGTATTTCTGGCGGCGTTGGCATACATGTTTTCGGGGATCTGGGCACGAGCTGTTTACGGGTGGCAGCGACGCCGGCGCAGGCCGCGCGGCCTTCCAGCTCCCGCGCCAGGTGCAGAGCCAGAATCGCTGGGGCCCAGATATTCGGAATAATATTGGGATGGCCCCCGCCTGGTGGTGTTTTGCTCATCCGGTAACTCGCTGACTCGCAATTTTTCTGAAGATGACCTCATTCAAGATCGCCATCGCCGGGGCCTCAAGCCTGCTGGGCAGGGAGCTGAAAGACGTTCTCTCTGAGTCTTCGTTGGCCGCCGCCGAATTTGCGCTTCTCGACGAAGAGGATGCGCAGGGCCAGTTGGACCAGGTCGGCGACGAAGCGACTTTCATTCAGGCCATCAGCGCGGACGCCTTCGATCGCGCCGACTTCACTTTTTTTTGCGGCTCTGAACGCCTGACACGGCGGTATTGGGGCCAGGCATTGCGCGCAGGGTCGACAGTACTGGATCTTTCGGGCGCGCTCGACCAGGAAGCCGGGGTCCTCGTTCGTGCTCCCTGGATGGGGCCGGGAGAAGCAGGCGCCGATCTGTTCACTCCGGCAGTCGTCCCCGCGCATCCCGCGGCATTCACGCTGGCGCTGTTGCTCGGGCGGCTGGAGCAGGCCGCGCCGCTGCGGTTAGCCGCAGCCACGGCGCTGCTGCCTGCGAGCGAGTTTGGCCGGGCAGCCATGGACGAGTTGCACCAGCAGACGGTGAACCTGCTCAGTTTTCAGTCTCTTCCGCGCGCTGTTCACGATGCGCAAGCTGCCTACAACCTGCTGGGCGGATTCGGCGAAAACGCAACCATTGAACTGTCAGGAGTGGAGTCGCGCATCCGGAGGCAATACCAGGCGCTAACTGGGGGGCGAGGTCCGGCGCTCGCTCTCCAGATGATCCACGCGCCGGTGTTCCACGGACTCACATTCTCGATCGCGGTTGAGATGGAGCGGCCGGTGGAGATTGCCGCGCTGGAAGAGGCTTTGACCGGTGAGCACGTGGAACTGGTGCTCGAAGATTGCGATTCGCCGTCGAATCTTGCTGCTACCGGACACAATGACATCCTGGTGCGCATGCGTCCTGAAATTGCGGCGCGCGGCGCAGGCGGGATTTCGCGGCTGTGGTTGTGGGTGGCCGTCGACAATCTCCGCCTGCACGCTCAAAACGCAGTGCAGTGCGCGTTGGAACTGCGGCGGCTGAGGCCGCAAGGGACAGTGCAATAAATCTGAGAAAAGATAAGCGCCGCACAGATGGATCGCCGGCCTTCGAGGGGCGTGAGTGAAAGATCGCGTCAGGCTCCAGGAAGCGGTTGGCTGCAAGGGCTGATCGATTACGGCACAATGCGCTTTTCCTTGCCGATGCGGACATTGATTCCTACGAAGGAGCCCCAAACATTCAGCCCATAGTCGGTATATGCGGGCTGAGACAAGTAGAAGTTCGAGATGTGATCGTAAGCTACTCCCGCGTCGAAGCTGAATCGAGAATTGAAGTTATAGCGCGCGCCGGTGCCCATCATCAGGGTGAACGTGAGGTCCTGCCCCTGGGCGTAGAGGATCCCGTCGGGGCCTTTGGCATTGATGTTGCCGACCCCGCCTCGAGACTCGAAGTAGGGCACGATTCTCCAGTTGCGCTGGACGAAATTACGGCGAAATCCAGTAACGAAAGCGAAATAACGGGTCTCAGGCCCGCGCACGATCGCGGTATAGGTTCCGCCGAAGGTCAATTCAAAATTGCCGCGCAGAATGCTGCGGTTGCCGACGTTACGGAGATGCCACCGGACGGATGCGATATTGGGGACGAGGGTGTAGTGCAGGGGCCAGGGCGCGTAGGAATAGCCCTTGACGAAGTTGAAGATAAAAGCGGTATTGTTGGGGAGCCAGCCGGATTCGAGAGAGAACTCGAGTTTGTCTTTGTAGTAGATGTTGTTGTTGAAGTCGGCTGGATCGTGAAAGCTAAAGAAGGTGCTGGACGGAGGTCCCGCCAGGCCCTGCCCGAGCGCTTGTTGGACGTGAAGGGCGAGGCCGAGTGCGATCAGAAAACGCCGCTTGAGCATTCCAGAGCCGCCAGTGGCCGTTGAGGATTGTTCTTTCCAAGTAGACGAATTCTACATCTGGATTCGTGGAATGGGAACAAAAAGTCGAGAGAGCGGCGCCCATGTGTCGCTGGATCGTTCAAGGCAACTGAGGCCACGTCTCTCTTCGAGTTGAGACTCTTCGAGAGCGGGCCAGACCCGTCTTGCAGCGGTCAACGACCGTCGAACTTTTTCCACATCTGCACGATGTAGCTGTCAGTCATGCCTGCGATGTAGTCGGCGACGGTGCGGGCAAGACCTTCGGCGGGAATCTGGGCCTGGTGATCGCCGGGCATGAGCGACGGGTCGTTGAGCACGCGATTGAACAATTCCGCGACGACCTCTTCGGCGCGAGCATGCTCTTCGTCCAGACCGGGCGAATTATAGAGGTTCGCGTAGAGAAAGTTCTTGATGGTTGCGCGGCCGGTTTCCATTGCCTCGCTGAATCCGACCAGCCGATG
>Ga0187783_10003374_pt1 | contig 11752 bp, 7 predicted proteins | sample 1015_SJ02_MP02_2_FD_132471 | JGI IMG/M metagenome (GOLD analysis project Ga0187783, IMG submission 132471) | Tropical peat soil microbial communities from peatlands in Department of Meta, Colombia - 1015_SJ02_MP02_20_MG | ecosystem: Environmental > Terrestrial > Soil > Wetlands > Peat | place... | reverse complement strand
CGTCCCGTCGATCACGACTAGCCTGCGCGGCCTGATCCGCGTGGACGTTGAGGTACGCACGCTCACGCACGCCGTTCACTCCGGCATGTGGGGCGGCCTGGTCCCGGACGCCATCATGGCGCTCACCAGGCTGCTGGCGACGCTGTGGACCGGGGACGGCAGCCCGGCCGTCGAAGGCCTCGTCTCGGCTCCCGCCGCCAACGTGGACTATCCCGAGGAACGGCTGCGCGCCGAGTCCGGCGCCACGCCCGGGACCAGTTGGATCGGCACCGGCTCGGTCGTCGAGCGGCTGTGGACCCGGCCCGCCATCACGGTGACCGGGCTCGACGCCCCGAAGGTCGCCGGCGCCTCCAACACCCTCGTCCCGGTCGCTCGTGCCCGCGTCACCGTCCGCCTCGCGCCGGGCGACACCACCGCCAACGCCCTCGCCCGCCTCATGGATCACCTCGAAAAGCACGTTCCGTGGGGTGCCAGGCTCACGACCACGGTCGTCGACGCGGGCGAGCCGACCGTGCTGGCGACGGCCGGGCCGGCCTATGCCGCCGCGCGTTCTGCCCTGGCCGAGGCCTGGGGCGGCACGGCACCGGTCGACATGGGCACCGGCGGCTCGATCCCGTTCATCGCCGAGTTCCAGGAGGCATTCCCCGGGGCGAACATTCTCGTCACTGGCGTCGAGGACCCCGACGCCCGCGCGCACGGACCAAATGAGGGACTACACCTGCCGGAGTTCGAGCGCGCCGTTCTCGCCGAGGCCCTGCTGCTCCAGCGCCTCGGCGGCGCCTAGCCAGGCCGGGCTGCGTCACCATCCGGCCGGCCGCGTAGCACCGTACTATGGCCAGGTGGCGTCGCCTGGATACCTGAGATTCCCGCATATAACGAACGAGATCGTGGTTTTCGTCGCTGCCGACGACGTCTGGCTGGCGCCGCTCGCCGGCGGGCGGGCCTGGCGGTTCACCACGGACGAGGCACGGGCGGCGACGCCGAGGCTGACGCCGGACGGCACGCAGGTGGCCTGGGTCAGCGCCAGGGACGGCAGCCCGGAGATCTACGTGGCCAGCCTCGCCGACGGGACCAGTACCCGGCTCACCTACTGGGGCACGCCGTGGGCTCTGGTCAGCGGCTGGACTCCGGACGGTGAGGTATTGGCTGTCAGCGCGGCGAACCAGCCGTTCCGGCACTACGTGCGGGCCCGCGCGCTGACCACCGCGCTGTCTGGCCGCCCGGGCGCGGAACGGGTGCTGCCATTCGGCCCGGTGTCGGACCTGTCGCTGGGCACGAGCACGGAAGGGCCTGACACGGTCGGGCTGCTCACCGGCACCTGGGGAGGTTTCAATGCCGATCCGGCCGACTGGAAGCGCTACCGCGGCGGCACGGCCGGACGCCTGTGGGTTGGCCCGGCGACGGCGATAGTTTCCGATGCGCCGGGTGCGGCTGGCCGGGTCCCTGGTCCGTTCCGGCGCGTGCTGGCGGACCTGCCGGGCCAGTTCGCCAGTCCGATGATCGTCGGCGGGCGGCTCGCGTTCATCTGTGACCACGAGGGCACCGGCAACGTATACTCCTGCGCGCTGGACGGCAGTGACCTGCGACGGCACACCGATCACGAGGGCTGGTACGCACGCCAGGCCAGCACGGACGGGCAGCGGATCGTCTACGCCCGTGGCGGCCAACTGTGGCTGCTCGATGGCCTGCAAGCAGCCGGGCCGGTCCGGCTCGACATCACCCTCGGCTCGCCCGTGCGCGGCCGGGTCCCCCGCCTTGTCACGGCCGAGGACCACGTTGGCTCGCTGTCGGTCGACCATGGCGGGCGGGCCAGCTCGATTGAGGTGCGCGGCACCGTGCACTGGCTGACCCACCGGGATGGTCCGGCCCGGGCTGTGTCGGTCGTTCCCGGCGTTCGGGCGCGGTTCCCGCGGGTACTGGGGACCGGCGGACAGGTCGTCTGGGCGACCGACGCCGATGGCAGCGACGCCCTGGAGATCGGCTCAGGTGACCCGGCAAGTCGAGCCGATCCGGCCGCCGCTCCGCGGCGGATCGGGGCCGGACAGGTTGGCCGCATCACCGGGCTGGCGGCGGCGCCGGACGGGAGGACGGTCGCGGTCGCGGCGCAGGACGGGCAGCTGCGGGTCGTCGACGTCGAGTCCGGCCACGTGCGACAGATCGCCGCGTCGGACAACGGAGTCGTGACCGGACTTGCCTGGTCGCCGGATTCTGCCTGGCTGGCATGGTCGCAGCCGGCCGACCATCCGGCCGGCATGAACCTGAACCCGCTTCGCCGGCTGCGGCTGGCACGGACCGCTGACGGCCAGGTTTTCGACGTCACCGACGGGCGGTTCGCCGACACCGAGCCGGTCTTCACCCTCGACGGCAAGTACCTGGCGTTCTTGTCGATGCGCAACTTCGATCCGATCTACGACGCGCACTTCTTCGACCTGTCGTTCCCGTACGGGGCCAGGCCTTACCTGCTGCCCCTCGACGCGACGACTCCGTCCCCCTTTGCGCCCGAACTTGGCGGGCGGCCCATCGGCGAGCCCGCGGACAAACGCGCCGCGGCCCCGGCCGCCGCCGACGAATCGGCGAGTGCCGGCGGCGCCGCAGCCGATGACCCGGCCGACGGCGACAGGCCGCACGTTCCGCCGGTGCCGGTGGAGACCAACCGGATGGCCGACCGTATCGTCGCGCTCCCCGTGCCCGAGGCACGGTACTCGGGCCTGCGCGCGGTGAAGGACGGGCTGGCCTGGCTGCGCGAGCCGGTGACGGGCAACCTCGGCATCGGCGGCGCGCAGCCGACCGACGACGCCCCGCGCCCGACGCTAGAGCGGTTCGACTTCGCCCGACGCGAAGTGTGCGAGCTCGCCGATGCGGCGGACTGGTTCGAGGCCAGCGGAGACGGCACCAGGCTCGTCACCAGCGATCACGGCAAGCTCACCGTGATACCGGCCGAGCGCAAGGCCGACGGCGACAACCCCGACGACAAGATCGAGATCGACCGGAGCCGGGCCAGGTTCCTGCTCGATCCGGCCGCGATGTGGCGTCAGGCCTATGCCGAGGCGGGCCGCATCATGCGGCACGACTTCTGGGTGCCCGACATGGCGGACGTGGACTGGGACGCCGTGCAGGACGAATACCGTCCGCTCCTCGACCGGATCGGCACCCAGTCCGAATTCGTCGACGTGCTCTGGGAGGTTTTCGGCGAGCTTGGCACCTCGCATGCCTACGCCTACCCACCGGACGGCGGAGCGCCGGCCGCCGGGCCCGCGTTGCTCGGCGCGGACATCGAACGCAGCGGCGACGCCTGGCGGCTGACCCGGGTGGTGCGCGGGGACACCTCCGATCCCCGGGCCCGCGCACCGCTGGCGGCACCCGGCGCCGGAATCGCCGTCGGCGACGTGCTGCTCGCCGTGGATGGCCGGCCGGTCGGGCCCGATGGGCCCGGGCCGCTGCTGATAGGCGCGGCGGGCAAACCCGTCGAGCTCACCGTTGCACCCGCCGACGGGAGCCGGCCGCGGAGCGTTCCTGTTGTGCCGCTGCCGAGCGATACCAGGCTGCGCTACCTGGACTGGGTCAGCGCGAAGCGGGCGCAGGTCCGGGAGCTCGGCCAGGGCCGGATCGGCTACCTGCACGTGCCGGACATGGTGAGCCAGGGCTGGGCCGACTTCCACCGGGACCTGCGCAGCGAGATGCTGCGCGACGCGCTGATCGTGGACGTGCGCGGCAACACCGGCGGGCACACCTCGCAGCTCGTGGTGGAGAAGCTGGCCCGCAAGGTGGTCGCCTGGGACGTCCCGAGCCGCCTGATGCCGTCCACCTATCCCGAGGACGCGCCGCGGGGGCCGGTCGTCGCGGTCGCCGACGAATGCTCGGGATCCGACGGCGACATCGTCACCGGTGCCATCCGCCTGTTGCGGCTTGGCCCAGTCGTCGGTGCCAGGACCTGGGGCGGCGTCATCGGTTACGACAACGAGCACGAGCTGATCGACGGAACGCAGATCACCGTGCCGCGGCTGGCCTTCTGGTTCGAGGAGTATGGCTGGGGCGTGGAAAACCATGGCGTCGACCCCGACGTCGAGGTCATCATGTCGCCCGACGACTGGGCCGCGGAGCGTGACACCCAGCTCGAGACCGCGGTCAGGCTCGCGCTTGAAGCCCTGCGGCAGCGACCCGCGGTGCGACCTCCTGACGCGCGCACCAGGCCGTCCAAGCGCCGGCCGCCGCTGCCGCCGCGAGCCTAGACGCGGGAACCGGCCTACCGGGGCAGACTGATGGGCGGGCTCTAGCTCAATGACGCCGCGGCCGGCGCCGGCGCGCGGCGGGAACACGAACCAGCAGGCGGCCGGGAGCGAGCGTGACGGTCAGCGAGGCGGCCGCGCCGAGCAGTTCGCCGTCGGCCTGGCGCGGCAGCCGCGCCTCGGCCGTGATCTCGACCCGCCGAGCCTGGTGACGTTCGAGTATGGCGTCGTCGTGTCCGCTGCGGGTCAGCACCCGCCACGCCACCCGGGGCCAGCCGAACGGCCCGGCAGGCGCGAGGATCCCCACATCGAGCAGGCCGTCGTCGGGCCTGGCCCCGGGGAGCAGGACGAAGCCGCCAGGCAGCAGGCCGACGTTCCCGACCACCACGCACCTGGCGTGGCAGGCAATGGGCTCGCCGCCGTCGAGGCGGATCTGGAATCCGGTACGCGCCCCGGCCAGACGGCTGACTCCGGTCGCCGCGTATCCGAGCCAGCCGGCCGCTCCCTTCAGCCCGGCCGCGGTGGCGCCCACCACCGCGGCGTCCAGCCCGATACCCGCCATGGCGGCAAAGGTGGTGCTGTCGGCGACGGCCAGGTCGATCCGCCGCTCGTGCCGGCCGAAGCCGACGGCGAGAGCGGCACCCAGCGACGCCGGTATGCCCAGCGCGGTCGCCACCAGGTTCGCCGTGCCGCGCGGCACGATGGCCAGCGGGACCTGGCTGTCGGCCAGGGCCTGCGCGCAGGCCCGGACCGTGCCGTCGCCGCCCACCGCGAACACCAGCCGCGCACCGGCCGTGACCGCCTGCCGCGTCGCGCCGTCTCCCGCGTCGGCCGACCGCGTCTCAAGCACCTCTATGTCCCAGCCTCGGGCGGCCGCGGCCGCCGCGGACCGGCGAGTCAGCTGGGGGAAGCGGCGGGTCCGGTTCCTGTTGACGACAAACGCGGCGGTCGGCATCATCGGGCCGGGCCGGGTGCGGCGCGGTTACCGTTCACCAGACCTCACGTCCGCGCTCGCGGCGCGAGGCTCGGGCCGGCGGTCGGGGCGGCAGCGCAGCACGGCCACGTGATAGTGGCCCCAGAACCGGAGTCGGCCTGGGGCCAGCCGGCACATCACGACGTGCACGGCGTGCGTGAACAGCCACCACAGTGCTCGCTGCGCCGCCGACCAGCGCAGGCCGTACTGCGCGCGCAGCGGCGCAGGCAGCAGGCCCGCGGCCAGCAGGTAGCCCCAGGGCGGGAGCGGGATTCCGCGCACCCTGGCCCGCAGGATCTTGCCGGCGATCGAGCGGGCCTGATCGCCGGCCGTGAGCCGGGCGAGCGTCCTTGCGTAGTACTCCTGGAAATCCTGATAACTGGCCGGGCGGATGTCCTTGCCCACGCCGTAGAGCTGCCCGAATCCCTCGGTCTCCCGGTAGTACGCGGCCCGTTCGTTCATATCGAGCCGGCGGACGAACGCGCTGTAGCTGTTGAGCGTGGTCTCGATGATGGTGGCATGAACCCAAAGGCAAAGCTCCGGGCTGGTCGCGCTGTAATGGGTGCCCCGTCGCCATGCCCCGGTGTCCTGCGGCAGCAACCCGTTCACGACGCGGTGGATATTCGCTATGCGGCCGGTCATCTCGTCGACTTGCCGGATGTCCCCGAACGTCGTGACCAGCAGCATTTCCAGGGTGAGCATCAGGCGCTTGGTGGGATCGCCGTGAAAGTCGCTGTGCTCGGCCACTCCCGCCGCTACCAGCGGATGAGCTAGCTGCAGCAGCAGTGCGCTCAGCCCGCCCAGCGGCACGACCCGCTCGCGGGAGATGCGCCACGTCGCCGAGCCGGGGCCGGTCAGCCCCGGGTCCCCGGGTGTCCCGGAGGGCAGCAACGGTACGAGCCGTAGTGACATGGCTTCTCCAGGAATCTGCACAAATGACGCTACGTCATCACGGTGAGCTTGGCGCCTTTCGTAGATACACCCGCGGCGAGCACCCGTGATAGACACGGGGCATGACCGATTTCCCGGTGCCGGACCTCGCTGACGTGCTCGCGGCGCGCCAGCGCATCGCGCCCTACCTGCGGCCCACGCCGCTATACCGTTATCCCGCGCTGGACGCCACAGCCGGCGCGCAGATATGGGTCAAGCACGAGAACCATCAGCCCGTCGGCGCGTTCAAGGTCCGCGGGGGAGTGAACCTGATCAGCCAGCTGACCGCCGACGAGCGCGGTCGCGGTGTCGCCGCGGCCTCGACCGGCAATCACGGCCAGTCGGTTGCGTACGCGGCGGACCTGTTCGGCGTGCGGGCGGTGATCTACGTGCCGCAGCAGGCCAACCCGGTGAAGGTCGAGTCGATGCGGGCCCTTGGCGCCGAGGTGATCTTCCACGGCGCCGACTTCGACGAGGCCCGCGAGTACTGCCAGAAGCAGGCCGCCGAGCACGAACAGCGATACATCCACTCAGGGAACGAGCCCGCGCTGATCGCGGGCGTGGCCACCTGCGCCCTTGAGATCATCGAAGCCCGGCCGGATACCGAGGTGATCGTCGTACCGGTCGGCGGCGGCAGCGGGGCGGCGGGGGCGTGCGCGGTGGCCAAGGCCGTCCGCCCGGCGATCGAGGTGATCGGAGTCCAGTCCGAGGCCGCCCCGGCCGCCTACCGCTCCTGGCGTGAGGGCACGCTGGTCGAGGCGGCCAACAGCACGTTCGCCGAAGGGCTTGCCACCAGGACCGCGTTCGAGCTGCCGCAGCGGATCATGAGGGAGTTGCTCGATGACTTCATGCTGGTCTCGGAGGAGGCGCTGAGATCCGCGACGCGGCTGATGATCGAAAAGACGCGCAACCTGGTCGAGCCGGCCGGAGCGGCCGCCCTCGCGGCGGTGCTGAGCACACCCGGGCGGTTTGCCGGACGCCGGGTGGCGCTCGTGTGCAGCGGCGGCAACATCAGCCCGGCCCAGCTCACAGCACTGTGGTCAGGCCAGCCGGCCTGACCGGCCTGGGCCGAAGTCATCGCTAAGCGGGAACCGTAGTTGTAGGTCGAGGAGTTGCCGGGCGTGCCGCCGCTGTGGCCGGACAGCACGTTCACCACCAGGACGGTCCCGCCTATGGCGATGGCAAGCCCCACGGCGATGGCGATGATCAAGCGGAGCACGACGCTCCTCTCTCCAGCTTGGAGTCAGGCCGGCTTGGAGTCAGGGGACGGTGAAGGTTACCCCGGCGCCCGGCCCGGCGTACTTGTAGAAGTTGAGCGGCACCACCCTGGCCCGGTAGGTGCCAGGCCGCAGCCCGGTGATGGTGGCATCGTGGCCAGACGGGGAGGCCACCGGGTCGTCACCCGTCCGGCCCGGCCCTTGCAGGTACACCCGATAGGTGATGTCGAGGCCGGCATAGGGCCAGCTCAACGTGACCTTGCCCGCTCCCGGCGTGGCCCGCACCGACGTGACGCCCGGCACCGGCGGGCAGTCACCCTGGTACTTCCAGGCGTCGAACCATTGCGACGGGTCGCTCTGCACGATCGGCGGATAGGGCGCCGGGCCGCTCTCGACCGAACCGGCAGCCGAACCGGAGTGCGTGCCGTCGCCGAACGCGGTCAGCGGCACGGCGATGAACCGGGGCAGTATCGCCGTGTTGGTGAACGAGGACATCGGCTCGCAGCCGGCGGTTACCGCCTCGGAGTTGACGTTGTAGCTGATCACCAGCGTGTTGCGGGTGGAAAGCGCGGGCTCGGCCCTGGCCTCGTACATGATGCGGTACTCGTCTGCCTCATCGAGCCCGATGGCCGGGTCCCGGTACAGGAGCCTGCCCTGGGCGAAGTTGAACGGGCCCCACGGCTTGCGGGCCGGGTAGGCGTCGATGTCCGGGCTGCCGACCACCGTCCCCGCCTGGATCAGCCAGTAGCGCTGCCCGACCTTGACCACGCTGAAGCCGGACGACACGGACAGTCTGCTGCGCGCCGGCTGCACCGGCCGGGCATACCGCTGTCTGGCCGCCCACCGGCCGGCGCCGGCGTAGAACCGCCAGGCGGAGAACGTGGTCAGCTCCGAGGCCGGGACCCGGGCCAGGTAGAGCCGGCGGTACGGGAGCGACGCGTTCGGGCTCTGCGTGCCGTAGACGTAGACAATGTTCCCCGTGCGCAGCAGCGCGGCGCCCCACAGGATCGGCGCGCCGCCGTCGGGCGGGGTGTAGGACGGCAGCGTGACCAGGTGCGGCCGGGCCACCGCCCCGTAGCGGGGCCCGTGCCCGGCCGCGCTGAGCTGGCTGACGGGGAAGGTCGCCAGCACCGTTCCCACCGGGATGTACGGTTCGATGCCGGCCAGGTAGTGGTTGTAGAACTTGACGACCGTCCCGCCGACCCTCATGCCGTCCTCCTCCCAGTACCGGTCGGACGGCCCGCCGGGGTACGCGGGCGGCGGCCCCACCACCGGGGCGGCGTTGCCGGGGCGGCCAGGTCCGGTGCAGGCCCCGCCGCCGGTCATGGTGACGAACGTGCTGCCCTGCCCGGTGGTGGTCTGGATGACCAGCGAGTTGTGCACGAACCCGCTGAGGTGGGTGAAACCGATGGCGGGCCCGGCCGGGCCGATGGTCGTGTCGTTGAAGAACCAGGCCAGCTGCGAGGAGCTCAGCCGGATGGCGGAGATCCCGTCCGCTCCGGCCCAGTCGGCGCAGCTGGAATCGTCGGAGTAGGCGACCCACTCCGCATCGAGGGCGGCGGGGTCAGGTCCCGCCGATGAGTCATTTATCACAACGGGACGGCTGGTGCTCGCCGCCGGCCCGGAAGCGTGGTCCCGGGCCGGGACCAGCCAGGCCAGCGCGATGCTGACCCCGCCGACGATCCCGATGGCCAGGCCGGCCAGCTCAAGCCCGCGCCGTCGGCGGGGACGGCCGGAGACGCTGCCCTCGGTCCTGGTGCCGGACACCCGCGTCATCGCCCGGAATCATTCCTTCCTGGCGTGCACCAGCAGAATCGACGCGGCGGAGGGCCACAGGCAGAACGCCCGGTCGAGCGGGCCAAGCGGCCGCGGCACGTCGTGGTACCGCGCCCCGGCGACCGTCACGCAGCGGAACCCGCTGGCGGTCAGGAACTCGGTCAGCGCCCGCCGGGTGAACAGGCGCAGGTGGCCGGCCACCACGCTGCCCGGCCGGCCGAACACCCCGCGCAGGCTGACCTCGGAGAACACCGGCTGGATCCCGGCCGCGAGCAGCGCCCGGTTGTACCAGGCAGCAAGGTTGGGCGTGGACAGCAGCAGCGAGCCACCGGGCCGCAGCACGCGGCGGACCTCGGCCACCGCCTCGTCGGGATCCACCAGGTGCTCGATCAGCTCGCTCATGATCACCACGTCCGCGGCGCCGTCGGCGACCGGCAGGCCCGGCGCGGTCACGCCCGCCCGCACCACCGTGAGGCCGAGGGCGTACGCGAGCCGCAGCGCGTCGCCGGACCAGTCGATCCCGGCGAACCGGTGCGCCGGGTTGTGCCCCGCCGCGACCGCGAGCGCGGAGCCGTCGCCGCATCCCACGTCGATGACCACCGCACGGCCGGCGAAGTCCCGCAGGATCCGGGCCAGCATCGCGGCCTGGCGCCGGGCGCGGTCCGGGCCCGAGCTGAGCGGCACGCCCGGCCGGGAGTAGAACTCCCTGAGCGCGCGGCCCGGCGCCGGAGTGGTCACCGTCATAATGGCTCCCTCCGCGCTCGATGGTCCCTCTGCGTGATGAGGCTGCGCTTGACCGCCTCCTCGGCCACCCCGGCGAAGCCCTCCACCGCGGACGACCAGTGCAGCTCGAGCGCCCTGGTGCGAGCGGCCCGCCCGAGCGCCTCGCGCCGCCGCTCATCGATCGCCAGCGATGCCCAGGCCGAGGCGAACTGGCCCTCGGACCGCACCAGCATCCCGGTCTCGCCGTGCACCACCGAGTCACGCAGACCCGCCACGTCGAATGCTACCGCCGGGGTTCCGCGGATTGCCGCCTCGGATACCACGATGCCCCACCCCTCGATCAGCGCGGGGTGCATCAGCAGCCACGCCGAGCACAGCAGCCGGTGCTTCTCCTGTTCCGACACCCGCCCGGTGAACACCACGCCGGGTCCGGCCAGCGCCTCGAGCCGCGCCCGCTCCGGCCCGTCGCCCGCGATCACCAAAGTCCCGCCGACCACGTGCCGCACCCGGTCCCACAGCCGCAGCAACAGGTCCAGGCGCTTGTAATCGCTGAGCCGTCCGAGCGCGAGGAACATCGGGTCCGGCGACCGCGGTGTCGGCGGGTCGGGCCGCACGACCCCGTTGCAGATCTGCCGGATCCGGTCGGCGCCGACCCCCATCCCCTGCAGTGACTCCGCGGTGGAGGCGGAGACGGTCAGGAACAGGTTCTTGCGGTGGACCCAGGGCATGACCGTGTTCTCGACGCGCCGGCCCACGGTGGACAGCGGCGGGCGGAACCGGATCGGCCACAGCTCGGTGTGCACGTGGTTTACCAAGCAGATCACCGGCCGCTTTGACCACAGCGGCACCAGGAAGGGCATCCCGTTGCAGACCTCGACGATCAGGTCGGCGTCCCTGAAGTTCCGCCGGCAGGCCACCGGCGCGCGGAGGAACTGGGTGTAGGTGCCACCGTTGCGCACCACGCGGTACGGCCGCTCGCCCACCGCGCCGCCGCACAGCAGCGTCACCCGGTGGCCGCGGACCGCCAGGCCGGTCGCCAGCTGGTCGACCAGCACCTCGGATCCCCCGGCCAGCCGGTTGGCCAGGTCTCGCCACGCGATGAACACGATGTTGCGCGCGGTCCCGGGCCAGGCGCCTGGATCATCGTTCACGTCGCGGCTCCAGGTCGCGGGCTGACGCTTCGCCTGCGCGTTACCAGCAGCCACGTCATCTCGAATGTGAGGATTGAAGCATTATTCGGTGGTTACCGGCCGGTGGTCAAGGCTCGGCGCCCGATACCATACATCACGCTAAGTGGTAAGGACGTGCATGAACCTGCTGGCACCGATTCGCCGCCCCCGTGCCGGTGAGGCGGCCCGCTCCGGCGTGCTCCGGTCGTTCAGGCTGTTCCGCCTGTTCTTGGCCGAACAGAGCGACCCGGAGAGGTTCTACGCGAGCCTGGCCGAAGACGCGGTCGGGCAGGTCGCCGAGCACGGTGCGCTGGCCGGCCTGACCGTGGTGGACGTCGGCGGCGGAGGCGGCTGGTTCACCGCCGCGTTCCGGGCCCGCGGCGCGCACTGTTACCTGTTCGAACCCGATCCGGCCGAACTGGCCCTGCGCTCCGCCGCGCCGGCCGGCGCGGTGATCGCGGACGGCTTCTGGCTGCCGGTCCGCGACGGCGGCGCCGACGTGGCGTTCTCCTCGAACGTGCTCGAGCACGTCCCCGACCCGATCGGGCTGATCGAGGAGATGATCCGCGTCACCCGGCCGGGCGGGCTGGTGTACGTGTCGTTCTGCAACTGGTATTCGCCCTGGGGCGGGCACGAGATGTCGCCCTGGCACTATCTGGGCTCGGGGTACGCCGAGCGCCGGTACCTGCGCCGCCACCGGCGCGAGCCCAAGCACCGGTGCGGCGTCAACCTGTTCCG
>Ga0187783_10003373_pt1 | contig 11753 bp, 8 predicted proteins | sample 1015_SJ02_MP02_2_FD_132471 | JGI IMG/M metagenome (GOLD analysis project Ga0187783, IMG submission 132471) | Tropical peat soil microbial communities from peatlands in Department of Meta, Colombia - 1015_SJ02_MP02_20_MG | ecosystem: Environmental > Terrestrial > Soil > Wetlands > Peat | place... | reverse complement strand
GCAGAGGAAGGGGCAGCGAGAGCGGCTCGCTCGACCCTACCCCAGGATCAGTTGTAAGCCATGGGTCTCCTGTCCCCGGCGGTCGGCGGCTGGCTGAGGGGTAGTTATGTCGAAGTAACCAATAACCGAATAGCAGTGTACCTTGCGTTTACTACTTTAATTAGGATATACTCGTGCCGCCCGAAATGGTCTAGAGTGCTACTGGAGTCCATTTCTAACTTGCATCGACTCGGAATTATGCTTGCCCGAAGAAGACGAGACCACAAGTGCAACCTGAAAATAAGCCCGAAAGTATCCTCTCCAGACTCAGTGAGCAACTGACGCTTCTGGAGCGACGTGACTTTGAGCAATGGCTAATTGTTGTCGGCACCGGGATCCTGGTAGGAGCGGGCCTGGTGGCGATACTTTTTCCCGGCGCCATCCAGCGCAATGACACGGTACATTTTGAACTCTCCGTTTCACGGGAGCTGTTCCTGGGACTCGTCGTGCTGCTGATTCTCTTTAACACCTACATGATTTCGAGCCGCCTGAAGCTGCGGCGGGTTCGTGGGGAGGTCATCTCAACCGCAATCCAAAGTGAGCTTCTGCGCCTGCAATCCTTTAGTGATCCCCTCACGGCGGTTTACAACCGGCGCTCGCTCGAAGATATGCTGAAGAAATATACTAGTCGCGCCGAGCGCCTGAAGAAGCCGCTCAGTTTTCTGATGATCGACGTCGATCGCTTTCGCGAAATCAACTCCCGTTTTGGCCACACCACCGGCGATTTTGTGCTGTTGGAGGTCGGGACCATTCTCAAATCCGCGGTGCGCGGTTCTGACGCCGTGATCCGTTATGGAGGAGACGAGTTTCTGGTCATACTCGCCGACGCTCCCATGGAAAATGTCGATGTGGTTAAAGCGCGTGTTCAGAGGTTTGTAGAGGATTGGAACCAAAGCGGGCACTTGAAGGACTTCGAGCTGGCGCTCAGCGTGGGGGCCTCCGCTTGGGCCCCCGGCAAGACGGCGGAATTTATCATGAATGAAGCTGACAAGGAAATGTATGCCGCCAAAGCCCGCGAGAACGAGGGCCGCCCGTCCGCTTGATTCGCGAAGTTGGACCAATGAACTATGAACAAGCGGCTACCCCCACTGTTTCGCCACATCACGTATAACCTGCGGGGCGGTTTCCTGGTGCGCCCCCTGGTCATTGCGCTGTCCCTGGGATGCGCTGGAGCGTTGCTTTCCTGGCTTGAGGAGACCCATCCCGCCTTCAGTGCCTGGGTCCCTGCGGTGATCTTTCCCTCCCACACTGACCCGCAAGTGGCGCAGGCACTGCTGGGGGGGATTGCGGCCTCTATCATGACGGTCGTGTCAATTGTTTTTGCCATTATGCTGATGACGCTCACTCTGGCGTCAATGCAATTCTCTCCTCGCATCATCGTAAGCTTTGTCCGCGACCGCGTCACGCAATGGACGCTCGGCATCTTTCTTGGCACGTTTTGTTATTGCCTGGCGGCGCTTCCGGCGGCGCGCTCCGTGCCCAAGCCATTCGCGCCCGTCGTCACGGTTCTGGGCGCCATGCTGCTGTCGGTCATTTGCGTCAGTTGGCTCCTCTACTTTATCCATCACATTTCGCAGGCCATCAACGTCAATCAAATTGTGGACCGGATCGCTACTGAGACGGTGGCCATGATTGATGAAATGATGCCGCACCCGCGCCGTTATCCGCGCGGGGACAATAGCGAGCCCATCGACCCGAGTGGTTGGGGAACCACGATCTTGTGCCCGACCTCGGGATATATTCGTTACATGGACATCAAGCGGCTGGTCGCCACGGCGAAATCGCGCAGCGTGAAGGTCCAGGTTTTAAGACGAGTTGGCCAGTTCGTTCCCGAGGGCGTTCCCCTCCTGAGGGTTTACAAGGGGGAGCGATTGTCTGGGGACGGAGCCACGGAGCTTTGCGATGCGTTCGAGTTCGGCCCTTCGCGAACTTTGCAGCAGGACATTGAGTTCGGCGTCTTGCAGATTGTGGACATCGCGCTGAAGGCCATTTCACCGGCCGTCAACGATCCCAGTACGGCGATTAGTTGCGTGGACCAACTTAGCCGCGTCTTAATTCGCTTTGCCTCCCGGGAGGCCCCTTCGTCGCTGCTTTGTGATCCACCCGGCGTGGTGCGCGTCAGCGTGATGTGGACTAATTTCGGACGCACGTTGGATTCGGCGTTCGAGCAAATCCGCCTGTATTCGCAGACCGATGTGGCGGTGAGCCTGCGCATGATGCGCGCGTTGGGCGACATCGCGGTTACGGTGCCGGACCCTGAGGACCGCCGCACGCTGGTGGAGCGGGGAAGGCGAATCGTGGAAGGCTGCGCAGAAAAATTGGGTGAGCAAGAGATAAAGGAATTGCGCGCCCGCCAGGCAGGTCTGGAGAAGCTTTTGGTGGCCACGGCCCCACGATACGCTGAGAAATGACCTGGCCCCGCCGCCGCCGGTCCGCGCGCTGTCAATTTGCCTCGACAGAATTGAACTTCTTCTCCGACCTTGGATAAATTCACAGTGAAACGAATTCTTTTGACCACCACCGGCTCGCTGGGCGATTTGCACCCGTTTATCGCCATCGGGCTTGAGCTCCGTTCTCGCGGTCATGCCGTCACCCTGGCAACGAGCAATTTCTATCGATCCAAGGTGGAAAGAACGGGTTTGAAATTCGCGCCCATGGGGCCGCATCTGGGGCTCGAAATCTCCGAGGTCATGGATCGGGTCCTGGACTTGAAGAAGGGGCCGGAGTACCTGATTCGCCACATCCTGTATCCGTCGGTTCCCACTGCCTACGCGGAAGTGATGGAGGCGGTTCGCGGGGCGGACCTTATCGTGACCCACCCCGTCACGTTCGCTGCTCAGATCGCCGCGGAAAAGACCGGGATGCCTTGGATTTCCACAGTCACTGCGCCCTTGTCGTTTTTCTCGTGCTTTGACCCATCGGTGATCGCCCCATTTCCGTGGGTTATTAAACTTCGAACTCTCGGCCCGTCCGTCTATGGGATCGTCAAGAAACTTGGCCGGATCAAGACCGGATTCTGGCTTGCGCCCATAACGCGCTTTCGCGCCTCGGTGGGATTGCCTCCCGGACAAGATCCCATATTCGAGGGGCAACACTCTCCTCAGCGTGTGCTGGCATTTTTTTCCCCGCTGATGGCAGCGCCGCAACCCGACTGGCCCGCGCAAACGCTTATTACGGGATTTCCGTTCTATGACAAAGCTGAGCATGGGCAAGGGATCGACCCTGATCTGGAGCGATTCCTCGATGCGGGCCCATCCCCGGTGGTGTTCACGCTGGGATCGTCGGCCGTACAATACCCAGGGATTTTCTTCGACGAAAGTCTCGCCGTGGTTCGGCGCCTTGGTTGTCGCGCGGTTTTCCTGGCAGGACCCAATTCACTTCGGGAACCACTCCCGCCCGGAACTGTGGCCATTCCCTATGCGCCCTTTTCAAAAATCTTCCCCCGGGCTACGGCTATCGTTCATTCCGGTGGCATCGGGACGTGCGCCCAGGCCCTGGCCGCGGGCCGTCCCATGCTTGTGGTGCCCTTCGCATTCGATCAGCCGGATAACGCTGCCCGCTTAAGGCGGCTGGGAGTGGCGCGAGCGATTCCGCGAAGGCAGTACACCGCCCGGCGAGCGTACGCTGAGCTGGAGCATTTGCTGAATGACCCGGCGTATGCCGCAAGCGCCTTTGCGGCCGGTCGGAAAATTGCAGATGAAAATGGTGTTCAGTCCGCCTGCGACACCATCGAAAGCCACGCGCTCTTCCCCTGAAGCATTATCGTCCCGTGCGACTCGCCTGGCTGCGCTTCAAAAGAAATTCAAAAGTCAAAGGGCAAACGTCAAAAGGCAAAGGTGAATCCTTGCAGGCAAGGCGTCTCTTCATTGCAAACTCAGAGTTTCCTTTTGGTATCAGGCCTGCTTTTGGGAGCGCGACATTTCACTTTTGCCTTTTGCCCTTTGACTTTTGACTTGTTTTGATTTGTCTTCCCCGATTTGTATCTCCTGTGCTACTCGCCTCGATTCTGGTAATCTAGCGCCGCAGATTTGAGGGGCACAATTCCGGAGGTTAGTCATCATGAGAAGGCGAGAATTTCTTTCTACGACGCTGGCGGTAGCTGCGGCCGGATGGGGGCCGCGTTCGGCGCGGGCTTCCAATGGTCTGGTGGAAATTCTGATTGACGAGCCCATCGGCACTATTGCGCCGGAACTTCAAGGTCATTTTACGGAACACATCGGAGAAGTGGTTTACAACGGCATCTGGGTGGGGGAGAACTCCACGATTCCCAATGTGGGCGGCATCCGCAAAGCACTGGTGGACCGCATGCGCCAGTTGCACGCGCCGGTGATTCGCTGGCCCGGAGGCTGCTTCGCCGACAGCTACAATTGGCGCGACGGCGTAGGCCCGCGCACCGCGCGGCCCGTGCGCACCAACTTTTGGGATAATGATCCCCAACTGTGCCAGGCGCCGGATGGCCCGCAAAAATACGACCCCAACACGTTTGGCACGGCGGAATTCATGCGTTTCTGCCAACTCTGCGGCGCACAACCCTATGTGGCCGCCAACGTGCGCAGCCTGACCCCGCACGATTTTGACGAATGGGTGGAGTATTGCAATTCACCCGCGGGCAGCACCACGCTGGCGCAATTGCGCGCCGGCGACGGCAGCCGCGATCCCTTCAACGTGCATTATTGGGGCATCGGCAATGAGTCCTGGGGCTGCGGCGGCGACTTCCGCCCGGAGGAATATGCCGTGGAGTTTCGCCGTTTCACTTCCTGGGTTCCCGATTATGGGCAGAAGCTGGGTTTTATCGGGTCGGGGCCGGGAGCGGAGGCGAGTGATCCCCAGGTGTCGTGGACGCGCGGCTTCCTGGAAAGCCTGGTCGGCAGAAGCGCGCACCTTTTTGATCGGCTCTACGGCTTCTCCATACACTATTACTGCGGGACTACGGGCAAAGGTGACTCCCTGGAATACACCGCCGACGAGTGGTACGAAATGTTGGGGCAGGCCGACGTGATGGACCGGCTTGTGGCCCAACACTGGATGGCCATGGGTGATTACGATAAAGAACGCAAGGCAAAGCTGGTGGTGGATGAATGGGGCGCCTGGCACCGAACCACCCCGCTCGGCCCCGCGTATCTTTTCAACTACGTCCCCTCCCTGCGGGATGCCCTGGTGACGGCCCTCACCCTCGACATCTTCAATCGTCACGCCGAGAAGTTGGCCATGTGCAACGTCGCCCAGTTGGTGAACAACATCAACACACTGTTCCTGACCATGGACGATCGCTTCGTGGCGACCACGGTTTTCCACGTTTTCGACATGTATAAATCGCACCAAGGGGGACGCTCGCTGCGCGTGGTTTGCGATGCCCCTGAGATTTCCTACGGGGCAGGGAAGCGGCTTTGGGGGATTGCGGGCTCGGCTTCAATGCACGGAAACAGCCTGGTAGTAACCGTCGTGAATCCCCACGCGAGCGAGCCGCGCGTAGCGGATATCGCACTGCGCGGTGGCGAGGCAAAGTCCGCGCAAGTTACCGTGCTTACCGCGCCGGACATCCACGCGCATAATGATTTCGACCATCCCGAATCGGTGGCGCCCAAAACCGAACCCGCGAGCGTGTCAGGCGCGAGCCTCACCTGGACCTTCCCGCCCGCTTCGGTGACCAAACTGGAAATTGAGATGGCTTGATGGCGGTTGGGAACGCAGATGGTATTCTTCGGCAGGATGTAAGTGCAGTAAACGAGTGACGCGGTGCAGGTGAAAAGCGAACTCGGGCCAGTCCCTTTCAACGTCGAGAATCGCCGGACGTTGGGTGTTCTTGCCCTCCCGCCCGTTCCGCCCCAGCGACTTTTTGTAGCCTCTAATGCTTGTTTATTTAACTTGACAACAGTGCTGTAGTGGTATATAATGATGGGGCGTTTGAATGGAGGTGGAACCATGTCCCTGCGCAAGTCTCCCACTCTGACCCCCGCCCTGCTCGCCTCCAATCGGCTGAACGCCAAGAAATCCACCGGTCCCCGGACCGCGCAGGGCAAGGCTTGGTCACGGCTGAACCGATTACGAAAGGGAGGGCGTTCCCAGGAATACATGGACTTCGTCACGGCGCTATTATTTGCTCCACCCGGCCGGATGAGGGAGACCGCGCAGCTCCTCCTTGACTCCAAACCGGCGCCGCACCGGTCGTTCGTAGAGGCCGCGGAAATTGGTATTCAAGCGGATGCTGGTATCGGCTGGGAGCTGGAATGGATCCGCATGCGTCGAAAATTGAAAGGGGGGGGATTTTTTCGACGTTCGAAGCCGGAATGTTATTGAAAACAAACAACGGTGAAAAAACGGTGAAACTATCTTATTGAAAAAGAACAGGTTATATTTGACCTGACAAGATCTCTTTATATCTATGAAAAAACAAGAGGTTATACGCTATGGAGGGCTCTGGAATGGAGGGCGATGCGTTCCTCCTCGCATCTTGCTGAAAACAGGAAAGTTGTTGTCGATGTAGGTGAGATCGCTTTATATGTATGAAAAGCAAAGAGAAAACCACCCGATAGATCGAGTCTGCCCTTGCAATTTTCCAGCCGAGATAATATGCTGCGGCCACTTCCCGAGTGGAGAGTGCTATGGCCAAACCAAAGGTAATGGTGGCATTAGGCGACCCTATCTCAGTTGAGAGTTTGGTAGCCTTGGCATGCTCACTCAGCCAAGCTATGGATGCCGAACTCAAGGCATTACACGTGGTTGTGGTACCTCTTGTTACCCCCCTCGATGCGGAGGACGAAACGATCGACCAGCCTGGCAAGGAATTGCTTGCTCATGCCAAACGCGTGGCGCAGAAGTTGTCCCAGTCTCTTTCCACGGAACTGCTGCGAGCTCGGGAGGTGGGTGAGGCGATTGTGGGCGTGGCCAAGGAGGAGAGCGTGGACTTGCTGGTGATGGGCCACCACAAGCCCCATTCGCCCGCCCTGAGCGAAGCACTGTTGGGGGGGATCGTTCGCTACGTGGCTCACCACGCGCCCTGCCGCGTCATCGTGCAGATTCCCGCGCCGGAACACAAATAAACCGGTGCGAGAGGTGGCACGGGCATCCTGCCCGTCCCCCGTCATGGCCGGGATGGCCACGCCACACTACACCATTGCAAACTCCAAGGAAATCGCCCGCGCATGAGTCAATCTCCCGGTCCCGCACACAAAGTCCCCCAAGGGCCGAAGACTGGCAACATTCTCGCCGGATTGATTCTGGGAGCCGTGGCCGGAGTGGTGGCGAATCTGGCGTGGGGGGAAACCTCGGCCCTCGCGAGCATCATCCATTACGGCACCGAGCCCGCCGGTCAAATGTGGTTGCGCGCCTTGATTATGGTGGTGATCCCGCTGGTCTTTGCGCGTTTGAGCCTGGGGGTGGCGGGGTTGGGCGACCTGCACAAGCTGGGCCGCGTGGGACTGAAAACGCTTCTTTTCTTCCTGGTGGTTACCAGTCTCGCCGCCGTGCTGGGGCTGAGCCTGGTGAACCTGGTGCGGCCCGGGGTAGGACTGTCACCCGAAGCCCGCGAGCGCTTGCTCGAAACCTATCACCAAGATGCCAGCCAATCCAAGGTGGCCGTCCAGCGCGGCCAATTTGGCATTCAGACGCTGGTCAATGTGGTACCGCGTAATCCTCTAGCCGCCGCTGCCCAGGGCGATATGCTGGGCGTGATATTCTTCTCCCTCGCATTTGGGGTGGCGCTGGCCTTGCTGCCGCCAGACCGCACGAAGGTCCTGGAGGAAGCCCTGCGGGGGCTGGGTGACGTGATGATGGTCATCATCGATCTGGTGATGAAGCTGGCGCCCTACGGCGTCTTCGCTCTGCTCTTCACAGTAACCGCGCGGTTCGGGCTGGATCTGCTCGCGCGTCTCGGCTGGTACATTCTGACGGTGATTGCGGGGTTGGCTATTTTCGAATTCGGCGTTTATTCGGTGCTGATCAGGATCTTCACGGGCTGGTCGCCTTGGAATTTCTTCCACCGCGCCTGGACAGCCATTCTTACGGCCTTCTCCACAAGCTCTTCGAATGCCACGCTCCCCACCACGCTGGAAGTTTGTGAAGATTCGCTAGGACTGCCGAGGGAAATCTGTGGCTTCGTCATCCCCCTGGGGGCGACCATGTGCATGAATGGCACGGCGCTGTTCGAAGGCGTCACCGTGCTCTTCATTGCCCAGGTTTTCGGAATCCATCTGACCCTCGCCTCGCAGATCGTGGTGATGGTGACCGCGATACTGATGGCGATGGGCGCCGCAGGCGTCCCCAGCGGGGCCATTCAGGTCCTGATCCTGGTGCTGGAGGCAGTGGGGGTGCCGGGGGAGGGAATCGCCATGGTGGTGGGCGTTGACCGAGTGCTCGACATGTGCCGCACCGTGGTGAATGTCACGGGTGACATGGTGGCCGCGACCTTCGTATCGCGCACGGAGGGGAAGCTCGCACCTGCCTCTACTCCGAGGTCGGATTTGTGACCCTAAAACAAGCCGGCGCAGTAGACGTGGCCGCGCGTATGCCTTGATAGACTGGGCCTGACATGTTCGCGTGTTCAAATACATTTTGCCCCATCACCTCATAAAGGAGATATTCGAATGTTTAAATTTCATTCGTGTTATTCGGCATTAGCCGGCGCATTGCTGGCGCTGGCCTATTTCCAGTCCGGAAGCATTGCTCAGGACGCTTCTCCTCCGGCCAAAACTTATGAACCTGCTTTCATCCTGGTCGAGCAACATCCTTCCCCGGTGATCGCCCGCACCACTCTGGGTGCGGATGACAGCGGATTCGGATTCGAAGGTGGGCGGGTCATCAAGCTCGAGGGGACCTATCATCTCTTCACCACCGAAATGCTGCCGGACCATATGGGGGTGAAAACGAGGCTGGCGCACTGGGCCAGTTCCGACCGGATCCATTGGAAGCGGGTGGCTACAATGTACGAGTCGAGCGGTGATTTTACCGGCCGGGACCCGCGCGCATCCCTCTGGGCGCCTATGCCCGTTTACAACACCGACGAGGGGCGGTGGGACCTTTTTTATGTTGCCTATCGCGCCGCCCCCGATACCAAGACCGAGATGCGCAGCAATTTCGAGGGCCGGATTTGGCGTGCTGTCTCCAAGCAGAAGGGCTACGGCGGGATTGGCGGGCCTTATGAGGACGTTGGGGTCATCCTTCAACCTGATGCCCATTCCCAACCTTGGGAGGGGTTGCAAGGGACGGATTCCTTTTTCCCCTACCAGGTGGGAAAGCGCTGGCTGGGTTGGTATGGCAGTGCCAATACTGAACACCTGCCCATTCAGTACTGGCGCGTGGGACTCGCGGAGGCCCCCTCGCTCCCCGGCCCCTGGAAGCGCCGCAGCGAGGGCAATCCGGTGCACCTGGAAAAGCGCTTCGCTGAGAATCCTGTCGTGACCCAATTAGAAAATGGATATTACGTTGCGGTATATGATGATGATATCGAACACCAGAATTCTGTGGGATATACGTGGTCAGCACCGGGCGATGGCGTGCGCTGGGCCCTGGGAAAAGAGCTTGTGGTTCAGCCGAAGGGGAAAGGCAGGTGGGCGGATGTCGTCCGCACGCCCCTCGGCGTGATTCCCGAGGGGCATGGGCGATACACGCTGTTTTATACCGGCTATCAGAACCCTCCCGCGTCGGGGCCTCATCTCTATGCGGGCGTGGGATTCGTGACCCTGGAGCAAGCGGGAGCTAGGGAGGCTGGCGCGGAGACCCATCGATAGGATAAACCTCGCGACCCTGCGGGGAGGCGGACTTTCAGTTTTCCTTGGGAGAAAACCCCGCCAAAGGGCGGCGCAGGCGGCTGCGGTCCTGGTAGCCCATCTCAACCATTTCGAAAGTTAATTCCTGCGGCCGGGCTTCCCGCACCAGGACGCGGGCATGGATGCTTTGCATTCCCGATTTGAGCTCCAGCGGGACGGCGCTGCCGGGTTTGATGTGGCACTGGCTCTGGGCCACGCCGCCGCCCATGCTGAGTTGTTGGACAGAGATGGGGTGCTCCGTCTGGCCGGTGCGCACCACTCCTTTCAGCGGCTGGGGCAGGTTCACGCGGGCATAACGCCGCTGGCGCAGCCAGGGGGAATCAGGTTCGGGATCGAGAGCGGTCAGATTCAACTCCCCGCGGCTTAGCCCACTGCGCGGCACGAAATCCTGGGCCCATTCCGGATCGATTTTCTTCAGTGCCTGGAGAGCCGTGATGCGCAGTTCGCGGGGATGCAGCCAGGACCAAAATCGCCTGTCCTCGGCCAGCGGGCGAAGCAGAGATTCCGCCTTGGGTTCGCGCAGGCGGCCCAAAGCTTCAATGGCTTTGATTTGCAAATAGGGCTCGGCGGGTTGAGAATTTTCCTTTTCGACAATGCGAATCAGCCGGGGAGTCACGCCATGGTCGCCCGACATTCCCAGTTCGTCCACAACCTCCGGCAGGACGTTGGAACTGAGGAGGTCATAGACCTTTTCCAGCAACTGCCCCCGCTGCGGCGCCAAACTGTTGGCCAGTTGCCGCACCACCATGTCGTGTGCCACCGAATCCCAATTGCGGAGACGTGCGGGAAGGAATTCTTCCAGAAGGTCGGGGCCCAACCGGCTGAGCAGCGCAACCTTGGAAGCGGCTTCCGGCGCCGGCCGGGTTTGCAAAATCCTACTGAGATGCGTGACTGCCTCAGGACCCACCGCATCCACCATTTCCAGCATCCGTTCCCATTCATCCCGGCGGCCGCAACGCTGGACGCGGCTCGCGACGTGATCCACCGTGGCGTAAGGCATCCGCCGCAGGACCTCCGCCAGTCCTTCTGGAAGCTGCGGGGCGCGCAGAGCTTCATCGATGAAGTCCGGCAGGGGATTACCCACTTTGACGCGGAGCCAGAGGATCCGCGCCAGGCCGGGCTGCCGTTGCTCCAGCATCTCCATGGCCTGAAGCGCTTCATGGACGGCGGGATATTGCCGGCGCGCCGCAGCTTCGTGGCTGAAGCGTACGAAAGAGGCCCCCAGCAGAGATTGCAAGTCAGCGTTTCCCTCCCGGCTCAACGCTTCGCCCATGCGATGCAGGCCGGTTTTCAGCAACCCGTGGTTGGCCCGGTAGAAAAGATCAGCCATTTCCGTCAAGCCCGTCGAGGCTTTGCGCTTGGCATCCGCGTCGGGGGTGAAGATACACTCGGCGTAGTTATTCAGAATAGCGCGTGCGGAGTCGGTATCGCCGCGCCCGAGCAAATCTTCCACAAATTGGCGGATATTGCGGGGCGGCACAGCCCAGGCCTCAGGGGAAAGGAGCATTTTGCGCTTGGCCTTGTCCGGCACGCGAGCCCAGAATTGCTGGTCCAGGATGTCGGCATGAGATTCCACATCTATACCGGCGCGCCCCATTTTTTCTTCGTGCACTTTCAGGATATTCCGCAGCGTGCCGATTTCTTGCTTGAGCCTGTCAAGGAGTTCGACCACGGCGTTAGTTTTAACGTCGCCGCTGTCGTACCGCTCCAGCGCAAAACGCACCGCGACCCGTTCAGCAAGCTGGACCAGCAACGGGTCGTCTGCCCTGGGGGGCTCGCTTTGTGAACTCATACTCATCAGAGCTTGCGCCAACGCTGCCTGTCCGGGCGGGGGCAAATGATTGAGGTTCTCTTCGACGGCGTTAATTTGCTCGGATGAATCCGGATGTTCTGCGGTCTGGCCAAGCTGCGATAGCCAGCGCAAGACTTTGAAGACATCGTCCTCTTGGG
>Ga0187783_10003372_pt1 | contig 11756 bp, 9 predicted proteins | sample 1015_SJ02_MP02_2_FD_132471 | JGI IMG/M metagenome (GOLD analysis project Ga0187783, IMG submission 132471) | Tropical peat soil microbial communities from peatlands in Department of Meta, Colombia - 1015_SJ02_MP02_20_MG | ecosystem: Environmental > Terrestrial > Soil > Wetlands > Peat | place... | reverse complement strand
GCATATCTGTTCCTTCTATACATGCATCTGAATGCCAATCTGCCATCCACGATCACGTGGTGTATTATGACCACCAACAACCCATGAAGCACCTCCATACCAGCGAACATCAGTCCAGTCAGCGGAAAAAAGTAAGGTTGCTTGCAGTGCAAGCGTGTGCGTGGTGACATTCGTACGCTGCTCAATAACGGTTGCATCAAGAGGTTGTGTGTTGCCGAGAAAATCTGTCAGCTCTGCTGTTGCAAAGGATACGTGATCTTTTGTTTTATGATATCCTTCATATGACCAAGTTCCTTCAAAAGCGTAGCGATCATTCCATGTATATACGCCTTGTGCCGCTGCATGACCAACAACAGAACGCCAGGAAATTGAAGCGGTTGTTTCTGGGCCTAAATTTTTTATCGTAGCTCCTTGAAATGTTGCCAAAACTTTTTCATGTCGGTGCAAAATCCAGTTATAGTTTACATCACCAAAAAAGCGAACACAGTCATGGGCCAATAAGTACACGCGTGCACCGAGGCCAATTTCTCCATGCCCATTATTGCCCAGTTGTTGCTGAAAAATTTTTTCTGGATCATATTTTCTTCCCGTTGGAGCAACAGCAATCAGATTAACTTCTCCATACACCCACGATGCAAAATAGTGGCCCAAAAATCCTTCAAAAAACCAGTCACCGGCTCCTCCTCGCGTCTGATTGGCAAAAGAAAGACCGCCACTTTCAAACAGTTCTTCAGCAGACGAGTTGACACAACTGCCCAGCATGGCAAGGACATCATCTCTGATAGAGCGTGCATTGACGACAAGATTTGGCACCGCAAAATTAATGCTCGGAATAATCCACAGATGTTCTTGATTGTTTGTGCTGTTGCCCAAAGGAGTGTAGATGGTTGTGGCAGAAAAAAGAGTGCCCTGATTATTTTGTAACGGTGTATTATTGGCAGCAGCACCATCAGCAGAAAGAGCAGGCAGTGCTTGCGCTTGTGTCAGTGGTAGATAAAATTGTCCCGGCGCGAGTTTTGGGTCAGTGCGATAGACTGCAGTGACGGGATTTCTATTTAAAATATTGGGACTTGCATTGGTAATATCGATACCATCCATAGTAATTTTTCCCCCAAATCCTCCGCTTGTGTTGGAAAATACAACAAACTGATTTTGCAGTCCCACACTGCTGCAGGATGCAGGAAGTTGTGCAAGAAAGTCCAGGCGAAACGCAAATGTTTCCAGTTGTGTTCCTCCCACTGACAGTGTTTGTGTCTGGGCAACATCTGCTGCTTGCGCACCGTTCATAGGGCTGGTGCCGCTTCCTGCGGGGCTATAATGATGTTTGACGCGAAAGCTGTGAAAGGGAATGCGTGTGCGCAGGCCAATATTCCAGTCATGTTCTGTTGTAGCATAAAAATCAAATTCTATGATAACACCGGTATTGCGATATGAAATTGCTGGGGCAAAAGTTGTATTTAAAAAAGGATTTGTGGGTGTTGATGCAGTGCTATCAAAAAATGCCTGTTGCGGCATAAATGTTGGCTGGTTAAAAAGAAGAGCTGCAAGATTATTTTCTCCGGTGACATCAGCAGGTTGCCCTGTACTTTTTTTTATGAATGCTTTTTTTGCATGGCGCGAAAAAGCGGTCGCCTGTCCGGTAACATGCCACCAGTGGTCGTGGTCATCAAGCATGGGTAATAACACATAAGGAACATAAAATGGAAGCGGCGGTGTCCACACGCGTGCGGTAAGTGACGAGCAGGTAAATATGGTGTAGATGCTTGCAAGCGCATATATTTTTTTCATACATCAGGGCTTTCAGGAATAAAATTCCAGATACTTGATCCTGCAAAACGTAGTTGTGCTCCATTCATGACAAGAACTGCACCGGGGCCCATGGTAAGAAGCGCATTGCCGGTGAATTGAATGATTTGAGTATCGCGAAAAAAACTGCTCAGTTGCCAAATACTTTCTTGTTCAACAATGACCGCATTATTTGTTGCGCTCGTAAAAGTTAGTGTTCCGCGCAAATTAAGTGTTTTGTCGGCAATAATGAGAGGACAGTTTCCTGAAATGATGATATTTTCATCCAAGTCAATAGTCGTATTTTGTGTCATGATGTACGGATGTGTGCATGAAAACTGTTGATTAAAAACAGACGCAAGAAAAAAAACATCTGCATACATGCAAACAGGGAAGATAGTTCCCCACAAAATCATTATTTTTGCTAACACGCGCTTCATACATGCTCGCTTTTTTTATCAGACAGGATATATGTAAGTCATAAAATGGACTGCTATTTTTGTCAACAACTTTTTTGGATCATAATATCTTGGCGAAGATCTGAATTAAGAAGTGCTTTCATGGAGGACCAAACTTTTGGTGATAGTTTCGAGAGCTTTTGGTTTTCAGGTAGGGAACATAAAGCTTTTATTTTTTGCAATTGTTGCTCTTTTGGTAATTCATCTAACCGTATGGGTTTAATTTTAGGGGTAAGTATACCTAAAAAATACGAAATTTTTTTTATCCAAGAGACGGGTATATCGGGATCAGCGGTTCGAGGATCTTTATTAAAGTGATAGTCTTTTGTAAATTGACTTGTAAAAGTTCCCTGTTCATGTGTTCTTTCCGCTGTTACTGTCAGTACACTACGAAAAAAGGGACCATATTCAGAATAATAAAAATCATAATGTCGACAGCCGTGTGGATGATACCAAGGCAATGCATATTTTTTGGGATGTGGTGTAAATCTTACCCACCCATTTTTTTCCATATTATCCCAGTGAAGATGCTCAACTAAGACAGAACCTATGTGTCCGTATGACATTGTCGATATTGTATCTTTTTTGTTTATGAATATTTCAGTACAGAAATCTCCAACCCACCCTCCTGTACATTTCAAAAATCTAAAAATACGTAGTATGTCTTGTTCTGTGTGAGTGTCTTTTTTGCATAAATCGAAAATATATTTCTTTTCTTGTTCCATTGTTTTTTGCAATCGAGACAGAGCAAAAAGTTTTACGAGAGTGGAATCATTTTCAAAAAAGGATAAACCTGCCTTTCTTAGTAATTCTCTTGATTCTCCTTGAATATGTATTATGTTTTGCGTGATTTCTTGTAATGTTTGAGTAATAAAGATATCACAATTTTTCGTATCTACTTGTTTTTTATTATCAGTTAATGCGATATGGGCTTCTGAAAAAATAAAACGATATGCTAATTCCTTATGATATTTTACTGAGAGCCATCCTGAAATTGTGCTTAGTCGATCTGGTTTATATGTATCATGAGGTGGACACAGCTCATTTTTTTCAATAAATCGAACTGCAGATATATAAGGATTGAAAAGAAGAAGAAAAATAAAAAATATCATATAAGCTTTCTTTTTTATAAAACATTTACAGTGTATAAAAAAGATACTTATTTTTTATAAAATTGCAACGGTATCTACTGGCTCACACATTTTGATAAAGATCTGAATTAAGAAGTGCTTTCATAGGGGACCAAGATTCTTGTGGTTTCCAAGATACTTTTATATGTGCAGGTAGGAAACATAAGGTTCTTATTTTTTTCAACCTTTGTGTTTCCGGTAATTGGTATAACATAGATTTATCTTTTATGTCTTTATCTGCTGTTCGAGAATCTTTATTAAAGGAGTAGTATAGTACATATTTGCCTGTAAAATTACTCCTTTCATATTCAGTTTCTTCTTTTGTTGATAATGCTTCGCGAAAAAAAGGACCATGTTTAGGATAGTACAAGTAACTTTGACAACCGCGTGGATGATACCAGGGCAATTGATATTTTTTGAGATGTGGCGTAAACCTTATCCAATCGTTTGTTTCCATGTCACGCCAGTGAAGATGATTACATAAAATAGAACCTATTTGTCCAACTAAAGATTTGATTATATATCGTTGATTTTCTTTTATTATAGCCATATCAGTTCCAGGAGGATAAGATTTAAACCACTCCCCTTTATATTTTAAAGGTCTAAAAATGCGTAGTACATCTTGTTCTGTATGGGTATTTCTTCCGCATAAATTGAAAATATACTTTTTTTCTTGTTTCATTTTTTTTTTCAATTGTAGCAGGGCGGAAAGATTTTGCTTTTTATGCCATGTAAGAACGGGACCATTTTTAAAAAAGAATAAATTTATATTTTTTAATAAGTTTTTTGATTCTTTCCGAATGTACACTATGTTTTGTGTAATTTCTTGTAATGCTTGTCTAATAAAGATATCACAATTTTTAGTATCTATTTTTTTTTTATTATCAGTTAATGCAATATGAGCTTCTGAGAAAATGAAATTATTATAAAGATAATTACAATGAAGTAGTTGATGATAATATTCTGTCCTGAGCCATCCTGAAATTGTGTCTAATGGATCTGGTTCATATGTATCATGTGGTGAACAATCTGTGTTTTTACATTCAGAAGCCGGTACACATCTATTTGAACGATGATTATAAAAACATGCATTTAAACAGAAATTGAAAAAAAAGAAAAAAATAAAAAATATCATATAAATTTTCTTTTTTATGAAAAAAATTACAATGCATAAAAAAATACCCATTTTTATAAAATTGCAATGGTATCTACTGGCTCACACATTTTGATAAAGATCTGAATCAAGCAGCGCTTTCATAGGGGACCAAGCCTCTTGTTGTGGTTTCCATGATACTTTTATATGTGCAGGGGAGGACGCACAAAGCTCGTATTTGATCGTTTTTTTCTGAAAATCTATTTGCTGTTCGCGGATCTTCACCTAATTGGTAATTCTGTGTAATTTTGCTTACAAAATTATCTTTTTCATGTGCAATTTCTTCTTCCGCTGACAGTACTTGGCGAAAAAAGGGACCGTATTGATTGTGATTATTATCTTTTGCAATATAGTTCGGATGATACCAAGGTAGTACATATCCTTTGGGATGTGGCGTAAGCCTTGTCCATGCTTTTTTTTCCACAAGATCCCAATATATATGATCATCTAAAATAGACGCTGCTTTTCCTCTTAAAAATACATATGTCCATTGATCGTCTTTCTCTTCTATAAAAATAGAGACACCTATAAGTTGAGAAGGATTTTGGGTCGTGTGTATGTGTCTTATTTTTAAAAACCTAAAAATGCGCAGCATATCTTGTTCTGTATGAGTATTTTTTCCAGCTAGGCTAGAAATATATGTTTTTTCTTGTTCCATTTTTTCTTTTAATTGAAGCAAGGTGGGTATAAGCTGATTTTTAAGCTGTGTAAGAATGGGACAGGTTCCAAAAAAGAAAGAACGTTCCAAATCAGGCAAATTTACGCAATGTAAAGGTCTTAGTTTTATTGCATGTTGAAGATATGCTATTTCATGGGTAATTTTTCTTAGAGTTTGTCTAATGAGGATGTCGCAATTTCCAGTATCTATTTGTTTTTTATTATCAGTTAACGCAATATGATCTTCTGTAAAAATGGGACGACTTGATGAAAAAAAAGCAGTAGATGCATATTTACCATATGCGTTCGTTCTGAGCCATCCTGAAATCGTAGCGAGTGAATCTTTTGTGCATGTATCATGCGGTGGGCATTTTTTATTTCTTTTTATCAAAGATTGGTCAAGAAAATGACTACCGTTTAAACAGAAATTGAAAAGAAGAATAAAAATAAAAAATATCATATAAGCTTTCTTTTTTATAAAACATTTACAGTGTATAAAAAAGATACTTATTTTTTATAAAAATACAATGATTATTTTTACATCTTTGATGCGGATACTTTGCATGGCAAAAACATGGAAAAGAAAAATAAGACGTGTGCCAAAGGAATTTATTAATGATGTGCAAGAAGCCATGGAAATGTGCATGAACTACAAGCTTGAGGGAGATAGGAGAGTGCGTAGTTTGGACATACAAGACCATGTTTTTTTATTTTATGGCAGGCAAGACAGGTAAATTTGATAAGTGTTTTTTTGCAATCTGGATGTGAACATTTATTTTTATTTTTTTTTACGCATGGCATACATATACATAAACCTTGAACATGGCAGGGAATACAATTTTTTTTATGATTGCGGCAAAGAAAACATGTATTGCCATCTATTTTTGGTATAAGTGCCTGTAGTAAAAGAGAGATATTATGTGTTGGGAGAGTGTCAGGATTATCCAAATTAACGTCTGCATAAGAAGATATTTTTTTTGATTTTAAGTCCGTATAGATAGTAAGAAGAGCTTGTTTATGATGAGTGAACAAAGCTCTTATCGGAGGATTGGATGTTATAGTTTCTGCTGTTTGCCATTGAAGAGTTGTTTGGGACAGGTTCGCACCGCTTGCGAGTAAAGATTCGCTTGTTGCTATATGATTTTTTTCAGCAGCTATAATTAAAGCTGTTTTATTTTTTTTACTTACTTCATTTATTATTGTTGCATTGCAAGGGATTGGTGCATAAGTATAATATCCAAGCTTTGCCCATTTTCTGAGAAATTTTCCTGTTATCGTAGTAGGATCTTTAAACATAAGCATCTGGGAAATTATTAATAATTGTTTATCATGCGGTTTTTGATCTACCGTAAGGTCGAGAGCTGTTTTTCCATCAGAATTTTTTAAAGAACAGTCAATGGTATTTTTCTTACACAAAAAATATACAGTTCTGCTGTTTTTATGCTGAACTGCATGATGAAGAGCTGTATTGCCATGTGTATCAGTGTCATTTATTCGAGTAGTTTTTTCTATGATGTCGAGTATGGAATCAGAATCAGAATTTTTTGCGGCGATAGCATTTATAAGCTCATTTGTTTGTGTCGATGGTGCGGGCAGGCAAGAAGGCAGAGAACTTTTTTCTGCAGCAAAACAAAGGCCAGATAGTATCATAGTAACTGATAGAAGTACTTGCATCATACTCAACCCTTTCTTAATATACGGTGTGTATATCTTTTTTTTTATACCTACCACATTTTTTGAGAAGTGAATATGAAAATGTTTACACCTTATTTTTTCTTTACTTTGAAAATAAGAAGAGACAAGGCAGCGGGAGTCATGCCAGGAATAAGAGCTGCTTGCGCGATAGTTTCAGGACGATGTTTTGTCAATTTTTGCTGCAGTTCTTTTGAAAGCCCTGGCATGTTGATATAATCAAAATCTGCAGGAATAAGCAGTTTTTTGTACTGCTCCATTTTTGTCACTTCTTGTTGTTCTCGTGCAATATATGGTTCATACATAAGTTCTGCTTGCACGGTGCACAGGGCACGATCAGACATTGTTGCTGGTATTGGTGCTTGTGTGCGGAGCATTGATATGTCATAGGAATCTTGTCCAAAAAGGCGTAACAGATCACTGGTATTTTTTCCTGATCGTAATGTCTGGAGGCAGTCATGGATGATCTGCTTTTCATGCGAAAAGTCGGTATATAGTTGCTGATCTATAAGGCCGAGATTATATGCACGATCGGTCAGTCGCAAAAAGGCATTATCTTGCCGCAGTAACAGACGTCGCTCAGCGCGGGAGGTAAACATGCGGTATGGTTCGTCCACACTCATGGTCACCAGGTCATCAATCATGACACCAATATAACTTTCAGTGCGATCAAGAATGAATGGTGCAAGATCATGAGCAGATAAATGTGCGTTAATGCCTGCAATAATGCCTTGTCCTGCAGCTTCTTCATAGCCAGTTGTTCCATTAATTTGACCTGCAAGAAAAAGACCTTTTATATTTTTCACTTCAAGTGAATGATGTAGCTGGTGCGGAAGAACAAAGTCATATTCGACGGCATATCCTGCTTTGGTGATAATAGCATTTTCGAATCCAACAATAGAGCGGATATACTCTTCTTGTATTTCATAGGGAAGTGAAGTAGAAAGACCGTTGGGATATATTTCGTGAGAAAATTCCCCCTCAGGTTCGACAAATACGTGATGCGATGTTTTGTCAGAAAATCGTCCAATTTTGTCTTCGATTGAAGGGCAATAGCGGGGACCAATGCCCCTAATGGCACCGCTGTACATGGCAGAGCGGTGGAGATTTTTTCTGATGATGTCGTGCGTTTTTTGATTGGTGTGCGTCAGGTAACATGGTGTTTTGTACGTTGTGGTATGCGGGTAAAATTCAAAAAGGTGCGTTAAGTTATCCGCATCTTGGTACTCCATTTTTTCAAAATTTAAACTATCTTTCAGCAAGCGCGGAGGAGTTCCTGTCTTCAGGCGTCCCAGTTGCAGGCCGCTTTTTTTTAAAAAAAAGGAAAGGCCAGTAACTGCTTCTTCATCGCGGCGTCCTGCTGCATAGGTCATGTCACCAATATGAATGAGTCCATGTAAAAAAGTGCCCGTGGTAATGACAATTGAGGGAGCAGTAATAGTTGTTCCATCTTTCAAGCGCACTCCTTTGACCCGATTTTTTTCGACAATAATGTCGTCGACCGTGCCACCAAGAACGGTCAAATGATTGGTGCTGCTGAGAATTTTTTGGCTGAGAGCGCTGTAGGCATTTTTGTCTATTTGGAGCCGGAGGCCTTGCACGGCCGGTCCCTTGCGAGTGTTGAGCATGCGAGCCTGCAAGTATGTTTGTGTACATAATTTTGGCATAAGGCCGCCCAGTGCACTAATTTCGTACACAATGTGTCCTTTGCCAATGCCGCCGACGGCTGGATTGCATGGCATGTGACCAATTTTATTGATGTGCAAGGTAACCATGATAGTACGCGAGCCCATACGAGCAGCAGCATGTGCTGCTTCTATGCCAGCGTGACCACCTCCAATAACCAGAACATCACAATCATAATATGTTTTCATGTATCACGGACTGAAAAAAAATGAAATACAAAACGCGCACGAAAATTTTCCTGCGCGTTATATACTATATATCTTTATATTACTGTATAAAAAAAGGCTTTCTTATGCAAGATTTTTACTATTTTGTTTTCATGGCACGAACAAGTTTTGTCAAAAGTTGCGGATCTTTTTGTTTATCCCAAAATTCTTTTACTTGAGCAAGTTCTTTAGTAAAGGTGTCTATTACGTTAATAAGATCGGTATCATGAGCTTTGATTGCCAGTGTTCTTATATGAGCAATTGCTTTTATAAATTCGTCAAAAAGTGTTCGCAAATTTCCACCACAACTTTGCTTGAGAGCACTCACCATATTTGCTGCTTTATCCGGCCCTGCACTCATAAACTGACCAAAGATTTTTTTGATAGGAACAAATGTTTTTTCAAGACGGTCACATACATTCTGCAGTTCTTGAACAAGTTCCGCATTTTTTGCACCATCTATTACTCCTTGACGGGTAATTTTTTCAGAAGGAAGTACTAAATTTGTTATCTGAGAAAACCCTGCATGAGATCCTCTGGCTAATACGTTTATAAATCCAATATTTACGGCGCGAACAAAATCAATAATGACTCCAAATTGTTCTTGAGTAGTGGTCGCATGTACAGCAGTAACTGAGGTAAGAAAAAAAAGGCTGCCTAGTGCTGCACGGGTAAAGGGACGAACTGTATACATTTTAAACTCCTATAACCATAATATCTGTATATTTCATATTTCATCTCACTATACCTCCAGTGTACCAGTCAGAGCTGATATGTCAAAACGAGGGTTGTGAAAATTTTCTTTTTGAATTATATTATGAAAAAAGTCCCGTTCACGTCGCTATATCGCTGGTTTTGCATTCATGGAAAGGTTGCTGTATTATGAAAACTATTCGTCATTTTTGTATAACCTTTTTTTTGAGAATGTGTATAACATGATACAGGCAATACTCTGTTTTTGTGTGACTTTTGTACAGACAATTCTTTTGGGACATCTTTTTATTACATATGCAGGGCGCATAATGGGAGCCCGGGCACGAAAATATACCCCTGACAGTCACCGCGCAAAAGACGATACGCCAACGATGGGTGGTATTTTTGTGGGTGCTGCACTTATGTTCAGTACACTATGTTGGCGTTTGTTTTCTTTTCCTGTTTTTATTATCATGCTCAGCATGGTTCTGTTTGGCACCCTTGGGGGGTATGACGATTGGTGTAAAATTTCTCGCGGTTACGGGATCTCATCTGGCGCAAAGTTTATGTGGCAGATAGTATGTAGTGCATTTGTTACGATACTCCTTTTGCACACAGGAATATCATCAGCTATTGTTGTCCCCTTTGTCGGATGGCAGTGGAATATCGGACCACTTTTTTTTATTCTTTGGGGCATGTTTGTCCTTGTCGGCTGTAGTAATGCGGTGAATTTGACGGACGGTCTTGATGGTCTTGCTGCAAGTTGTTTGGTGCCAAATTTTCTTTTGTATTCTGTGCTTGCTGCAGCAACTGATTATGCGTGTGCTTTGACGAGTCTGATTATCGCTGCAAGTGTGAGTGGATTTCTCTATTTTAATCGATATCCGGCGCGTGTTTTTATGGGAGATATTGGATCACTTGCGCTGGGTGCAGGGCTTGGTTGCATTGCGCTGATGCAAAAAGCTGAACTATGTCTGGCAATAACCGGTATTATTTTTGTTGTAGAGACGATGTCTGTCATGATACAAGTGCTGTGGTATAAAAAGTATAAAAAAAAGTTTTTCAAAATGGCACCGATTCATCATCATTTTGAACTGATGGGGTATCATGAGAAACGCATTACGCTGATATGTGCGCTTATTTCAGGAATAAGTTGCGGTGTAACAGCGATAATACATGTTGTTATGCGCTAAATTTTTGTGATTTTTTTGCTGTTGAAAAAAAGAAGAATAGTCCTACAACAGTGAGAGATCCCAGAAGAATGAGTGGTATATAATTTGTTCTAGCGATGTTATATACACAGATACTCAAAAGCAGCATGCAGCTGATAATTGCACCGACGCTTAGGGAAAAATGTGCATGTGTAGGATTTTTTGTATGATAGACAAAAAGACCTAAGGAACTTAAGGTATAGGCAATTACGCTGCCCAGCACGCTCATGTATTGCAACGATGCATAATATCCGCCGGTAATAATAATATAAGCAAGTGCCAGCACTACTTCTACTGCCAAACATGCAATAGGGATGTGGTATGCATTAAGCGTGGTAAAAAGAGAGGCAAAAGGAATGTGTCCTTGCTGTGCAAGGGTGTGCAAATTCCACATATTACTAAATAAAACACCATAACTTGCACTCAGAGCTGATGATGCTATGGCACAGTGTAGTACTGCCTCGATATATGGCGTATAAGAACTGTGCGGTATGAGAAGTGTAAGAAATGCGGGAAATGCACCACGATAATCGGCAATAGTATCAAAAAGAGATCCCAGTGCTCCATAAAAAAGAAGCTGATATGCAATATATAAGATAATAACAAAGCCGTATGACACAATAACCGCGCGCGCTGCATTTTTTTCTGCATGAGCAATATGACTGCTGACGGAACAGCATGCTTCAAAGCCTAGCAGCGCAAAAAAAACAAAAGGAACAGTACTGGGCAAGTTGTTCCACAAGCAATGGTTGGTAATATTTTCTACGGCAAATAGCGTGGGAGCTAAAAGAATAATAAAAGTAATAGGTAATATTTTGAGCGCAAACAGAACCGTTTGTACGCGGCCGGCAGTTTTTACATTGTAGGTGTTGAGGTAGAAAAAAAGAATGATAATGGCAGTATCAAGTAAAAATGGGTGGTAGGATTGCAAAAAAGGACATATCTTTTGCAGAAAAAGTACAAATACATGAATGGCAAGTGCGCATGATGCAAGTTTGCCGGTAAAATAACTCCAGGTACTGACAAAACCTGCAAGCGGATGAATGGTGTGAGCAGCGTATGCGTAAAATCCTCCGTGCGGAAAT
>Ga0187783_10003371_pt1 | contig 11756 bp, 14 predicted proteins | sample 1015_SJ02_MP02_2_FD_132471 | JGI IMG/M metagenome (GOLD analysis project Ga0187783, IMG submission 132471) | Tropical peat soil microbial communities from peatlands in Department of Meta, Colombia - 1015_SJ02_MP02_20_MG | ecosystem: Environmental > Terrestrial > Soil > Wetlands > Peat | place... | reverse complement strand
GAAACTGGTCAGTGTTTGGTTCAAGCCCGAAGAACTGAAGCTGGTCGAAGACTATAGCAATCACGAAAGCGAAAAATGCAAAGGTGAGCCTCTCATACTTGTTGCGACGTGGCGCAATTCTTGCCGCGGAAACAATAACCAAAAAGAGGATTTCGCCACTATGAAAATCATTGAAGCTTTTACGCAGTATCTTGATGAAAATTACGAAAATCTAACAGAGGACAAAGTCAAACGTCTCATCGCCGAAGTGTTGGTGCCAGAGCTTGTTGTTAAGTTCGCCCAGAAATGGGACGGCATGGACGATGGGAGTGACCATGACGACGATTTTCCCAACAGCGTGTTTGAGACTTTTTGCTCCTTCGAAGGCCTTGATCGCGATATTGTAAATATTGTGGCGGCAACGATCAATCTTGGCGCTATGCACGAAGCCCAGGAAGTAGCGCCTGAAACAATCTATAGCCGACCTGATGGTGATGAAGACGACGACGATGATGATGCAGTGTTCAAGCCCGACGATTGGTCAAAGCTGACTGATGCCGAAAGACTGCAAAAGGTCAAAGCCTTTCTCAAGAAATGTGCGGGCGCGCATATTGACATGCTGATGGCAAGAACTTCTTGAAAAACTTGAATGTCGGCGATCAGCCCGACCCTTTCGGAAATAAAGCTGTCGATGGCGTGAAAGTATTCGATCATGAAGCAAATCGCTTTGGGCATTCGAATGAAGCGATCCAGTTCCCGAATCTGTTCCACCAAGACCACGAAGATCCTCGATCACATCCATTGCATCAGACGCTTGTGGATCATGGGTACTCCTACAGTCACACAACGCCAGTGTCACAGAGGGATGGCTCAACACATAATCACCATCAATGGGTACATCGATCAGGACATCTGATTGGGGCATATGCAGGAGACACGAAATGGTCTGCAAAGGTGAGTTCACCTTCGGGGCATACATGGGAAGGCATTGGAACGAAGGCGCTTGAAAAACATCTCACTAACAAAGCTAAAAGATACAGGAATGAGTCACAAGCGTTACCCCAGACTGATATTCTCGAAAACTTATTGTCGGGTCATGACAAAGTAAATCGTTATGCCGCGTGGATGGCGTAAAATCCTGCAACAGCATTCGGTCATGCGGGCAGCTACGAAAGACCAACAGGCGTGAATGATCTGCTTGAAGCTACGCGAATGAAGACCGAGCAACATAAGAAAAAGCAAGGAAAGCGATGTCCCAGACGAGAACGTGTGGCATGTTATGTGTCTCGCTTACTGAGGGTCGACATAAAGATTCTTCATTCGATTGAGCTGTTTACCGCAGTGCAGGAGAAGAATCTTTGGATCGAGCAGAAATTGACTCACTGCGAGATCGATTGTCATGTTAAGCAGCGTCGAGACGAAAGGAAGGTTACCATGGCGACGATGGTATCCGAACATCGTTCTTCCTTCGGGATGAACTGCGCTCAATGCGCCAGTGAGGTGATCGCCCCCGAATGGTCCGAGTATCAGAACAAGCGGCAAATTCGTCATCTTTGGCATTGTTGGAAATGTGACTTCAGCTTCGAGATCATCATCGACACGATGGTCATGACAAGAGATAGCTTTTCCCCGTTGCTATCAATCCCATAAAGCGCTTTCAGGGGAGCAGCACAACGCTGCTCCCATCACATTTATGCAGCCCGCCTTCGCTTTGGCGGCGTCGTTTGCGTACTTGCTTGCGCCAACTGTTCGTCGAGTTCCCCATTTCGAACCGCTGAAATTAGCGTATCGATGATCGACGGCAGCTTATCGAGTGATGGCACAGCAATCGCCGCTTTTCCTTTCTCAAACTCGACGGCTTTCCATCCTGTTCTTACGAAAAACACGTGTGAGCCATTGGGCGTCGAGGTCCACCAGCGCAAAACTCGTTGTTTCTTTTCAACGATAGCTTTTTGCCCTGCCTCGTCCTTTTTCCAGGTTCGCACCGACCGCATATAGTTTGGATCGGCGAGCAATTGCTTTTGCTCTTCAAGTCGGGCAATAATTTTTGTACGTCGGTCGAGCGTCGGGTTGGCGCTCGGCTTTGGCATGGTCGTGAAGGTCAGGGATTTGAGAACAGTCATTTCATCCTCCATCAGATGATCGAGGATGTGGGATTATGGTCACCATTTATAAGATTTCAAATCACCTTTGCCGCGCGCGCAGCCGCATCTTATTCGAGAATGAGTTCATGTTTTGTATTATCAATGGACCACGACTTGAAATTGTGAAGAAAGGATTGACCCAGTAATAGGCTCCCTTGAGCAGACCCGATTCTGCCCCTAACATTCTCGATAATGTGGTTGCCGACTTTGAGCGACCTAATAATGAACACGTCTGAAGGTGCTTCTGAGCCATCAGCCAAGGTGTAAGTTTGTGTTCCAATAAAGTCAGTATCTTGAATTGTTCCTGTTCGAATTAACGTACTAACGACATCTGCGGGCACGCTGACGTCAGACGCGCCGCTGTCGATAATAAAATCCAACGTTATGGCGCTGTTGATCTCGACAGGTACAACGAATATTCCGCCATCGTTTTTCAACTGAACTATTATATGAGAAGAGGTTGAAGTGAGGTTTGTAGGCGAGAGCGGCGTCTCTCTGGCATTGCGATTGCAATCCAAATAATCACGAAAAACCCATCCGAGCGGGACACGTTCAGCGTCACCAACGTATACCCAATCTTTTCCGTAGTTTGATGAATGGTCCAAAACTGTAACGAGAACTTCGTTCTTTAGAGTAAGCACAATTTTGCCATCGGGGCTTGTGCGGACGTTCAAAGGCGTCCCCGTCGGGTCTGCAACGCGGCATCTTTCTTGTGCCCAAGTATCGTTTAAGCCGCCAAAGAACGCGGCGCTTATACTGAGAACGAGCAACAAAGCGCGCCAAAATTGTTTCGGCGCTGCGTTATGCGGTTCAGTGTCGGGGTAAATCCTGAAGGCGGTCGGCATTTTTGAAAATATCGCAACTTCTCAATAAGATACGCATTGACGCAGATCAAAAACTGTACGTATCAAAACAGGCGTTCAGCGCTTCGCAACATCACCCGCCAATGCCTTCCGCACATCCAACTGAGAAATTCCAAACTGTCGAGCAATTCGCGATGGCGTGACGCCTGCTTTGAAGGCAGCACGAACTGCGTTCAACTTCCCTTGCGTCAAAAGAACGGGGACGGCGTCCATCCTCTGCTTGAGTGAGCCTTCATGCGAAACGGGAAGCTTTTTACCGCGCCGCTTTTGCTCGGCAATCACAGCTGCAAGCAAACGGTCAAGTTCGCTGTCGCCAAGGTGTTTGATCGCGCCTGACAAGTCATTGGGTAAAACATGGCGTGACGAGATAGTCATTGCAGTTGCGGCAGACGACGGCGGGGGCTGCTTTGTCGACGGGTCCAGTCCAGCCCAGGCAGGCGCAAATAAATCGGGTGTCGATGATCGAGTGCGCACACTACGCATACAGCGATCATGCCGTCGCCAGCGTTAGCGCGGGCGCGATATCTAGTCGTTTTCCACAACTTTTGCGGAAGTTCGGCTTTATATATCTTTATAAGTTTTTGTTCGAAACAACGAATAAAATTTACCCGCAGTAAGTAATTGATTTAACTATCGTATTTGGTGGAGCCAGGGGGAGTCGAACCCCGACCTCTTGAATGCCATTTTCAGTGTCTGTAACTCCTTGACGTTCTTCGCAATTCCGTGACGTGTAAGAAATCGTTGATAATCAGACGTTTCCTTCTAAGGTGATTCCCGTACGTTCCGCGGATTTCCCTTTCGGTGGTTCCGCGGTGGTTCCTTGGGCGGGAGGGCATCATGAACGGAAAGCGGATCACGAAACGCCTGATTGACAGTCTCAGCACGGACGCAGCCGAATACTTTGTCTGGGATAGCAAGCTGTCCGGCTTCGGGGTTCGCGTGCAGCCCTCGGGCATCATGAGCTACGTCGCCAAGTATCGCGCTGGCTCAGGGCGGGTGGCGCCAACTCGCCGCGTCACACTCGGGCGCGTCGGCAACATCACGCCAGACGAGGCCGAAAAACTGGCAAAGCGTGTGCTTGGAGCCGTCGCCCATGGTGCCGATCCCGCGGCCGTAAAGTCGGCCGATCGGCGCGGAGCAACGCTACAGGAATTGGCGGCCCTGTTCTTAGCCGATCACGTCGCCGCGAAACGTAAGCCTACCACCTCTGATCATTACGGGCACATCCTCAAAAAACTAGTTTTGCCTGCCCTCGGAAATCGCAAGGCCGATCAAGTGAGCACGGCCGACATTGCCCGTCTGCATGCGCGAATGCGGGAGCGGCCATATCTCGCCAATCGCGTTGTCGCGGTGGTCGGTAGTCTCTACGGCTTTGCCAGCCGACGCCGTTTGCTGCCCATCGGGTTCAATCCCGCACGGGGGATTGACAAGTACCCTGAGAAGGGGCGGGAGCGGTTTTTAACCGCGGCGGAGTTGACTCGCTTGGGCGACGCCATTCGCGAAGCCGAAACGGCCGGCATTCCCTGGGATACGGCAAAGCCGACAGCGAAACACACGCCGAAGACGGAGAACGCGCGAACCGTTATCGGCAAGCACGCTGCGGCGGCAATCCGTCTTTTGATCCTCACTGGTGCCCGGCTTCGCGAAGTGCTCCACCTGCGGTGGGAATACGTCGATCTTGAGCGCGGGCTGTTGCTACTCCCTGATAGCAAGACCGGCAAGAAGGCGATCGTTCTCAACGCGCCGGCTATGGCGGTACTCGCGCGCCTCCCGCGTATTGGCGCCTATGTGATCGCTGGGCAAAACGCCGGCACTGAAAACGAAAAGCCGCGCGCCGATCTCAACAAGCCGTGGCGTGCGGTGCGAAGGCGGGCCGACCTTGACGGCGTGCGCATTCACGATCTTCGGCACACACACGCTAGCATCGGCGCTGGCGCCGGCCTCGGGCTTCCGATAATTGGCAAGTTGCTCGGCCACACCAAGGCCGCGACCACACAAAAATATGCGCATCTCGATGTCGATCCACTCCGCCGTGCATCCGATCATATCGGCGCCCGAATTGCCGCAGCATTGGGCGAGCGGAGCCCAAAGACCTCGAAAGAAGCGGTGGTGCGCCTTAGAGGCGCGAAGCCGTGAGGCGCAAAAGAGCGGGCGCAACGAAGCTCCGCAAAGCGATCGACGCCAATAAAGACCTTTTGGACCAAGTCGAGCTAAAGTCGCTTGCTCGCCTCACGGCAAATCCCGACGCAGCCGAAGCTTTCGAGCGTCTGAAGTTCAAGAATCCCGGCGACGGAATATTGATAGTGTCTGCATATGTTGAAGCAGACAAGCTTTTCAGAGATTTCCAGCAGCGGATCGCTCAAGCAGAAGCGGCCCTGTCTCGGCTGGACCAATTGACAGATTCTCTCGCGAAACTACGGGAGTTCGTGGGGGAATTGGAGCAGCGTTTTCGGATAGATAGCGCATTTGCGGCTCTAGAACGCAAGCGCGTTGCAGAGATGCAGCGCGGCCTTAGGTTGATTGCGAAAAAGATCGAGTCAAAACGTTGCAGCGTCAAAGAAGTGAAGCCCCAGCTCGGATCACGCGCAAAACGCGGAGCAAAGAGGCTGCAGCGAACGCCGCAATTTGGTTACTGGCCGCAGCGGTTCGCCGCATTACAGGTAAGGATCATGTGTCGGTAGTCGCTGACCTCGCGCAGGTACTCACCGGGACTGATGTCTCCCTTGATCGTGTAAAGCATGTCGTGCGCTACCGCCGGCAGCGACATGAGAAAGCGGTTGACGATCAGACGCGACGCCTCACCCCTGTCTTTAATGAAATGATGGCTGAACTAGATCAGCATCGCTTGCGCGAGCGGTAAAAAAGCGGCGCGTTCACCACAGAAAAAAACTCCTGAATGCGCCTCGAGCGCAAGGACATTTGCGGATATGCCATGACCATCCTTGAAACTCAGGACTAACCTGGATGGTGCCCAAATGGATGTTGAATCTGCATATCAGCGGCCGCGGCAATTCGCCAGGATCACTGGCATTTCGGAATCGACGCTCGCGAAAATGCGCATGCGCGGTGACGGCCCCGCATTCGTGAAAGTTGGCAGAAGTGTTCGCTACGAGGTGCGTTCTGGACTTGCGTGGATGGCCGCTCGCACACGCCGCAGCACATCAGACATGCCGTCCAATGAAAGACGTGCTCGAAGTGCGACCGCGACGGCCGCAAACCTGCCTGCAGAAACAGCGGACGCAGCTCGCTCTCCTTAACACGCCTAAAAAACCGAAACCCGCGCATTGGGCGCGGGCTCCGCCAAAATCCGGTGCAGCAGTCTAGACAGCCGCTCACATAGGCCAAGCCCAAGCCGTACGCAAGCCCGATGCGCGATGCCCCACAAAGGACATCGCATGCGCACTTTAGGCGATCTTCAAGCGAAGGTAAGGACCGGCGCCCTTCTGTTTCAGTACGGCTGCCTCGACCTATCGACTGCGACTGACAAGCTGCAGCGCTACGCAAAGCGGGGCGGCGTCGTTCGCGAGTTGGGCCAAGATGAAGCTCAGCGTGTCACCGCCGCGGCATTCGCCGGCATCGAGCGCGAGCCGGCCGAATGACCGAACTGCGGCCATATCAGCGAGACGTGCTGACTGAGCTCGACGGCAAGATCGAAGCGGGCAACCGTCGCATCATTATCGTCGCGCCAACTGGTGCCGGGAAAACCATCATCGGTGCCGCCATCATAAAAAACGCGATCGAGAATAATCGGCGCGTGCTAGTTCTTGCTCACACACGCGAAATTATCACTCAGACCTCCACTAAGTTTTTCGGTCACGGAATTCAGCACGGCATCATTCAGGCCGGCTTCCCGACGCGACCCGATGAGGCAGTGCAAGTCGCTAGCGTTCAAACTTTGTGGATGCGCGCCATGTGCACGAGGCGCATGGAGCTACCGCTGGCCGATCTGCTCGTTGTGGACGAATGTCACCACTGCCCAGCAAACACCTATCACAAGATCATCGATGCATATCCACAAGCCATCCTGATTGGCTTAACGGCCACACCTTGCCGCGGTGACGGACTCGGGCTTGGCGGTATCTTCGAAACGATTGTCGAATGCCCGCAAGTCGCGGAGTTGATCGACCTCAAATATCTCGTCCGGACACGCCATCACGCACCAGTGAATCCGGATTTACGCGGCGTCGAAACCCGCGTCGGCGATTTCGTCGAATCGCAACTTGCGGAGCGAATGGACCGTGCCGGCTTAGTCGGCGACATCGTCACGCACTGGCACAAGTATGGCGAGCGCCGAAAAACCGTATGCTTTGCTATCAACGTTGCTCATTCCCTGCACATTCGCGACGAGTTCCAAAAATCTGGTGTTCGCGCTGAGCAGATCGATGGCGCGACACCCAAAGCTGAACGGGATGCAATCCTCGCCCGCTTGGCTGGCGGCGAAACAGAGCTGGTTACGAACTGCATGGTGCTGACAGAGGGCTGGGACATGCCCGAAGTCGGTTGCTGCATTCTGGCGCGACCGACGCGGAAGATGGGATTGTATCGGCAAATGGTCGGTCGGGTCTTGCGGCCAGCGCCGGGAAAAACAAACGCAATTATCCTCGATCACAGTGGCGCCGTGTTTCGTCATGGCTTTGTCGAAGATCGCGTCGAATGGACTCTCGACCCGGACAGGCGCGCAACAAGCCCCACGCATGCACGACGGCTCGAGCGGGGATACTGTTCGCGCTTGCTCGAATGCAGCAAGTGCGGCGCCATGCGGATCGCGGGCGAGCGTTGCCCGCATTGTGGATTTCTTCCGCAACGCCCGCCCAAGCCAATCGTTTTCACTGATGGCGACCTTGCCTTGGTCTATCGGCAGCGTCGTGCCACCGTGAGTCATTCGGATCCAAACGAGCGCATCCGCTGGCACGCAATGCTGATGTCGATCGGAAACGAGCGCGGATACAAAAGCGGATGGGCCTCATACAAGTACAAAGAAAAATTTGGCGTGTGGCCACCGCACGGAGTGATGGTGCAGCCGATGACACCATCGCCGGAAGTTCTGTCGTGGGTGCGCTCGCGCAACCTCGCCTTTGCCAAGGCCAAGGCGAAGGAGCGCGCCGCATGAAGCACCGCCGCGACAAGGGCAGAATCGAGGGGCCATTCGTGCCGCGGCTTATCGACACTGGTGCGACTGCTGCCTGGCGCGCGATGTCTCCCTACGCGCGCGTGGTCTACATGGCCCTCAAATCGCGCTACAGCATCAAGGCCAGGAACAACGGCCGTATCTATCTGTCCGCCCGTGATGGGGCCGAAGAGACAGGGTTCGACATGAAGACTGTCGCCCGCGCTCTTCGGGAATTGAAGCACTATGGCTTTATTCTCATGACCGAGGCCGGTTGTCTTGGCGTGGATGGCAAGGGAAAGGCCCCGCATTGGCGATTGACTGAGGTTGGCTACATGACCGATCCGCCCACGAAGGACTTTCTAAAGTGGGATGGCGAGCTTTTCCACGAGCAGAAAAGCCCAAGACACTACACCAACAGAAAACAGAACCCCGTACCGTCAAGCGGTACAGAGTGTACCGCCGCACGGCACATACCCGTGTGCCCCCAGACGGAACAGTTAGCAGATAACCCGTACCGTCAAACGGAACATACAGACGATGGGCCCTGTACCGTCCAACGGTACATATCTAGATTAACCACTCCCCATCTGGAAAAGCGCAACGAAGAACAGGGCTGTGGAGGGCAGGCGGAAGCGGGCGTGCCCTTGCCGATACCGGAAGACCTGAGCATTCCCCCACTTTTGCTCAGGTCGTAATGGCCAACGCTTGCGTACACCAGACACAGCTACGTGGACTCACGACAAATGCAGCATCGGGTCTGTGGCTCTCGCAATCGCCAGCCGGTGCAATGGGCGCTTCCTGTGCGGGGCTCGCACCACGGCGGGGTGTTATGCGGCCGGAATAGGGACGCGCGGCGACGCAATGAGTAATTGCATTGATGGAATTGAGCCAGAATTGGCCGAACCCATTTCACGGGCAGATATTCCACTGGCATTGCTCATTCATTCCCATGTCATGCCCGAGTTCTGCTGCATGCAGCAAACCTCTGGCAATTTTAGGGGTAGTAGGGGATGTATTCGCCCGCAGATCAGTATCTTAAAAGGACTAAGGCGCCATAATTCAGCGCGGCGTCACGGGCATGCCATTGACATAGCGCGCCACGGCTTTCGGCTTCCGGAGGTGCTAACATTCACCCTGGGCAATTGCATTCGAATTGCGGGTTTAATCGACGGGGCGATTGGGCAATACGACAATTGCCCTGCGTGCCTGGGGCAATTTGGAATTCAATTGCCTTGGGCAATGCAAAATGTCTAACGCATCAATGACTGACGCCTGTTCGTCATCACATTCCGTAATTTTCGCTTGTGAGACGATGCATTTGGAGGTGGATCAAATGGAAAGGCAGTGGCCAAAAACTCGCGTAATGACCGAGAACACAGCACTCGGGAATGAGCCTAGGGCAGCCACGCGCGCAACCAACCGCCGAGCCCTCGCAGCCACGTCCCGAGTGGGTCGGTTTGACTTCGTTTTTGCTCTTCAGTTGCCGTTTGAGCCGCTTCTGAGTCAGCGAGTTTGCGCTCGGCCTCCACCTTTGACTGCTGTGCGGCTTGGGCATCTGCTTTTGCCTTTTGCGCTTCTTTGGTCGCTCGTGCGGTTTCGTCCTTTGCTTGCTTTAGGGTCGCCTCTGCAGACTGCCGCTCGCTTTGGGCATCTGTTTTTGCCTGTTGCGCTTCTTTGGTCGCTCGCGCGGCTTCGTCCTTTGCTTGCCTTAGATTCGCTTCTGTATCGGCGAGTTTACGCTGGGCCATTGATTCCGAGGCCCTTGAGTTTATTGCGTCCACTTTCGCCCGTTGGAGTTCTTCCGCTGTTGAACCCCCTTGTGTCGAGGGCTCGTTAGCTGAAGGTGCTGGTTGCACGGTTGACGTTGACGGCGAAGACGCAGAGGGCAAAGACACAGAGGGCGAAGACACAGAGGGACTTCCGGTCGCGGCAGCCGCTGATGTGGAGGCGGCTGCAGACTTGCGGGCTCCCTCACGCCCGACACTACGACTGTGGCTGTGAAAATGGCGGTGAGCAGCGTATCTGTGCCGGTAAGCCGGGTATCCGCTGCCACTCCCGCATGGATAATAGTAACTCCCGCATGGATAATAGCTGTAACTCCCGCCGTCCCACTCGCCTTCGGCCGGAACAGTGAGTGACGGAACGGTTGCCACGATCAACCCCGCGGCCAGAGCTGCGGTGCGTAGGCTCATGCAATTTCCGCCTATCTGCCTAACTCGTGTCCGCCCTGTCAGCGAAGGTTCGACCTGCGAAGTAGGCCAAGTCTTGACCACTCTAGATGGAGCCGGGGGAGCGACCCCCAGCTCCTTCCGCCTAACAATGCGCCGCCTACTCGACCGCACATGTGGGGAGCGACCCCGTGCATCGAGGCTCGTGCGTTTCACAAGGTTAGACCTACCCAACGTTTAAGTGGGCAACCGAAGGAACGCCTCGATGGGCGGTTCGTTCCAGGGTGAGTCCGCCGGCCGCGGGCTAAATCAACCGGCGTCCGTTTGTTATACGTAAGTAGCGCTTGTGGCCTTAATCCATCAGCACGGATGCGCTGAATGAGCGGATTTTTTGAATGGGTCACCGGCAGGCATACCTACGAATACGGCGTTGTCTCTAGAACCGGCAGGTATACGTGCCAGTGCGGCGCGGTCTATAGAGTGACTACGACCAAAACGCCCGTCGCTGATACGGACATCGTGACGTGCGAAAACTGTAATCGGATTATCGATAGCTGGGGCCAATCGACCAGTTTCAGCTCCTACTATCTGATAAGCCGCCCCGGATGACCGTGTCTCTGTGCGAATTGGCACGCATCGAGCGCTGCCGTCCGCGCGCTCCAAAAAAGGGACCGATGCATCTCCAAACTAGCTGTGAGCAACTTTGCGAAGCCGCCGGAGCTGTTCCGGAAGCGCTAAGCGGAGGTATTCGACGCCGTTCTTCTTTGTCGCAAATACGACATCTGAAATGCACGGAAACCAGTAGCGAGTTGCGACGTTCCGAGTTTCGAGGGGCCAACACGGGGACGTGCTATGGCCATCAAACAAAACTACAACATGCCAGTGTGGGAAGGCTTACGACTCTAGGAAGGCGCAATCCTACTGATCCTCGCAACAGGAATTATAATAATCTGCACGTTGGGTTAGTTAGACCTGCGTCTCCCCGGTTAATCGCATCGCCGCGAACTTGCGGAACTGCGGACGCTACTTCGCCTGGCATTATCGCAAATGAGCGCCGTCTGTACCCGTTGTTGGAGCACCTTTGCGGCCCTGTGCCGGCACGTACATGTACATGCTGCGGCGCGTAGCCGCATTGCCCGGTGCGGCAGCTGATCCCGGCTGAGCACTGGATGATACGTTCTCCCGGTGATTGAACATCTCGTCGTATTTAGGAACGGTGGTAAGTTGTTCCTTGGGGACCATGTGCACAACCTTGTAGCCGACGAGCTTTAACTGCCGGAGTAGTCCCGGCAACGCCTCGGCCGTGTTGCGGTGGAAATCCTGCAAGAGGACAATACCCTTGCCCCGCTTTTCCAATTGCCTCATGACCGAATCGATCACCGGCTCCGGCTTGTGCATCGTGTAGTCACGCGAGTCGATGTCCGTCGAAAAGATCGCAATGTTGCGGTCAGCAAGGTAAGAAGCGAGCTGCGACGAAGGTTGAAGGCCGGGG
>Ga0187783_10003370_pt1 | contig 11759 bp, 9 predicted proteins | sample 1015_SJ02_MP02_2_FD_132471 | JGI IMG/M metagenome (GOLD analysis project Ga0187783, IMG submission 132471) | Tropical peat soil microbial communities from peatlands in Department of Meta, Colombia - 1015_SJ02_MP02_20_MG | ecosystem: Environmental > Terrestrial > Soil > Wetlands > Peat | place... | reverse complement strand
CATGACCTGGAAAGAGCGTAATTATAGCAAGCAAGAGGTCATAAAATCATTTATATATCGTGTCGTGGAAAAAGAAAAGGAAAAGAAAACATGAAACGGCATGGCTTTACTATTCTTGAACTTATTGTCGCCATGCTTATTGCATCAATTGTAATGATGATGCTCCTGAGTGCTTTGCGCGGTGCAGGAACATTTCAGGCATCAGTTGATGATTTTGTTCATGTTGGCTATCGCGCTACCATTGCTCAGCGCCAATTAACCCGTGACTTCATCGCCGCTTTTATTCCAGTACAAGCGCAAGAACAAAAAAAAGAAGAGGAACAGAAAACAGAAAAAGAACCTGATGAAAAAACAGAAAAAACAACGGATGCAGAAAAAAAACAAAAAGGGGGAAAAAAAGAAGATGGTCCAGAAAAAGAAAAGAAAAAACCTCTTGAAAATGTATTTGTCGCAGGCCATGAAAATAAGCGTTTTTCTTTTGTATCATGCATTTCCAGCAACCCTATGGAAACCTACTGGTCAGAAAAAACTGGCAGCCCTAAACCACGGGTAGTCCGCATTTATTATTATCTAGAACCAAACAAAGAAAACAAAAAAAATTTCACGCTCTTTCGCCAAGAAGGGACTGATTTAGAAATGGCACCTTATCAAAAAAAAGGAGAAAAGGCTCCTCGCGGCTATCCATTAATTAACGATATAAAAAATATGACGGTGGAGTACGGCGTCACCATTGAGCAGAAAAAAGAAGGTGCTGACAAAAATGCAAAAGTGGAACGAGAGTACAAAATATCTGCAGAATGGACAAGTAACCGCAAAAAAGAAAAGGAACAAAAAAAACAAGATGAGCAACCAGAAGAACCAAAAAGGGGCGAAAAAAAAGAACCTGAACTGCCACTCATTCCTCACTGGGTAAAAATTACTCTCGACTTATGGGACAACAAGCAAACAAATAGCCGCCTTTTCACCTTTATCATTCCTATTCCCATAGATAGCCTAGAACACAAAGACGAAAAAAAAGAACAAAAAAAACCGGCAAAAAAAGAAACAACTGAAGACGGAGAAAAACAAATAGATAAAAAAGATCAGCAACAAAAAAAGACAGAATCCCAAGCAACAGTAACTCTAGAAGAAGTCGATGGAAAACAAATGTATGTGGTACGGTTATAGAAATTATAGCATGATCTGATCAGCTTTTTTCTCAAATCCAGCCAGGTACTCTTTCACCATTTTTTCGGTAATTACATCTTTTTTTCTTATTAAAAAACATGCTGCCTCTTGTCTTACAAACGGCCACTTTTTATCGAGACTTGGTGATCCTCCTAAATGACCAGTAACTCCACATAATGAATATTTTTTCTCATTATATTTCTTATTTCTTTTTATATCTCCCAAAAACCCCTTATACATATTTTTAATATCCAATTTTTCTATTAATTCTTGTCGTTTTTGTTGTGTACGCAAATTCTCAAGAATATCCATCAACTCGTATTCTGCAGACACACATTTTTCAGCTGTTCGCCTCATGGCTTCTATCTGATCATCACTTAGATGAAATCCTTTTTCTTTCATGATATTCAGCAACTGATCGATACTATCATTGATAATTAAGCCATAGTCAAACACCATTATTGGTTTAATTATTGCTTTATTATTTTCACTCGCTATCGCAAGTTTTTGTAAGTACTCACTGTTCTGCACTTGCACACGTACTTCTTGCAATGCCTTTCTCCATGAATCTTTATGCATACTTTGTGCACATGACACACTTATTAATGCAACATATACCACAAGCTCCCCTGTTCCTTTTCTGAACATAAAAATCCCCTTGATACAACATTTGTACCATGCTTGTGAATGTAAAAAATTACTTATATTATTTCTGATTTGTCAGCTGTAGTCCATAGTCCTTTAACTGTTTACTTTCAATAGGCGTCGGAGCTTCCATCAGTGGATCATTGCCGCGCTGCGTTTTTGGAAATGCTATCACATCGCGAATTGATGATGACTTTGTCATGAGCATTAGCAGTCGATCTATCCCCAGAGCAATACCTCCATGTGGCGGAAATCCATACTCCTGTGCTTCAAGTAAAAAACCAAATTTATTTTTCATCACATCAGGGGAAAGCCCCAAAATTTCAAATACTTTTTGCTGAACATCTGCATTGTAAATCCGTATCGACCCTCCACCAAGTTCTATGCCATTCAGTACTACATCATACGCACGCGCTTTCATCCGTCCTTTTTCTTCTTGTTGCCAGCCATCTTGTGGACTGGTAAAAGGGTGATGAGCAGAATTCCATGATTTTGTTTTTTCGTCATATTCAAAAAGAGGAAAATCGGTAACCCACAAAAAATTAAACTCATTTTCAGGAATGCAATCAGTAGTTTGCGCAAGGGCAGTGCGTAATTTGCCCAACACTTCCCATGTTAGTACATATGGCCCTGCTACCATAAAAAGGGTACTCCCTACACCAATGTCTGGCATAACTTGCTGCAAGCGTACAAAAAAATCTGACGGTAAAAATTTTGCGATAGGAGAATCTATCGAGTTGTCAGGTTCAACATGCATCCACACAAGTCCTTTTGCGCCCAATTTTTGCGCACGGTCGACCCATCGATTACGTTCAGTATGAGAAAATTCAAAATCGCGCACATGAATCATGCCAATTTTTCCCTGCTTGGTTAAAATGGTGCGAAGAAAATCCAGCTGCGTATCTCCAAATAAAGGTGTCACATCGGCAATAGGCAACCCATAGCGCAAATCAGGTTTGTCTGATCCATAGGTAGAAAATGATTCACTATGCGTCAGCCGTTTAAAAGGAACTGCAATGGTAATGCCCAATGCTTCTTGAAAAATGACGGCTAAAAGTCGCTCAATAATATCCTGTATATCACGCTCCTGAATAAATGACATTTCTATATCAAGTTGTGTAAATTCAGGCTGCCTATCTGCTCGCAAATCTTCATCACGAAAACAGCGCGCAATCTGATAATAACGTTCCATGCCACTGGCCATCAAAAGTTGTTTATAAATTTGAGGCGATTGCGCTAACGCGTACACATGCCCTGTATGCATATGCAATGGTACAAAAAATTCTCGCGCACCGCCAGGAGTACTTTTAGTCAAAATAGGTGTTTCAAGATCGTAAAAACCTTCTTTATGTAAAAAATCGCGCATTAAAAAAAGAACATTACTGCGCAGGGCAAATTTATACTGCATTTCAGGCCGCCGTAAATCGATGTATCGATATTTCAGTCGTACTTCTTCTTCAACCTGTGCTGCTTCATCGAGCATAAATGGCGGAGTTTTGCTTGTATTTAAAATCACCAACTCACTTACCTGAATTTCTATTTCTCCGGTTGGCAACTCTTTATTGACCGTTTCTGCTGTGCGCGCAACAACAGTGCCCGTAACCGCTATAACAAATTCTGACCGCAGATCATGTGCTTTTTGATGAGTACCATGACCATACACAGGATTAAAAACAAGTTGCACTAGCCCTGTTCTGTCGCGTAAATCGACAAAGATAAGACCACCATGGTCCCGCCGACGATGTACCCATCCGGCAAGATGAATAGTTTTTCCAATCCAATTACTCGAAACTAACCCACATCCTGTTGTGCGCGTATATTCCATAATTCTCTTTCAGTTGCTTCTATAATCTGAGGTACTCTCTTTTTTAGAACATATATTTCATACCAACGTTAAAGGTAAAAGCAGCATTTTGACCCAAGCCTGGTATTCGATCAAATGATCCTGTTACTTCCGGTTCTGCAAGAGTATGTTCTTGCTGTGGTGTCAGCATTGTCAGGCGTGGAGGCAGCTCACCTCTGTCAGCATAAAATGATCCAGGAAAAAATATAGACCCTACCATGAAAACTTCCAGATCTTTCATAAGACTATAATACATAAATAAGTTCGACTCTACCCCTAAGAAAGTTCGCGCTCTGCCTATCTGGAACTCTTCCCAATATGCTAAAATATTAGGATTAAATTTAAAGGCATTGACAAAGCTTTTTGGTACATAATTCAGTCCTGTGCCAAAAAATACTAAGTTCGTAAATCCAGACACTGAATCAGGAAATGGCACTCCCAAAACTTGATCTTCACTTGGTGTCGATAATGGCCGTTTCACTTTTCCTGCACCGCTCAACAAGAAAGCACTTTTTACCCGTTTTCCTGAGTAAATTTCCTGCAATGGAATAAATCCAGTGTACACTTCATCTTCATGAAAAATATTAGGATTATCACCACCTGATGTTGCACCAATAGTTGCCGTAATCTGTAAATCTTTTTTATATATCCACCAGGCAAAATCGGACACAAACATCCATCCCTCATATCTATTTTTATACGGATTTCTGAATCGCTTTTTGCTATTTTTGAGAATAATATTTTGCCCATCAGCGCGTTTTAAGAATCCAATTGATGGTACACTGCCAATTTCTGCACCATTTTCAGTCTGATCACGAAAAGCAGTATCAATAATACTTTGCGATTCGCTTCCTGCTATATACGGTGCAAGAACGGTATCACCTTCTGCATCAATTACTGCATTAACTTGTGTGTTGACCACTGTTGGCTGACCCGTAGTATTTCTAAAACTAATGGTATTTCTGTCCCAGCCAAATACTTGTTGATGACCGATATTGAACGCACAATCAAAACCAAATTCCACAGATTCTCCAAAATATTCTGATGCCAGTCCAATGGTACCCAATTTACTTGCAGAATCTCCCAAAAAGTCTATTTCTTGTTCTGGATCATGATTAAAAAGAACATACGGCTCAATGCGTAATTTTCCATAATTTTGGCTATCAAGCACATACCAAATCAGTCGCGCAGCCGTCAAAAAATTAATTTTTCCAAATCCACGCTCAGGAGATTTCAGACGCCCATATTTTTGGCCTAAAATTTTTGACCCGGTATCAGAAAAACCACTGCTCTTGTTTTGCAAAATTGCCCCATATGCATCATATGATAAGTTCTGCAAAATATTACCTGATAACTTTGCTCCAAAGGCATACTGATCAACCAAATTGTCTGAATAAAAACCAAGAACTTCTGGACCTACTGCATACGCATCACCCAGAGAAATGCCGCGCCCTAGTTCAAAGGGAAATGCCCCCAAAGTCAAGGTATGTTTATGCGTGGTCGGAAGACTAAATGCCACATCCAAGTCCACTCGCACCCACATTTCTCTCACCCAAAAAAAACTCCGTGGAATGCCATGGTTATGAGATCCAGTCACTACTTCCAAAAATCGTACTGTCGTATCCGTTGTACGAGCGATACTTTCTGGATTTCCCCAGACAACTTTTGTCCAAAAAGTCAAAAGAAACTCAAGAGCAGAAACTCCATATGTTTTTGATCCATAGAGGAAATCAGCAGTAAACCCTAAAATTGTTCGTTCATACCACTGTTTATCGGCAGCATTTCTGTTATTTAAATAGTTCGTATTTTTGCCATAAAACATCTCTGGCTTGCAAAAACCCCAATAGTTAAATTGCGTATCCTTTGAACTATCCCCATACAAGAAAAACGGGCAAACTACTACCCACAAAATTCCATAATAAAAATTCACCCATGCTGCTTTTTTCACAATGCATCCTTCACCAGCGCTGTTTTATACATAAAAATACTCTTTACAAATCAATAGTTTATTATGGGCATTTTTCTTCTGTTTGTCAAATAAAAAAGGAGACAAGTTGATGTGTCTCCTTCAAAAAAAAGAAATTTTTAATAACCTTTTACCTAATCATTATAGGTAACTCCTGTGTTTGTATAAGTGCTAGACCAACTTTTGGCTTTTACAATACTATCCAAGTCCAGACTATCCAAGTCCAGAATGCCGATGTTTGAAAGGCTTAATGGTTCTTTTTTTGAAACCTGGGCACGTGCAAGAGAATCTATAAGTGCGCTTGCCGCAAATTTCTTTTTATTTGCCTCTATATCAAGATCTTGATTTGCATTCAAAAGTTTAAGATTTTCTGTTTTACTATTTGCCCTTAGAACCACTGGCATTATGTATCCCCTGTTTAATAGCCATTCAAAAATCAGTTTTTGTCTTATTCCCTCTAATTGCATAAGACTTTTTAAACGTTCTTCTACCGAAATATTTTTCTTTATTTGCTCCAATACCGTATCTTCAATAGCATCGTAATCTTTATTGCGTATAATAATAGTGTGTAATTCATGAACATAAGATTTTATTTCGATATCTTTTAGTAATTTTTGAGATCCTTGATTGTTTATATACATCACTATTGCAGGAAGTCCTTTATCAATATCAAAAGTTCCTTTTTCTATGGCAGTTTTCATAGCATTGCAATTTGCTTTAAAATAAAGTTCACAACTACTATCAAACCAATGCATATTATCTTGTTTGTAATGTACATTACTCTGCTTATGGGGAAATATGGGACTTGTTTCTTCTTTTTGTTCCATACCATAAGAAGTTGTACAAAAACCTGCCAACATTATATGTACAAGAAAAAATTTAGTTATTATTGTCATCATTATCTCCTATTCATGTATCACTTCATTTTTTTATTGTCATGCAAAATCTCCTTATTTATAGTAATAATATGGTATTGTGTCAAGAACATATAAGGAATATACTTCATGAAATCTTCTCACCATCTTCTTTTAGGTGCCCACATGTCTGTTTCTGGTGGATTCGACCAAGCAATTGTTCGCGCAGAATCTATTGGATGTACTGCTATGCAAATTTTCACCAAAAGCAATCGCCAGTGGCATGCAAAAGTAGTAGATCCAAATGATGCAGCTTCTTTTAAGGCAGCAGTTGCTCAAAGTTCTCTTGAATTGCATAACATTATTGTCCATGCAACATACCTTATAAATATTGGTTCACCTGACAAGGCAATAGAAAAAAAATCAGTGCAAGCAGTACTGACAGAACTTGACCGCTGCCAAATGCTTGGCATTCCTTATTTGGTACTTCATCCAGGATCTCACACCAATTCCGATGAAAAAACATGCCTGAATCGCATTGCGGATAATTTGAATTATATTCTCGAACATACACACACATCGGTCTCTATTTTACTAGAAAATATGTCAGGTCAGGGAAGTACTGTCTGTGACTCTTTTGAGCAACTCCATACTGTTTACCGTCAATCTGATCATAAAAAAAAACTCGGCTTCTGCTTTGACACATGCCACGCATTTGCTGCAGGATACGATTTTCGCACAAAAAAAGGGTATGACAATATGTGGAAAGCTTTTGAAGAACTTTTGGGCATAAAAAAAATAAAAGCCATGCATATCAACGACTCAAAAAGAGAGTGTGGTAGTCATGTTGATCGGCATGAAGACATTGGTAAAGGAAAAATTGGCACTCATGCCTTTGAACTACTCTTTAATGATCCTCGATTTTTTGATGTACCAAAAATTTTAGAAACACCTAATAAAGAGCTAGCAGCCTACAAACATAATATGGATATTATTAAAAAACACCTCAGTGCATCAACACGAAAAAAGCTCCTGGTACCTTAAAAATCTCACTTTATCTTCTGCAAATGCACCACAAGAGAGGTCTTTCCTTTTTGACCATCATTCGTGGAGTCTTCTTAGACGCAACGAATGATTTTATAATGAGCAAGTAATAGGGTCAAGATCTTCTTAAAACAAGCTAAGAAGGAACTGTAGTTCTATCAAAAAAGACCTTGCCACTATTACCCCCTCAATAAGCAGTGCTTCCATCATCTTCCTTACCAACCACCAAGGAAGAGCAAAAAAATTTGCACAGAAGCATTATTCAGTGTGCTCTCATTCATCAAAAAAACAATAATTTTTGCAACACAAAAAAAACAACATAAAAAAAGCACGGAGAATAAACCTTTTTTTTAGAAATGAATGTTGCATTTAAAAAAAACAACAAAAACGCACACCCTCAATTTTTAGAAAAAATAGTAAAAAATATCAATATAGAAAATCTTTAAACCCGATAAGAATTATATGAATTTGCAATTTGGTAAGAAATAATACATGGAAACAAAAGAAGAAGAGAAAAATAGTTATTCGAAAGAACGCTGTTCAAGAAAACATTCAACGCGATCATCAACTTGCCAATCTGTAAAACCTTCTATGACAAATCCACACTCAAATCCAGCATGGACTTCTTTGACTGCCTTTTTCTCTCGTTGAAGGCTTACAATTTTGCCTTTTCCTATCTTTTCTTTGCCTCTCCAGACAACAACAGAACCGTCTCGAGTGAAACGTCCTTCCTTGACATAAACACCTGCAATAACTCCCACATTTTTTATGTCAAACACACGCAAAACAGACGCTTCTCCTATTTTTTTCGTTGTAATTACCAGTTTTTGGCGCGCCGTTTTTATATACTCTTGCAAATGCTCCATGAGCTTATAAATAATATCAAAATAAGAGATAGAAACTTGTTTCTGCACTGCTAACCCCATTGCTTTTGCTTCAGCCTTGGTGTGAAGTGCCATAATAATAGAATCAGTGTCATAGGCAAATATTACATCGCTTTCATTAATACTACCGACACCTGCTGCAATAATATTGATCCCTTTTTTTTCATGTTTCTCAAGTTTTTCAATGGCATCTACCAGCGCTTCACGAGATGAATCTGTATCTGTTTTTATGATCATATTTATCGCATTTTCCATTCCCAAGCGTGTAACAGTTGCCCCTTTTTTCATCTTTTCTTGGGCGCTACGCGCTTTAAGAAAATCTTGACGAGGAATAACCTGGAAATAATCTCCTAATGCAGGAGCTTCAGAAAATCCTGCAACTTGGACAGGTATAGATGGACCAACTTGTTTAATGTGATGCCCAAAAGAATTAACGAGAGAATTGACATGCCCTGTTGTGTTGCCGCAGGTAAAATAATCCCCTACGGCCAAACTTCCTTGCCGACAAATAATAGTAGCAACGGGGCCTCGTCCTTTTTCAAGTTTTGATTCTAGAACATATCCTCGAGCTGGTGCATTTTTTACCGCTCTCAATTCCATTAACTGTGCCTGCAAAACAAGCATATCTAACAAACTATCAACACCTTCGCCCGTTTTTGCTGAAATAGGAATACATACAGTAGTTCCTCCCCATTCTTCCGGCAAAATATCATACTGCGCAAGTTGCCTTTTTATTGTTTCTACCCGAGTTTTTTCTGCCTTATCAATTTTATTGAGCGCAACAACGATAGGAATTTTAATCTCTTTAATAATTTTTATTGCTTCTACTGTTTGAGGTTTTATTCCATCATCTGCTGCAATCATAAGCACTGCAATATCGGCAGCACGTACTCCTCGTTGTCGAATTTTTGAAAATGCTTCATGACCAGGAGTGTCTATAAAAATAATATTGCCATGTTTCGTCATGGCCTCATATGCACCAATATGCTGTGTAATGCCCCCTTTTTCTTTTGATGCAAGACGTGTTTTTCTTACATAATCCAAAAAGGTTGTTTTTCCATGGTCAACATGACCAAGCACCACAACAACAGGCAAGCGTTCTTCAAGTGCTGCCAAAGAAACTGCATCATGGTGATCTGTATGCTGTTTTGTTTCTGCTGACAAGATGATCTTTTTTACCGCAACACCAAAATGTGCGGCAATTTTTTGCACTTGTTCTTCAGAAACGAGTTGATTTTTTGAAGCCATTACTCCCATACGTAATAATGCAATAATGACTTCATTGAGAGGTTTTTCTAGACGCTCACACAACATACCAACAGTTGTTGCCTCGAGCGGAATAACATGTTGATTTTGCAGAAGTGGTTCTTCTTTTTTTTGCACAGAAATTTCTTCAACAGCTTCTATTTTTTGCGGTTGAATGGTAACGGTTACCTGCACTTTTGGCTCATGGGAAGGTGTAGATTCTTGAATGATAGCTTGCTCACTGTTTTTCGATGTACTTTTTTTTACATCTTGATCGGTATTTATTTTTTTTCCTTTTTCAAAATGATTTTTTATAAAATCGAGCGCGCTAGTATCAAGAACAGACATGTGACTTGCTACGGTATAACCCGCGGTTTGCAACAGAGAGACAAGCTCTTTACTCGAGACATCATACTGTTTGGCAAGTTCATATACACGGGTATTCATACGTTATTTTACACCACTTTATGTTAGCAAAATGTTATTGTTCTTCTAATTCATCATCAGTATCTTTGAAAATATTTGATTCCAATGATTTTGCTTCTTGTCTTTGTCCTTCTTGAACAAGCTGAATATCTATTCCTGTCAATCGAGATGCCAATGCTATATTTTGCCCACCTTTTCCTATGGCAAACGAACGTTGATCTTCATCAAGCCATACGCGGGCCACTTTTTTGTCCACAAACTCTACGCGTGAAATTTTTGCTGGCTTGAGAGAATTTTTTATTAACTCTTCAGGAGAATCACTCCATGGAATGACATCGATTTTTTCTCCGCCAATTTCTTCAAGAATTGGACGAATTCTACTTCCTCCTACCCCAACACATGTTCCTACAGGATCTATATTTCTGTCATTAGACGCGACAGCAATTTTTGATTTGTAGCCAGCAATACGAACAATGCGTCTTATCTCGATTAATTTTTCAAAAATTTCAGGAATTTCAAGTTTAAAAAGCTGCTGCAAAAAGAGTTCTGATGTTCTGTCCAAAATAAGCTGATTGTCATTTCGAGGTTCTGGCAACACTTCTTTCAACAGAGTACGCAATGGAAATCCTACAGCACATTTATCAAGGGGAGAAGCTCCTGTTTTTGGCAAAAAGGCAAGCGCATCATCGATTTTTATTACCATACCATTTCGCTCACATTTATGGATGGTACCATAGACAATTTCGCCTTCTTTATTTTTAAATTCATTGTACACTGCAGCCGCTTCTATGTGACGAATTTTTTGTGCAATTACCTGGCGTGCTCGTAGTACTTCTACTCGTCCAATTAATCCCTCAAAAGGAAGCCATACGCCTGATCCAATTTCTGCTTTTTTATCAACAAAACGGGCTTTTTTTAAACTAATTTGGCTATCTTCGTGTTCAACAGCTGAGACAACTTCTTTTTTTACTTTGACTGTCAAATCTCCAGTAATTTTATCCACATCCGCTTCCAGAATAAGCTCAGGATATTTTTTTTTATAGGCAGAAAGCAAGCCTTCTTTGATAATTTCATCCAGTACGGATCTATCAAGGCCACGCTCTTCAACGAGTTCGTTTATGACGTCAGTGAGTTTCACGAGTAACTTTCCTAAAAAATAACGACTTTTACGGGTATAAAGTTGTAAATGTGATCTACTTCATCGTATCAACATGACAACAGTGTAGTATAATTCTTCAACAATGACAATAGGAAAAGTTTACGATCGTTTTTTGCCTTTTTTTTAGTAAAAAGTGAGTTATCCACCACCTGCTACTATAAATATTAATATAATTATATATATATATAATAATAATAGGCGTGGTGGATAACTCACTTTTTTGCACAAAAAAAATTTTCAAATCAAGCTATAGAAGGTAGGTTCGGAGATTTTTGGGGGTGGTGGATAAGTGGTGGATAAGTGGTGGATAAGTGGTGGATAAGTGGTGGACAAAAAAAGTTATCCACCAGAGTTATCCACCACTTATCCACCAGGTGGTGGATAACTTTTTTTACTGATTTTTGAGGCTTAAAAAATATGCTTTTTGAATATCTTTTTTAAAGATATCAAATACAACAGGATTGCGAAGGACGTATGCAGGGTGATACGCAGGAACAACGTGACTTTCGAGATATTCAAGAATGGT